>Ga0207657_10000079_pt1 | contig 91873 bp, 89 predicted proteins | sample KBSC33metaG_FD_184316 | JGI IMG/M metagenome (GOLD analysis project Ga0207657, IMG submission 184316) | Corn rhizosphere microbial communities from Kellogg Biological Station, Michigan, USA - KBS C3-3 metaG (SPAdes) (version 2) | ecosystem: Host-associated > Plants > Roots > Rhizosphere > Soil ...
ACACATCCATCCTTGATAGCCACTATTTGCACCGCGATCCGGCATTGGCCGAAGCGGCAATACAGAAGCTCGAAGCGAGAACAAACTCTCCCAAACGGGCTCCCAACTAGGCTTGCTGTTCTGAGTAGAGGTCCAAGAAAAGTGCTTGAATGCCAATTGGCTGGGGGACTTGGATTCGAACCAAGACTGGCGGAGTCAGAGTCCGCTGTCCTACCGTTAGACGATCCCCCAACAGGATCGAATGTGGAGCTTGACCGGAGGCCGTGCAAGAAGCGCGCGCCGGACCTCGCCCTTCTAGCCGCTGCCATGCTCTATTGACAAGGCTCTCGACCCAATCGAGGGGTCTGTACCCTTCGGCGGTCCGAAGCGATAGCGCGGCGGCCAAGCGAAGGACCCTCCATGGTCACAGGCTCGACATTTGTGATCCTGGTGGCGCTTGCGGGCAATCTCGCCATCGCGATCGCGAAATTTGTCGCCTCCTGGATTTCCGGATCGACCGCCATGTACACCGAAGCGATTCATTCGCTGGTGGATACCGGCGACCAGATCTTGCTTCTCATCGGGCAGAAGCGCGGCGAGCGTCCGCCTGATGCGAGACATCCTCTCGGCCATGGCATGGAAACCTATTTCTGGTCGTTCATTGTCGCCCTGATGGTGTTCCTGCTTGGCGGAGTGCTTTCGGTCTATGAAGGCGTGCGCCAAATCCTCGAACCTGAGCCGGTGGTTTCGCCCTGGATCAGCCTGGGGGTGTTGGCAATTGGCGCGACATTCGAGGGCACGTCGTTCCGCATCGCCTATCGGGAATACCGTCGTGTCGTGCGCGGACGGCCCACCCGCCTCTGGGACTTCATCAAGGCATCGAAGGACCCGGCATTGTTCTCGGTGTTGCTTGAGGATTCCGCGGCGCTGATCGGCATCGGCACGGCCGCGATTGGCGTGGTCGCAGCCACGTTCTTTCAAGTTACCTGGGCGGACGGCATAGCATCGATCGCCATTGGTCTCTTGCTCGCGAGCGTCGCCTTTGTGCTCGCCAACGAGACGCGCAGCCTGATCGCCGGCGAGGCTGTCGCGCCAATCGTTATGGAGCGATTGCAGAAGGCCCTAGCCCGGATTGGCTGCATCACCAGCCTCGACGAGGTGGCGACTCTGCATCTTGGGCCCGGCGCGATTCTGGTGGCACTCACTCTTTCCTTCCGCCGTGATTCCACGACAGACATGATCGAGGATGCCATCCGCGACGTCACTGAAGCGCTGCAGGAGGCAGACGAGCGCGTCGTCTATGTCTATATTCGGCCTTCAGAAAGAGTCGGCAATCCAGATAGAAAGGAGCGTGAACCTCTGGCGCGCGACAAGCAAGATGCACCTCATTGAGGTCTGGTCTTGCCCGGCTTTGGCGTTGTGGGTGGAGGCGGGCTAGGTTTCGGTGCCGCCTGCTGCATCCGCGTATCAATCTTGGTGTTGACCTTGGCGATGTCGCTTTGCAGGGCCGACCGCATGTCGCTGATGGCCTGTGTCAGGGTGGCCCGCGTGTCGGCAATCTCCTTGGTGGCCCGGGCGACCTCCTCGGCGGCGGCGCTGCGATCCTGCTTCAATGCGGCGATTTCAGATTTGATGCCTCCCAGCGAGAGGAGGAGCAGGAGGTTCAAGGCGAGGAGTACGATTACGAGCCACCGGAACACGTCCCACGTCCGCACGTCCTCGGAAACGATCTTCAGGACGGCGCGGGAGAAGTCCGCCGCCTTGGCTGCGAATTGCTGTCCTTGGTTTGCAAAGTTGTCCTGCGCCATAGGCGCTCCTCCCGTCGGATATTCTCTCGTAAAGCCAACATCGATCATAGCATCCAAAAGCTAGCGCTCGCGAATCGTCAATGCGTTCAGGATATTGCTCTGAGGGTCGAGTTCGGAACGACTCGCCGTTTCTAGCGGAAATCGATGCGGATGGTGTAGGCGTCTGCCCCATCCTTGAGAATCGGCGGGGGCGGGAAGGGCGCTGCGTTGCGTACGGTCGCGAGGGCGAACTCATCGAGCCGCGCATTGCCGCTCGATTGGCTGACGCGTACGAAGCGGAGCGCGCCTCCAGGTCCAATGGCGAATCTTACCGTCGTGCTCCCGCGCTGGCCGGCATTCGGCTTCTTGCGGGCAAGCGCCGACCAGATCTTTGAGCTGTAGCTTCCAGCATCTGGCTTCTTTGGCTGCCCCTGCGTACGCGAGATCGAAGGCTTGTCGGCTGGAGCAAGCCCCATCGGTTTCTCGCGCGGCGTGACTTGGGAGCGCTCCGTCTGGCGTGGGGAGGGTTTCGCGGCAAGTGTTGGCGCTGGCTTTTCCTTCGCGGCGAATTTCGGGGGTGCCTTTTTCAACTGGGCTCTCGGCGCCCGTTCAGGCCGGGGCACGAGCGGACTTGGCTGCTCGGACTTGGGCTCGGCGGCGGCAATCTCAATTGGTGCTGTCTGTTCGACCGCGCCGCTCACCGGCTCCGGTTGCTGAGCCTGTACTTCCTCGGTCTCTTGCGGCGTCTGCTGGCTGGTCTGCGCGATCGCACTTTCGTCGACTGGGGCGAGGGCATTGCCTTCTGAAAAGGCGCTTTCCGCGTTATCCTCGACGGCGCGTGCCGCGCCATCCGCGGCTATTTCACTCGGGGCAGGCGACGCCAGCTCAGGCGCAGGCAAAGTCGCTTCATGCGCAGCCGACGCTACCTCGGGTGCGGGCGATGTCACCTCGAGCGGAGCGGTCTCGTCCTTGATTGCCGGTTCGATGGAAAGCCTGGCGCTTGCCGAGGCTAGGGGCGTTTGGTCGCCCAGGCGTGCTTCGGCGGTGATTTGAGGCTGCTCTTCTGTGGCGACTTGCGGCTGCTCTTCCATGGGGGTGGTGAACTGTGGAGACGCACTCGGTAGAGGCGGCTGCTCGGCAATCGGGGCGGGCGCCACATCGATCGAGATCGTCGCCGCCACGGGCGGAGGCGGCTCGATGGCTAATGTAGCCGAATCCCAGTCCGAGGTGGCGAGCAGAAAGAGATGTGTGGCGCAGACGAGGATTGCGGCGCCGAGAAGCGCACAAAGCGACTGAAGAAAGCAGTTTTCTGACACAACGCCGATAGCAGCGCGAGACGGTTAACCAATGGTGAACAAAGCTGTTTTTATCGCCACGACCCGCAGGTCGTTGGATGCTGTTGCAATTTCGCCACCAATGGCGGCCGGAAACATGCTCTTCTAGGAGCTCAAGTTTGCGTAGCAAGGAACATGTAATGCGTATGATCGCCGTCCTGGCGGTCCTCTCGGTGGCTTTGATGCCGCTGGGAGGCTGCTTCTTCCATCTCAATCAAGCTGTTGTCGCTCAACCGCTTCCGCCTCTGAAATAGGCGGGGGAGACCACGGCCAGGTGTTCGGCGCCGCCGCTGGGGCAGGCGGCGCGGAATCCTGTGCGCAAGTCTCAGCGCCTTAAAGCGACCTTGGAACTTGATCCTGGATCGGACGTTTGAGGAGCTGGGTCTGGCGCGATCGTTAAAGGCCCCCCGTTCAGCGAGCGCCAATTGTCCCGGTTTAAGATCGTGTTGCGTAGGAGAAGCCCGGCCTGCACCCCCGCAGACCGGGCTTCTTCATTTGGACTCTTCTCAATGCCCGCTGCTTTAGGCGTTTGAAATTCTAATGCTTGGCTCGGCCGCGCCCGAAGGTCTCTGTCTCGAGCCGGAACAGCCGCCACCTCAAGGCGAGGTGCATCAGCGCCATGACGTGAGCCGGGGTCGGCGGACTGGACTCGGTCGAGCCGCTGCGCTCAAGGAATTCCTCGACGGCTTTGGGAAGGGCGTCGCCCGAAGGAATGGTCTCCGGCGGCTGCTTGGGCGCGGGAGGGTCTGCCGTTTGGGCAGAGGCGCTTTTCTTGGCCGCGAGCTTTGCCATCAGACGGAAGAACTCCGCCTTCCTGGCAAACACGTCTCTTTGCTCCGGGGAGATGAAAAGGTCTGAGGCCGCCTTCGCGTAGCTTGCGGCGATTTCTGCATGTTGTTCTGAGGTGAGGGCCATCGCGGCAGACTCCGATGCTTTCCCCCAACCCCTTAAAACCAGACAGTTCTACTTTTGGTTCCTCCCCCGAAGTCCCCATATTAGCTAAGTAACAGGCTTTCGGTTTCCAAGGGCCTCCTTTTTTTGAGGGGCAGTTATTTGTTCATCTCATGTGGGCCACTCGTCTTTCTGGCCCCCGGGCAGGTATTGCAGCGCCCCCTTGTTATAGGCCGGCGCAATCTGCCTCGCCTTTCGTCGCATCTCCTGTGTCGTCGCCTCTGTTTCCTGGAGGCCCTGTTTCCATCTGTGGGCGTGAAGCAGATCGCGCGAAGGTGCACTGCCGGGAATACGGTCTGAGGTCGGCGGCAGCTTCGTGCGCCTCGGCAGGGTCGTGGCGGCCAGTGGATCGGGCACGATCCCCCTAGGCGGCCGCGGCTCGCCGAGGCCTAGGCGCTCCTTGGTCTTGGCGAGCGCACGAGCGGCTCTCCGCTTCGCCTCGCGTTTAAGATGATACTCGGTCTTCAAGACTCTTCTTTTCAATAGTCACTCACGAACTGATCACTGCACTTGTTGCGCTCAACGTATGTGCGCATCGGAGCTCGTCGAGACAAGCGGCTTAAGTCATTGAAGTTGGAAGGTAAGGGGCGCAACTACGACGGCGTTCGCGGGGGGTGGACGCCATCCTTGGAGTCGCATGGATTCTGAGGCGAAGACCGGGTTAAATCCCGCCGGGCGCGATGGCCTCTAGCGTTGGGGAGATTTTATATGATCAAAACTATCTTGGCAGCGTCATCTTTATTCGCCGCGCTTCTCTTTGTCGGCCAGCCGGCGAAGGCCGATTGGCTGTGCGGAGCCGATCAGTGCGTTTGGGTGACTTACAACGTGGTCAGCGTGCCGGCCTATGCGGTCACTTGGGCCCCGCCGACCAACCCCTACTGCTATTGGAAGCAAGGTATCTTCGGCCGCTGGAAATATGTCTGCCCATAGCGCTGGCAATTGCATAGAGCTCTGAAGATCTGTTGTGGCGAGCGCGTCGGCACTGCTAACGGCTCTGGTGCCGGACGGCGTTCACTCGGACATACGTCGAAATCAATTGAATGGGAGTGAGGTAGGGCATGAGATACGAGACAATCCTGACAGCCGCGATCGTTGCCAGTCTTGCCGTGGCCTTTAGCTTTGCCGAGCCGGTCCAGGCTGGAACCTGTCAGCCGGTCCGGGCAAAGGGCGTCGCCAAAGATATGAAGACTGCTACTTTGTATGCGCAGGCCGATCTCAAGCAGACGGCCAAGAGCATGAAGGGCAAGGCCACGCAGGCGACCACCAAATGTGATCGCGCCTTCGGGGAATTTCATTTCAAGGTCGACGCTTGGTTGCCCGAAATAACAGCTCCTTACGCGGAGCAAGTGAGTCCCAAGTATAAGGAAATAGACATGGCCGTCGGCGCGTCAGCGACGGCGGCCATTCTTAATTGGCCCGCCCGTCAGGCTTCAGAGGACATTGGTGCGCCCGGCACGGCTCGAACGTGCAACCCCCAGATTCGAAGTCTGGTGCTCTATCCGTTGAGCTACGGGCGCCTTCAAATGCAATAAACTAGAAATTTCTCTAGCCCTCTCTTACACAAAAATCGCGCCTAAAGCCGAGAATCGAAATTCTTGCCGCGAGTTACCTGCCACACCGCCGTCACGAGAATTGCTAAGATAATCGCAGCCAATGGGGAGAGCGCGCGTGGCCTGATGCATAGGGCCGCTTGGGTAGGAGCGCGTGACATGGCGTTCAGTGCTGCCTTGCGGGATTGGGGAGGAGAGGCGCGCTTGCCTTTCCGGCTGCAAGCCGTACTGATCGGCCTCATCTGCTTCGCGGCTGGCGGCGTCCCCCGGCTATTGCCAGCGTTGTTCGGCCTGCTCGGGCTTGTTGCAGCATTCCACGTCTTCAAGACCGAGCCCCGACTTCCGCTCAAGCTCGCCAAGACCGCGTTTGGCGTCGCGCTCGCGATCTCCATCGCCTATCTCTTCGTCAATGCCCTGTGGGCGCCCGACCGTCCAGGGGCTCTTGTCAAGGCCGTGATCGTGCTCGGGCTTTCGGCCGGCGCCCTCTTCATCACCGCATCCTATTCGCTGCGCAGCGGTGCCGAGGCGAGCGTGTTGGGGAAGTCCGCCCTTGCCGGTTTCATCCTCGGCGCGGCGTTTCTCTTGTTCGAGATCGTGTTCCACGAGTCGGTCATGCTCTTCATCAACAACCATCTCGTGCAAGTCTTCGAGATAACGCCGAAGAAGATGAAGATCGAGCAGGGGAGGGTGACGGAGATCTCGTCTTTCGTGCTCAACCGCAATGTCACGAGCCTCGTGCTCTTGCTCATCCCTGTCCTGCTTTTGACTGTAGCGCTTCCGACCAAGACCGCCCGCCGCGTCGCCATTGCCGCGCTGGTCGTGGTGACCGCAGTCTCGACCCTTCTGTCCGAGAGCGGCACGTCGGTCATGGCCTTCTTCGTGGGCGCGCTCGTGCTTGCGCTTGCCACGCTGTCGCTTAAGGCAGCGCGCCTTGTAATCGTCGGAGCCTGGATCGTTGCCGTCGTGCTCGCCGTCCCACTTGGCGCTCTGCCTTACAAGCTCGGCTGGGAGGATTGGACGTGGCTCCCACCACAGAGCGTGGCAGCTCGGTTCTACATCTGGAAATATGTCGCCGACGAAGTCTATGAGAGGCCGCTCGCCGGTATCGGCATTCGCGGCTCGCGAGCCTTGCATCTCAGAATCCCAGCCGATGCCAGCGATCCTAGTCATGCCAGCTATGCCTTGCAGGGCCGCGAGGCTCGTCATCCGCACAACATCTATCTGCAGACTTGGCTCGAACTCGGTGCCATCGGCGCGATGCTGCTGCTATGCCTCGGTTTAGCGGGGCTTTGGACCATCGGAACCTGGCCCCCTTTGCTTCAGGGAGCCGGGTATTCGCTGTTTGCGGTCGGCAGCACTGTCGGCATTTCCGGATTCGATTTCTGGCAGACTTGGATGCTTGGTGCCGTCTTATTTGGCTGGACCACGATGATGCTCGGCTTTCGTTTTCCTGAATTGGCGTCTTTTCTCGCCGGTCGAGCGAGTTCGACAGAGAGCGCGGAGGGAAAAGCTGCTTTACGCGCCCCAATAGGTTGATAGATTAGCCTTATAGGACAACGCTCCGGTCCGCTGACCAGGGTCGCAAGGTGAGGGCGGCTCCGGAGCTCAGAGGTTTGATCACTGTGAGTGGGCCGAGCGGCGATGCCCGCACGGCTGCCAGGGCTTCGCGTGACGCCACAGCCATGCGAGGCGAGACCGGCAACTGCGCGGGAAGAACTTCCTCGCAGATCGTAGCCAGGGCGCGAGCGAACGCGCCGGCGGATGGCCTGTTGTCGGCAGCCCAGGGCAACAATGACACGGGCGCCCCGGCGTCTCTCGCGCCTTCCATCTATGGCGCTCTCGATCTCGGCACCAATAATTGCCGCCTCCTTATCGCGAAACCCTCGCGCCGCGGCTTCCTCGTCATCGACGCTTTCTCCCGCATCATCCGGCTCGGCGAGGGCGTACTGAGCTCGGGGCGGCTCTCGGAAGCCGCTATGAAGCGCACCATCGAGGCGTTGAAAGTGTGCGCCGAAAAGATGAGCCGCCGGGCGGTGACGCGCTCGCGCCTGATCGCAACCGAAGCCTGCCGCATCGCGTCCAATGGCGGCGAGTTCATCGAGCGCGTGCGCGGCGAGACCGGCCTCTCCATCGAGATCGTGGGGCAGGAGACGGAGGCCAAGCTAGCCGTCTCGGGCTGCGCGTCACTGATCGACCGCAATTGCGACTGGGTGCTCGTGTTCGACATTGGCGGCGGCAGCTCCGAGCTGATCTGGCTCGACCTCGCAAGGCTCGGCCGGCCGTGGCACCGGACGCTGCATGACCGCGTCGACGTGCAGACCTGCATCGCCGCCTGGACGTCATTGCCGATCGGCGTTGTCAATCTCGCCGAGCGTCATGGCGGACGCGAGGTCACGCCGGGAAGCTACGAGGCAATGGTGAAGGATGTGGTGGCGGGCCTCACGAGCTTCGAGACGAAGCATCGCTTCAGTAAGAGAATCGCGGGGAAGCGAGCCCATTTCCTCGGCACCTCCGGCACAGTGACCACGATCTCAGGCATTCATCTCAAGCTGCCGGTCTATGAGCGCGCGCGTGTCGATGGCTGTTGGCTTACGGCGCGAGACGTGCGCGTCGTGTCCAACGACCTCATTGGCATGAGCTACGCCGAACGCGTGGCCCAGCCTTGCATCGGGCAGGAGCGAGCTGATCTTGTGCTCGCGGGCTGCGCCATCCTCGAGGCGTTGCTCAGAACCTGGCCCTGCCAGCGCTTGCGGGTTGCCGACCGCGGCTTGCGCGAAGGCATCCTCGCTACGCTCATGGCCGAGGACGGTCATGAGCGCCGGAGCCTTCCGCGCCATCAGGGGGACGGCCAGCTGCCGGCTCACGCTGCATCCGACCGGCGCCAGCCCTAGGCTTGCGAGGCTGGTGCTGCTTCCTCAACGACGCCAACCGGGCGCGCCCTGGCCGACAGACTCGAACCCGCCTCCTTCGGCAACATCGAGAAGACGAACAACGAGCTTGCCGCGATTACCGCAACGATCAGGAAGGCGAGGGGGAAATCGCCCGCCACCACGGTGTTGTCGATGCGGCCCATGCGTTCGACCTCGACCACGAGCGCGCCAACGGCGACTCCCGCCGACAGCGACAGCTGCTGCGCCACGCTGGCGAAGCTCGTGGCCCGGCTCATCGCCTTCACGTCAATATCGGCATAGGCGATCGAATTGATGGAAGTGAATTCGAGCGACTTGAAGAAGCCGCCGACGAGAAGCACGGCGAGAATGATCGCGTGAGGCGTGCCGAGCGTGAACAGACCCATGGCGGCGATGAACAAGCTGCTCACCACTGCGTTGACCACCAGCACGCGCTTGAAGCCGAACCGCCGCAGGATTGGGGCAGCCGTAGTTTTCATGGCAATGGCGCCAACGGCGCTGGCGAAGGTCAGCAGCCCCGACTGGAGCGCGTTCATGCCGAAGCCCAATTGCAGGAAGAGCGGCAGCAGGAACGGCGTAGCGCCAACCCCGATGCGATAGAGGAATCCGCCCACCACACTCGCAAAGAACGTGTCCACTTTGAGCAGGTCAAGATCGAGCAACGGCGCCTTGGCCTCCCGCGCATGGCGTACGTAGAGCCAGCAGCCGATGACGCCCACCGTAAGCAGCGCCGCCACCACGACAGGCGGCATCAATCCTTGACCTATGGTGGTGATGCCGAATGCCAGACCTGCGAGTCCGATGCCGGACAGGATGAAACCTTTGACGTCGAGCGGAGGCAGTCCCTCTTCGCGAATGTTGGCAACGTAGCGGGTGGCGAGAATCACGCCGAGCAGGCCCACTGGAATATTGATCCAGAAGATCCAGCGCCACGACACGAAGGTGGTGATGAAACCGCCAAGCGGCGGCCCGATCACTGGCCCAAGCAGTGCGGGCATGGTGAGCCACGCGAGCGCCGAGATCAGCTCGGACTTCGGCACGGTCCTCAGAATGACGAGGCGCCCGACCGGGACCATCATGGCCCCGCCCATGCCCTGGATGATGCGGAACAGCACGAAGTCGGGAAGGCTCTGGGCAAAGCCGCAGGCTGCCGAACCGAGCGTGAAGACAACGATCGCGGCGCGGAACACCTTTCGCGCGCCGAAGCGGTCGGCGGCCCAGCCGCTCAGCGGGATGAACACGGCGAGCGACAGGAGGTAAGAGGTGAGCGCGAGCTTGAGCGCGATCGGATCTTCGTGGAGATCGGCGGCAATGGCCGGCAGCGACGTCGCGATTACCGTCGAGTCCATCGTCTCCATAAAGAGAGCGATGGCGACGATCAGGGTGACGAAGTAGCGGGGCATGTGGCAGGTGTTAGAAGGCCGATAAGGCGCACATGGGGCGAGAGCCCCCGTAAGGTCAAGCTTTTGCAGGCATTCCGCGTCATTAACATGCGGTAAGGTCGATGAAACGGCGCTCCAAAGAAGGTTTGGGCGGCAACCGGAGGCTCGCGGTGCGGCTTCGCACCGCCAGGGGCCGGAAGCTTGCATCGACTCGCTGGCTCACCCGTCAGTTGAACGATCCCTACGTGGAAGAGGCGAAGCGCAGAGGCTATCGCTCACGCGCTGCATTCAAGCTCGCCGAGATCGACGACAAGCATCCCTTGCTTAGGACCGGAATGAGCGTAGTCGATCTCGGTGCGGCGCCCGGCGGTTGGAGCCAGATCTCCGCGCAGCGGGTGCAACTCATGGCGGGGAAGGGTAGGGTGATCGCCGTCGATGTCGTGGAGATGGAGCCGATCTCCGGCGTAACGGCACTGATGCTCGACTTGACTGATCCTGAGTCAGCCGGCCGCATCCGCGACGCTTTGAACGGAAAGAAGGCCGACCTCGTGCTGTCAGACATGCACGCGCCGGCAACGGGTCACAAGCAGACCGATCATTTGCGCATCATGGGGCTGGTCGAGGCCGCGCTCGATCTCGCCGAAGAGATTCTCGCGCCCGGGGGCGCCTTCCTCTGTAAAGTTCTGCAAGGCGGCGCCGACAAGGAGCTTGTGGCGAGGCTCAACCGCTCGTTTGCCAAGGTCCGCCACGTGAAACCGAAGGCTTCCAGAGCCGAGTCTGCCGAAATGTACGTGCTCGCCACCGGCTTCCGCGGCACCCAGGATTGAATCCCACTGCTCACCTGGAGTGTCTGCTCGCGCAATTCGCGCGCTGCTAGACTGTGCGCAATTTGCGCGGCCCCAATGTCGTGAGTACCCGCCATGAATCTCGAAGTGGTGAAGAACTATTACGGTAAGGTCCTGAAATCCTCGGAGGACCTGAAGACCTCGGCCTGCTGCGACGGCGGCGGCGTTCCTTCCTACCTCGAGCCCCTGCTCGCCAATGTCCATGAAGAGGTGCGCGCCAAATATTACGGCTGCGGCATCATTGTGCCGGCCGCACTCGAAGGCACCCGCGTGCTCGATCTCGGCTCAGGCTCGGGCCGCGACGTCTACATGATCGCACAGCTCGTCGGCCCGAATGGCGAGGTGGTCGGCGTGGACATGACCGACGAGCAGCTCGCCACAGCGGAAGCTCATAGCGATTGGCACATGCGACGCTTCGGCTTCGCGCGGCCGAACGTGCGCTTCCTTAAGGGCTATATCGAGAGGCTCGAAGAGCTTGGACTCGAACCCGCGAGTTTCGACGTGATCGTGTCGAACTGCGTGATCAATCTCTCGATTGACAAGTCTGCAGTGTTGCGGGGCGCCTACGATCTGCTCAAGCCGGGCGGCGAGCTCTATTTCGCCGATGTTTATTGCGACCGGCGTCTTCCCGACAGCGTGCGCGCCGATCCGGTCCTCTACGGCGAATGTCTCGGCGGCGCGCTTTACTGGAATGACTTCCTGCCGACGGCGAAACGCGCCGGCTTCCTCGACCCGCGGCTCGTGACGAGTAAACCGCTCGACATCAAGAACGAGGCGATGAAGCGGAAGATCGGACAGGCCAAGTTCTTTTCCGCGACGTATCGCCTATTCAAGCTCGATGGGCTCGAGCCGGCCTGCGAAGATTACGGGCAGGCCGTCATCTACAAAGGCAGTCTGCCCGACCAGCCGGACGCATTCGAGCTCGACGGTCACCATCTTATCGAGACGGGCAAGGTCTTCCCGGTGTGCGGCAATACCTGGCGCATGCTCGCCGATACGCGGTTCGCACCGCATTTCGATTTGATCGGAGATTTCAGCACGCACTACGGCATTTTCCCGGACTGCGGCACGGCAATCCCCTTCGCGACTAGAACATTTGCCGCGTCGAAGTCTGGGAGCTGTTGCTGAAAGGCAAAACAAGCTGCCCGGAGCGTAAACCAGCTAGTGCTGGAGTCGCCCCGGGCAACGTGAACTCATCAAGACTGCCTAATAGTACAGGCAGGCCTGATAGCGCTCCCACCAATAGGGGCTGCCGGTGATGATGGCTTGCCGCCGCAGCCAGGCGCAGTTGCCGTAGCCGTTATAGGCGTAATACCCGCCATAGAAGAACGGTGCTCCGACAAAGAACCGGTTATGGAAATGGTGGTGACGATCCCAATTCCCATTCCAGTTATTGCGGGCAAAGTTTCCGTTGTGGGCAAAGTTTCGACCGTGCAGCCGCCATTGAAGTCGCCTCTGGCCATGCGACCCATGTGGCCGTCGCCACCGCCGCCCATATGACCCATGTGGCCCATTCCGCCGCCGCTAACGCCGCCGTTGTGGCCACCCATTCCACCGCCGCCAAGGTTAAGCCGGCCTCCCCACCACCGCCGCCTCCGCCACCCATGCCACCACCGCCTCCGCTCTTCACGAGTTGGAGCATGCTGGTGGAAGATTTGAGGTCAAAAGTGGGGCTGGCTTTTACCGGCAGCTGCGTCGCGGCCAATAGGGCCACACCACTTGCAAGAGCAGTAATTGTCATTGCGTACCGCATTTGAAGTTCCTTTCTTCAATCTCTTTGCCGCCCGCGCTGCAACAGTCGCAAGCGCACGCTTTATAAGAGAAATGGCGGCCTGCGGCCGTTGTTCCGACGGGCAAAATTGGTCGCCACGGGAGGCGTGGTCGGAAGCTTTGGCTTTCAACATATTTTACACCCGCGCCGCATCGCCTTTGCAAATTCACGATAAGGTGATATTGGAGGCCGCCAACCGGTGGCTGCGTATTGTGTCACGCAAAGCGTCAGAGCCGCCTGCTTTCAATGAGGTTGGCCGATGCCCGAGGGGCAATTCCAACGTAACAAGAGAGAATTTCCCGACGGAGCCGTTGCGCTTACCTTCGATGATGTCCTGATCAGGCCGGCAGCCTCCAACGTGCTGCCGAACGAGGTCGACGTCTCCTCGCGCGTGACGCGCTCGATCGAGTTGCACGTCCCGGTGCTGTCTTCGGCCATGGACACGGTCACCGAGGCGCGCCTCGCCATCGCCATGGCGCAGGCCGGCGGCATCGGCGTGATCCACCGAAATCTTTCTCCAGACGCGCAAGCGGCGGAGGTTGCGCAGGTCAAGAAGTTCGAGTCCGGCATGGTGGTCAACCCAGTGACAATTCACCCTGACGCGAGTCTCGCCGATGCGCTGAAGCTGATGTCGGACCATCAGATTTCCGGCATCCCCGTGGTCGAGCAGGTCGGCAATGGCGGCCGCCTCGGCCGGCTGGTCGGGATCCTCACCAATCGCGACGTGCGCTTTGCCACCAACCCCATGCAACGCGTCGCCGAGCTGATGACCAAGCAGAACCTGGTCACGGTCAAAGAAAGCGTCGGCATGGAGGAGGCGAAGCGCCTGCTCCACACGCACCGCATCGAGAAGTTGCTCGTCGTCGACGAAGATTATCGATGCATCGGGCTGATCACGGTGAAGGACATCGAGAAGGCACGGCTCCATCCCAACGCCTGCAAGGACGAGCAGGGGCGCTTGCGGGTTGCTGCCGCGACAAGCACCGGCGATGAGGGCCTTGCTCGCGCCGAGCGGCTGATCGATGCCGGCGCAGACCTGATCGTGGTCGACACCGCGCATGGTCACTCGGCGCTCGTGCTCGACCAGGTGCGCCGCATCAAACGCCAGTCGAATGCCGTGCAGGTGGTGGCGGGCAATGTGGCGACCGCCGACGGCACCAAGGCTCTGATCGATGCTGGTGCCGACGCGGTCAAGGTCGGAATCGGGCCGGGCTCGATCTGCACTACCCGCATCATAGCCGGCGTCGGCGTGCCGCAATTCACTGCGCTGGTCGAGGCCGTGGAGGTGGCGAAGAAGAGCGACGTGCCGGTAATTTCGGACGGCGGCATCAGATATTCTGGCGACCTTGCCAAGGCGCTCGCCGCGGGCGCCGATTGCGTGATGCTCGGCTCTCTGCTCGCCGGCACCGATGAGAGTCCGGGCGAGGTCTATCTCTACCAGGGCCGATCCTATAAGGCCTATCGCGGCATGGGCTCGATCGGCGCCATGGCCCGCGGCTCCGCCGACCGCTATTTCCAGCAGGACATCAAGGAAGCGCTGAAGCTCGTGCCCGAGGGCATCGAAGGCCAAGTTCCCTACAAGGGGCCCGTGGCGAGCGTGCTGCACCAGTTGATCGGCGGCTTGCGCGCCTCGATGGGGTACACCGGCGCAAAGACCCTCGCCGAATTCCAGGCTCGCGCCGAGTTCATCCGCATCTCAACGGCGAGCTTCCACGAGAGTCATGTCCACGACGTGACCATCACCCGGGAGTCTCCCAACTACCCGCGCGAAGGGTAACTCCGCGCGCCCGATACTTACTCAACGCCGAGCTTCCTGATCTCGTCGAAAATCCCCGGCTCGATCTTCTGCGCGAGCGAGAGATCGGCATTGCCGTCGGTGGGCTGGCCTTTGCGGCTCTTCACCACGCCGCGTCCGACGAGCGCGGACGGATCGTTCTGGTGAAGCTCGAGCGCCTTGTCGAAATCGGCGGCCGCCTTGTCGAGGTCGTTCTTCAGCACGAACACCCAGCCGCGGTCGATGTAGCCCTTGGCGCCCTCGGGCTCGATCTTGATCACCTGGTCATAATCGGCGACGGAGAGATCATACTCCTTGCGCATACGGTGGAGATCGCCGCGCCTCGAATATCCGCTCGACTGACCGGGATCGAGCGTGACCTTCTCATTTAACTCGACAAGCGCTCGGTCGAGGTCGCCTTTGTCGCGATAGACGATGCCGCGCAGCAGGAAGAAGTCGCCATGCTTGGCATCCATCTCGATCGCCTTATCGAGATCGGTGATCGCCTTGTCGTAGTCCTTTTTTGCGGCGTAGGCGGCTGCCCGCATGAAATAGCTGTTGGCTTTGGTGGCATCGATCTTTATCGCCGTGTCCATCTCGGAGACCGCACCGTCGAAATCGCCGGTGGCCGAAAGCCCCATGGCGCGGATGCTGTGGGCCTTGATCTGGCGATCATTGTCGGTCGAGCCTGACTTGATGTAGGCCTCGCAGGCGTCCAGGACCTCCTCGATCGAGCCATCGCCGGTGAAGCAGGGGTTGGTCTCCTCGGCCCGGACTTGACTCGGAGCGGCGAAGAGCAAGGCGCCGGCAAGAGATGCCGTCCCAATAAGAATGCGTGAAGCGCGAAAGCGCATGGAAAACCTCCTTGGAACCCTTGGACTTTAGCTGTTTGGCCGAAGGTTTAGAGGGGGCTACCGTCTCGCGTCAATTGAACTTCCGTCCATAATTGTCGCGGAAATCGCGGCCCATTCGGCCCAACGAGCCCGCGTCCGGAGTATAAAAGCGCCAGCGGCGCGGAGCCGCCGATGAGCCAAGCGGAGGCGTTATGTCGATCCAGGCAATTTTGATGCCCATGTTCGCGCAGGTCGCTTTGACCTTCGTGCTCCTGTTCTGGATGACCATCCTCAGGCTCCGCGTGATCCGCAATGGCGAGGTCAGGCCGCAGCAGGTGGCGCTGCGCGAGCCAGCCTGGCCGCCGCATGTGATTCAGGTCGGCAATGCCTTCCACAATCAGCTCGAGCTGCCGGTTCTGTTCTATGTGGTCACGCTGCTCGCCCTGGTCGGCGACGCGCTCGATGTCGTGCTCTACGTGCTTTCTTGGATGTTCGTGCTGTCACGCCTGGTGCACGCCTATATCCACGTTACCTCCAACCGGCTTGATCGCCGTACCGCTGTGTTCTTGGTTGGCGCTATCGCGCTCGCCCTGATGTGGGTAATCGTCATTGCCCGCATCGTGCTGTTCGTTTCCGACTGATGACCCCAGCGGCGCGAGTCAGCGCAGCAATTGAAGTCCTTGCCGATATCGAAGCGCACAAGCGCCCGGCGGCGGAGGCGCTCAAGGATTGGGGAACATCGCACCGCTTCGCCGGCTCCGGGGACCGCGCCGCGATCGGCAATCTCTTGTTCGATGCGCTGCGCACGCGCGCTTCCAGCGCCTATGCCATGGGCGAAAACAGCCCGCGTGCTATAGTGCTCCGCACGCTGGCCACGAGCTGGGGAATGACACCGGACCAGGTGGTTGCTCTCGCGGACGGCAGCCGTCACGCTCCCGAGCCCTTGTCGGAAGCCGAGCGCGCTGGGCTTCAAGGCCACTTGTCGTCCGACGCGCCGGCTCACGTCAGAGGCGATTACCCCGAATGGCTCGCTGGCGAGTTCGAGCGTGCCTTCGGCGCGCGCGCGGCGGAGGAGGGGGCGGCGCTGGCGAAGCGCGCTCCCGTCGATCTCAGGGCCAACACGCTGAAGGCCCCACGCGACAAGGTGCTGAAAGCGCTTCACCGCTTCGATGCCAAGCCTACGGCCCATTCGCCAATTGGCGTGCGCATCCTGCAAGGATCTGGCCCCGCGCGCAGCCCTCACGTCGAGGCAGAGCCCGGCCATGGCAAAGGCTGGTACGAGGTGCAGGATGAGGGCTCGCAGCTCGCGACGCTGCTCTCGGGCGCCAAGCCCAAGGAGCAAATCATCGACCTGTGCGCCGGTTCAGGCGGCAAGACGCTGGGGCTTGCCGCGCTCATGCGCAACACCGGCCAGCTCTATGCCTATGACGCCGACCGCCTGCGGCTACGTCCCATCTTCGAGCGGCTGAAGCGGGCAGGGGTACGCAACGCTCAGGTCCTGCCTGCGAGCGATGCCGAGGCTCTCGCCAAGTTGCAAGGGAAGATGGACCTTGTGCTGATCGATGCGCCCTGCACGGGCTCAGGAGTATGGCGGCGCCGGCCGGATGCCAAGTGGCGCCTGTCGCCGCAAATGCTCGTGGCGCGCATCGCCGAACAGCAGGCCGTGCTCGAGGAGGGGGCGGCGCTCGTGAAGCCCGGCGGACGCCTCGCCTATATCACCTGCTCTGTGCTGCCCTCCGAGAACCGGGACCAGATCGCGGCCTTTTTTACCCGGCACTCCGAGTTCAACCTCGTGCCTTGGCGGCAGCTCTGGGAGCGAACTCTATCGACGCCGCCGCTTGGCTCGGCCGACCGCTCGGAGGAGACCCTTCTGATGACGCCCTTGAGCCACGGCACTGACGGCTTCTTCGTTGCTCTCATGGCCCGCGAGGGATGAGCAGCAGGCGAGGGTCAAAGCTGCCGAGCCCGCATCGCCGCCATTTTCTTCCCTCCGTCGAGGCACCATGAAGTGCATGCCCGCCGGCAACGGCGGGAAAAAAGTTTAACCGCGACCGCATTAGCACTTGAAATTAATAAAGAGGTCGCTGAAATGACTCGCGCTTTTTGGCGGAAGCAGAATCGGCGGTTGGCGCACGGCGGTCCGCAAAAGAGTACGGAGGGGACGCATATCCCATGGATGTGTTGCAAGTCGAGGCTGAAGAGCCACCCAGTCGCCCCAAGGCGACATCTCAAACTCTCACCAAACCACATCGTCAGATCAAAGCTCTCTTGCCGGGCTTGCTCGTGCAGGGGCCGCAGCTCGTGTCGTTCGCCGCACGGGCCGAGCGATTTCCCATCGGCCCGGTGACGCGCGCGTTCCGAAAGCTGTACTTCCCCGAGATCGAGCTTCCTCAGTGGAACGACTGGCGCTGGCAGGCCCGTGCGCGCGTGCGCACGCTCGCTGAGCTCGAGCGCATCTTCGTACTTTCCGAAGATGAGCGGGACGCCGTGAGCCGGCACGAGGGCTCTCTACCGCTCGGCATCACGCCGTACTATGCGAGTCTGATGGCGCGCGAGGACCCGTTGGAGCCGCTGCGCCGCACCCACATTCCGGTCGGCACCGAGTACCTCAAGACGCCGGGCGAGGCCGACGATCCTCTTGGAGAGGATGGCCATAGCGTTGTTCCTGGGCTGGTGCATCGCTACCCCGACCGCGTGCTGTTCCTCGCCACCGGCTTCTGCTCGACCTATTGCCGCTACTGCACCCGCTCGCGCATGGTCGGCGAGGCAGGGGGCGACTACACCTTCAGCCGGCCGCAATGGGAGGAGGCTCTCAACTACATCGCCTCGCACCCCGAAGTGCGCGATGTGCTGATTTCCGGCGGCGACCCGCTCACCTTGTCAGACGAGCGACTCGATTATCTGCTCGGGAGGCTCAGAGCCATCAAGCATGTGGAGTTCGTCCGCCTCGGCACCAAAGTGCCGGTGGTGCTTCCCATGCGCGTGACGCGCTCACTGATCCGCGTGCTCAAGAAGCATCATCCGCTGTGGATGAGCATCCACTTCACCCATCCTGCCGAGCTCACGCCTGAGGTCACCGAGGCCGCCACGCGCCTTGCCGACGCCGGCATCCCGCTCGGCAGCCAGACGGTTCTGCTCAAGGGCATTAACGATTCCGTGGAGACGCTGAAGCCGCTCTTCCACGGTCTGCTGATGCGCCGTGTCAGGCCGTACTACCTCTATCAGTGCGATCCGATATCGGGCTCCTCGCATTTCCGCACGAGCGTCGACAAAGGCCTTGAGATCATGCAGGGACTGCGCGGCCATACGACCGGCTACGCCGTGCCGACCTACGTGGTCGATGCTCCTGGCGGCGGCGGAAAGATCCCGCTGCTTCCCGATTACGTCGTGGGACGCGAGGGCGACGATCTCATCCTCAAGAACTTCGAGGGCGAGATCTACCGCTATACCGATCCTGACGGCACGGTCGGCGCCGACAGGGTTGTGAGCGCACGCTAATGCGCATCGCACTCGTCTACGATCTGCGCGACGATTATCGCGCGCTTGGCTTCTCCGAGGAGGAGGTGGCCGAGTTCGACTCGGTCGCTACCATCGACGCGCTGGCGCACGCGCTCGAGACGCTCGGCTGCGAGGCGGTGCGTGTCGGCCGCGGGCAGGCACTTGCCGCGTGGCTGGTCGCCGGCGAGCGCTTCGATCTTGTGTTCTCCATCGCCGAAGGGGTGAAGGGCCGGTCGCGTGAGGCTCAGGTGCCTGCGCTCTGCGAGCTGTTCGACCAGCCCTACTTGTTCTCCGACGCCCTCACAATGGCGGCTTCGCTCGACAAGGCGGTGGCCAAGCGTCTCGTGCGCGATGCCGGCGTTAAGACCCCGGCCTTCGCGGTCGCTGAGAAGGATGCGCGCGAGGCCGCTGGCTGGACCGACTTCCCGGCCTTCGTCAAACCAGTCGCGGAAGGTACCGGCAAAGGTTGCGAGGCTGCTTCGCTCGTGCACACGCCTGCGGAGCTTGAGGCCGCCGTGACGCGGGTTATCGAGCGCTACAAGCAGCCGGCGTTGGTCGAGCAATATCTTCCTAGCCGCGAGTTCACCGTTGGCATCGTTGGCAATGGCGATGGCACGCGCGTGCTCGGCGTGTGCGAGATCCTTCTGAAAGAGCATGCCACGGCCAATATCTACTCGCTCCACAACAAGGAGCTGTGCGAGGACCTCGTCATCTATGCGCATGCCGATGATGCGGAGGCACGGCTCGCCGGCACGCGCGCGCTAGAGGCTTATCGCGCGCTGGAATGTCGCGATGCCGCCCGCATCGATTTCCGTTCCGACGCCGAAGGCGAGCCCTATTTCCTCGAGGCCAACCCACTCGCCGGTCTAAATCCCTGGCACTCCGACCTGCCGATCCTTGCCGCGCAGAACGGTGTCGACTTCGTGGCGCTGATCGGCCTCATTCTCGATGCCGGCCTCGCGCGCTACGGCCTTGCCCTGCCTGGTGAGGAGCGGCGGCGAAAGAGCGCCTGATGTCTGGAAGCCGGAGCTTCGTTCCGGTTGTCCACGCCGCGACCGAAGACCGTCCAGACGAGATCGACACGATCGTTGCCGCCGAGGCCGTGGCCTCTGCGCTGAAACGGCTCGGCTTCGCCACCCGCATCGTCGCTCTTGGGTCAGATCTCGCTGAGCTTGAGCGCCTGCGATCCCTCCATCCGCTCGCCGTGTTTAATCTCGTCGATGCGGTAAATGGGGATGGAAGGCTCGCGCCTTCGGTCTCGGCGCGACTCGATGCGCTTGGCTTGCGTTACACTGGATGTGGCACCAGCGCCTGGCTCGAGACGCTCTCCAAGATCGGCACGAAGCTCAAGCTTGCTCAAGCCGGCCTGCCAACACCCTCCTGGTCTGAGGATGGCGCCGGGCTCGATCCCGACGTGCGCGTCATCGTCAAGCCTGTGTGGGAGCACGGCTCGCTCGGCCTCGATGAAAGCTCGGTGGTGCGCGGCTCCGAGGGCGCCGTGGCCATACAGGTCCGGAATTCCAGATGGGGCACCGAGCATTTCGCTGAGAGCTTCATAGAGGGACGAGAGTTCAACCTCGCTCTCATCGAGGGGACATCGGGCGTCGAAGTGCTGCCGATCGCGGAGATCGTTTTCGAGAGGTTCGCCGTGCAAACCCCGCAGATTGTGGGTTATGAGGCCAAGTGGGCGCCGGACAGCGAGGCCTATATTGGCACGCCGAGGCGCTTTGGCCTTGAGTGCGACGAGCCCGAACTCGCGGTTCGGCTCAGGCAGCTTGCGCTCTCCTGCTGGCGCCTGTTCGGCCTTTCCGGTTATGCCCGAGTCGACTTCCGTGTCGATGCTGAGGACCAGCCCTTCATCCTCGAAGTCAACGTGAATCCCTGCCTTAGCCCCGACGCAGGCTTTGCCGCCGCGGCCGCCGCGGCTGGGCTCGGCTACGACGCCATGGTCGGCCGCATCGTCGAGTCCTCGCTTGGAGCCTTGCGCGCCACGGCCTGACGTGCTTCGCATTTAGGCCATGCTTCGCATCCGCAAAGTGGCCGACGGCACCACAGCGGCCAACCGCTCGGCCATCGAGGCGGCGCAGAAGATAATGCGCGAGCAATTCCCGGCGATGCCGGCTTACGATATCGACAAGCTCCCGGAGCAGCTCGCCAACCCTCTCAAGCATCGCTTCGTGACGCGGCTGTTCGTGGCCGAGAACGCGCGCGACCAGACGCTCGGCGTGGCGCTCCTGCTGCATGCCCCCGATATCGGATTCTCTTATCTGGAGCTCATTTCGGCGGCGCCAGGCCGCACCGGCTACGGCATCGGCGCCACGCTCTATGAGCGCGTCCGCGAAGAGGCGCGCGCGCTCGGCACCCAGCTCTATTTCGAGAGCCTTCCCGACGATCCGGCCCTCAGCCCCAATCCCGAGATCCGTGCGCGCAATGCGGCGCGGCTCAAATTCTACGAGCGCTACGGCGCGCGGCCGATCATCAACACATTCTATGAGACGCCGCTCACGCCGGGTGCCGTCGATCCGCCTTACCTCTTGCTCGACCCCCTTGGCTCCAACGATCTGCCGAGCCGCGACAAGGTGAGGAAGGTGGTGCGGGCGATCCTCGAGCGGAAATACGGGCTCTCCGGCGATTACGTGCAGATGGTGGTCGAGTCGATCAAGGACGACCCCATCAAATTGCGCGAGCCACGTTACACGCGGCCAAGGGCTGCGCAAAAGGACGTGGAGCGGGCGACGAGCGAGCCGCGCATCGCCCTCGTACTCAACGACGAGCACACCATCCATCACGTGCAGGACCGCGGCTATGTCGAGGCGCCGGTCCGCATTCGCTCGATCCTGGCAGAACTGAATGCGTCTGGTTTGTTCGAGAGGATGCCGGCCACGCGCTATTCCGATCGCCACATCCGAGCTGTCCATGACGGACGCCTCGTCGACTACATCCGCAAGGCGAGCTTGATGGCGGGCCCCAAGAAGTCGATCTATCCCTATGTCTTCCCGACGCGGAACCCGGCCCGGCCGCCGAAAGACGAGACGGTGCTCGCCGGCTATTACTGCATCGACACCTTCACGCCGCTCAATCAGAACGCCTATCTCGCCGCGCGCTCAGCCGTAGACTGCGCGCTGACGGCGGCAGAGAAGGTGCTCGAGGGCACCGATCTCGCCTATGCGTTGGTACGACCGCCAGGCCATCACGCCGAGACGCGCACCTTCGGCGGCTTTTGTTATTTCAACAACGGCGCGATCGCGGCGAACCTTCTCGCGCGCTACGGCAAGGTCGCGATCCTCGACATCGACTACCATCACGGGAACGGCCAGCAGGAGATCTTCTATAACCGTGCCGATGTGCTGACCGTGTCGGTCCACGGCCATCCAAGCTTCGCTTATCCCTATTTCTCCGGCTTCCGCGACGAGACCGGCATCGGTGAAGGCGCGGGCTTCAATCTCAACATCCCGCTGCCGGAGCACATCACTCCCGAGCAGCACCGAAACGCTGTGGCTGAGGGCTTGCGGCGCATCAGGCGGTTCGCGCCAGCCTTTCTCGTGGTGTGCGCGGGCTTCGACACCGCGCGCGGCGATCCCACGGGGACCTGGCCTAACCGGGCAAAGGATTTCGAGCAACTCGGGCGCATGATCGGCGAGCAGGGCTATTCCACGCTTGTGGTGCAGGAGGGCGGTTATCGCGTGCGCACGCTCGGCGCCAATGTGCGGAGCTTCTTCAACGGCCTGGTCACGGGACGATCGTCGGCGCGGCAGGTGGCGCCTGCGCTCAATCGAAGCGCTAGGGCGGCGCGGACTGGTCACCGTAACGGGCTCGATTGGCGGAGCGCGGTCATGCCACACGATGTCGGCCGCGTCCGCTCGCTCGTGGCAAGCACCGGAATGTTCTCGACCGCGGAGGTCGACATCGCCGCAGATCTCGTGACCGAGCGCCTCACCAAAGGCATCCGCTCCGGCTATCACTTCGTGCTGGCCGAGAGGGGCGCGAGGCTCGTCGGCTATGCCTGCTATGGGCTGATCGAAGGCACGCAAGGCTCCTTCGATCTCTATTGGATCGTGGTCGCGCCCGAGGAGCAGGGCAGGGGGCTCGGCATGCATGTCTATGCCCGCGCCGAGGCGGCCCTGCGCAAGGCCGGTGCCAAGCACATCTATGTCGACACCTCCTCGTCTGACCGCTATGCGGCGACGCGCGGCTTCTATCAGCGCATGGGCTTTGTCGAGGAGGCGCGGCTTCCGGATTTTTACGGTCCTGGCGACGGCAAGGTGATCTACGCGAAGGAACTCGCTGCCGGTGCTTCCCAGATCAGCGAGATCAGGCCGGAACCGCCTCGATGATTGTGAGGCCCGACTGCGTCGGATTCACTTTCGATAGACTGAGTCCCGCTTGACCGAGCAGCGCCTCGGACTCGGCGAGGCTGCGCACGCGTCCGCCGGTGATGGTCATCATGTGCAGATCGAGCATGACCGCCGCTGGGTCGTCCGCGGCGCGCTCCGGCATGAGGCGCTCGATGATGGCGAGCCGCGTGCCATCAGGCATAGCCGCGCGGCAATTGCGAAGAATCGCCAGCGCCTCGGCGTCGTCCCATTGCTGGAGCACGCCCTTCAGCAAATAGACGTCCGCTTTGACCGGGATGCCGGAAAGGATATCGCCCGCGACGAGTTCGATACGTTCGGGCAGGCGAAATTGGGCAAAGACTTGCAGGAACGGTTTCGCCATCTCGATCAAGTCCGGCTTGTCAAACAAAACGCCGGAGAGATGCGGGAACGCGATCAGGAGCGGGGCGAGAAGCGCACCACATCCCCCGCCGATGTCGGCGACCTTCTTTACTTCTCCGGCACATTCCAGCACTTCGATGATCGAACCTGCCTGATCGAAGGTCTCGGCCGTCAGGTAGAACTCGAACATCGCGCCTTGCTGGCCATGATCGCGCCGCCAGTCGCGTACGTTTATGCCGAACACCTGATCGAAGGCGGGCTTCCCGGTTTGCAGTGAGCCGACGAGATTGGTCCAGGGCATCCAATATTGTTCGACGACGATCTGAACCTTCTTGGCGAGGCGGGAGGGCGAATCGGCGCGCAGCGACTGTCCGCCGGACGTTAACGTGAAGCTGCCGTCGCCGCCCTCAGCGCAGATGCCAAGGGTCGCGAGGCCGCGCAGGAAGCGAGCAACATTGGGCGGGGACAGGCCAAGCTCCGCTACAAGACTTTCCGCGGTCCAGCTTTGCATCCCCATCTTTTCGGGGAGGCCGAGCTTCACCGCCGCATAGACGAGCGCCGCCTCGTGATAGGCGTCGATCGAGCGGCGGATCCGCGCTTCGAGATCGTCTTGCTCAGCCCCGGCCATCCGCCCGCCTCGATGATTATCTATGCTCTGCATAAGCCAATTTGAGGTCATTGCCGACTCGAGACGCTGCTATAACCACCCGCCATGATGAACGAAACGGCAGATCCAGCGCCCGCTCCGGCGCCGCCAAGCGCCGCGCAGGACGGCGCGGCACGCGAGCCCGAGCAGATCCGCGTCCTCATCGTCGATTTCGGCAGCCAGGTGACGCAGCTCATCGCGCGCCGCGTGCGCGAGGCGGGCGTCTATTCGGAGATCGTCCCCTTCGACCAAGCAGAGGCCGCGATCGCGGCGCACCGGCCACGCGCCATCATCTTGTCAGGCGGGCCGGCCAGCGTGCACGAGACCGGCACGCCGCAGGCGCCGCAAGCGTTGTTCACCGCCGGCGTGCCGGTGCTTGGCATCTGTTACGGCGAGCAGGCCATGGTGGCTGCGCTCGGCGGCCAGGTCGAGGGCGGGCATGACCGCGAGTTCGGCCGCGCCGAGCTTCAGATCATCGACGAGACGCCGCTGTTCGAGGGCGTGTTCAAGGAGGGCGAGCGGGCGCAAGTGTGGATGAGCCACGGCGACCGCGTGACGCGGCTGCCGCCGGGCTTCCGCGCCGTCGGCATCTCGACCGGCGCGCCGTTCGCGGCCATCGCCGACGATTCGCGGAGGCTTTATGGCTTCCAGTTCCACCCCGAGGTGGTCCACACCCCGAAGGGCGCGCAGCTTCTCGCCAATTTCGTCCACAGGATCGCCGGATGCCCTGGCGACTGGACCATGGCGCATTTCCGCGACAGCGAGGTCGCGCGCATCCGGAAGCAGGCGGGCGAGGGACATGTCATCTGCGGGCTCTCCGGAGGCGTCGACTCCGCGGTCGCCGCGCTTCTCATCCACGAGTCAATCGGCGACCAACTTACCTGCATCTTCGTGGACCACGGCCTGCTCCGCGAAGGCGAGGCGAAGGAGGTCGTCGATCTCTTCCGCGGCCACTACAACATCCCGCTCGTCGCCGTTGATGCCTCGGCGAAGTTCCTCGATGCGCTGCAAGGAGTCACCGACCCCGAGGTCAAGCGCAAGATGATCGGCAAGCTGTTCGTCGATGTGTTCGAGGCGGAGGCTGACAAGATCGGCCACGTCGATTTCCTGGCGCAAGGCACGCTCTATCCCGACGTGATAGAGAGCACTTCCGCGCGCGGCGGCCCATCGGCCACCATCAAATCGCATCATAATGTCGGCGGGCTGCCCGAACGCATGCGGCTAAAGCTGATCGAACCGCTGCGCGAGCTGTTCAAAGACGAGGTGCGCGCGCTAGGCCGCGAGCTCGGGCTTCGGCCTGCCTTCGTCAACCGGCATCCTTTCCCCGGGCCCGGTCTTGCCATCCGCGTGCCCGGCGAGGTGACCGAGGAGAAGCTCGCCATTCTGCGCAAGGCCGACGCAATTTATCTCGACGAGATCAGGAAGGCGGGGCTCTACGATAAGATCTGGCAAGCTTTCGCCGTACTGCTGCCGGTGCGCACCGTCGGCGTGATGGGGGATGCACGCACCTACGATTATGCCTGTGCGCTCCGCGCCGTGACCTCGACCGATGGCATGACCGCCGACTATTACGACTTCTCCCACGAGTTCCTTGGGCGCGCGGCCAGGCGCATCATCAACGAGGTGCGCGGCATCAACCGAGTCGTCTATGACATCACCTCCAAGCCGCCCGGCACCATCGAGTGGGAGTGATTCTCACGTTCGCGTGATGGAGAGGCCGCCGTCCACCAGCATGGCGGTCCCTGATTGGAAGCTTGACGCGTCGGAGGCGAGATAGAGGGCCGCCTGCGCCAGCTCATCGGGTGAGGCAACGCGCTTCAACGCATGTAGGTTCGTGAGATAGGCCCGCTTCTCGGCGGTGTCATTGGCGGCTTCGTACATCGCCGTCTCGACCGCGCCGGGGAGGAGAGCGTTGACCCGAATGTTCTGCGGCCCGTATTCGGCGGCGAGGGCCTCCGTCAGACCGATCAGTCCGGATTTGCTCGCCGCATAGGCCACGAAACCGGGAAAGCCCACCGTGTAGCCGACAAATGTGCTCGTGAAAATGATCGAGCCCTTGCCCTGCTTCAGCATAGCCGGGATCTGGTGCTTGGCGGCGAGGAAGGCGCTCGTCAGATTGACCTTGAGAGTTCCGTTCCAGCCTTCGAGCGAAATGCCCGTGGTCGGCCCCTGTTCGCCGAGTATGCCGGCATTGTTGAAGCCGACATCAAGGCGGCCATAGCTCTGCTCGGCACGCTCTACCAGCTCTTTGGCGAAGGCCTCGTCGCTCACGTCGCCGGCAAGCGCGAGGGCGTCTCCTCCCTCGCCGGCGATCTCTCGCACAAGAGAATCCAGCTCCGCCTTGCGCCGAGCGGCGACGACTACTTTGGTGCCCGCGCGAGCAAACAGCTTCGCGGACGCCCGCCCGATGCCGGCGCTCGCACCCGTTACGATGGCCACCTTGTCCTTGAGATCAACCATGCGAAAAACTGGGCTTTAGGGTTTCTGCCTCGGATTGTCGGCGCCAGCCCAAAGATTCCACCGGTGCTATAACCAACGAGCATGGATTTAGTTTGAAGCCTGGGCACCATCGAGTGGAAGGAGGGCCCGCGTGTGCTAAATGTCCGCTTTTTACGCCGGGGCTGTATCGGCTAAAATAGACGAGGGGGCTTCTGCATATTTGAAGGGGACGGGGGCCGTCCACATTGTCCGGGTTGGGTCGACGCAACCATCTTGCCAATTGCAATGCGTCAACGGGAGAATTGATCCGTTGCAGCTGAGATCGCTCCTTCCAGCAATCGTCAGTCTCATCACCGTGGTCGCCCTGTTGGGCGCGCCCCGAACTTTTGCCGTGGAGCAACCGCCGGACATTCCGGCATGGCTGCGGGTCCATATCGGCGAAGGCGAAGGTCAAATCGCGCAAGTGGTGTTGCAGAGGGCGCGCGCGCTTTACCTAAAAAAAGTGAGCGATAGCGCAGTGAAAAATCCCTGCTACTTCGCCATGGACTCCACGCGACCCGGCGGATTTGGCCGCCGGTTTTACATTATCTGTGAAGCCGACCGGTCGTTTCGCGCGATTCCATCCGGTCACGGCAGCGGCCGCAATTTGACAGGCATCGCGAATTTCGCAAACGGAATCCAGTGCGCAAAGAACTTCAGCAATGCGATGGACTCCAAGCTGACAACGGGCGGCCCATATGTGACTGACGAGACGGTCACATCGTTCAAAGGGTACTACCGCGACTCAGCGGGACAGTACGTGGCTTTCACCCGGTCGTTCGTGCAGTTTGACGGTGAGGGCGACACCGCAAATGCGAGACCCCGCGCCATCGGGGGACACCCTGCTGTCGTATGGAGGGGCATGTGTCTTCGAAAAGATCCGGACAGCCCTTACGCAAACCAAGACGGTTACGTTCCTTTCGGAAAACTGGTGGACTACGCCGGCGGCCGCAGCAACGGCTGCACCAGTTGGTCGCGCTCGGACGCCGGGCAAGTCATCCCGATGATGAAGGAGCCGACGACGCTTTATATTTATCCTGAATCGAGCGACATCGCCGCCGTCGCGCAAGCAGTGAAGGCTGGCCGGTCGCCGTCGCGCGCCGGACTATATTGGAATGCCTCCTGCTTGAGAGAGATCGGCGTCCCGAAATTTTGGCCAAAAGAGACGCTCGAGCCGATCCTCGTTCAATATAGGAAGGATCATCCGGCACCGCCGCCAGGACCGACGCCGATCTGCAAGGGTCAGTAACACGCGGCCCAAAATTTGGCGGATGTTCCGCCGGATAACGGCGATCACCTTCCGAAGCTTGCGCCGCTGATGTCTAAGCAGGCTTCGCCGCCATCTCCTGGAGCCGGCCGCTGGCGCCCTTCGTCGCCTGGGGAAGAGCGGAGAAGATTTTGGCGCCTGCGGTCGCCGGGATCTCGATGTCAATCTCGAGCAGCGACACGGCCTTGCCGCGATCGATCTTCACCTCCACCCTCTCGGGATCAACCGCCACGTGCTTCGCGACCACGGCCAGAATCTCCTCGCGCAGGGTTGGGATTAGGTCCGATTGGCTGGTCGCCACGCGCTCGTGCGTCAGCAGGATCTGGAGACGCTCTCGCGCGACCGAGGCTGATTTTCGTCTCGAGAATAGCGAGAGCCAGCTCATGCCGCCCTCCGTCCAAACAGCTTGGTGAGGAAGCCATTGCGCCCGTTGGGAATGGAGACCGGCTTGTCGACGCCCATCAGCCGCTGCGCCGCCTCATCATAGGCGCGGGCCGGAGCGCTCTTCGGGCTCGCCAACGTGATCGGCGAGCCGAGATTGGAGGCCCGGAGCACGTCCTCGCTCTCGGGAATGACGGCGAGCAGCGGAATCGACAGGATATCCATGACATCCTCGATCCTCAGCATGTCCCCTCGTCCGGCGCGAATCGGATCGTAGCGGGTGAGCAGGAGATGCTTGTCCATGCGCTCGCCGCGGGCAGCCTTCTCGGTCTTGGCGTCGAGCAGGCCGATGATGCGGTCGGAGTCGCGCACCGAGGACACTTCAGGATTGGTCACGACCACTGCGAGGTCGGCGAAGCGCATGGCAAGCGTAGCCCCACGCTCGATGCCGGCAGGGCTGTCGCAGATCACCCAGTCGAAGGAGGCGCGCAGCTCTTTGATCACGCGCTCCACGCCCTCTTCGCTCAGTGCGTCCTTGTCTCTCGTTTGCGAGGCGGCGAGCAGAAATAACGTCTCGATGCGCCGGTCTCTGATGAGCGCCTGATGCAGCCGCACATTGCCCTGCGCCACATAGGTGAGGTCGTAGACGACGCGGCGCTCGGCGCCCATCACCAAGTCGAGATTGCGCAAGCCCACGTCGAAATCGACGACCACCACGCGCTGACCGTGCTGCGCGAGAGCAGCGCCGAGCGCGGCAGTCGTCGTTGTCTTGCCGACTCCGCCCTTTCCGGATGTCACTACGAGCACCTGCGCCATTGCCTGTCTCCTTTTGTGCCTCAGTCGAGTGCCTTGATGGTGAGTGCGCCGTCGTCCAGCCACGCGTGGACGGCTTTGCCGTGAAACGAGGAAATGTCGTCGGCCATGCGGTAGTAGCCGTCGATTGCGATGAGCTCGGCCTCAAGCCGGCGGCAGAAAATGTGCGCCTTGGCATTGCCGTCAGCGCCAGCCAGCACCCGGCCACGCAGCGTTCCATAGATGTGGATCGAGCCGCTCGCGACGATCTCCGCGCCGGACGAGACCGAGCCGATGACGGTCACGTCACCCTCGTGGAACAGCGACTGGCCTGAGCGCACGGGCGAATCGATCAACAGCGAGGATGCAGCGGCCCCCACCGTAGCCGGCAGAGGTTGCGGGTCGGGCGTCTCGCTCGGTACCTGAAATTCGGTCTTTCCCACTGGCGACAGCAGAGGCGGGAGAGCGGGATCGGCGAGGCGGTCATCGGTGCCGAGCATTCCCATGACTCGGATGTTGCGCATCCCGAGATCGGCAATCAGACCGGCAGCCTCGTCCTTGCTGAGCAACAGCTCCGAGACGTCCACCACCACCGGCTTGCCTGAGAAGAATCCCGGCGAGCGGCAGAGCCATTTATCGGCTTCGGCGATCCATTCGGAGGTGGGCATCTTGGGCTTCAGCACGAATGCGAGGAAGGAGCGACCACAGAACTGGAAGGATGCTGGCTGAGCGACTGCTGTCATGAGGATGGCCGTGAATTAGGAATGGTTAATAAGATGGCGATTTCGGTTAACGAGCCGTTAAGCGCCCGCGCGTTTTGGCGATGATTTGATGGATTTTGGACAGCTGGCCCCGCGCTTACACAGCGCGACTCGAATCAGCTAGCGTTCTTGAGGGGACGATTCGCCTTCAGAGGGACGAGAGGCCATGATCCACTTGCGATGGGCCAAGGCTAGAGACGGATGGCTGCCGCTCGCATTGCCGTGGCCGTCCGTGGTCGACACGGTCGGCGTCTATGTCATTTGGCACGAGGGTAACCCGAGCCGCGTCGTGCGCATCGGACACGGCAGAATCAGCGAGTGCCTTCATTACCACCAGGAAGATCCCGAGGTGTTGGCCTATAGCGGCTTCGGCACGCTCAGGGTCACATGGGCAGCGGTACCGCCTGACCAGATGGAGGGCGTTGAGCGCTATCTGGTTGAGCATTGGAAACCACTAGTCGTAGACCGCCCGCCGAAGGTGCTTCCGATTGAGGTGAACTCTCCGTTTGCGGGCTAGTGGTATCGAGTCCGGCGAGGATTGCCTCGAGCGTCTCGCGAAGCTTCATGTACTGATACCACGCCCAGGGAGGCTCGGCTCCCGTTGCGAGCTTGTCGTTAGCCCAGTCAAGAACTCGCTGTAGCTCGGCGCGCGTCATGCTCCCGAGTTTCTGCCGACACTATTGAGAAATGATTAGGCTCCCCGCATTTAGTGCAGCACCGACTCGGCGAGATGCGGCCTAAATTATTGGCCGCAGACGCTTGAGCCCGTAGTGCAAACGAAGGGCACGACCACGCCCCTGAAGCAGGTCGTGTAGAACTGAGCGGTGACGATATCGGGCTGGAGCCTCGCCCGTGGCGGGACCCCATTTGGGCGGAGCGCCTTCCAGAACGGATCGCCGGCAACCGGACGCGCCGATAAGGAGACGGAGCTCCACCTCCTCTTGCGCTGCACGTTGTAAGCGCTCTGGAGCGCGAGCGCTTGCGAGGTCTGCACAGCCTTCACCCTTGTTGGAGCACTGTGCGTTGCGGTGACCAATTCGCACCCGGCCTCTGCCGGCTTGAGCCCGACCAGGAAGAATCCCGCAACGCAGATCAGTCCGCAAACCTTCGCTAAGATACCCCTCATCGTTGCCTCCTCATCGAATCTTCTGCCGCAGTCCGTAGAGCTTCTACTCTAACACATCGACGTTGACGGCGTGGCGCCTGTAAGATTTGCTTCCCGGCGAAAAAAGAAGAGCGCATCCAGGCTGGGGCAGCCATGACACTCCTCATTATCGGCATTGCCGCGTTTCTCAGTCTGCATGTGGTGCCGACGTTCCCGGACTTGCGCGAGCGGCTCGTCGCGCGACTGGGCGAGGGGCCGTACAAAGGCCTGTTCGCGCTCCTCTCCGTCGCAAGCTTCATTCTCCTGATCTACGGCTTCGCGAAGGCTCCGCTCATCCAGCTTTGGTCTCCGCCGTCCTGGACGCGATGGGTCGCGATCGTGCTCATGCTGCCAGCCTTCATCTTCCTGGTCGCAGGCTATGTGCCTGGCCAGATCAAGGCGAAGCTCAAGCACCCGTTCCTGGTTGCCATCAAGACCTGGGCGCTCGCACACCTCATTGCCAATGGCGATCTGGCCTCGATCGTTCTGTTCGGCTCGTTCCTGGCCTATGCCGTGTACGACCGCATCACCCTCAAGCGCCGCACGGCGACCGGACTCGTGACGGTGCCGGCGACAGGACCGCCGTCAAACGACGTCATCGCCGTCGTCCTCGGACTCGTGCTCTATCTCGCCTTCTTGTTCTGGCTGCACGGGCTCCTGATCGGGACGTCACCGTTGCCGCAGTAATGGAACGGGAGCGGTCCGACGGCATTTTTTGCACTGCAAAATACCCTATATTCTGTCATAAGACCGCAAGCAGGGTCCGTGCTGGTTCAGGAGCTTAGAGACCGTGGCCGACCAATTTGCCGTGAAGCGGGTAACCGCGCCGGACATCAAAAATCGCAAAGGCGGCGCGCCGATCGTGGCGCTCACCGCCTATCACGCACATACCGCGCGAATCATCGATCCCTATGTCGATTTCCTGCTCGTCGGCGACAGCCTCGGCATGGTGATGCATGGCTATGAGACCACGGTGCCAGTGCCGCTCGAGCTGATGATCATGCATGCACAGGCCGTGGTGCGCGGCTCGTCGCGCGCGCTGGTCGTGGTCGACATGCCGTTCGGCTCCTATGAGGAGAGCCCCGCGATCGCCTTCCGCAACGCGGCGCGGGTGCTGAAGGAGACGGGCTGTGGCGCGATCAAGCTCGAAGGCGGCGTGCAGATGGCCGACACCATCCGCTATCTCACCGAGCGCGGCATCCCGGTGATGAGCCACATTGGTATGACGCCGCAAGCCATCAACACGATCGGCAGTTTCAAGCCGCGCGGCCGTTATCGCTCGGAATGGGCGGCTTATGAGGCCGATGCCAAGGCGATCGCCGACGCCGGCGCCTTTGCCGTGGTAATCGAAGCACTCGCAGAGCTTCTCGCCGCGCGCATCACGAAGGAGATTCCGATTCCCACGATCGGGATCGGCGCTAGCGCCGAATGCGACGGGCAGATCCTAGTGCTCGAGGACATGCTGGGCCTTTCGCCGCGCGTGCCGAAATTCGTGAAGGAGTACGCCCAAATCGGGGCTGGTATCGAGGCCGCAGTCAAGGCCTTCGCCACCGAGGTGCGCACACGCGCCTTCCCCACCGCCGACTACACCTACCCGATGTGTGACGAGGTCGGCGAAGTCACGAAAAAGACCAAAATGACAGGCAGTTAGCCGCTAACCACGTGTTTCGTCAGCCACCTTGGCGGGTGAGACCAAGCGGCTCTTTACCTTGCGCGAGCAAGAGGCCTTCACTATACGGCGGCCAGGGAGGAGCGACCCGAAGCTCCTTAAGGACCGTCAGTACGATTTACTTCAGAAGAGTCCGCTTCCGATGAGCGACCGTAGCGATTCCTTTTTGCGCGAGGTGGACGAGGCCGTCCGCCAAGAACACTACAAGAAGCTGTGGGACGAGTACGGCATCTATGCGCTCGGCCTTGCCGTGCTCGTCATCGCCGGCGTCGCGGCCTATAAGGGCTGGACCTACTGGCAGGAGCGGCAGGCGCAAGCGGCGGGCGCTTCGTTCAGCCAGGCTTTGGACGTGCTCGACGGCCCCGACCCCGCCAAGGCAAAGGACATCCTTACCTCGCTGTCGGACAAGGGGCCACATGGCTACCGGGTGCTGGCGCGCTTTCAGCTCGCTGCCGCGGCCGAAAAAGCGGGCGATACCGACAAGGCCGTCGCCGAGTATGACGCGCTCGCCAAAGATTCGAGCGTGGACGAGATTTTGCGCGACCATTCCACGCTCCAGGCCGCTACGCTCAGATTAGACAAGGCGGACCATTCGGAGATGGAGCAGCGGCTCAAAACTCTTGCCGAGGGAAACAGCGCCTGGAGATTTTCCGCGCGCGAGCTGCTCGGTCTTTCGGCTTATCGACTGAATAATATGGGCGAGGCCGAGAAGCAGTTCAGCGCCTTGGTTGGCGATCAGGGGACTCCCCCGAATTTGCGGGAACGCGCCAATATGATGCTCGCGCTCATCGTGGGGACCCCGCAGTCGCTGAGCACGACGGCGAAATAGCGCTCGCGTAACGAGGGTGGCTCGAAAGTGGGCCGGGGTGGAAAACGGGGAATTGGCGGAAGCCTTCTCGGCGCTGGCGTGATCGCGGCCACCGCCTTGAGTGTGGCGGCCTGTAGCGGCCTGCCCTCCGGTCTTTCCGACATCCGCAATCCGTTCAGGAAGGAAAAGGAGAGGCTGCCGGGCGAGCGCATTGCTGTCATCACCGATCCCAGCGTGGCGGCCATCCAACCAAAAGCGGCAGCGAAACCAGTCCAGCTCCCGTCGCCCCAGACGAACGCCGCATGGACCGAGCCGGGCGGCACGGCGTCCAACAATCTCGGCCACCTCGCTCTCCCGGACCAAGTGCAGAAGGTGTGGTCGGCCGACGCAGGTACCGGCTCCTCGTCCAGTGGGCGTTTGAGCGCGGTTCCTCTCGTCGCCGACGGCAAAGTATTCACCCTCGACGCCGGCGGCACAGTCTCGGCCTTCTCTGCCGCTAATGGCGCCAAGGTCTGGTCGGCAAGCGTCAGGCCCGAGAACGAGAGGAGCCGGGAGGGCTTCGGCGGCGGCCTGGCTCTCGACGCCGGGCGTCTCTACGTGACGACCGGCTACGGCACCGTAGTCAGCATCGATCCCGGCAACGGCGCCATCGCGTGGACGAAACCTGTCGGCAGGCCGATCAGGAGCTCGCCGACCGCGGCGGGCGGAAAGATCTATTTCGTGTCGACCGACAACATGCTCTATGCGCTGTCCGCGGTTGACGGCCAGCAGCTGTGGACCGCGCGCGGGCTGCCGCAACCGGCAACCCTGCTCAGCAATGTGAGCCCTGCGGTCTCGAGCGGCATTGTCGTAGCGTCGTTCCCCGCGGGCGATATCGCCGCCTATGAGGCTGCGAGCGGCAAGGCGGCGTGGAGCGAATCCCTCACTCGCTCCTCCGAAACCACAGCTTCCGGCATCCTCGGCGATCCGGCGCGGCCGGTCGTCGATCACGGCGTCGTCTTTGCTGTGAGCCATGGCGGCAAGATGATCGCCGCCTCGGAAACAACCGGTGAGCGGCTATGGAGCCGCAATCTTGCCAGCACGCAAATGCCGTGGGTCGCCGGCGATGCGGTTTATACCGTCGATCTCGGCGGCAAGCTGATCGCGCTCGCGCGCGGCGACGGCGAAGTGCGCTGGGCGACCGATCTTCCCAACAGCACGCGCTGGAGCGGACCGGTGCTGGCCGGCGGCAAGCTCTGGCTCGTGTCTGGCGAGGGCGTTCTTATCGGTGCCGATGCACGAACCGGACAAATCGTGAGCAATCTTGACCTCGGTGAGCCAGTCTTCATCTCTCCGGTTGTAGCCGGCGGCCGCATGTATATCTTGGCTGACAACGCTACGTTGATCGCCCTCAATTAGGGCTTCGTTCTCCAAGAGAGAGATGTCTTTCACTGTTGCCATCGTTGGAAGGCCGAATGTCGGCAAGTCCACCTTGTTCAACCGGCTTGCCGGCAAGCGGCTCGCTCTCGTCGACGACCAACCGGGGTTGACCCGCGACCGGCGCGAAGCCGAAGCGACAGTCGGCTCTTGCGATGTGACGCTGATAGATACAGCCGGACTCGAGCCTGGTGACGAAGGACTTACGCCGCGTATGCGGCAGCAAACCGCGGCGGCCATCGAACAGGCCGATCTCGTGATCTTTCTCATCGACGCGCGAGCAGGGGTGGTTGCGGCGGACGAAATCTTTGCCGATCTCGTCCGCCACTCAGGCAAGAAGGTCGTTGTCGCCGCAAACAAAAGCGAAGGCCGTGCCGCCGAGCCAGGCCTGTACGAGGCCTATTCGCTCGGGCTCGGCGAGCCGTTGCCGATTTCGGCCGAGCACGGCTTGGGCATTGGCGAGCTGACCGAGGCGATCGAGCAAGCTTGCAAAGGGCAGGGCATCGTCGCACCCGTAATGGCTGAAGACGAAGATGAAGGCGCCGAGCACCCTTTGCGAATCGCCATCGTCGGACGGCCCAATGTCGGCAAATCGACTCTTGTCAACGCGTTGCTCGGCGAGGAGCGCATGATCACCGGGCCCGAGGCTGGCATCACACGCGATGCGATCGCGTCGGAGCTTGAATGTAACGGACGCTCGTTGCGTCTGTTCGACACCGCGGGCCTAAGGCGCAAGATGAGGATTGAAGGACGCGCCGAAGAACTCTCCGTTGGCGATGCGCTGAAGGCCGTCCGTTTCGCCGAGGTCGTGGTCCTGCTGCTCGATGCCGAGCATCCGTTCGAAAAGCAGGACTTGCAGATTGCCGATCTCATCGCCGAAGAGGGACGCGCACTCGTTATCGCCATCAACAAATGGGACCTCGTGCGTGACCCGCAGAAGCGATTGCGCGAGCTTCGCGAGGAATGTCAAAGATTGCTGCCGCAAGTCAAAGGCGTCTCTCTCGTGCCGGTCTCGGCGCTCAGCGGCACGGGTCTCGACAAGCTGATGCAGGCGATCCTTGCCGCAGATGAATTGTGGAACCGGAGGCTGCCGACGCACGCGCTTAATCAATGGCTGCAAGATACGGTAGATGCCCATTCGCCGCCTGCGGTGTCAGGCCGGCGCATCAAGCTCAGATACATAACGCAGGCAAATGCGCGGCCGCCGACCTTCGTGCTGTTCTGCTCGCGGCCCAAGGCGCTCCCCGACTCCTATTCCCGCTATCTCGTGAACTCCTTGCGCGACAGCTTCGATATGCCTGGCGTGCCGATCAGGCTCAACTTGCGCAAAGGCGCAAATCCCTACGCGCGAGGATCGGCATGAGCGAAGAGGGCGTGACCGAAATCTACTTCTATCATCTCGAACGCCGCACGCTCGAAGAGGTCCTGCCGACTCTGCTCGAGATGTCGCTCAAACGCGGCTGGCGGGCAGCCGTGCAAGCTGCAAGCGAGGAGCGGGTGGAAGCGCTCAATACTTTGCTGTGGACCTATCGCGAGGAGAGCTTCCTGCCGCACGGAACGGCGCGCGACGGGCATGCCGCGGCTCATCCCGTTTATCTGACCTCTGGCGAGGACAATCCCAATTCGGCACAGGTCCGCTTCCTGGTCGACGGTGCGATGCTCGCCGATGCCGCACCCTACGCCCGCGTCGCCTATATCTTCGACGGCCGCGATCAGGAGGCTGTTGCCCGCGCTAGAGCCGAATGGCAAGCAGCCAAAGCCAAAGGCCACGCCGTGAGCTACTGGCAACAAACTCAGGAAGGACGCTGGCAGCAAATGGCCTGATGCGTGGCGATCCAGATCGACTCCGGCTGCCTTATTTTCCGGATCATGCCGCCTTGTTTGTGGAAGCTCGCGCCTTGCCGCTGTCATGCGCGGTCGCTATAAGCCCGCGTAATTCAGTAGATGACCAGGGGACCATTGTGGCCATTGAACGAACGCTTTCCATCATCAAGCCCGACGCGACCGAGCGCAACATCGTGGGGCTCATCATCGTGAGGCTTGAAAGCGCGGGACTTCAGGTGATCGCGCAGAAACGCGTGCGGTGGAAGAAAAAGGATGCAAAGAAATTCTACGACGTTCACAAGGGCCAACCTTTCTACAAGGACCTTGTGAACTTCATGACCTCCGGCCCGATCGTGCTCCAGGTGCTCGAGGGCGAGAATGCCATCTTGAGGAACCGCGAGGTGATGGGTGCGACCAATCCCGTCGATGCCTTGCCCGGCACCATCCGCAAGGATTTCGGCGTGAACCTTCAGCGGAATTCGGTGCACGGCTCCGACAGCGAAAAGACCGCCAAGCGCGAAATTGCGCTCTGCTTCAAGAAAAGCGAGATCGTGGGCTAGCAGCGGCTTCCATTTCGCGCCGAGGCCGATAGGCTGTAGCCCGCGAATGGAGGATGAATGCCGACGGTCCTCATCACCGGCACCTCGACCGGTATTGGGCGCGTGACCATGGAGGTTCTTGCGCAGCGTGGCTGGCATGTCTTCGCTACTATGCGCGATCTGCAAAAGCGCGAGAAGCTTGAGGCGGCGCTCAAGAAATCTGGCGTCGAGGAACGCCTCGAGTTCGTTCAGCTTGATCTCAACGACGCCACCTCGATCGAGGCGGCTGTCGCATCGGTTCTGTCCCGAACCGGCGGTACGCTTGATGCCGTAGTGCAAAATGCGGGCGTGTCAGCTGCTGGCGCATTCGAGGACTTGCCCGAAGCTGAAGTCCGGCGCGTGATGGAGACGAACTTCTTCGGAGTGCTCCAGCTGACCAGGGCCTTGCTGCCGACATTTCGAGCCCAGGGGGATGGACGCATCGTACTGGTCTCGAGCGAGGCAGCCTTCATGGGCCAGCCGGCAAATTCGATCTATTGTGCCTCGAAATGGGCACTCGAAGGCTGGGCCGAGTCGCTCGCCTACGACCTCGAACCGTTCGGCATCAAAGTCATTCTTGTTGAGCCGGGGCCGTACCGAACGCAGATTTGGCGCAGCACGCCGTGGATCGTGCCGGCAGGCAGCCCCTATCGCGAACGGGTGCAACGCGTGTCGCGCGCGGCTGACGAGCATGCGGCGAGATCGGCGCGCGATCCGAAGGAGGTCGCCATGGTCATAGCCCGCGCGCTTGAGGCCAAGCGCCCACGCTTCCGCTATCCGGTCGGGCCGTTCGCTCGCATCAATCATTTTCTGCGCGGGAAGGTACCAAGCCGCCTTATACGGCGGGGCGTTTCGCGCTATCTGGGGCTCATGAAGGCCTCGGACGCAAAGCCTTAGCGACCGAAGATCCCGGATCTTTTCAAAAGCCAAAGCACAAGCGCCGACGAGCCGATCAGAATCAGCATCGACCAGACGAACCCATGAGGATTCTGGGTCAGCGGCAACCCCATCACGTTCATGCCGAAGATTCCGCTGACCAAGGTTGCCGGCAGAAAGATCGTGGTGACGATGGCAAGAACCTGAAGGTTGCGGTTGGTCTGCTCCGCGGTCTTGATGGTGACCTCCTCCTGAAGGAGATGCGCACGGTCACGCAAAGACACCACCTCGTTGTCGAGCCAGTCGAGCCGCTGCCGCAATTTCGATGTGGTGAGCTTAAGCGCGAGTGTCTCGCTCACGTCGAGCTCGAAGCGCTGCATGAGCGAGCGCAGGATCACAAGCTGCCGGTGGAGCCGTAACGTGGTGCGTCTAATCCGGCCGAGCATATTCCGTCCCTCGCTCATGTCATCCTCGAGGATTCTTTCTTCGATATGATCGAGCTTGCCCGCCACGTCGTCGGCGTAGCGCTCGATGGCGTCGACTACGTATTCAACAATGGAATCCATCAGCGCAGCAACGGTAGCCACCTTGCGGCCGCCCCGGAGCGCCTTGCGCATAGCATCGATGGCGCTGAGCGGCCGATGACGGGCGGTGACGAGGAGGCTTTCGGTCATGGCGAAATGGAGAAAGCCGATCTCGTCGGTGATCCCGTCTAGCCCGCAAACGAGGTCGGGAAAGACGCCAAACAGACAGGCCTCGCTCTCATTGAGCTGTTGGTGGTCGTCGGCGGCAACGAGCAACTCGCGCGCCGCGGCAGGAAAGTAGGAAGATGAGCGCAAGAAATGACCGGCGCGCGCATCGGCCAAGTTGAAGTGGAGCCACAGCCAGCCGTGAGGGTCGTCGGCGATCGGCCGATCGACTGCGAGCTCCTCAGCCGTGCCGTCTGCTTTCAAGCGGAAGGCAAAGACGAGACCTGGTGGAGCCCCGACCGGGGAGTCGAGAATTGCGCCGGCCCGTGCGGGCGCGCTGGTTAGGACCTCAACCACCCGAGCTGCTGAGCCTTGGCATAGGCAGCCTTCCACGCCGAGACGAGAAACCGCACGCGCTCGGGATCAGGATCGTTTCGCATGGAGTCCATCAGGACGAGCAGGGGCGAGGCACCATCTTTGCGATAAGTCGCTTGCTCCCCCGTCTCGGGCCTGGTGACGACGAGATCGCGGTTTTGCAAAACTTGCACGTTGATGTCGGCAAGGTCACTCATGGCTGCGCCCCGTTAAGAGCACAGTTTAGAATCCCGGCAATGACGTGAGAAGCCTTGCCATCCACAAAATTGGCTGAGCACTGCGCTTCGGTCAAACTCAATGAGCAACAAAAACTTAGAGTGTCACCGTATTGTCATTAAAGCCGCGGTCAGCTCAGCTCGCGGATGCGGAACGGCAGTCCGCCTTTGGGACAGAGCGTCACCGTCGCGTGAATCTTCGCTGGCTTGGGCCCCACATAGTCAGGCGTGAAGCGGCGAAGTAGCTGCACCAGGGCGAGGGTGTTTTCGATTTGCGACAGCGCGCCGCCGATGCATGCGCGCTTTCCGGCAGCAAAGGGCAGGTAAGTGTATTTCTGGCGCTTCTTGGCGCGCTCCGGAGCGAAGCGCTCTGGATCGAACTTCTCCGGCTCATCCCAATACTTCGGGCTGTGATGCAGGACGTAGGCGAGAATGACCATTTTGTCGCCCGTCTTGACCTGATGTCCCTCGATCTCATCATCGCCGGCGGCAATGCGGATCAGCGCCCAGATCGGCGGGAACAGCCGCATCGTCTCCTGAATCACCATGCGCGTGTAGGAGAGCTGCTGCACCTCGTTCCATTCAGGATTACGCTCGCCGCACACAGCTCTTGCCTCTGCCCTGATGCGTTCCAGCGCCTCGGGGTGCTGCGACAGAAGATAGAGCGACCAGGCGAGCGTGAGAGCTGTAGTTTCGGTACCGGCCCATAAATATTGCTTCATCTCGTCGATCACCTGCTGGCGGTCGAACTCAGGGAAGTTGGGATCGGCTTCGGCCTGTTCCAGCATTCTGAGCAACGTCTTATTGCGATGCTCGAGAATGCCCGCGCCGGTCACCATCTCAGGAATCGAGCCCCACACTTCCATCGCCTTGGCGGCGTCTTCGCTCATGACCTCGACCAGCTCGCCGCGCACGTTCTTTAGACGTAGCGACTTATGGTTCACGACATTGGTGTAGGTCTTGACCTGGCCAAACACGAAATGCGGGTTGAACGGCATCTCACGGTCGAACAGCGCCTTGCACACCATCTCGGCAGCGAGCGTCCAAGTCTCCTCCACCATCTCGATGGTCTCGCCGGTCGAGGCGAACTTCGCCCACCGTCCCATCTTCGAGTCGATGGCCGACATCAGATAGGGGAAGTAGGCCTCGAACATCTGCGGGTGGAAGGCGGGCTGTTGCGGGGCTCGGATCTTCTGCCACAACGCGCCGTCCACGGTGATCATACTTCGGCCGAAGATCGGCCGCAGGCCGTCGAAATATTTCGTGTAGTTGTCGGCGTTATCAACCAGCACGCGCTGAGCATGCGCCGGCTCGGAGAGCAGCACGATGCGTTGGTTCTTGAGGTTGATTGGTACTACACCGCCATATTTGTCGCTCAGCGCCATAAGAACCTGCATGGGGTTCTCCTGGTTGAGTAGCGGGGTGAGCTTGAACCAAATGCTCTGCTCTTCGCCGAGCCCGTGCGATGGAGAATAGGCGACTGTCATATCGGCCATTTAAGCGTTGTCCCCTGGCCCTCTCGTCCCGGCGTCGGGGCCGCGGGTCGTACGCCCGCACCGGCCGCCAAGCTGAGAGAGCGGCCCGCCGCGCTGCTTGCACTACGCTGCCACAGTTTCGGCAAGCGGGCGCAGGAATTGCCTCTGTTTAGGCCAGTCTCTAACATCCGGCCCTCGGCATTGTCCATCATTGGCACGTCAGCATCTTGTGGTGCGACATGCCGCCCCGTCCATGGGCTGATCCTACGTCCGTTAATAATCTCAATCAAAGCGCTTCATCGAAAGGCGGCGAAAACAACGGCGGTTGTGGCGTGATCTGTGTCGTTCGCACCACATGTTCATCTTCCACGCGAACTTCGCCAGAAGCAACTAGCCGGAGCGCGTGAGGGTAAAGGCGATGCTCGGCGTCCAGCACGCGCGCGCCTAGGCTCTCTGGCGTATCGTCGGGAAGTACCGGAACGGCGGCCTGCGCCACGATCGGCCCTGTGTCCATCTCCGGGCGTACGAAATGCACGGTGCAGCCGGTGATCGTCGCGCCCGCTTCCAGGACCCGAGCATGGGAATGCAGCCCCCTGAAGGCCGGGAGCAGTGACGGGTGGACGTTGAGATGGCGATTGCGCCAGCGCGCGACGAACCCTTCGCTGTGCAGGCGCATGAATCCGGCATTGCAGAGCAGCTCGACGCCCGCCTCGTTCAGCGCGGTATCGAGGGCCGCATCGAATCCCTCGCGCGTGGCGAAGTCCTTGTGATTGATGACGAGGGCAGGGATGAGGGCGGATTCGGCCCGAAGGAGGCCTTGCGCGCTCGGGAGGTTGGAGATCACGAGAACGATCTTAGCGGGATAGTCTGGGGCTTTGCACGCTTCAATCAAAGCGCCGAGGTTTGAGCCGCGCCCGGAGATGAGGACGCCGACGCGCTTTCTCGTCACTGGTTACCCCAGGCGTGGGCGGCCTTGTAGCGGACGGCATCGCCACCGCCGCGTTTCACGACCTCGCCGATTGCCATGCTCTCCTCACCGAGATGCTGACGTACGCGTGCAACGTCGTCTCTCGCCACGACAAGAACCATGCCGATGCCGCAATTGAAGGTCCTGAGCATCTCGTTCTGGTCGAGGCGGGCTTCTGCCATGAGCCATGCGAATACCGAAGGAAGCGCGAAGGCGCCAAGGTCGATCTCAGCAGCAAGGTCGGAGGGAAGTACGCGCGGGATATTCTCCGTCAGGCCGCCGCCGGTGATATGAGCGAGCGCCTTGATCGCTCCGGTTCGGCGAATTGCTTCAAGGATCTGCCGCACATAGATGCGCGTCGGCGTGAGCAGCGCCTCGCCCAGTTTCATATCCCGCGCGAATGGCGCGGCATCATTCAAGGCAAGACCAGTCTCCTTGACCAGGTGCCGCACGAGCGAAAACCCGTTCGAGTGAACACCTGAAGAAGGAAGCCCCAGGATGACATCGCCAGATTCGATGTCGTCGCGGGGGAGCACGCCTGAGCGCTCAACCGCGCCCACCGCGAAACCGGCAAGGTCGTAGTCGCCAGGCGCGTAAAGCCCAGGCATTTCTGCAGTCTCACCGCCAATTAGCGCGCAGCCGGCTTTCTTGCACCCATCGGCGATACTGCCGATCACAGTCTGAGCTACCCCAAGCTCAAGCTTGCCGGTTGCGAAGTAGTCGAGAAAAAACAGGGGCTCTGCACCCTGGACCACGAGGTCGTTGACGTTCATCGCCACGAGGTCGATGCCGATTCCGGAATGTATGCCCGTCTCGATGGCAAGCTTGAGCTTGGTGCCAACGCCATCGGTTGCCGCGACGAGCACAGGATCCTTGAAGCCGCACGGCTTGAGATCGAACAGGCCACCAAATCCGCCAATTGAGCCGAGCGCCCCCTTGCGTTTGGTCTTTGCCGCAAGAGGCCCAATGGCTTTGACCAGTGCGTTGCCCGCGTCGATGTCCACGCCGGCGTCGCGGTAAGTCACTCTGGGCTTGTCCTTGGAGGTTGCGGGCACCGAAAGGGCTCGGGGTGCATGTTCAGGCGATTTCGCATAACAACCGTGCCTTACGAGTGCCGTCAAGGGTCCGCCATATAGGAGTGTTTACCAATTGCGGCGCGCGCAACGCCGCGTTTCCGGAATATCGCAGCGAAAAGCCCATGGCGTTCTGGCGATTTAAGTTCAGGATAAGGAGAGCGGGTACCGCCGCTCTCCTGCTGGCAGCAACTTTCGCCGGCGTCATCTGCGGCCCGGCGCGCGCCGCCGATAGCCTCTACACCGTCGCCAAGATCTCGGTCGACGTGACCGCCAAGGATGCCGTCGCGGCACGCGAAATGGGCATGGCCGAGGCCGAGCAGCGTGCCGTGATGACGGTGCTGAAGCGGATCGTGCCCGCCAGCGTCTATGCGTCCCTGCCGGAGATCAGCAAGGACGACATCGAAACTCTGGTCAACGGCGTCTCGATCAGAAGCGAACAGAATTCCACCACGCGTTACCTTGCTGTGCTCGACATCAGTCTCAACGAACAGGCGCTGAAGCAATTCCTGCAGGATCAAAACATCGCGTACAGCGAGGCGCGCGCGCCCTCGATCTCCATCCTTCCGCTGATGATAGACGGCGGGAGCGTGAAGAGCGAAGGCGCTGAAGGGTGGCGGGAGGCATGGGAGGGTCTCGATCTTTCTCATAGCGTTACACCTGCCACGATCCTGAGGCCGAGGCCCGATCTCGATGCGGCAACCCTCAAAGCTGTGCTTGCGGGCGATCCGCCGGCGCTTGCCTCGATGCAGGAGGACTACGGCTATGGGCAGCTTGTCATCGCCGTCGGCCAGATCGATCACGGTCAGTTCGTGACGCGGTTTGCCGGCAGCGACGCGGTCGGCCCGATCACTTTTGAGCAGAGCGATAAGCTTGCGGGCGATGTCATGACCGCCGCGCGCAATGCCGCGGAAATTGCCTTTGGGGTGCTGGAGAACCGTTGGAAGGTGTCGCAAGCAGGCGAAGCGCCGGCGACCGAAGTCAAACGCGACGAAAGGGAGGGGACGGAAGCGGAAGCTGAGGGAAAGCCAAACGAGCCGGCCGAGGTCCCGCGTAACGTGGTCGCGGAAGTCGAGTTCTCGGGCCTGAAGGACTGGCAGGACATCCGCGGCCGGCTTATGAACATCGCCGGAATTCAGGGTTTGGAAGTCAATTCGCTGTCGGCGCGGGCCGCCTCCATTACCTTCGATTATGCGGGCTCGCTCGGCAAGTTGCAGACCGAGCTTGGACAAAATGGCTTCGAGCTCGGTGAAAAGGATGGAAACTTCGTGCTCCGTTCCCGTTAGAGCCGTAAGCCCGCTAGGTCACGCCCCTGTCGTCGAATCTGCTAAAATCTGGAGTTGGAGGCCGGCTAGGCGCGAAAGGCGCACAATCGGCCGCCGGGAGGAATGTTAAGTGAATATCCCCAACAGCCTCACGCTCGTGCGGATCGTGCTCGTTCCGCTGGTGGTATGGCTTATCATCGACCATGAGATGACGGCTGCCTTTCTGCTCTTCCTGCTCGCAGGTTTTTCCGACGCAGCCGACGGCTATATCGCCAAGCGTTACGGCTGGCGAAGCGAGCTCGGCGCCTATCTGGACCCGATCGCCGACAAGGCCCTACTCGTCAGCATCTACGTCACGCTCGGCCTCGCCGGCCATCTACCGGTCTGGCTGGTCATTGCCGTCGTTAGCCGCGACATTCTCATCGTGGGGGCGGTCGTGCTGTCCTGGATGCTGTCGCGGCCGCTCACCATGCATCCGCTGCTTATCAGCAAGGTCAACACCTTCGCCCAGATCGTGCTTGCTGGTCTCGTCCTCGCCGAGCTCGGGCTCGGCCTTGGGCTCGAGCCCGTGGTGAAGGTCTTGATCTGGGTAACGGGCGCGCTCACCATCCTGTCCGCTGCGGCCTATTTCTGGGCGTGGCTCGGGCATATGGCGGCCTACGAGCCGGCGCCCCGTCCGCTTCCTCCGCGCAAGACACCGGCAGTGGGCGTCGAGCAGTCGCAGCGCTCGCAGGTTAGGGCTTCGTGACGCTTACGCAGCTAACGCTCGATCTGCCCCATCGCGCGGCGCTCGGCGCCGAGGATTTCCTTGTCAGTGACTGCAATATTGCCGCAGTGAAGCTGATCGATGCGTGGCCCCGCTGGCCTGAGCCCGTGCAGCTCCTGATCGGCCCGCCGGCGAGCGGCAAAACGCATCTTGTCCGCGTCTGGCAAGTGCGGTCGGGCGCGCAGCTCCTTGATGCAAAGAGACTCGACACCAGTTTCATCGATGAAGTGGGCGACGCGAAGCCGTTTGTCTTCGAGAATCTGGACTGCGGTGATTATGACGAGAGGGCACTGTTCCATTTCCTGAATCTCGCGCGGGAGAAACTGCTCTTCGTATTGCTCACGGCCCGCAGCGCACCGAGCCGTTGGGACATCTCATTGCCGGACCTATCGTCGCGGCTCAGTGCCGTTCCGATTGTTGAGATTGGCGCGCCGGACGAGGCACTGCTCAGGATGGTTATGCTCAAGCAGTTCGCCGACCGGCAGCTCAATATCGAGCCGAAGGTCCTGGAATTTCTCACCCTTCATGTGGACAGATCGCTGCAAGCCGCCGCCGCCGCGGTCGCGGCGGTCGATCGCCTGGCGCTAGCCACAGGGCGCAAGATCAACCGCCAGCTCATCGTGGAGGCGCTTGCGGGAGGCGCCGCGTCGGACTAGGCGTGTGCTCTTCTCCCATCTCGTAACGCAGATGATACGTATTTTGAGCTATCATTCCCCGATGCAAAACCCGTCAAGGCGGGAGGCGTAATAAACCGCCGGATTTCCAAGAGGTTAAAAATGACTTTGCAGGAGAAGGTTGAGCATCCTAAGCCGAGCCCAGGAGTAGCCGCCTTTGGGCCGAGCCGCTTCTTCAATCGCGAGCTCTCCTGGCTTGATTTCAATCGGAGAGTGCTCGAGGAAGCCGAGAACGAGCGGCATCCGCTGCTCGAGCGGCTGCGCTTCCTCTCGATCTCTGCCTCTAACCTCGATGAATTCTACATGGTGCGGGTGGCTGGTCTTCGGGGCCAGGTGGTCGCCGGCATCGAGACGCCGAGCGTGGACGGACTGACTCCGGCCGAGCAACTCGACCGCATCAACCACGCCGTTGCCGAGCTCACTGCTCAGCAGCAAGAGAATTGGGTGACGCTCGAGGCGCTGCTCGCCGAGGCCGGCATCCATGTCCTTCACGCTGACCAGCTCACCGAGGATGAGCGCAGCTGGCTCGAGGAGCACTTTCTTCACCACATCTTTCCGGTGCTGACGCCGATCGCGGTCGATCCAGCCCACCCGTTTCCATTCATTCCCAATTTCGGCTTCACGCTTGGGCTCGAGCTTGTGCGCGAAGGCTCTTTGCGCGCCATGCATGCTCTCATGCCCATCCCGCCGCAGCTCGCCCGGTTCATCCGTTTGCCGAGCAAGGGCGAGTTCAAGGAGCCGATCCGCTTCATCAGGCTTGAAACTGTGGTCGGAATCTTCGTGTCGCGGCTGTTCCCAGGCTATCGCGTGAGGAGCCAAGGCTCGTTCCGGGTACTGCGCGACAGCGACATCGAGGTGCAGGAGGAGGCCGAGGATCTGGTGCGCCTGTTCGAATCCGCGTTGAAGCGCCGGCGTCGCGGCTCGGTCATCAGGCTCGAGATCGAGGCGTCTATGCCGTCGAGGCTCCAGCGCTTCGTCACGCAGGAGTTGAAAGTGTCGGAGCGCGAGAGCTTCGTGCAGAAAGGCCTGATCGGTCTCGCCGACACCAACCAATTGATCGTGGCCGATCGCCCCGATCTCAAGTTCCAGCCTTTCGTCAGCCGCTTCCCGGAGCGCATTAGAGAGCACCACGGCGATTGCTTTGCTGCGATCCGCAAGAAGGACATCGTGGTGCATCACCCCTACGAGTCCTTCGACGTCGTGCTCCAGTTCCTGAAACAGGCAACGGCAGATCCCGACGTGGTGGCGATCAAGTGGACGCTCTACCGCACGTCGAAGAGCTCGCCGATCATCGAGGCGCTGAAAGATGCCGCCGAAGCGGGCAAGTCAGTCACAGCCGTGGTCGAGCTGAAAGCCCGCTTCGACGAAGAGGCCAACATCAAGTGGGCGCGCGATCTTGAAAGTGCGGGCGTGCAGGTCGTGTATGGCTTCATCGAGCTCAAGACACACGCAAAGCTCAGCCTGATCGTGCGGCGAGAGATGGGCGAGCTCATCACCTATTGCCACGTGGGCACTGGCAATTACCACCCGGTCACCGCCAAGATCTACACCGACCTGTCTTTTTTCACCGCGGACCGCACCATCGGCCAGGATGTCTCGCGCATTTTCAACTATGTGACGGGCTATGCCGAGCCCGCCGAGCTCGAACTCATGGCGGTGTCGCCGGGAGGCATCAGGGCGCGCATCCTCGACCATATCCGCGAGGAGATGTACCACGCCAAAGCCGGCCGACCTGCCGCCATCTGGATGAAGATGAACTCCCTGGTCGACGCCGAGATCATCGACGCGCTGTACGAGGCGAGCCAGGCTGGCGTCGAAATCGATCTCGTCGTGCGCGGCATTTGCTGCTTGCGGCCCGGCGTTCCCGACCTCTCCGAGAACATCCACGTCAAGAGCATCGTCGGGCGGTTTCTCGAGCATTCGCGCATCTATTGCTTCGGCGCTGGTCACGGCCTTCCGAATCGCAAGGCCGTGGTCTATATCAGCTCAGCCGACATGATGCCGCGCAATCTCGACCGCCGGGTCGAGGCGATGGTGCCGATCCTCAATCCAACCGTGCACGAGCAGATCCTCGACCAGATCATGGTAGCCAATCTCAAGGACAATCTGCAGAGCTGGCGGGTGCGGCCCGACGGCAGCTCCGAGCGGCTCCATCCCGGCAAGGATCAGGAGCCATTCAGCGCCCAGGATTATTTCATGACCAATCCAAGCCTGTCCGGCCGCGGCACGTCTCTTACCGGGAACATGCCACCGCGCTTCACCCGGCTGGTCGAATCGACCTGAAGCGCCTCACGCGAGACGCCATGCTTCAAAGCAATGATCTGAGCCCTGTCGCGGTCGTCGACATCGGCTCAAACTCGGTGCGTCTCATCGTCTATGAAGGCGCGGGTCGTGCGCCGGCGCCTCTCTTCAACGAGAAGGTGCTGTGCGGGCTTGGCCGCACGCTGGCCACCACCGGCAGGCTTGCCTCCGATGCGATCGTTCGCGCGCTGAGCGCGCTCCGGCGCTTCCGCGCCCTGATCAAGCAGCTCGGCGTCACGCATGTCGAGGTCATCGCCACTGCGGCGGCGCGCGAGTCGGGCAACGGTCCGGAATTCATCGCCCAGGCCGAGAGGGTACTCGGCTGGCCGATCACGGTCTTGTCGGGCACCAGGGAGGCCGAGCTTGCCGCACTCGGTGTCGTGTCTGGCATCCATGCAGCCGATGGTTTTGCTGGGGACCTTGGCGGCGGCAGCCTCGAACTGATCGACGTGAGAGGCGGACGGCTATCCGATGCCGCAACGCTTCCCCTTGGCGGCTTGCGGCTGATCGATGCCGCCGGCGGCAGTCTCAAGAAGGCGCGCGAGATCGTCGACGAGGAGCTGTCGAAGGTGAGCTGGCTCGAGAAGGGCAGGGGCCGCGACTTCTACGCCATCGGCGGAACGTGGCGGGCGCTTGCGCGGCTGCACATGACGCAGACCAATTATCCTCTGAGCGTGATGCATAACTACCGCATCAACGCCGAGGACGCACTCAGGTTCTCGGCCGTCCTCGATCACCAATCGCAAAGCTCGCTCGCCGGCATTCGCGATATCTCGAGCGCTCGCCGCGAGACCATCCCCTACGGCGCCTTGGTGCTCGAGCGGCTCATCAGGCAGATGAAGCCGCGCGCGGTCGTGGTCTCGGTGTTCGGCATTCGCGAAGGCCTGCTCTACAGCCTGCTGAGCCCCGAGGAGAAGCGCAAGGATGTGTTGATTGCAGCTTGCGACGATATCGCCCGCCGCTGGTCGCGCTCGGTGGACAGCGCCTACGAGCTGTGCTTCTGGACCGACGCTTTGTTCCGGGCGCCCGGTCCGGTGGAGACGCCCGAGCAGAGGCGGCTCCGCCATGCCGCCTGCCTGCTTTCCGATATTGGCTGGCGGGCGCATCCCGATTACCGCGGCATTCAGAGCCTGAACCTCATTGCTCACGGCACGCTTGTCGGCGTCGATCACCCTGGCCGCGCCTTCCTCGCGCTCACCGTCTATTACCGCAACGAAGGACTGGTCAAAGACGAGCTCAGCCAAACGCTGGTCGAACTCGTCGACAAGGACATGCTGAAGCGGGCGCGTATCCTCGGCGCCGCTTTCCGCGCGGCGCATATGGTGTCGGCCGCCATGCCGGGCGTGCTCACCAATACGCCGATCAGCTACGAGGGCAACCGGCTGGTCTGGACGCTGCCCGAACCTTACGCGAATCTCGAAGGCGAACGCGTCGAGCGCCGTTTCAAACAGCTTGCCGAACTGCTCGATCGCGACGCCGAGATCAGAGTCGGCTCGGCGTTCCAGCTTGCCGCGAGCTAGTTTCGAGTTGCTGGACCAAGTCTCGCTTCCCAAATCATCGGCTAAATTGCCGTTCCGGCGAGAGCCGGAATGCAGTAACGACTGAACATTGAGCTCACTCCAACTGTAAAATTTGGTAATGGCAGAAGACCTCTATTCCGTCCTTAGCGTGCCGAAGACTGCAAGCGCTGAGGACATCACCAAGGCCTATCGCAAGCTCGCCAAGAAGCTGCACCCCGACCTCAATCCGGGGGACAAGGCGGCCGAGGAGAAGTTCAAGAAGGTTACAGCCGCCTACGACATCCTTGGAGATGCCGAGAAGCGCGGTCGCTACGACCGGGGCGAAATCGATGCCTCCGGCCAGGAAACGCCGCAGCAGCGTTACTACCGCGAATATGCGGGGGGCGAGGACGGCGCGCGTTACCGCTCAACCGCTGGCTTCGAGGATATCGGCGCCTTCAGCGATCTGTTCGGCGACCTGTTCGGCGAACGCGGCGGCATGCGCGGGGGCCGTGGTGCGCGCTTCTCGATGCGTGGGTCCGATGCCCAATATCGCCTGGACGTCGATTTCCTGGATGCCGTGAACGGCACCAAGACGCGCATCACCCTGCCTGACGGGGGCACGCTCGACGTCACCATCCCGCCCGGCGTCGCTGACGGACAGGTCCTGCGGCTAAGGGGCAAGGGCAATCCCGGTATCGGCGAGGGCGAGCCAGGCGACGCGCTGATCGAGATCCATGTCCGGCCGCACCCGGTGTTCAAACGCGAAGGCAACGATATCGTCCTCGAAGTGCCGATCACCTTCGATGAGGCGGTGCTCGGTGGCAAGATCGAGGTGCCGACCATCGGCGGACGCGTGTTCGCCACCGTCCCGCCCGGCTCGAACACGGGCCAGACACTCAGGCTGAAAGGCCGCGGCATCAAGACCAAGGGCAGCGCTGGCGACCAACTGGTGAAGCTCAGTATCATCCTGCCTGATCGGATTGACGACGACCTCAAGCGCTTCGCCGAGACCTGGCGCGAGGCTCACCGTTATGACCCGCGGCGCAAGCTCAAGGAGCAAGCCTGATGCTGAGCGAGTGGGACCTGGTTGCAAGGGTGCAGCGCCTGACGGTCACGCGGTTTCGGGTGTGGATCAAGCAAGGCCTAATCAAGCCGGCAGACCAGACCGCACAACGCTTCTCTGAAGCCGATCTCGCCCGGGCCACGCTCATCTGCAATCTCGAGGACCAGCTCGGCTTCTCCGAAGAAGACGTGCCGGTGCTGCTCAATCTTATCGATCAGATCCATGGACTCCGCTCCGAGCTGCTATGCCTGCTCGGCGCCCTCGATGACTTGCCGCCCGATGTCCGCGCCACGGTCAAGTTGCGGATTGAAAGCCGTAGAGGCGGGGACGGCGGGCAATGAAATGGGCGGCAGGAGTCCTGCTTTTCCTGATCGGCGTGGCCGTCTTCACCTATCTCAGCATTCGCTATGGGCCCGGACGTCTGCCGGGCGACATCGTGGTCGATCGCGGCAACTTCTATTTCTATGCGCCGTTCACCACGGCGATTATCGTGAGTCTCTTGCTAAGCCTTGCGCTTTGGCTGTTCCGCCGCTGACGCTTGCCCCGAAGCAATTCACTCATGTCCAGGCGAACCGTCGTCGTAAACGACAAGATGCAACGGGGATACCATTACGAGCTCGTTGCGCCTTCTGCGCGGGGTTTCGATCCGGACTTCATTCCCGAGCTGACTCCCGGAGAGATGCTCCGGTTAGGCGTATTCTGCGGCAAGTACATGACCGACACGCGGCGGGAATTTCCAAAAAGCTGGTTCGAGGGCGCAAAACTCGCCAAGCGAGGTCGCGATTGCTCGCTCAACTATTTCGGCGTCGATGCGAGCCAACCACTGTCAGTCTAGCACAAGAAGGGCTGGATTCATCCAGATGACCCGCGAGGCTGGTTCCAGTGGTATTGCCGCTACTATATGGGCCGACGCATGCCCAAGGAGGACCGCCGCCAGATCAAAAGGTGGAAGGCAATGCGGCGGCATGTCGTCCAGATCAAGCGGAATTGCGACCAAGGTAATCTGGGATGCCCGCCGCGCCAGCGCCAGGCGCTACTTCATTGGGCCTACGATAGCCGGAAGATTGATTGAGCTTGGCCGGGCGGAACTGTTCAGTCGGCCTTTGCTTTCGTTGGCTCGACGGCGACTTCGCCGTTCTTGATGGCGAGCGCAAGCTCGCCTCGCTTCAGCGCAAGCGCATCCTCGCCGAACAATTTTCTGCGCCAGCCGCGCAGCACCGGCACATCATCGTCGTCCGAGCGGGCGATTTGCTCGAGCTCATCGCTCGTGGCGATGAGCTTCGGCGCCACGCCGTGCCGGCCAGCCGTCGCCTTCAGTAGTACGCGCAGGAGATCGACCACGGCTTGCGCTTCGGGCGGCATCGGCTCGCCTCGCTCGATCGGCGGTATGGTTTTGGGATCGCGCTCGAGGCCGCGCGCCACGGCCTCGAGCACGGCACGGCCGCGCATCGAGCGTGCAAAGCCGTTGTGCAACGTGCGCAAGGAGCCGAGATCCTCGACGGTGCGCGGGGCCTGGCTCGCAATATCATAAAGCGCCTCGTCCTTGAGAATGCGGGAACGCGGCACGTCTTGCGTCTGCGCCTCGCGCTCGCGCCAGGCGGCAAGCTCCATGAGCACAGCCAGCGACTTCGGAGTCTTGACGCGCATCTTGAGCCGCTTCCATGCCTGCTCAGGGTGAAGCTCGTAAGTCGCGGGATCGGTTAGCACTGCCATCTCCTCACTGAGCCAGCTTGCCCGCTCGGATTTGTCGAGCTGGGCCCTGAGCTTCGGATAGAGATCGCGAAGGTGGAGGACATCGCCGAGCGCATAAGTGAGCTGGCGCTCGGACAGGGGACGGCGACTCCAATCGGTGAATCGCGATGTCTTATCGAGGTTGCGGTTCAGAAGCCGCTTCACCAGCATCGAGTAGCTAACCGCCTCGCCGAAGCCGCACACCATCGCCGCCACCTGGGTGTCGAAGATCGGATCGGGAATGACGCTCGCTAAATGATGCACAATTTCAATGTCTTGTCGCGCCGAATGAAAGACCTTTAGCACCTTCTCATTGACCATCAACCCGAACAAAGGCGTGAGGTCGAGGCCTGGCGCGAGGCTGTCGATTAGGACTTCTGTGCCGTTGCCGGCCATCTGGATGAGACATAGCCGCGGCCAGAACGTCTGCTCCCGCATGAACTCGGTGTCGACCGCGACGAATGGCCCCTGGCCGAGTTTGGCACAAGATTCCACGAGCTCATCGTTGCGGGAGATCAGCTTCATGGGGGGCGGGTATAGCCCAAGCGCGCGCGCGAGGCCAAGGGCGCTACGCATGGAAGCTTTGAGTTTCGGGTCTAGTTTGCCCTAAGCGCGCTGCCAATCGTAAGCAGCGTCAACATGATAGGGACGTCGAGCGCGTGCGACCGCGGAACGCGCCGGCACCTTTATCGTGCTCTGTACGCGACGCGACAGAAGCATAGGCCCTACCGGAGCATCGTCGCCGACATGACGCCGTTGATTGAAGCCCTCGCTTGTTCCCAATTCACCACGCCGTGGCCTGGAGCCAAGCCGTGCACGAGCGATGAGATAATCGAGCAAAGCGTGATGAGCCCGGCGAAAGCCCAAGCAGCAAGGGGCAGTCGAGTCTTGACCGGGGGCAGGTTTGGAATCCTTGGCATCTTATTCTCCCTCGCTAGTGCCTGCTCCTGAAACGCGGACAGACTCACTTCGTTCCTTCGGCGTCTATTTCGGTTGTGCGTTCTTGCTGCCGGGCAGTTGCGGGGGCGGAGCGATCTCGTCGCGAGGTCCTGCATTAGGGTTGGGGACTTCGGTGTGGATGCCCTCGTCACCCGTCGGTGGCGGCTTAATGACTGCGTCCTCCTGCTTGCCTTGCGGGGCTGCCTGCTCTTGCGTGTCAGTGTCGGCGGCGCGAGCCTGATCTATTCCAAGGCCGAACAGCAACGCTGCGACCGCCGCGGCGCTCATCGCGCCGGTATGGAACTTTGACATGGCGTTTCTCCCAATTGTTGGGGCCGAAGGCGAAACCGATGTGCCAAGCCATCGTTCCAGAGCTGTGACCCTCACGCGCCCCGCCTTGACAGGGACGCCATCCCATGCGCTGTTCCCGCGCACTTGAAACCCTTGCCTCGCAAGCCCCGAGGCTATCCCCACGCCATGCACGAGTATCGCACCCACACCTGCGGAGAACTTCGCAAAGAGGACGTCGGCAAGACCGTCCGCCTGTCCGGCTGGGTGCATCGCATTCGCGACCATGGCGGCCTTCTGTTCATCGACCTTCGCGACCATTACGGCATCACCCAGGCCGTAGCCGATCCGAAATCGCCGGCATTTGCACGTGCCGAGACGCTGAAGCCTGAGTGGGTGGTGCGCATCGACGGCGAGGTGGTCGCCCGCTCCCAAGAGACCATCAATCCCAACCTTCCGACCGGAGAAATTGAGGTCAGGATCAAAAGCCTCGACACCTTGTCGGAAGCAAAAGAGCTACCGCTGCCGGTGTTCGGCGAGCCCGACTATCCGGAGGAGACGAGGCTCAAATACCGCTTCCTCGATCTCAGGCGCGAGAGCCTGCACAAGAACATCATGAAGCGGCAGGCGATCATCTGGTCGCTGCGCAACCGCATGCGCGAGGCGGGCTTCTTCGAATTCCAGACGCCAATCCTCACCGCGTCATCGCCGGAAGGCGCGCGCGACTATCTCGTGCCGTCACGGATCCATCCCGGCAAATTCTACGCGCTGCCGCAGGCGCCGCAGCAGTTCAAGCAGCTCATCATGATTGCGGGCTTCGACCGCTACTTCCAGATCGCACCCTGCTTCCGCGACGAGGACGCGCGCGCCGACCGGTCGCCCGGCGAGTTCTATCAGCTCGATCTTGAGATGAGCTTCGTCACGCAAGAGGACGTGTTCGATGCTGTCGAGCCGATTCTGCGCGGGCTGTTCGAAGAGTTCGGCGGCGGCAAGCCTGTCACGCAGAAATTCCCGCGCATCCCTTACGTCGAAGCGATGCGCAAATACGGGACCGACAAGCCCGATTTGCGCAACCCAATCGAGATGGCCGACGTGACCGAGCATTTTAGGGGCTCTGGCTTCAAAGTGTTCGCCGGCATGCTCGACCGGGACGTGAACGCGCAGATCTGGGCGATACCGGCCAAGGGCGGCGGCTCACGCACGTTCTGCGACCGCATGAACGCCTGGGCGCAATCCGAGGGTCAGCCTGGCCTCGGCTATATCATATTCGATAAGCACATTGAGACGGTGGTCTGGGACAAGCCCGTCGATGCCCTTAGGGGCAAAGTAAAGCCAAGTGCTGCCTATCAGCAACTGGATCCGGTGCGCGCGGTTGGAAAAGGTCCAATCGCCAAGAACCTTGGCGAGGAAAAGTCGGAAGCCATCCGCCAGCAACTGGACCTTAAGGCTGGCGATGCGGTGTTCTTCGTCGCCGGGCTGCCGAAGGAGTTCGCTTCGTTTGCCGGGCAAGCGCGCGTCAAGATTGGCAACGAGCTTGGGCTGACACAGCAGGATCGTTTCGAGTTCTGCTGGGTCGTCGATTTCCCCATGTATGAATGGAACGAGGAGGAGGGGCGGATCGACTTCTCGCACAATCCCTTTTCCATGCCGCAAGGCGGGCTCGATGCGCTCGAGACCAAGGAGCCGCTCGACATCCTTGCCTATCAATACGACGTGGTCTGCAACGGCGTCGAGCTGTCGTCAGGCGCGATCAGGAATCACAAGCCCGACATCATGGAGAAGGCCTTCGCCATCGCGGGTTATTCCAGGGAAGAGCTCGAGCAGCGGTTCGGCGGGATGCTGCGTGCGCTGCAATACGGCGCGCCGCCCCATGGCGGCATCGCACCCGGCATCGACCGCATCGTCATGCTGCTATGCGGCGAGGAGAATCTCCGGCAGGTCGTCATGTTCCCGATGAACCAGCAGGCCGAGGACCTGCTGATGGGAGCGCCGTCCGAGGTGTCACCTAAGCAATTGAAAGAGCTTAACATTCGAGTTGTTCTGCCGCCCAAAACTTAAGGGGGTCGAACAGCCGCACCTCTAAGGCCGCTCCAACTGTTGCCCAAATGTCGAGTCATTCCTTACCTTTGGCGGGAACCGCTAACGCCCAGATCGCAAATATCATGGCGGTTGGGAGGGGCAGGCATGGATCAGTCTTACGTATCACGCGTTGCCGCGCTCGGCGTTTTCGCCGCCTTTTGCTTTCACGCGGCGAGCCTAGAAGCCAAGCCTGCCGTGGCGGCCCCGGCCAAGCTCAACACTGCGGCCTTTCTCGACGCTTGTAGTACCGACCAGAACGTTACCGACAGTCCTGGCTTTGCCGACGGCAAGGTGACGCCGAAGGCCTATTGCGAATGCGTCGCGGGTAAGTTCGAGGAGAACAAGCTCACGCAGAAAGACGTCGACATGCTGACCAAGATGCACAAGGACGAAATCACTGATGCCGACGCCGAGGCCTATCCGACGCTCGAGGACCTGTTGACCTCCAATGAAAGCTATGAGGACGCCTGCAAGAAAAGCCTCGGCCTTCCTGCCGATGCGGGCAACGACGAGGTGCCGATGGAAGAAGACACGGTGCCTGACGAGGAGGCACCGGACCAGGGTGCGCCTCCGCCGGATGACGCTTCGCCTCCCGAATGATCGGTGAGACGTAATAGGCGATAATTGACCGGAGGTGGAACCGACGGCGACCGAGGCTCTTTCCTGGAGTGGCGGCTGAATGGGAACGGGCAGCATGACACTCGGCGAACACGTCTTCCTCTATTGCGAGCGGGGCACGAGCTCGGCGCTCAGCGCCGAGCCCATCAATGCGGTCAGCAACATCGCCTTCATTCTTGCCGCCTTTATGGGGCTTCAGCTCCTCGAGTGGCGCCCCCGCGAGCAGCAGACCTCGGACCATTTCCTCCTTATCGGACTCGTTGCCCTGATCGGCATCGGAAGCTTCGCGTTCCATTTGTTCGCGACGCAGGAAACCGAGCTTCTCGATGTGATTCCAATTGCGGTATTCACGCTTGTTTATCTCGGTTTCGCCCTGAACCGATTTCTCGGCGTTCCGCCGGGCTGGACGGTGCTGCTGGTGATCGGCTTTACCGCCCTTATGGGCGCCGCAACAGAAGTGAGATGCTGGGACGGTGGCGTTATTCTTGCGGGCCCTGACGTGCAAGGCGCGAAGCCTTGCCTCAATGGCAGCGTGTTCTATCTTCCTGCTTTGGGCGCTCTGATCGTGGTCGGGCTACTGCTCGAGGAGCGCCGCCATCGTGCGGCGCCCTATGTCTTATGGGCCGGCGCGATTTTCGCCGTCTCGCTCACGCTCCGCTCGCTCGATATGGCGCTGTGCGACAAGCTTCTGCTCGAAGGTCGGAAGGTCGGCACCCACGCGGCATGGCATGTGCTGAATGCGCTCGCTCTCTTCTTATTACTGAGAGCGAGCCTCGAGGCCCGACCTTCCACGGAGGCAACTGATGCGATACCTCCGGACGAGGTAGAGGAGCGCAGGCCCACGATCCTGGTCGACAAAGCGCCAGTCGAACCTGAAGCACCACCGGTAGCCGAAACCGAGCAGGTTGCGCCGGTAGCCGAAGAGGCGGCAAAAGAGGACGCCGCGCCTGAAGCGCGCAAGAAGGTCTTCTTCCCGGCCTAAGGGAACTCTACACGTTCCCCTGCCATACACTGGCCGGATGCGGACGTGGTGGAACAGGTAGACACACAGGACTTAAAATCCTGAGACCCGCAAGGGTCGTGCGAGTTCGACTCTCGCCGTCCGCACCAACAATCCGTCATATGGCTCAGGGACTTGCAGCGCACTTTTGCTATAGCACTGAAGCGGCCTCTGTTTGTTTGAGACCTGCGTGAGACCTTGGAGCGGGAGCCGCGCTGCTGGCTGGCAGTCGGGGGACGCCTGGGTGGATGGGGGCCCCGTCGGCTCCCCCCGGCCCAGGGGTCCCCCCGGTGGCTCGGGACCTAGGGAGGTATTGAGCTGCTCGCTTCTCCCTCTCTACCTTCAGCGGGGCTTCTTTTTCGCGGCCTGCCGAGCACCGCGGGAACTCGACCCTCCAAAGCACGTTCAGCCGTCGCAAGCATAGCGGCGCTGTCTCATTCCCGAGCCACCCCAGCGCCGCAACCTGACTAATAGGGAAGCCCCGGCTCTTCCTCGCTGGGGCTTCTTCTTGTCGGAACATGGCGGGTAAGCACCGCTTAACCGTCTTCCCAGGTTGGAGTTATAGCGAGGCAAGTCAGCGACTAGGCTGGGGAGTGTGACGGAACCCGTCGTCACAGGTTCCTCAACCCAAGGAACCAAAAGAGCCCCGCTGCGCTCGCGACCGGCGGGGCTTCTTCTTAGCGGAGTTGATGATCTGCTCTTAGCCTCTAACTACGGAATAGTGGTGGGCGCGTCCCTCTTGCTCACCATAGGTTCCCTGCGACCCCCCGCAGGAATCGGGAGAAGCCCCGCAGTGCTTGACGGGGCTTCTTCTTGGTCGGAATTTGGGTGCTATCCAGCGACAAAGGCTGGTTAGGCCCGGCAAAATCTCCTCGTTCCGTCGGAAACGGGGCCGCTGGAAGCCCCGGTTCGCGTGCCGGGGCTTCTACTTGAGCAGCGGCCCTTAGCCCTGGAACCCATCTCCGAAAAATGAAGGGGAGCGGTGCTATCGCATCCCCAAGGGCCCCAGCGCCGCTACTTCCGTGAACGGCTGAAGGCCCGGCCCCACCGGGCCTTCGTTTTTTGAGCGTCTGCGCCGTTAACCATCTTCCCACGCTGAAGTTGATAACGCGGCTCGCCCGGCGATTAGGCCGCCGAGTGTGACGGACCCTGCTCCCCGCAAGACCATCACGCGGGTTCGCTAGGGACCCGGAGGCCCCGCCGCCTCGCTTGGAAACGCAGGTGGGGCCTCCTCCCTGCGATCGTGCCGCGCCGTTAAACCAGATATTCACGGCCTTGCCTGACTATTCCCCGACCATGTTTTTCCGATCCCTCTTCTACGAGAGAACGATCCTGAGCCACCTGGAAAGGGTCGAGCGGCTCCCGACTGAGGTTCAGGCAGAGATAGCAATGCGGGTCGGCAACTTGATCGAGATGGCAAAGCCAGTTGGCGATGCCCTATTGGAGCGGTTCGCCGAAATTGTCCGACAAGAGCAACTTCTCGCTGTTAAGGAGGGCGCAAAGTCCGACACGGACCCCCTTTGGGCTGCGCCAGCCATCTCCGAGGCATGGTGCAACGCTCAGCTCGGGTTGGCCAAGGGCAACTTGGACCGGCACAGCGCCGTGGCGATCATCGCCGCGGTCGAAAGCTTCGCGAAGAAGAAGGCTTCCGACCGTCGGCACTCCAGAACCTAACCCCCCTCGGTGTGACGGCTCCCGGTTGTCGCTGTCGCGGCCGGTTTGCCTGAGGGCAACGGTTCAAGGGAGCCAAGAAGGCAAGGGTGCCAAGGTGGCCAAGGTGGCCAAGAAGGCCATAATAGGGCGACACCTAAGTCAGTTGGTCGCCAACGCCGTGGGACAGCATCAAGCGTATGAGCTGGCTTTGGCCATAACCGCGCTGGATCCAAATGGGTTACGCGTTTTCGTGCGCCCCTGAGAAGCACATTTCGGGGGAGTCAGGTGCGCTATACCCAAGGGCAACCGCAACAACGCAACAGCCCCAAGAAACCGCGACCTAGCCCTTAGAGCTTGCCCCCACATCGAGCGACTTAATGGCGAATCGAACGTGAAAGGTTGTGGCGGTGTTGCGGTTTTACGGCGATATGGAGGGCAGAGCGGTCTCGCCAGAGCGATAAAACCGGCAGGGAGACGGTGTTCAGTCGAACAACAGCCCAGAGCCCGCGGCGAGCGACTCCTCCCGCGCGCGGGCGGCTACCGTTAGGCAGTCGCTTCGGTCGCCATGAGGTGCAGCGCCAGCGATGGGCGAACCAGTTCGGCTCCTGGCCGACGCTGCCGACGTCCACAAAGCGTACACCCTTGAGCTTGGCACACTCCTTCAAGCCACGGAGCGTGGCCATCATCTTGCGCTCCAGCTCTGCGGCTGGAAGAGCAATGCGAGTCGGCAGCTTTATTCTTCTTCGTCTAGGCATAGCAGCTCCTGTCCACACTCGCCCAACCGCGACAAATGTCTAACCCCGGATGTTGGTTCCGCAAAGAGAAGGGCCGCCCAAGGCGAGCGGCCCTTTCCTCTGCTAGGGTTCTGCTAGGGTGAGGCTGCTCTGCTAGGGCGAAAGCGGCATGAAGTGGGAATGGCTTGTCGGCGCTGCTATCGCCCTTGCGTATGCCTACTACTCTGAGAGCCTGTCGGGACTGGAGCGGCTTGCGCTAATTGCACTGGCGCTGTGTGCACTCTGGATTTTCGACTGGCGGAGGTGAAGGACCCACCGCTGCTAGGTCCGGCGGGCTGCCCTGTTCCGCGTTAACCAGCTTCTGCGTTCTGAAGGTTACTATGGCGCTTGAGGATAGCGCCATGACTGTGGACCGCGACCAACTGTTCGCCGAACTTGATAAACTTTCCGCTGACGAAATCGAGGCGGGTCTCTACGCTGGCGTATGGAGTGGCGATAGGCGTCAACTGGTGGAGCATTATCTCGACCAGATGAAGTTGGCCACACTGCAGATGGACATTGCCGACACAGCCAAGGTCGCAGCAAAAGCGGCCGAGGGTCAGTCCAGGAGGGCAACCTCAATTGCAACGGCAGCCTTGATCATCGCTGTCGGCGCGATGATCGCTGCAATGGCGTCGGCCATCATTGCCTTCCTTGCTCTGCGAAGATATGGCTTCCAGCCGCCTTGGTAATGAGCCTGCCGCTCCTAGGACGGCGAGCTGCTCTGCTAGGACAGGTTATGCAGCTTCTTCGGCGCGATCACGTCTTGGCTCGTATCGCCCAAGTTGCTCGGCGCGTACTTGCGCTAATAGTTCCCATACCGCTGCTAGGCTGAGTAGCCTATCTTCTGTGTCTTTGTTTTAGTCGCAAGCTTCTGACGAAATGGTTCGAGGCGATAGTCATCACGCCGAGAAGATCCACGACCAAAAGCGCGCGCTTTATCGAAATCGTGCCACGCTATCGAAATCGTGTCACCAAACGCGCTATCTTGATTTTGAAGGCTCGTTTCACGCCTTCTGGAGATGCTTCAAACGTGCCCGAGCCAGCAACTCCCAAGCCTGGGCCATGTCCGCAAGCTGTTTCTTCTGCTCCGGGTCCTTCATCTGAGCAGCAAGCCTTCGGCACTCCTCGGCGCGGACATTCCGCCACATTACGCATGACGAGTTACCCCCTGGAGGCTCGGGATGCAGGTCAAACTCTGAACTGTGGAAAATGTTCGGGGGTCGCTGTGGAAAGTGTGACCCCGCTTATTGTGCGGGCCCGCCTACTCCGGGGGAAAGTCCTTCGGCAGTATCTCAACTTCGGGCGGCAGAGCGTGGCTGGCGCGTAGGAACTGCTCAAGGGTCTCGATGAACTCGTAGCTCTTCGCTACGTGCTGCCATTGCTGTTCCAGAGCTAGAAATTGGCCACGAACGCGGTCATCGGTCTCGGCGGCGGCAGCCTCTCTGCATTGATCTGCCCGTTGAAGACAGGCGCTGATGTACTCACCAAGCTGCTGAAGCATTGCCGTATCCCCGATCCGAACCGATCCTACCGTCGTTTCCGCTTAACCTCTGAGCCTCAGTGCGGCAGCCGGCCACGGCGACCGGCTGCCACGGGCCGGGCCAAGCCGGAGGTGTATCGTCGGGAAGCCCGACGAAGCTCTGCACAGTCGGCCAATGATAGCAACCCCTTCCCAAGAGGACCTTCGAGCGAAGGTCCTCTTTCTTTGACCCGAGCCTGGCAGGCTTGGCGGCGTCCCCTTGGCTCCGCTTCCTCCAGCAAGAGAAAATTATTCCGCGCTGTAGAGAAAGACGGGCATTGCTAATTGCAGCCGTGTCCTTCCGTCGCCGCGTGCCCGCGCCCATTTCTCGACAGCGCCATAGCTGGGCTCCGCTCGTCTGCCGCTCATACGGAGACATTAATATGTACGCTGAAGGTGAAGGCCGTGGTATGAAGGATGCGCCCTACGGAGTGTTACCAGCACCCCGTAGGACGACTTGCCGTAGCAACCTGTAAGGAGGCTGCCATGACCACCGATCAGCCTAGCCCTTCTCTCCCCACAGTCCAGACCCGGAAACGCGGCGGTAAGCTGAAGCCCAAGGCGTGCCCGCCAAGACGGATCACCTATCGCTCCATCCTGAAGGAGCTGAAGGGCAAGCCCAAGGGCAAGTCCATCTGCGACATTGCCGTGGAGGGGCTGAGGTGGAGGCGTAGCGACAACAAGGGTTCCATCGTAGCCGAGTACCGTTATGCAGATCCCGTCACTGGGAAGCAGGGTGGCAAGGCCCTGGGCCGCTTGCCCAGTGAGGCGCAGCTTGAGGCTCTGCACGGCAGCTCGGACCAGGCCGCGTTCTGGCTAAACTGTGACGCGCCGGAGGCTCCGGAGCGGAGGCCCGACGACTTGCTGCCCTGCGGCTATCGGGACATGACCCGGCATCTCGCATCGGACCCCGAGGGGATGACCATGCGGCAGGCGTTCGAAAGCCACAAACAGGGGATGCTCAACAAGGGCGCAAGCTCGCTGAGCATTGCCGAGTATGACCTGGCCTTTCGCCACTTGAACGATTGGGCTGACGTGCCGCTGCGACGGCTCACTGGCACTGTTGGAAGGCGGATGGTGCGCGAGCGCCAGTTGAAGATCGGCAAGACCAAGGGCAAGGCCGCTGCCGACAAGACCATGCGTGGGCTGCGGGCGTGGTGGAACACCGCAAAGCGGGAGGATCTCGGCCTTGGTGAGAGCCCGACCATCAACGTAGCTTGGTACAAGTCGCAGCCGAGGAAGTCGGCGCTGCGAACGCGAGACCTCGAACAGTTCGGCCGCGAGCTGGAGGCGCTGCGGAGGCTGACTTCTTCACGCGACCCTGACAAGCATGTGGCTGACTTACGGGGCGATGGAGCGTTCAGCGACTGGAAGGACGCTGAGGGCAAGCCCGTGAAGTTCACCCCGCACGGTCTACGCGCCACCTTCATCGGTGCTGGTCATGCTGCCGGTGTGACTGATCGCTACGTGGAGTTGCTGGCGAACCATAAGCAGCGAAAGGGCGACGTTCACGGCGGATATGTGCCGGAGGATGATCTTCCGGCCCTGCGAATTGCTACTCAGAAGATCACCGACTATCTGCGGCAGCGCGGTCTGCCGTTCTAGCTCCGTGCGACACGCGCGTGCTGCCGAGCTTCTAGGAGTGGAGTTCTTGCGGATCCTCGAGCATGGGAGAGTGTGAAAGTAGAGAGGCTTGCCGTCGAGGGGCCAGCCTTGCGCTTTGGGCTTCGCGCGCCTTCCGGTTTTACTCCGCGGTATATTTCTGAGACCAAGCTGAGACCTTGCGTGCGTGTGGCAGCGACCGAAGGGGCGAAGTGGCTGGACAAAAAGCCTTGTTGGCCAACGGATCCGAACGTGAGAAGGGCTTCTGAGAGGACTTAAAATCCTCAGACCCGCAAGGGTCGTGCGAGTTCGACTCTCGCCGTCCGCACCAACCCCGACAGTCAGCGAACTAAGCTAGGAGCCAAGCTGGTGATCCGGCGCGCGACTTTCTGCCTGTTGCGGCGCGGGGAGGAGGGGATTATGACAGATTTGTGACGGGAGCGATGGAGGCTTCCCATGAGAATCACCATCCTTCTGGCCCTCATTTTTGCCGTTGCGTTTTCGACAGCGACCTGGGCAGGGCCGTCACAAGGCCCCGCCTGGGAGCCATGCGACTACACGACGGGATGGAAGACCAATAGCTGCGGATAGCAGAAGCCAGCCTGGGGTAGCACTTGCGCGAAGACATCGCCTTCAGCCCCGCTTCCGGCGGGGCTTTTTCTTGGCGGAATAAAGAGCCCGAGTTTGCCATCGAGCGCAAAACTCAATCGACAAGACCCGTGCCGCTTTCGTAGGCTGATCCAAATCAGCGCCGGCGAACGGCGCGATCAGCTGGGAGGTATTCATGAACGAGCAGCCTCGACGCACGGCGTTCTTCGGCGGGTGTCCGCACGACTGCCCCGACACTTGCGCCATGATCTACGAGGTCGAGGACGGCCGGCTCGTCGAGGTGAGGGGCAACAAGGAGCACCCGATGACGCGCGGGGGGCTCTGCGTGAAGCTCAAGGACTATCACGACCACCATTACAATCCCAACCGCGTGCTCTACCCCTTGCGCCGAGTCGGGCCCAAGGCGTCGCGCCAGTTCACTCGTACTACCTGGGATGAGGCAATCGCCGAGATCGTTTCGCGCTGGAAGGACATCATCGCGCGCTACGGCAGCCAGGCGATCATGCCTTACTCCTATCTCGGGAATGAGGGGCTAGTGCAGGGGCTGAGCGCCGGCGATGCGTTCTTCAACAAGCTCGGCTCGACGGTGAATGAGAAGACCTTCTGCGCTTCGGGCTCATCAACGGCGTGGCTGCTCACCGTAGGCCCGACCGGCGGAGTCGATCCGGAGAGCTTCGTGCATTCCCGATACATCGTGATCTGGGCCTGCAACTCGATCTCGACCAATCTCCACCATTGGCCGTTCGTGCTCGAGGCGCAGAAGAAAGGCGCCAAGGTGGTGGTGATCGATTCCTATCGCTCGCGCACGGCGAAGGCCGCCGATTGGCACATCATGCCGAAGCCCGGCACTGACGGTGCGCTCGCCATGGGTATCATCGCCGAGATCATCCGCCAGGACCTCGTCGACAAGGCCTGGGTAGAGAAGCACACAATCGGCTTCCCCGAGCTTGCTGCGCGTGCGGCCGAGTTTACGCCTGACTATGTCGAGCAGGTCACCGGCGTTCCGGCAGATGACGTTGCGCGCTTCGCCCGCGAGTTTGCCACGACTCAGCCTTCCGTCATCCGGTTGGGGGTTGCGCTAGAGCGGCACGCCGGCGGCGGCCAGACCATTCGCGCCGTGTGCGCGATCCCCGCGCTCGCCGGCTCTTGGCGTCATGTCGGCGGTGGGCTCCTTCAGATGCCGCTGTGGGAGTTCCCCATCGACTGGGCACGCGTGTCCCGTCCCGACTTCATTCGCCCTGGCACCCGCGTCGTGAACAATCTTCAGCTCGGCCGGGCACTTATCGGCGATATGAAGCTCGATCCGCCGATCATGGGGCTCTACATCTACAACACCAACCCGGTGAGCCAGGCCCCGGAGACCAACAAGATCGTGCAGGGGCTCTCACGCGGGGACCTGTTCTTCGTGACGGCCGAGCATTTCGTCACCGACACCGCGGCTTACGCCGACATCATCCTGCCCGCGACCATGGCCGGAGAGCACGACGACATGATGTTCTCCTGGGGCCACTTCTATTTGACCATCAACGAAAAGGCGATTGAGCCACGCGGCGAGGCCAAATCGAATGCCGAGATCTTCCGGCTGCTCGCCGCGGCATTCGGCTTTGACGATCCGCAATTCAAAATGAGCGACATTAAACTTGCCGAGCACTTCGTGAAATGGAATGCGCCGCAGATGGCCGGCATCGACATGGAGTATTTCCGCCACCACGGCTATTTCCACCTCGCGGTGGGCACGCCTGACGACCGCCTGCCGCACGCGAATGGGAATTTCCCGACCCCGTCAGGGAAGGTCGAGTTCTTGGTGAGGGACGCCAAGAACTTTGTCGCTTCCGCGTTTCGCATGGGCTACGAGGATATGCAGTCAGGCGAGCCGGTCGACCCGCTTCCCGGCTACGTGCCGCCGCGCGAGAGTGCGGCGACCAATCCGAAACTCGCCGAGACCTATCCGCTCAACATCGTGTCGCCGAAGAGCCACGGCTTCCTTAATTCTTGCTACGCCAATGAGCCGCACAAGATCAAAGGCCAGGGCGAGCAGTTCGTGATGATCAGCCCAAAGGATGCGGCGGCGCGATCGATCCGCGAGGGGGATCCGGTGCGCGTTTATAACGACCGCGGCGATTTCGAGGGCTTGGCACGCGTCACTGACGACGTGCGCGAGGGCGTGATTGTGGCGACGCTCGGCTATTGGCGGAGCCTCAACCGCTTCGACGGCTCGGTGAACTCGATCTCGTCGGCGGAGTTCTGCGGGCTCGGCCGCGCGCCGACCTTCTCCGACAATCTGGTGCAGGTGGTTCGCGTCAACTGAGGCTACGGCGTTGCAGGCACTGCTCTCGGCGTTTGGCTGCGGGTAGACTTTGAGGGAATTGCGCCAACGCGCTCTATTCAGCGGCGTCTGTCGATGCGCTGTCGGCCTTCACCTCCTGCAGAATGGTGAAGCCCTCAAACTCCGGATGGCCGAGATAGAGCGGCTTGTTGGCGCCGGCGCTCTCATGGGCCTTGCGGAAGGCCTCAGACCGCGTCCAATCGGCAAAATGCTTTTCAGACCGCCACAGCGAATGTGACGCATAGAGGACGTGATCGTCGCGTTCCGGTCCTTTCAGCAGGTGGAAGACCAGGAAGCCCGGCACGTTCTCGAGATGCGTCTCGCGCGAAAGCCACACTTGCTCAAAGTCGCGCTCGGCTCCCTTCCTCACCTTGAATCGATTCATCGCGATGAACATGCTCGAACTCCTGATAGCGACTATCCGACCGGCGGCTCGCTTTTTCCGTTCTGCCGTCCTATTTCTAGCGTGTTCGCCGCAATTTCAAATGAGCAGCGTCAAAAAACTCCTAGCAACCGTCTGCTAGATAAGCGAGTTGTCCCCGCGTTCGCTGCCCAGGAGAACTCTCCATGAACAAGGATAGGACCGTCAAAGAACGCCGCAAGGCGCCTCTCACGACCCCGACCGACCTTGGCGACAATGCCCGCCGCGACATCAGCGGCGCGCTTAATTCTCTGTTTGCCGACGTCTTCGCGCTTTATCTCAAGACGAAGAATTTCCATTGGCATGTCAGTGGCCCGCATTTCCGCGACTATCATTTGATGTTCGACGAGCAGGCCGAGCAGATCTTCGCCATCACCGACGACATTGCGGAGAGAGTGCGCAAGATCGGCGGTACGACATTGCGCTCGATCGGCAATATCGCGCGGCTCCAGCGCATTCCCGACAACGATGCGGACTATGTCGATCCACTCGACATGCTGGCGGAGCTCAGGTCCGACAATCAAGCGCTGATCGCGAGTATGCGCGAGGCACACGATCTCTGCGACGAGGAGAACGACGTGGCGACGACGAGCTTGATCGAAGTGTGGATCGATCAGGCTGAACGGCGCGTGTGGTTCCTCTACGAGGCGAGCCGCAGGGGCGATCCGGGCGGACATTGAACTGATTGACAAGCTTGTAGTTTTGGGGCGCCGGGAACCTCGGCGGGTTCCCGTGGCTTTGGCGTGCGTCGTTGCCAAGGTTCACGCCTGATATCGGAGCATTTCTGATGCGAACTCGCCTGCTGGCGGCGCTAGCCGTCCTTGCCACCATTGCACTTGCTTCATGCGGCGCGCCAAGCACGCCCGATTTCGTACAGACCGCCGCGATGAGCGACATGTACGAGATCGAGGCCGGCAAGATCGCCGCCCAGAAGGGGCAGTCGGATGCCGTGAAGCAGTTCGGCCAGCATATGGTCGAGGCTCACTCGCAGACCACCGAGGAGCTGAAAGACATCGCACAACAAGAGAAGATCAAGGTCGACCTTCCAACCAAGCTAGATGACAAGCATCAGCGCATGATCGACGACTTGAACGCGGCGCATCAGGAGGATTTCGACAAGACCTATGCCAAGCAGCAGGTGAGCGCCCATGAGAAGGCGGAGAAACTGTTCTCGAAATATGCCGACAAAGGCGACAACGCCGCGGTGAAGGCATTTGCGGCAAAGGTGCTGCCCGTCATCAGGCAGCATCTGGAGGAAGCCAAGAAGCTCCCTCAATAATAGTGCTGGCGTCTGCCAGTCCTCTGAAGAGTTTGCCGGGTTATTGAGCGTTGGACTTCGCTTTGGCGGCCGGTTGCTCCAAGGCGCCGCGTCCATAGAGCCAATCGAAATCCCTGAGGACTTCATGCCGGCGTCCGAGCACAAAATTTCGTGCGAGCCGTATCGGCCCCCGCACGTGATAGATCCAGCCATAGCGCCGCGACAGGTCCTGGACCCGAGCTACGCGGGCGCGGCGCGGCCGTTCGTAGAGCTGAAAGGCCTCGCACAAATCGTCGGGAGACGCCTCGAGACTTTGCGCGAGTGACACTGCATCCTCGATGGCGAGTGCCGCCCCTTGCGCCAAATAGGGCAAAACCGGATGGGCGGCGTCGCCGATCAGCACGACGCGCCCCGCGCTGAAGCTCTTGAGGGGCGCGAGACGATAAAGCGACCAGCGCTGCCAAGCCGTCGCCCGTTCCAGCAGCGAGCGCAAATTCCCGGCCATAGGCTTCAATTTTGACAGCAGAGCCACGACGTCCGCCGGCTGGCTCCAGCCTTGGCTTTCCGGCCCACCCTCAGTGATGGCCACAAGGTTGAGGCTGCGGCCGCCACGGACCGGATAGTGGACCACGTGCGCGCCCGAGCCGAACCATAAGCCGATGACTGGCGCAGCGAAAGGAGAGGGAAGATCCTTGCGGTCCAACAGGGCTCGCCAGGCGGTCGCTCCGGCAAAACGCAATTGGTCGCGTGGAAATAGAAGTTCTCGCACCGTCGACCACAGTCCGTCGGCGCCGATCAGGCATGGTCCTTTTGCCTCGCCGCCGTCGGCCGATCTGACAGCCACCGCATCTCCATCTGCTTTGACGGATGTCGCATCGAAGCGCGCTTTGAGCTTGATGAGCGCAAGTTTTTCCGCGACGGAACGAACACCATCGTGAAGGTCGGCGCGGTGAAGGGTGAGATAGGGAGCGCCATAATATTCGTCCGCCTGTTTCCCGAGCGGCAGTGATTGGAGCTGGCGCCCGGAAAGCCCGTCGTAGAGCCACATCGCGTCGGGCTTGAATGCTGCTGGCTTGATGACATCAAGAACGCCGAGGTCCTTCAAAATACGCGTGGCATTGGGACCGAGCTGAATGCCGGCGCCGGTCTGGTCGGCGAACGACGAGCACTCCAGCACAGTGCTGTTGATGCCTCTGCGAGCCAGTGCGATGGCGGCGGTGAGGCCGCCGATGCCGCCGCCGGCGATCAGAATGTTCCTTTGTTTTTTTGCCATAAGCCCGTTAGGCCGCGGGCGCTCCGGGCGGAGAGGTCGCGACGTAGACGCAGCTTGGAGGTTCGCTCTCTCCCTGCTTGACTGCCGGGTCGTAAGTGAAAAGCGTCGAGCAATAGGGGCAGACGATTTGCGCCTCATGCCCCATGTCGAGATAGACGTGGGGATGGTCGAAGGGTGGCGTGGCCCCCATGCACTGGAACTCCTTGACGCCGATCCTGATCCGGTCGACGCCTTTGTCGTTCACGAAATGAGGAACGATCGTTTGAGGCATGGACGTTATGTTTCCGTCTCCCGTTCAGAGAAGTAGCGGCGAGCATAATGACCACGAAGGCAAAGCGATAGATGGGACCAAAGGGGTTCGATTCCGACGGCGTGAAGATCGCCTATATCGACGAGGGGCAGGGCGAACCGATTCTTCTCATCCATGGCTTTGCCTCCAATGTGGCGACCAATTGGATCAACCCAGGGTGGGTCAGCACGCTCACCGCAGCTGGGCGCCGGGTGATCGCCTATGACAATCGAGGGCATGGTCAAAGCGAGAAGCTGTACGATCCTGCGCTTTATGGCGCGCCGGCGATGGCCGAAGACGGGCGCCGCTTGCTCGACCATCTCGAGATCCAGGGCGCCGACGTTATGGGCTATTCCATGGGTGCTCGCATTGCCGCGTTTCTCACCATGGCGCATCCCGAGCGTGTGTGTAGCGTGATTTTCGCGGGGCTTGGCATCAACATGGTACGCGGTATGGTCGGCAGCGGGCCGATTGCGAAGGCGCTTGAGGCAGAGAGCATTGACGATGTCACCAACGACACGGCCCGTAGCTTCAGGGCCTTTGCCGAGCAGACGCACAGCGACCTGAAGGCGCTCGCCGCATGCATGCGCGGTCCGCGCGAGAAGATTACTGCCGGGGAGCTTGCCTCATTCGCCGTCCCGACACTCGTGGCGGTCGGCAGCGAGGACGTGATCGCGGGCTCCGGAGCCGAGCTTGCAACTCTCATCAAGGGTGCACAATTCCTTGATATTTCCCGGCGGGACCACATGAAGGCCGTCGGCGATGCGCGCTTCAAGCAAGGCGTGCTCGACTTTTTAACCAGGCGCCCTTAGCACTTGCTCGTGCTAGGTTAAGTCAAAGGACCCTGTAGGAACGAGTTCGAGGTTCTCATGCCCAAGCCATTCGCGGCCGCAGAGCCGCATATCAAGAGTTACGATCCGGTCTGGAGTCAGGTACGGCGCGAAGCCGAGGAGATCAGCGCGGCAGAGCCTGCGCTCGCTGGTTTCGTCTATGCCACCGTGCTCGATCATTCGAGACTCGAGGATGCCATCTGCCATCGCGTCGTCCGCCGCTTGCAGCATTCGGCACTCGACCTGCACAAGACCTTCCATGAGGCACTGGAGTCGGAGCCCGCGCTCGGCGATGTGTTTCGCGCCGACCTCGTGGCAGTGGCCAAGCGCGATCCCGCGACCGCCCGCCTGATCGAGCCCTTGCTCTATTTCAAGGGCTTCCATGCGCTTGAGACCTACCGCATTGGGCACGCGCTGTGGAAAGCGGGGCGCAAGGACTTTGCACTCTATCTGCAGAGCCTGACCTCGCGGGTTCTCCAGGTCGACATTCATCCGGCGGCAGAGATCGGCAGAGGCATCATGTTCGACCATGCAAACGGCATCGTCATCGGCGAGACGGCGGTGATCGGCGACAATTGCTCGCTGCTGCATGGCGTGACACTCGGCGGCACCGGCAACGAGAGGGGAGACCGCCATCCCAAGATCGGACGCGGCGTCATGATCGGCGCCGGCGCCAAGATCCTCGGCAATATCAAGGTCGGCGATTGCGCGCGTGTCGCCGCCGGAAGCGTTGTGCTCAAAGATGTACCGTCGCGGCGCACGGTGGCAGGCGTGCCGGCTCGTGAGATCGGGTTTGCCGGCTGCGAGGAGCCGGCGCTCGCCATGGATCAGATGTTTGTAGGCGATGACGAGACGAGCCGCAGCTAAAGACGGACCACATGTGAAAAAGCCCGTTTGCACGGGTTTCGGAGAGACGCCGTGACACGGGATGAGATCATCAAGCTCGAGCGCTACCTCAAGAAAGTCTTTCGGCTGCCGGAACTACAGGTGAAGCAACGGCCGCAGAAAGACGACTCCGCCGAAGTTTATGTCGGTGACGAGTTCATCGGCGTCCTCTTCCGGGACGAGGAGGAGGGCGAAACCGCCTATCAATTCCAGATGGCAATCCTCGACTACGATCTCGCCTAACGCATCGAAGCCGCCCCTTTGGAAAAAAAGAGCCGGTCTCTTACGAGACCGGCTGGAGTAAAGGCCCGGTGGGGTTGGGTATGGGTGGGGGATGATCACCGGGCCTATAGGTTGTCGGAACTCCTGCTAGTGGCTGTTCGAGGCTGACACCGCGGTTTGCGGCGCCGTTTCCGGCGGCAGAAGGGAGATCCAAACCAGCGGATTCCTTTCAGACTGACGCTTGATGAAGGTGTAGGGCGTGTCGGCCCAGCGCATGACTTCGCGGCGCTTGTTGTCGAGAACGAAGTCGCCCTTGTCGGTCCGCACCGTCAGCACCGCGTGGCCTTCGTCGTTCTCGTCGCGGACAACGGTGATGAGAAGGGTGCTCTCCGGGAAGCCACGCTCGATCAGAATGCGCCGCTTGAGCAGCACGTAGTCCTCACAATCGCCCTTGGTAGTGGGATAGGTCCAATATTCGGGCTTGCCGTAGAGATCGAGATCGGTATCGGGTGCGATTTCCGTATTGACCGCAGTGTTCACCTCCTCGATCTGGCCAAACTTCGCCGGCGTGAGTTGGATGCGATCGGCGAAGCGCGGGCCCGGGCGGCAATCCGCCCGATGTTCCTGGCAGAAATTCACGTAGCCGATCGGCGGCAAGGTATCGCCGAAGGCTTTCATGTAGACGACCTTCTGCACCCGCGGCTGAGGCAAGAGGCTGATCGAATGATCGTTAGTTGCGGCTACCGGCAGAGATGAGACAAACATCAACAAGGCAGCCCCCACGACAAAGTGTTTCATTGCACCCCCCTTATTTGTTGGGTGCACTATCTCAGAGAGATTTTGAGATCCCGATAAAACGAGCAATAGGTTTGAAGTAGTATTGGTAGGGGTTTATTAGCGGCGCCTACGCAAGCGTGAATCGTCGTGGTTATTTGAATCTTTCGCAAATTCCCCGAACCAGCTCGCTTTGCGGCGCTCGTTTATCAGCAATTAATTGTATTCCGCAGCTAGGGAAATCATGACGAGGAAATTCCGAGACGAGAGCTGACCAGCTGTTAGGAACGCGCAACGCTTGAGGCGAAGGGGGCGCTCTCGCACAATCGAGCCCAGCTTCGGACAAGCCAGATAGACAGTTCCACGTTATCGTTTCCATGGGCGGCTCTGAAGGACGCCCATTAAGAGCCGCTCAACCATGTCCAACTCCGAGCCCATCCTCAATGTCCCGCGCAGCGTCGCGGGAGCGTCGGCCTTGATGGCTGGCATTCAGCTCGTCAGAGGGTTCCTGCCTGATGAGACCGACCTCACTTTTCTGCTCGCGCTTGCCTTCATCCCAGCGCGCTACAGCGGCGCAGCCCCGGAGCTCCCGGGAGGATATGTCACTGCAGTCACCTCTTTCGTGACCTACATGGTCGTGCATGCGGGGTGGGTGCACCTCATTGTGAATCTGCTGTGGATGCTTGCCTTCGGCAGCGCGGTTGCCCGGCGCGTCGGCGACCTCAAGTTTCTCTATTTCTCGCTGCTGTGCGGGATTGCGGGCGCCTTCACCCATCTTGCCTTCCACTACGGCGACATGGCTCCTGTGGTCGGCGCGTCAGCAGCGATTTCAGGGCAGATGGCTGGGGCGCTCAGATTCATCTTCGGGCCGCCGGGCGTTCCGGCGCAGAGACCTACGGATTTCATTACCGCTCCACTCATGACCCTCCGCCAAGCTTTGGGCGATCGTCGCATCATCGCGTTCCTCGTCTTCTGGGTGGCAATCAATGCTTATTTCGGCATCAGCGCGGTGAGGATCGCCGGTCAGGAAGGCGGGATTGCCTGGGAGGCCCATATTGGCGGCTTTCTCTGCGGGCTCCTCCTGTTCGGTCTGTTCGACAGGGGCAAACCAACTCCGCAGGAAACTCAGCCCATCCTTTAGGCGTTGAATTTGCCCCCGGTTTTCCCGTCTCTTGCGCGCTTTCCCACTCCGGGACAGAATGTCGCAGCCAACGGGACTGAAGTTCTCGGGCTGGAGGAAACGCTAAATGAACGTCGCTGCAATTCTGAAATTGAAGGGCAGGGAGGTCTTCACCACAAGCCCCGACACGACGCTCCTCGATATCGCCAAATTGCTTGGCAACCGGCGCATCGGTTGCGTCGTCGTAACCGGCATCGACGGCAAAGTCACCGGTATCGTGTCTGAACGGGATATTGTGCGGGAGATTTCGCGCGCCGGGCCTCAGGTCCTCAAGGAGCCGGTCGCGAGCTGCATGACCAAATCGGTCGTCAGCTGCCGCGAGTCCGACACGATCGAGAAGCTGATGTCGGAGATGACGACACATCGCTTCCGCCACATGCCGGTGGTGGAGAGAGGCCGGCTGGTTGGTCTCGTTTCGATCGGTGACGTGGTGAAGATGCGGATCGCCGAAGCCGAGATGGAAGCGGCGGCAATGCGCGACTACATCGCCACGGGCTGAGCGAGCGCCCGAACTGCGAATTTGATTTCGTCGATCTGCTTTTCGGCAGCTCGCGCGCCGAGTTCGATCGCCTCGCAAGCGCGGTGAAAATCGAAGAGTCCGATGTCGCCGAGCTTAGGCCCGATGGTAATGTCGGGCGGGTCACCGGCAAGCCGCGAGCGCGCGATGCGGTCCTGGGTGATGTTGATTGCATCCATCATCACCGCCGACATGCCAGGCGCGCCATTGGTCCTGCCGAAAATCTGCCGGTGCAGCAAGTGAACCGCGGCGCGTCCGTTAGTTCCGACGAGCTCGGTGCCCTCGACGCTCTCGGCCAGGGCGAGGGCATCGCCGAAAGCTCCCTGGTCATGAATGACGGCGCCTTTGCTGAAGATGTCATTACTGAGATTAACGGCAATGACGATGCGGGCGCCATGAGCGCGGCAGACGGAGACCGGGATCGGGTTGACCAGAGCTCCGTCGATCAGCCACCGTCCGTTTATCTGCACGGGCCGGAAGATGCCCGGCAGAGCGAACGAGGCTTGCAGGGCATTCACGAGGCTGCCCTTGTTGAGCCACACTTCATGTCCGGTGCCGAGCTCGGTGGCGACGGCAATGAATTTCCGTTCTAACTGCTCGATCGTGAACTCGCGCAGATGTTGCTCAAGTCGCGCGTTCAAGCGCTGGCCGGTAATCAGGCCTGAGCCGGCGAAATTAATATCCAGGAAACCAAAAATGCGCCTGCGCGTGAGGGTGCAGGCGAAGTCTTCGAGCGCAGTCAGCCTGCCGGTGACGTAGCAGGCGCCGGCGACTGCGCCGATTGACGTTCCCGCCACAATGTCGGGTTCGAGTCCTGCGGCGACCAGGGTCTTCAGCACGCCGATATGAGCCCAGCCGCGTGCCGCGCCGCCGCCAAGTGCGATGCCAATCGTCGGTTTACTCATGCTGCAACGGGAAGCTCATGCCCGAAAGGTCTGCGGGCTGACGGCCGCACGCGGCCATAGTTGGGCTTTCACCGGCCGAATGCGACGATCTAGCCGCGGTCAATACTACTCCGAACTCTTTAAGGTTCCCTTTGCGGCACCAGCGTGACCATAGACCTCATCCGGGTCGAATCGCCGCTCCGTCTCGACAAAGCGTAGTGCCAGATCGCCATCCGGTGTACTGCCCAAGGCAACCGCCCGATAAAAGCAGGTTCTGCGGCCGGTGTGGCAACTCGCCTCGGCGCCGGTCATCTCCACTTTCAGCCAGATTGCATCCTGGTCGCAATCCGTGCGCATCTCGACCACCCGCTGGGTGTTGCCGCTGACCTCGCCCTTACGCCACAGGCCGCCGCGCGAGCGGGACCAGTAATGCGCTTCGCCGGTCTCGATCGTACGGGCGAGGGCCTCTTCATTCATGTAGGCGAACAGCAGCACCTCGCCGGTTTCGGCGGAGGTAACGATTACAGGCATGAGACCATCGGCGTCGAATTTCGGCGCGAAGACCGTGCCTTCCTCGATATCGGCCTGGCTCTTGGAGGCAGGGGTGGTGCCGGCTTTGCTCACCGCGATCTACGTCCTTCGCGGCGCTTCGCTCAGCCGCGTCCGCGCTCGGTCGCAAGCATCATGAAGCGGGCTTGCTGGCCCGGATCGTCTTTGAAGATGCCAGTGAACTGCGTGGTGATGGTTGCGACATCGGGTTTCTTCACGCCACGGATCGACATGCACTGATGCACGGCTTCGATCATCACCGCCACGCCTTTCGGCTTGAGTGCCTTGTCGATGGTCTCGGCGATCTGGGCAGTCATGGTCTCTTGGGTCTGAAGCCGCCGGCCGAACACCTCGACCACGCGGGCGAGCTTGGAGATACCGACCACGCGGTCGGTCGGAAAATAGGCGACATGCGCTTTGCCGATGAACGGGATCATGTGGTGCTCGCAATGCGAGTGGAGCTCGATGTCGCGGAGCATCACGATATCGTCATAGCCCGCCACCTCGTCGAAAGTGCGCGATAGCACTTCAAGGGGATCCTCGCGGTAACCTGCGAAAAACTCGTCATAGGCGGAGGTGACACGCCGGGGCGTCTCGCGCAGCCCCTCGCGATCAGGATCGTCGCCGGCATAGGCGATCAAAGTGCGGACAGCCTCCTCGGCTTCCTCACGGGACGGCCGCACGATGCCAGCCGCGCGGGCCGACTCGGCTTGTGGTCGCGTTCTAAGCTTCTTAACCGTTGCGTCCATGAATTCTCGAAACTTTCCTTGTTCTAACGCATGACGGCCTGAGCCGTTTCGGCTGCCTCTTTGGGTCTCTATAAGGCTCGTCAGCTAGGACGGAAAGCACTTCTATCCCTGCGGTCTCTCATCCTGGGACCCGGCTGCATATATAATGCGTGATTTCGGCCCGCAAGGCGAGCCGGTTGACCGGATCGACAAGACACAAGCATGACACTGCCAGAAGACATCTATAGCCAGCGCATCCTCGAGCTTGCTGCCGCTATTCCGCGAACGGCGAGACTCGAGGCACCGCTTGCCTCGGCCACCGCCCACTCCAAGCTCTGCGGCAGCACGGTCACGGTCGACCTCGCCATGGAGGGCGATATCGTCACCGATTATGGCCAGAGTGTTAAGGCTTGCCTACTCGGCCAATCCTCTGCCTCGGTGATGGGACGCGAGATCATCGGCTCGACTGCGGCGGAGTTGCGCGCAGTCGGTGCCGCCATGCGCAACATGCTGAAGCGAGGAGGGCCGCCCCCTGGCGGCAAGTGGGGCGATCTCTCCGTGCTCGAGCCGGTACGCGACTACAAGGCACGCCATCCCTCGACCCTCCTGGTGTTCGATGCGGTCGAAGATGCCATCGCTCAGATCGAGTCGCGGCGCACCGCCGATGCTTCGCGTTCGACAGAGCATGTCTAAGACCACTCGGCAAAGTGCGCACGGCCATGAGCCTCTAGATTCAAGCGTCGCGAAAGCGCTCTTGCTCGGACCCATCATGGTCTATCGATGGATGATCTCGCCGCTGCTCGGCGTGAATTGCCGGCACCTGCCATCATGCTCCGACTATGCGCGCGAGGCCATCGAGACGAACGGCGCATGGAAGGGCGCATGGCTCACGCTTGCGAGACTTTGCCGCTGCCATCCTTGGGGAAGTCACGGCTTCGACCCCGTGCCTGACCTCAACGGCGTGCGTCATCCCTTTGCGCCCTGGCGCTACGGCCGCTGGCGCATAAATTCCGATGACGGGGAGGCCGTTTCCCGCTAAAAGCGGCCCCGCACAACCAGTCTCTTACCTGCGCTGGTACGCAGGAGTGAGAGGAGCAAGACTGATGTCCGACATCTCCCTGACATTTCCCGACGGTTCCGCCCGCAGCTTCAAATCCGGAGTGACGGGGCGCGAAGTCGCCGAACAGATCGCGAAGTCGCTAGCCAAGAAGGCGGTCGCGGTGCAACTCGACGGCAAGACTCGCGACCTCGGCGAGCCGATCAAATCCGACGCCAAGATCCGCATCCTGACACGCGATGATCCCGAGGCGCTTTCACTCATCCGCCATGATGCTGCACACGTTATGGCAGAGGCCGTGCAGGAGATCTACCCCGGCACGCAGGTCACGATCGGCCCTGTGATCGAGAACGGCTTCTATTACGATTTTGCGCGCGAGGAGCCGTTTACGCCTGAGGACCTACCCAAGATCGAATCCAAAATGCGCGAGATCGTCGCCCGCGACCGGCCGTTCACTTGCGAGGTCGTCGACCGGAAGAAGGCTAAGGACCTCTTCAAGAAGAAAGGCGAGGCCTTCAAGGTCGAGCTGATCGACGCAATCCCCGAGGGCGAGGAGATCAAGCTCTATTCGCAAGGCGACTGGCTCGACCTCTGCCGCGGGCCGCATATGACCTCCACCGGCAAGGTCGGCAAGGGCTTCAAGCTGCTCAAGATCGCCGGAGCGTATTGGCGCGGGGATTCATCGAAGCCAATGCTCCAGCGCATTTACGGCACGGCGTGGGCGAGCGAGGAGGAGCTTGCCGCCTACCTCCATCAGCTCGAAGAGGCCGAGAAGCGCGACCACCGGCGCCTTGGCCGCGAGATGGACCTGTTCCATTTCCAGGAGGAGGCGCCCGGCGCCGTGTTCTGGCACCCGAAGGGCTGGGCTCTGTTCACCGCGCTGATCGGCTATATGCGCCGCCGCCAGAACGCGTGGGGCTATGTCGAGGTGAACTCGCCCGACATGATGGAGCGCACGCTGTGGGAACAGTCGGGCCACTGGGAGAAGTTCGGCGACCAAATGTACGTCACCGAGACGCCCGATGAGCGCATTTACGCCTGCAAGCCGATGAACTGCCCAGGTCATGTGCAGATCTTCAAGCACGGGCTTAAGAGCTACCGCGATCTGCCGCTGCGCCTCGCCGAGTTCGGCAAGGTGCATCGCTACGAGCCGTCAGGTGCACTCCACGGGCTGCTGCGCGTGCGTCATTTCACGCAGGACGACGCCCACATCTTCGCGACCGAGGACCAGATTACCGAGGAATGCATCAGGCTCAGCGAGCAGATGCTGTCGATCTATCGCGATTTTGGCTTCGACGACGTCCGCATCAAATTCTCCGACCGGCCCGAAAAGCGTGTCGGCTCAGATGCAGTGTGGGACAAGGCTGAGGCCGCTCTCAAGCGCGCCGTCGAAGCCGCTGGGCTGAATTACGGGCTGAACCCGGGCGAGGGCGCCTTCTACGGCCCGAAGCTTGAATATGTGTTGCGCGACGCGATTGGCCGCGATTGGCAATGCGGCACGATCCAGGTCGACCTCAACATGCCGATGCGGCTAGGCGCCTTCTATATCGCGCCCGACGGCGAGAAGACCGTGCCGGTGATGATTCACCGTGCCATGTTCGGCTCGCTCGAGCGCTTCACTGGCATTCTGATCGAGCACTATGCGGGGCATCTACCGCTGTGGCTCGCGCCCGTGCAGGCCATGGTCGCCACCATCGTCTCTGATGCCGACACGTATGCGAGCGAGGTACTCGACGCCTTACGCAAAGCGGGCTTGCGGGCTGAGGCAGATCTTCGCAACGAGAAGATCAATTACAAGGTGCGCGAGCACTCGCTTGCCAAGGTGCCGGTGCTACTCGTGGTTGGCAAGCGCGAGGCAGAAGAGAAGACGGTCTCAGTGCGGCGTCTGGGCTCGCAGGAGCAGCAGGTGATGAAGCTCGATGCGGCGATCCACATGCTCGCTGACAAAGCCGTGCCGCCCGACCTGCGTGAAGAAAGGAAAATGAAGGCGGCCTGATCGGCGGCGCCAAAGCCTAGCGCGCCGGGCGGAGCAAAGCGCCCGGATTGATCAGAGGCATGTTCGGATCGGCCGGTTGCGACGCCGAGAAGCCGTCGAAGCCGAGAGCAGAACTCCCCGAGGAAGGTGTGCCGTCGCCAGCAACCGGCGTACCGGAGGGTGGTGGCGCAGGCTCGGGCGGATCGGTGAGCGCTTTGAGGTCCTCTGGCGAAGTCGGTCCGTCGTCGATCACGACCTCGATCTGCTTTGCCTCGACCCCCTCGATCGAGAATTTTCGCGTGTAATTCAATCCCGCATGCTCGGCGACCACGGCGTAGCTTCCCGCGGCGAGAATATGGGTTGGCAGCGCGCCGGCATTCTCCTTCACCACGTCGCCGGCGGAGGTGAGGATTTTCCATCTCGTATCGGCGAGTGCCTCGCCGCCGAGGGTCTGCACGAGCTTGAAGGTGGTCTTGGCGCCTGTCTGCTTGATGGTCGCCTCGGTGAGCTTGCCGGGCTCGACGGTCACATCGCACTTCACCTTTGCATTTGCATCGCCATAAAGGCTCTCGACGTGGTAGGCACCGGCATTGAGCCTGATCACCGTGCCGGGCTTAGCGTTGCCGAGAATCGTGTGCCGGTTGCCGAACTGATCCTCCTCGTCCGAGAGAATGTCGAAGCGAGCGCTTCCATCGGGCAGCGGCTCGCCATTGGCCAGAACTGCGCTCAGCTTGAGCCCGCCGGTATTGAGGACGAAGGTCTCCTCTAGAGAGTGCCCGCTTTCGACCTTGATCTTCTTGGTGAGGTTGGAGAGGCCGTAGGCGGCGTTGACTAGGTATTCGCCGGGCAGGAGCGCCGCGGTGGGATTTGCCTCACGGTGGGTGCTAACGAGCTTGTAGCCGCTATCAGGTGAGACCTTCGAGACATAGACGCGCCAGGTCAGGCCCGATTGCAATTTGGGGCCTGCCTCGGTGACTAGGGCCTTGAAGGTGACGGGGACCGGAAGTTGCACCTGCGGAGTAAGCGGCGGCCCGACCGGCACCGATTGCACGAGTTTCACGTGTGGTGCCTGGCCTTGGGACGGCGCTGATTTCTGAATGGCGGTCTCGCCAGAGGCGGCATGGGGCGGCTGAGCTTGAGGCGCCTGCTTCCATATCGCCGATTGCTGCGGTGCGACGACCTCTCCTAATCCTGCTTTCCCGGCGGCGGCGTCCACGCCTCCGGCGGTGAGGGTTTGAGCAGCGGGCGGTGCGGGAGGAGGTGCCGGAGAAGTAGGGGGTGTCGGCGCAGTCGTCGCCGCGTCGAGAACTGTGGCGAGACCTTGCTTGAGCTCGTTGACGTTAGTCGCTGTGACGAAGGTTCCTCCTGTCGCACTGGCGACGCAGGTCAATGTCTTGAGGTCGTCTTTCTTATCGCTGAAGCCAATGACGTGGATGCGCAAAGCTTGCGATTTCTGCTTGAGCGTGGCGGCCGTCGCACAGAGATCGGCGCTGCAAGTATCGGCGCTGTCGGCGATCAGCACGATATCCAGTCTCGCGCTTTGCGGAGGCGCGGCCTTGACGGCGTCTGTCAGAGCCGCGGCGATCGGCGCTTGGCCTTTTGGCTTGATCCCGTCGAGCAGCTCCCGTTGCGTTGCCGCGGTGAGTTCTCCAGGCTTTGCCAGGACCTCACTATCGGCGCAGTTGGACGACTTGCGATGGCCAAAGACGACGACCCCGAAGGAAAGACGGTCGCCATAAGCGCCAATGGCTTTGCCGAGCTCTGTCCTGACCGACGTGAACTTGCTCACGCCGCCGATCTTGGCAGCCATGCTCTTCGAGGCGTCGAGCACGATGATGGTGGTGGGGAGGCCAAGCGCCGCGGGCGGGGAGGACGCATCCTTGGCTGCGACGGCTCCCATCCCGAGTAAAATTGCGGGCAGGAGCAAGAGCCTAAGGCCCGCGCAGCGTTTCCCCCGCATGGCGTTTGTCCCGATCAGCCGGCCGCAAGCTGTTATACCCGTTTCGAGTGTGCCGAACTCCAACTGAAATTCCTTTGTGAATAAGGCCGATTTGGGGAGGTTGCTGGGGCAGTCTGTCCCTTGCCGATGGTCCGAATCCGCCGTTGTCCACCTCCCGAATTCACGCTAGGGAACGCGTCCTCTGCAACCCTAAGCCGATGTCATGTCGAACCCTGCACTCGATCTCCTTCTTACTCGCCGCTCGGTCTCTGCCAACAGTCTTGGCGAGCCCGGGCCAAGCGAGAATGAACTCGAGCTGATGCTGAGGGCCGCTTCGAGGGTGCCTGATCATAAGAAGCTGGTGCCTTGGCGCTTCATCCTGTTCCAAGGCGAAGCTAGGGAGACATTCGGCAAAGTGCTCGCGGAGGTCTGCCGGGCTGAGGAGAGCGATCCCGGCACCTTCCGGCTCGAGAATGAGGCGAAGCGTTTCATGCGAGCGCCAGTGGTAATTGCCGTGATTTCGCGCGTGGTGAAGAATCCCGCGGCACCCGAGTGGGAGCAGATCCTTTCCGCGGGTGCCGCCTGCGAGAACCTCATTCTCGCCGCCACCGCACTCGGCTATGGCGTGCAGTGGATCACCGAATGGTACGGCTATAGCAAGGGTGTGCGAAAGGCGCTCAACCTCGCCGACAACGAGCGCGTCGCAGGTTTCGTCTATATTGGTTCGGCGAAGGAGAAGCCCGACGAGCGCGAGCGGCCTAAGCTCTCCGACATCGTTGCGAACTGGCGTCCTTAAATTTCAGGAGTGGGTGGATTGTCATGTTCTACGACGCGGTCGACAACACCCACGGTCTGGCGATTGACCCATTCAAGGCCCTGGTCGCGCCTCGGCCGATCGGATGGATCTCGACGCTCGGCAAGAACGGAGTGGTCAACCTCGCGCCTTACAGCTTCTTCAACGCCGTCTCGGAAGATCCGCATTTCGTGATGTTCGGCTCCGGGGGTCGCAAGGACAGCCAGCGCAATGCCGAGGAGACTGGGGAATTCGTCTGCTCGCTTGCCACCTACGAGCTGCGCGAGGCGATGAATCGAACCTCTGCGCCAGTTGCGCCTGACGTTGACGAGATGAAGCTTGTAGGGCTTACGCCGGCGCTGTCGCGCCTCGTCGCTCCGCCGCGCGTAAAGGAATCGCCGGTCGCGTTCGAATGCCGCTATTGGCGGACGATCGATCTTCCGGGCAGAAACGGAAACCCGGGCACAAACGCCATCGTGCTTGGCCAAGTCATCGGCATCCACATTGCCGACGAGGCGATCGTCAACGGCAGGGTCGACGTGACGAGGCTGAAGCCCATCGCCCGGCTCGGCTACGGCGACTACGCGGTGGTTGATGAGGTGTTCACGCTATCGCGGCCCAAGTCGCGGGCGCTGTAAGACGGCGTCAATAACCGAATTGCTCCGCGAGCACGCGCTCGGCGAGGGTGTGGCCCGGGTCGAACATCATGAAGATGTTGATCCCGCTTTCCTCCATCACATCAACCTTCACAACGTCGCGGAACTCGGTGTGATCGGCAACTGCACTAACGGGTCGCTTGTCAGGTTCCAGCACGTCGATAGTGACCCTCGCATCGTTGGGGAGGAGCGCCCCGCGCCAGCGGCGAGGACGGAACGGACTGATCGGGGTGAGCGCCAATAGCGGCGCGCTGATCGGCAGGATCGGCCCGTGCGCAGAGAGATTATACGCCGTGCTGCCGGCGGGCGTAGACACCAGCACACCGTCACAGATCAGCTCATCCATGCGGACTTTGCCATCGACCGTGATCCTGAGCTTGGCGGCCTGGTAGATCTGGCGGAACAGAGACGCTTCGTTGATGGCAAGCGCCTCGTGCTTGATGCCGTGCTTGTCACAAGCGGTCATGCGCAGCGGATGGATAACAGTAGTTTCCGCCGCCTCGAGCCGCTCCTTGAGATTGTCCTCATGATAGTCGTTGAGCAGAAAGCCGATCGAGCCGCGGTTCATGCCGTAAATCGGGATGCGACTGTTGAGGTGGGCATGCATGGTCTGGAGCATCAGCCCATCACCGCCTAGCGCAACGATCGCCTCGGCTTTGTCGGGCGGCGCGCTGCCGTACCGCGCGGAAAGCTTTTTCAGCGCGTCTTGCGCCTCCTTGGTCTCGCTGGCTACGAAGGCGATCTTTTCGAAGCGGGGCATGACGATACGCTTGGACCCAAGCTCAAGAAGCGGGCACTATAAACGCGACGAGGCTGGTGCACAGCAAGTGTCTGGAATTCGGTGCGGATGGTGAATCGATGGCGAATTACGAGCAGCCAGTCCTGATCTATACGACCTTTCCAAGCCTCGACGATGCGAAGAGGGTGGGCGATGCGCTGGTGGCGGCTCGGCTGGCCGCCTGCGTTAACATATTTCCGGGCATGATCTCGATCTTCGAGTGGAAGGGCGCGCGCGAGGAGACGAACGAGGTCGCCATGATCATCAAGACGCGCGGCTCGCTGACCGAGGCAGTGCTCAAGGAGACGAAGTGGCTGCACCCTTACGAGCTGCCGGCACTGCTCGTTCTGCCCACCCAGGGCGGCAGCGCAGAATATTGCGGCTGGATCGCAAGCCAAACGGGAGGTTCGGCTCGCTGATGAGCCGCGACACTTACGTCCTCGCCATAGACCAGGGGACAACGAGCACGCGCGCCATCCTTTTTGATGCCGAAGGCACGGCGTGTGCGACGGCGCAGGTTCCACTCAAGCAAATTTATCCTGCTCCCGGGCAGGTCGAGCACGACCCCGAGGAGATCTGGCGCTCGGTGCTCCATGTTGGCCGCGAAGTGCTGGGTGGAGTTGGCGCCGAGCAAGTCGCTGCCATTGGTATCACCAACCAACGCGAGACCACGGTGGTCTGGGAGAGGGCGACAGGCAAGCCGTTCGCCAACGCCATCGTCTGGCAGGACCGTCGCACTGCTGGGCTTTGCGCCGAGCTTGCGCGAGAGGGCTGGGGTGCGCACGTGGCGGAGACCACCGGCCTCGTCATCGATCCTTATTTTTCCGCAACGAAGCTCGCTTGGCTGCTTGCCAATGTCCCTGGCCTCGATGCGCGCGCCATGGCTGGCGAAGTGTGCTTCGGCACGATCGACAGCTTCCTTCTATTCAAGCTCACCGGCGGCAGACTGCATGCAACCGACGCGACCAACGCTGCGCGCACCAAGCTCTACGACATCAGGTCGGGGCAATGGGACGAGCGGCTGCTTCATCGCCTTTCGGTGCCGCGAGTTATGTTACCCGAGGTACGGGACAGCCAGAGCGATTTTGGCGAGACGGAGCCCGAGCATTTCGGCCGCACCATCCCGATCAGGGGTGTAGCCGGCGATCAGCAAGCCGCTGCCTACGGTCAGGCTTGTTTCACGCCCGGCATGCTCAAGGCAACCTATGGCACAGGCTGTTTCGTCGTTGCCAATACTGGAGAGGAGAAGGTCGCTTCGGCGACGCGCATGCTCTCGACAATCTTCCACCAGGTTGGCGGCAAGCGCGTTTATGCCCTCGAGGGTGCGATCTTCATGGCCGGCGCCACGGTGCAGTGGCTGAGAGATAATCTCGGCTTGATCGCAACGGCAGCTGACAGCGAGGCTCTCGCGAAAAGCGCGAACCTGAATTCCGGCGTCTATCTCGTTCCCGCATTTCAGGGTCTCGGCGCCCCGTTCTGGGATGCTAATGCCAAGGCCGCGCTCCTCGGTCTCACCCGCGCCGCCACCAGGGCCGATATCGTTGCAGCCGGGCTCGAGGCGGTCGCTTTCCAGACGCGCGATCTCTTGAACGCCATGGGCCGCGACATGGCCGTAAGCGGTATTCCTGCCGCGTGGAGCCTGCGGGTCGATGGCGGCATGACGGCTAACCTTTGGCTCATGCAGCGGCTCGCGGATATTCTCGGGCAGCGGGTCGAGGTGGCGCAGAATCCCGAGACCACGGCGCTGGGCGCCGCGTATCACGCCGGCCAGGCGGCGGGTTTCTTCGGAACTTGCGAGGAGCTCGCAAAAGCTTGGCGTCCCGCAAAGGTCTTCGAGCCCAAAATGAGCGAGAGCGAAAGAGAAGCACGCTATGGGGGCTGGCTCGAAGCCGTTGCCAGGGTGAGGAGCGAGACCTCCGTCTAGCCTTGCGTCTGGTCGACCTTGCGCGTTGGAAGGGAGAGTCCTAAAGCTGGCGCAGCCCGATCTGGTCTTGCCGGGTGCCTTTATAGTACCGTCACAACACGTTCATAGAGTGCCCCGCGAACCCTCAAAGGGGCAGGGAGGATACGCATGGCGATGGCTGCGATCGATTTCCAACTTCTGGCCAATGCAGGATTCCCTCCCGCCACCTACAGTTCGGGCGAGACTATCTTCGCGGCGGGCGACAAGGGCGACAAAATGTACGTCATCCGCTCCGGAGAGGTCGAAATCGAGCGAGACGGCAAGATCGTTGAGAAACTTGGCCCGGGGGGAATTTTCGGAGAGATGGCGCTAATCGACGGAGCGCCGCGCGCGGCCACCGCCAAGGCCAAGACGGCTTGCGAAGTCGCCCCGATTACCGAGAAGACTTTCCTTTTTCTTGTGCATGAAACGCCGTTCTTCGCCATTTCGGTGATGCGCGCTCTCGCCGATCGGTTGCGCCGCGCAACTCCCGCTTAAACGCGCCTGAGCCAAGGTCGCAGCCTCTGCCTTGCTATTGTCGCTGGTGGAAGTCATGATCGCGACGGTCAACCCGCCACTTTCTGCTGCGTAACGCCCTTGTTGTCGTTCGAAAACCTGGCGCTCAAGCGTCCCCGCCCCCTGGATGCGGCAACGCTCGGGCGTGACGTGGTAGCAGGCGCGATCTCTGGCGTCGTCCAAATCGCCTACTGCATCTCCTTCGCGGCCCTCATCTTTACAGGCGATCTCGCCGGCGGTTTTGCGCTTGGTCTTGCCGGTCTCATCATGGGAACCGTGATCACCTGCGTGGTGATCTCTTTGACCTCGACGTTCTCGCCGGTGGTTGGCGGACCCGACTCCCCCGCGGTCGCGGTGATGAGCGTGCTTGCCTCCTCGATCGCGACCGCGCTTGCCGCCAAGGGCGCGAGCAGCGACGCGATGATTCTCAACGTGCTGGTCGCGTTGTCGGTGAGTACCCTGCTCACCGGCATTCTGCTTTACGGCACCGGCGCCCTAAGACTAGGCCAATGGCTGCGCTTCATTCCTTATCCAGTGATCGGCGGCTTCCTCGCCGCATCGGGCATCTTGCTCGTCACCGGCGGCATGGAGGTCGTCACCCAGACCAATTTGACGCTGGCCCCCTCAAGTTGGCAGGTCCTCTATGCGCCGGTCTATGCCCCGCAGATCGTGCTAGGAGCGTTGTTCGCCTTGTCGATCCCGCTCCTCGGCCGCTTCGTCCAAAACTACCTAGCGCTCCCGATCGCCTTCTTCGGCTTCCTGCTTGTCATGGACGCCGGCTTGTTCGGTTTCGTCAAGGACGCGGGCATGCGAGGCGACTGGTTTCTGCCGAGCCTCCGAGAGCTGAGCCTCTGGTTGCCCCTTAATGCGATGTTGCGGCAGGACGTCGATTGGGGGGTCATTGCGCAATCAAGCGCCGAGATCGGCTCGTTTTGCGGCGTCATGGCGATCGCCCTTCTGCTCGACGTGACAAGCCTCGAGGTGGCGCGCCAGAAGACCGGCGATCTCGATCAGGAGTTCCGCTCGAATGGACTTGCCAATCTCTTTGCCTCGTTTTTCGGCGGGTTTGGCGGCTCGCTGTCGATGAATGCCTGCCTCCTGCTCGATGAGTCGGGCGCCACCACGCGGTGGTCCGGCGCCATCGTTGGCATCGTCTGCGCCATAATCCTTTTCTCGGGCATCGACGTCGGCAGCGTCGTGCCGAAGGCCATTCTCGGCGGCATGCTCTCCTATCTCGGCGTGATGATCATCGTCGAGCTGTGGGAAGCGCCGGCCAAGAGCTCGTGGACCGAGTGGACCCTCACCGGCATCATGACGCTCGTCATCATCAATTTCGGCTACTTCATGGGCGTGGTGCTCGGCGTCATCGGCGCCTGCCTGATGTTCGCACTGAGCTACAGCCGAATCGGTGTGATCAGACGCCATCTTACCCGCTACGAGTTCGCCAGTAACGTGGAGCGCTCACCCGAGCAGACGCGACTGTTGCGCGAGGAGGGCAAACGCGTCCATGTGTTCTGGCTCTCCGGCTTCATCTTTTTTGGCTCATCGAACGGTCTGTTCGAGCGCATCAAGCGGGTCATCGAGGGCCAACGGGAAAGACCAGTCGATTACGTGGTGCTCGACTTTACCTCGGTTCCCGGCCTCGACACCTCGGCTGTGTTGAGCCTGGTCAAGCTGCGTAACTATTGCGAGGAGCACGGCGTCACGCTCGGCTTCTCAGGGCTAAGCGAAGCGATGCGACTCAGCTTCGAGAAGGCGGGCTTCTTTGGCAGCACGCGGCCGCACCAGCTGTTCAACAGCCGCAACGAGGCGGTCGAATGGTGCGAGGACATGCTGCTTATGCACCACGAGGTTGGCAAAGCCTCGACCTATACTTTCGAGAGCTGGCTGCAGGAAGAATTCGGCGGCGAGATCGCTTTCGATCGCATCGCTTCCTACATGGAGCGTAGCGAGCTGGAGAAGGGCGAGTATCTGTTCCGGCAGGGCGAACCCGCCGATTCCATTGTGCTTCAGGCATCGGGCTGCGTCGCCATCACCATCATCGACGAGGATGGCCGCCCGATCAGGCTCCGGCGCATGCTCGGCCATACGATTGTGGGAGAGATGGGCTTTTACCGCGGCGTACCGCGCACCGCGCATGTCATTGCCGAAGGCCCCACCGTCATCTACCGGTTGACGCAGAAGGCATTCGACCGGATGCAGGAGCATGACCCCGCCGCGGCTGGTGCCTTCAACAAGCTCATCATCAGGCTTTTGTCGGACCGGCTCGAATTCGCCAATCGCGAGATTTCGGCTCTCCTCTAATCTCGGGTGTCGTTCCTGCGCCGCGGGACTAAGCCGAAGCCACAATCAGCACCGCGACGATGACGAGATAGGTCAGGCCGTGCACGAATTGATCGGTGCCGAGCGCGTACCAGAAGCCCCGGTCCTGCGAAGTCCAGCCGTTACGCTGCATAACTTGCTCCTTGAACCAATCGACGTGATAGTGCACGGCGAACTCGGCCAATGTGATGCCAGCAACAAGCAGCAGCGATCCGGGCACCAGCACGAGATACACGAAGGGCGTGAGGGCGGCATGGATACCGGCATGCAGGTAGCCGCCGGGATGCCCGTAAGTCCCCTTGTTCAAAAACTGGTACGGAGTCTGCAGATAGAAATCGGCAACGGCATGCTTGGCCATCAAGACCGCGACGGCGGCAAGGGTAAGGATCGCCAGTTTTGGCATTTGATCTATTTGGATAGGGCTTCGGCGGTTCCGTCCCAAGTGGGAGGAGGAGGATTGTTCCGGAAAAAGGCAATACGCTCGCGATAAAGAAAATAGAGTCGCTCAAGATGTGAGCTGTTCAACGCCTCGCATTCGCGAGTCAAGGCCTCCGCCGCATCCCAATCTCTGGCGCGATAGCGAGCGAGGAATTCGCCGTGCCGCGCGGAGAGGTTGATGAAGTCATTGCTCTGCTTCATGGCGTTGTCGCCGAGAAGTGCGAAAATTCGCGTCGCTTCGGTCTTGCCCTTCACCTTCAACAGGTCGAGCTCGAGGAAGGCAAAGTCGGGCGCCCGCGCCGTGGTGCTTTCGCCCACCACCGTGCCAATGTCATAAGTCTTGGATTGCCCTTCCAGCCTGGAGGCGACATTGACGTTGTCTCCGATCACCGAATAGTCGAAGCGCGTCTCCGAGCCGAGATTGCCTACACAGCAGACGCCGGTGTTGAGCCCGATGCCGAGCTTGACCGCCTTGAATGGCCTCCCTTTAGCTTTGGCCTCGTCTCGCCAGCGCTCGTTCAAGGCTTCCATCTCATGCATGATCCGCAGCGCCGCGCTACAGGCGTGACTGGCGTGAGCTTTGTCGTCAAGAGGGGCATTCCAAAAGGCCATCACCGCATCCCCATGAACTTGTCGATGGTGCCCTGCTCCTCGAGGATGATGTTGCTCAATGGTGTGAACAAACTGTTCAAGAAATGCGTGAGCTCCTCGGCGTCGAGACCCTCGGAGATAGTGGTGAAGCCGCGAACGTCGCTGAACAAGAGCGTCATGTCGCGGGTCTCTCCGCCGAGCTTGAGCCGTGACGGATCGGCGGCAAGCCGCTCGACCAAAGCCGGCGCCATATAGTGCGAGAAAGCGTGGCGCACTCGGTTTCGCTCGCGCTCTGTGCGCAGGAAAACGAACAGCGTGCCGGCGAGGTAAATCGCAGTGAGCGCAATCGCGGGATAGATCGGATCAACCAGCCAGCCAAAAGCGTCAAAGGCATACCAGGAGACGCCGATCACCGTGGCCACGGCGAGGCCGCCAAGCACGGCGCTGCCCGCGGCGCCGAGGCGATAAATGAGGAACGCGATAAGAGTGCCGAGGACGAGGATGTAGAAGAGCTCTGCCGGTGTGGCGAAATCGGGCCGCTGCAGGAAGGCGCCTTCAAGGATCTGCTCAATTGCCTGCGCATGCAGCTCGACGCCAGGCACCGAAGGTTCAAGCGGCGTAGCGCGGAGATCGAGCAGGCCTGCCGCGCTCGTGCCGATCAGGAGAATGCGGCCTTCGATTTCGTCCTTGCCGATCGCGCCGTTCAGCACCTTATAGGCCGGGAGGTAGCGTTCCTTGGCCTGGTGTGTGAACCTGATCCACATCTCGCCATTGGCCTCGGTTGGGATCTCGAAATCACCGACCTTGATGCCAACGATCCCGGTCTTCGCCCCGAAGGATTTCTCGCCGCTTGCGCCCGAGCTCTTCACGAAATAGCTGCTTGCCCCTTGCGCGAGCCGAAGCAGATCGGCGGGCAAGGACGGATAAAGCTTGTCGCCGATCCGCACCAACATGGGCACGTGGCGGATGATCTGATCGTGTTCGGGGATCCAATTGAGGGAGCCCGCGCCTTTGGCCTTGTCTTGCAGCTCTTTGAGGCTTGCTGCGGCGCCGGGGTAATATGGCACGAAGAGCTTGGGATCGTCGCCGCCAAAACTGATGCCTGCCTTAGTCTCGGGAATGGATGTGGCCTGCGGGGAGGCGATAAAGCCGAGCGCGATGGGGGCTTTGCCGATCGCCTCGGCGAACACTTGATCGTTGGAGGGAAGCTTCTCGACTTCCTTTCTGAGGCTCGCCAACGCATCCGACTGCGGCCAGAAGTGAAGCGCATTCGCAGGCGACATGCGGTCGGGCTCCGGGAACACCATGTCGACGCCGATCGCCGCCGCGCCATTGGCGGCAAGCTTATCAATGAGGTCGGCGAGAATTGTGCGCGGCCAAGGCCATTGCCCAATCTCTTTCAACGATTCCTCATCGATGTCGATAATGCGAACGGGCAGATCGGGATTGAACGCGCGTGGGCTCACCCCCTGATAGGCGTCGAATACGAGCGAGCGCAACCGCGCGACTGGGCTCGGATCCCAAACGCGCAAAGAGAGCGAGGCAACGATGACCGCCCCCACAATCAGGGCGTAGAGTAGGCGTGGGCCCATCCCGTGCTTATCTTGGCGTATTCACAAGGAAGGTGCGCCGGCCGGCGCCAGACGGCAGAACCTAGCTAATGGCGTTGACCCGCTCCAGTGTCATTTTGTTCCGGCCACTTAAAGTTTCCCCGGGGTTTGCGCATTGAACGGCGCAGCGGAATGAACTAGGAAGCTCCGACCCCGGGCACTCAGCTTCTTCAAGGGCACGTTTCGTGAACATCTGCATGATTGGAGCGGGCTATGTCGGGCTCGTCTCCGCTGCTTGTTTCTCCGAGTTCGGTTGGAAGGTTGCTTGCACCGACAACGATGCCGACCGGATCGAGCAGCTACGGCGTGGGTCGGTCCCGATCTACGAGCCGCGTCTCGAAGAGTTGCTCGAGCGCAATCTGTGCAATGGGCGCATCAGCTTCTCGACCGAGCTTGCGCCGGCGGTCGGCGAAGCGGACCTCGTCTTCCTTGCCGTGGGCACGCCGATGCGAAGAGGCGACGGCCATGCCGATCTCTCCTTCGTGTTCCGGGCTGTCGAGGAGCTTGCCCCACACCTCGATGGCTTTACCGTAATCGCAACGAAGTCGACCGTGCCGGTGGGGACCAGCCGGGAGATCGAGCGGCGCCTCAAGCAGCTTCGCCCCGACGCTGATTTCGCCGTGTGCTCCAATCCTGAATTTCTGCGCGAAGGCTCGGCGATCTACGATTTCACTCATCCCGACCGCGTGCTCGTGGGCTGCGATGAGGAACGCGCCAAAGTTCTGATGGAGCGCTTGTACAAGCCGCTCGCTTTGCGCAACGCACCGGTGATGTTCGTGAGCCGTGAATCGGCCGAGCTCGCCAAATATACCGCCAACGCCTTCCTGGCCATGAAGATCAGCTTCATCAACGAGATCGCCGATTTGTGCGAGGCGGTCGGCGCCGACGTCCAAGAAGTCGCTACCGCGATCGGCGCTGACGGACGCATCGGCAACAAGTTCTTGCATCCAGGTCCCGGCTATGGGGGCTCGTGTTTTCCCAAGGACGTGGCGGCGCTGATCCGCACCGCACGCGAGGCGCGCTCGCCGTTGTCGCTTGTCGAGCAGGTTCAGACGGTCAACTCCGAGCGCAAGATCGCCATGGCAGGGCGGATCGAACGCGCCGCAGGCGGTTCGCTCAAGGGCAAGACCGTCGCCGTGCTTGGCCTTGCGTTCAAGCCCGACACCGACGACGTGCGCGAGGCGCCGAGCCTCACGCTGATCCCGATGCTGCAGGAGCGCGGCGCAGCGGTCAGAGCCTACGATCCGCACGCCCGGGAGAATGCCGAATCGCTTCTGCCCGGTGCCATGTGGTGCGAGAGCGCGCTCGAGGCCGTCGAAGCCGCCGATGTCACTGTCATCGTTACCGAATGGAATGAGCTTCGCGCGCTTGACCTAGACAGAGTCAAGGCGGCGATGCGCGGCGACGTGCTTGTCGACCTGCGCAACATCTATCTGCCGGCACAAGCGCGCGCCGCTGGTTTTACCTATGCCGGGATTGGCCGATAGCGAGCGGCTAGCGACTGCCAGGCCAGTTAGTTGATGGGAATGCCCGCTGCAGCTCGCGCTGCTCGTCGCCCACGCCGTCGCCGCCGCGATGACCCCTCGGTCCGGGAACGGGGCGCGCCGCGGCTTTCGGCCGATAAGGATGACGCGGCGTCACGGTCTTTTTATAGGTTTTAGCGGGCGGCTTTACTGCCTGATATTTGGGCTCCTTCTCCCTGCGGGGCACGGTCGCTTGGATCGTGCAGTGCGGGCCCTTCCAATCTTTGAGTGCGGCAAGCGTCCCTTCCTCAGGATCGTCGACCGGCAAGTCGAGCTTGGCAAGAGAGTTGAAACGCTCCAGAGCGTCTTGCGCCGACCGTCCCCACGATCCGTTGACGGGCGCACGATAACAATCGAGGTCCTTGAGCTCTGAAACGATGTCTTCGGCAAGCTCCGCACGCGTCACGCCCACTGGCAGAGGCGGACCAGAGGGGCGCACCACTTCAGGTG
>Ga0207657_10000081_pt1 | contig 90714 bp, 84 predicted proteins | sample KBSC33metaG_FD_184316 | JGI IMG/M metagenome (GOLD analysis project Ga0207657, IMG submission 184316) | Corn rhizosphere microbial communities from Kellogg Biological Station, Michigan, USA - KBS C3-3 metaG (SPAdes) (version 2) | ecosystem: Host-associated > Plants > Roots > Rhizosphere > Soil ...
GGTAGAACTGCAGGTTGATGTTGCTGAGCACCGGCTTCTGTGCGCCGGGGAAGGTCTTCGTCATGTTCTTCATGACGTATGCGTACTGGGCGGCCATCGGGGGTCCTTGGGCGTGAATCGGGTTGTCCGGAGTTGCCGCGCAGATAGGGGCTGGGGCTGTTCGGAGCAAGCATGCCCTTGCGTTGAGGTTGGCCCTGCGCGCTCACGTCCCGTCCTTCGCGCCGGAACCTTTGCGCTGCCGCACGATTGCCGAACCGCGAGGGGACCGGACGCAGGAGATTTCCGATGAAATTCAAGTCAGTCCCAATGCTTGCGCTGGCCAGCGGCCTCGCCCTTGCCACCACGGCGTGCGGCAAGACCGACAGCGCTGACGCCGGTCCGACGGCCACCGACACGACGGCGGCGACCGATACCGGCACGCCGGCGGGTACAGGCACCGCCACGCACGACCATGCGGCCCAGTTCCTGACCGACGTGATCCAGACCAACAACGCCGAGATCAGCTTCGGACAGGCGGCGCAGGCAATGGGCTCGGCCCGGGGTGTCAAGGATTTCGGCAAGATGCTGGTCGCCGATCACACGAAGGCCAACGACCAGGCGAAGCAGCTCGCGATGGCCCTCAACGTGCCGGTGCCCGGCGGCACCACGCCGCAGGCCGACTCCGAGCTGAAGATGGCGACCGGCACGTCGGGTGCCGCGTTCGACAAGGACTTCCTCGCCGACATGGTCAAAGGCCACCAGCAGGCGATCGACAAGTTCCAGCAGGAAGCGGGCAGCAGCGACCCGGCGCAAGTCACCGACTTCGCCAAGCAGACGCTGCCGACGCTCAAGAAGCATCTGGCAACCGCGCAGTCATTGCAGAACTAGGCGGCGCGAGCTGCCCGAGCGCGAGCCCGGCTATTCCGCCGCTTCCCCGTCCCTCAATCCGGCTTCCTGCGCGTCGAGGACCTTGCGCTCCCGCCGTGCACGGCGTTCGCGGCGGCGCATGTTGCGCGGGGAATTGCGGACGTATGTCCACCAGGCATAGAAGCCCGCGGCGATCATCAGCGCCAGGAGCAAGTAGCCGATAAAGTGCCTTATCGTCATCGCACCTCCCTGCCGGTGCAAGGTCCGCAACTTTTCGCTGGAAAAGCGGCCCTGGCTGCAAGCTTGAGCCAATTCCATTGTGAATTCCGGTCGGCCATCTGGGGTAGCAACACCCGCAACAGGGCCGGTCGTCAATGTCACATGATAGTCGGCGCGCCAGCGTGGGCACCGCATGCGGCAGACGGGGCTCAGCCGGTGATGGTGGCCAGTTCTTCCGCGGCGGCGAGCACATCGCCCGGCTCGGTCATCGTGTTGCCCGCGAGCGCGATCGACAGGCCGCAATCGGGATAGAGAACGAGGGCGCAACGACCACCGGGCGTTCCTCCGGCGTGGTGCCATCGCTCGCGCCCCCGCCGGTCGCGATCGAGGCGCCAGCCCAGCCCGAGCGGAGGGCTGGAATCAGTCGCCTCGGTCAGGGGAGTGAATAGGAGGGAGCGTTCGCTGCCGGTAATTGTCGCTGCCGGGCTGTCGAACAAGGCGGCCCCGAAGCGGGCGAGATCCGGCATGCTGGCGAGAAGCCCGGCACCCGCCCAACAGAAGGCGGGGTTGCCGAGGCCGATGTTGGCGTGCTCACCGTCGATCGGCGGGGCATCGAAGCCGGGCTTTGTCGCCAGGAACTCGAGCTCGCGCTTGGTGAAATAGCCGCTCACGCGACCTCGCACGACCGCGAACGGATCGTCGGCAGCAAGGCTCGGCAATTCGAAAGGGCGCGCGATCTCGTCGGCGATGAGGGCGAGGAAATCTTGGCCGGATGCGGCCTCCATCACCATCGAGGCCAGGGTGTAGCCGTAGGAGGAATAGCTTACCCTCGCTCCGGGCTCGGCGACGAGCGGATCCTGGATAAACAGCGCGAGGATCGATCGGCGGTCAGGGTAATGGCGGTGGGTGACCGGACCGCCCGGGCCCTTGGGATCGAGGTCCTTCGCAAGATAGTGCCTCACTCCCGCTGTGTGAGTGAACAGCTGCCTCAGCGTGGTCTGGCGATGATGGGCCGGAAGATCGGGCATCCAGTAGCTGATGGGCGTATCGAGCTCGAGCAGGCCTCGCGAGACCAGCCTTGCTGCCGCCGTGGTGGTTATGACCTTGCTGACCGACCCGAGACGGAAGCGGTGCTCGCTCGTGGCCGGCACGGCCAGTTCGAGGTGCGCGAAGCCGTGCGCCGATGCCCACAGGAGCTTTCCCGGCCGCGCGGCGGCGAAGGCCATCGCCGGCGCCTGGTGGGCCGCATGGAACGCGCTCGCCCAGTCATCGAGGCTGGGTGAAGCAGAAACTCGCGCCGTTTCCTGCCTTAGCATTGTAATACACTAAAGCACCTTTTCGAACGGAGCAACCCCGCCGATCGACACAAGCTAGAAGGCGGGTATGCCGGTTATGGCTCTACCCAGGATAAGGGCATGGATGTCTGCGGTGCCCTCGTAAGTATTGACCGTCTCGAGGTTCAGCATGTGCCGGATCACCTGGAATTCCTCGGAGATGCCGTTGCCGCCATGCATGTCGCGCGCGATGCGGGCGATTTCGAGCGCCTTGCCTACGTTGTTGCGCTTGACGAGGCTGATCATTTCCGGCGCAAATCGGCCTTCGTCCATCAACCGCCCGACACGCAGGCTGGCGTCGAGCCCGAGGGCGATTTCGGTCGCCATGTCGGCGAGCTTCTTCTGATACAGCTGGTTGGCAGCAAGCGGCCTGCCGAACTGCTTACGCTCCAGACCGTATTGCCGCGCAGCGGCGAGGCAGAACTCGGCCGCGCCCATGCAGCCCCAGGAAATGCCGTAGCGCGCCCGATTGAGGCAGCCGAAGGGGCCTTTCAGACCCTCGATGTCAGGAAACATGGCGTCAGCTGCGACGGCGACGTCGTCCATCACGATTTCCCCGGTCGTGCTCGCCCGCAGCGAAAGCTTGCCCTCGATCTTCGGCGCGCTGAGGCCCGTCATGCCTTTCTCGAGCACGAAGCCACGGATCGCGCCGCCGTGTGCCTCGCTCTTCGCCCAGACGACGAACACGTCGGCGAAGGGCGCGTTGCTGATCCACGTCTTGCTGCCGCTGAGCCTGAAGCCGCTCCCGTCCTTTTTCGCCACCGTGCGCATCGAGCCGGGATCGGACCCGGCGTCGGGTTCGGTGAGACCGAAGCAGCCGATCAGCTCGCCTTTGGCGAGCCGAGGCAGGTATTTGGCCTTCTGCTCGTCGCTGCCGTAGGCGTGGATCGGATACATGACGAGGCTCGACTGGACCGAGGCCATCGAGCGGTAGCCGGAATCGACGCGCTCGATCTCGCGCGCTACCAGGCCGTACGCCACGTACCCCGCACCCGCGCCGCCGAACGCCTCCGGGATCGTGACTCCCAGCAGCCCGGCCTCGCCCATCAGCGGGAACAGCTCGGGCGCTGAAACCTCGTCGCGGAAATCCTCGATCACGCGCGGTTGCAGGCACGCCTGCGCGAAGCCGCGCGCTGCGTCGCGGATCATCCGCTCTTCTTCGGTCAACTGCCCGTCGAGATCGAGCGGGTCGGCCCAGTCGAAACGCGCCATTGCGGCCATCCAGATGGTCTCCTTTGAAACCGCATTAGCGGCGTCAAGGGAGCAAGCCAATCGGCTGCAACGTCAGCAGGAGGTCGCCCCGTCCTCGATCGCACAGCCGATCATGCTGATCAGCCGGTCAGGCGGGCAGGGCTTGGCGCATGCCTGCGCCTGGGGGTAGCGCTCGGCGAGTTCGTCCGGCGGGATATGACCGGAGTGAAAGATAAGCGGTACGCCGGCCTCCGCGAGGGCATCGGCCAGGGGATAGACTTCACCGTCGGCCGTCTTCACGTCGAGAATCGCGCAGTCGGGCATATGCTGGTCGATCGCGATGAAGGCGTTTTCCTTGTCGGCAAAGGGCCCTTCGACCCTGAAACCGAGGTCGCGCACGGTTTCGGACAAGTCCAGCGCAATGATGAACTCGTCTTCCACAACCAAAACGGTTGGGCGATGGCCGTCTCTCGTCGCGAACTTCATGGCGCCCGCTGGCTCCTTCATTGCGCGACCTCATTAATGCCCTGGAAAACGTCGGGTTCCCGGAAAATGGCTGAAATCGGCCGATTTCTCGATGGGATCTTCAGCCTAGAGCTTTCCGAAGCGATCTTCAAATCCCGCCTTGTCCCCGGCGGCAAGGAGGCGCGCCTGAGCGGGCCAGTCGTCGCGGCGGATACGCCCCTGAAAGGCGCCGAGCTTCGCATCGATCCGATCAATATCGGCATCGTTCCACGCGGCGATCTGGGCATAGCTCGTGACACCCAGTGAGTTCAGGAGATTTTCCAGCTTCGGGCCGATCCCCTTCATTTGCTTCAGGTCGTCGGCGGAAACGGCGGGGTGTTCATGCACGGGCTCGGCGTTTGCCGCGACAGCCGCGCCGACACCGGCAAGGCCTTCCGGAGTAGCCGGCGGCACGTCGACGCCGGCGCCCGCAGGGTTGGCGTCTATCAGCGCCTGGTTCCGGCGCGCCGGCAACTCTTCTGATGCTGGCGCCTCTGCGCGCTCGATGCGTGTCCGTCGCTTCGCGACCAGCCACCACCACGCAACGACGATGACGACCACGATCGCGATGAGGACGATCAGCCAGGTATCGGAAGTCACGTCAGCGTTCTCCTCGCCTGCGGGGCGCGCGGGACGGGGGCCGCGCAAGTTCCTTGACCAGCTCGGCGGGCACGCTCCCGTCGATCGGCCCCGCCTCGCCGACCGCAGCTTCCGCCTTGCGGAACAGCATGCGGTCTTCCGGGCCGAAACCGCGCCGCCAGATGACCCATCCATACGCGGCGAGGATAGCCGGGCAACCGAAGATCAACTCGGCCCACTCGGGCAGCAGGATCGCCACCTCGCCCACCGCCACCGCGACCGCCGCTGCCCAGACCAGCGCCCAGCGCCAGTTGTTGATCGAGCGCTGGAGAATGTTCGAGAGCGCGAATGCCTTCGTGAGCGATGCCGCGCCCAGCGCCAGCGAAAGGGCGACCGCCGCCCCGGCCGAGCGATAGAGCTCGGGCAGGCGGTAATGATCCGCCCAGAGCATCGCGCCGACGGTCAGCAAGGCTTGCAGGCAGATCGTGCTGATGGAGATCATCAGGTTGCGGAAGCGCGCGACGTAAATCAGCGCCGCCTCGGAAACCACCGCCATGGCGGCGACCACCTCGGCTGCGAGGAGGAACGCGAGCGCGCCCGTGCCACCCACGAAGCGCGGCCCGACGAGGCCCATGATCGCCTTGCCCGGGATACCCAGCGCAAGCGCGATGCCGGCCTGCATCGCCGTGATCCAGAACCCGACCTGGCACACCTGCCGGGCGATCGCGTCGTAGTCCTTGTCCTTCAGCGCGCGGGTGATCACCGGGCCGAGGATCGGGTCGAAGCTGGATTTCAGCTTCTGCGGCAGGCTCGCGACCTGCTGGGCGATATAATAGACGCCGACCGCCGTGGGCGTCGCGAACAGGCCGAGGATGAAGATGTCGAGCCGCCGCGTGCCCCATTCGATGGCGTCCGCCGCGGCGAGAGGCGCGCCGCGAATCGTCAAGGCGATCATGCGCCCCGGATTCGGATGCCAGCCTTGCGGCAAGCCATAGCTCCTGAAGAACGCCCAGGCCGCGGTCGCGAGGGCGGCGTAGATCGAGGCCAGATAGGCCAATTGCAGCCCGCTTCCGCGCGACAGGTAATAGAATGCCCCGGCTCCAATGGAGATGGTCCAGGGCTCGACGACTGCCCGCGCGCGCACGGTGGTGCCGACATCGTAGCGATAGGCCTGCGCGGCGAGGAGGATCTCGGTCAGGGCCAGCGCCGGGATCGCCAGCACGAGCAACTGGTCGGTCGTGTTGTATACGCCGCTCGGGAACATCGGCGCTGGCACGAGCCAGAGGAAGATCGCGACGGCGCTTGCCGCGAGGAACGCTGTCAAAAGCCCGTCCGACACGATGTGCGCCGGATCCCCGTCCTCCTCGGCGTCGGACAGCCGCTGGGCGAGACCGCGCTTTTCGCCCAGCGTGCAAACCATGGCCATCAACTCGACGATCACCAGCGCGGATGCGAAGCGGCCCAGCGCCGGGGCGCCGTATAGCCGGCCGCCGATGAAGAGGAACGGCAGCCGCGCGGCGAGGCGCATCAGGAAGCCGAGAAAATTGGTTCGTCCGCCCTTGGCGAGAGCGGCGATGTCGCCACCGCCATCGGGCCTTGTCGCGTTGTCCGGTCGAGGCTCGGTCAAGGCGGCTAACCTTCGGCGGCCAGGGGGCGGGCGAGCAGCTCCGCGACGACCTCGCCCGCGGGTGCGCCCCGGAGCAGCCGGTAAACCGCCGTCGTGATCGGCATCGCCACACCATGGCGCGCCGCAAGCTCGACAAGCACGGGAGCGGTGAATGCGCCTTCGGCCACTGTGCGGCGATCGTGCAGCAAATCGCGCGCAGGGTGGCCCTCGCCGAGAGCCTTGCCGAGCGAGAAGTTGCGGCTGGCGGTGGACGTGCAGGTCAATACGAGGTCACCGAGCCCGCAAAGCCCGGCCAGCGTGTCACGCTCGGCGCCGAGCGCCTCACCGAAGCGCATCATCTCCGCATAGCCGCGCGCGATGAGGGCAGCGCGCGCGTTCTGGCCCAGGCCCAGTCCCTCGACCACCCCGCAGGCGATGGCGAGCACGTTCTTGACCGCCCCGCCGATCTCGGCGCCGACCACGTCGTCGGAATAGTAGGGCCGGAAGTGCGGCCGGGCGATGGCCGCGGACAGCCGCTGCCATTGCGCTCGTCCGCCCCCGCACGCCAGCGTGACCGCCGTCGGCAGGCCCGCGGCGACTTCGTGCGCGAACGTCGGGCCGGAAAGCACCGCTATCTCGCTCTGCGGAGCGGCATCGCCGGCGACGTTGCTCATCAGGCGGCCCGTGCCTGCCTCGATGCCCTTTGCGCACACGACCAGGTCGCGGGGGTAGCCCGGCAGCTGCGCCAGCACCGCAGCAAGATGCTGGGCAGGGGTGGCCAGGAGGAGGATTTCGCAATTCGCCGACTCCGCGACGTCGCCGATGGCGCGAATGCTCGCCGAAAGTCGGGCGGTGGGGAGAAACAGCGAGTTGCTGTGAGCCGAATTGATTTCCTCGACCAGCTCAGGTTCGCGCGCCCACAACAGCACTTCGCGTCCGTTCGAGGCGAGCAGTTGCGCGAGCGCAGTGCCCCATGCGCCCGCGCCGATGACGGCAAGCGAAGCGCTCACCCCTTGTACCCCGCGCCGCGCACCGGTTCGGCCGCGGGGTCGAGCGGCCAGCGGGGCCTCGCGGCAATGTCGAGCGGGTCGGAGGCGCCCTCCCGGAGCCGCTCGACGCCAGCCCAGGCGATCATCGCCGCGTTGTCGGTGCACAGCTCGAGCGGAGGGGCGACGAAGCGCAGGTCTCGCTGGGCGGCGAGGTCCTCCAGCGCCTGGCGAACCTGCTGGTTGGCGGCGACGCCGCCGGCGACGACGAGCGATATGGTCTCGTCCATCGTGTCGAGCGCGCGCGTCAAGCGGTCGCAGATACAGTCGACGGCCGCCTGCTGGAAGCTCGCCGCGATGTCGGCTCGGCCGTACTTTCCGCTTTCGGCGGCGCGCAGCACGGCGCTCTTGAGCCCGGCAAACGAGAAGTGCGGCTCCCCGCTTCCGACCAGCGGACGGGGCAGCGCAACAGCTCGCGGATCGCCCTCGCGCGCAAGCTTTTCCACCGCCGGGCCGCCCGGGTAAGGCAGGCCGAGTATCTTCGCGGTCTTGTCGAAGGCTTCCCCCAATGCGTCGTCGATGGTCGTTGCGAGGCGGCTGTAACGTCCAACCCCTTCCACCCTCAGGATCTGGCAGTGGCCGCCCGATACCAGCAGCAGCGCATACGGAAACTCGAGCTCGGGATCGACGAGGCGCGGGCTCAGGGCGTGACCCTCGAGGTGGTTGATCGCGATCAGCGGTCGCTCGCTCGCCATCGCCAGCGCCTTGGCCGTGACAAGGCCGACCATCACCCCGCCAATGAGACCAGGTCCCGCGGTTGCCGCCACGGCGTCGCAGTCCGTCAGCGCCATTCCGGCGTCCGCCAGCACGGCTTCGATCAGCGGCGCGAGCTTTTCGGCATGGGCGCGGGCGGCGATTTCGGGAACGACGCCGCCGAAAGGCGCGTGCTCGGCCTCCTGCGAGGCGATACGCTGCGCCAGCACGCGCCTGTCGCCGGTGACGAGCGCCGCTGCGGTCTCGTCGCAGCTGCTCTCGATTCCCAGCACTACGGTTTCGGCATCCCACATCCCTGGTTTCCCTGACGCAGATTGCCGATTAGGGCAAGCTGACCCGATGGCACATGCACTCAAGATAAGGCTCGGAACACGCCGCTCCCCCTTGGCGATGGCGCAGGCGGAGGAAGCTCGCGCACGGCTGTGCGCGGCGCATGGCTGGGAGGAAGGCGCCGTCGAGCTGGTCCCCATCGAGGCGAGCGGCGACAGGATCCAGGACCGGCCGCTGGCCGAGATCGGCGGCAAGGCGCTGTGGACCCGCGAGCTCGACTTGTGGCTGGGCGAGGGCAAAATCGACGCCGCGGTCCATTCGCTGAAGGACGTCGAGACCATCCGCCCGGCCGAGCTGGCGATTGCCGCCGTCCTGCCGCGAGCCGATAAACATGACGTGCTCATCGGCGCCGCTTCGATCCAGGCCCTGCCGCAGGGTGCCCTCGTCGGCACGAGCGCTCCGCGCCGAGCAGCCCAGTTGCTGCATGCGCGGCCGGATTGCCGGGTGATCCCTTTCCGCGGCAATGTCGCCACCCGCCTCGCGAAGGTGGCCGCGGGGGAGGCCGAGGCAACCTTTCTTGCCGCCGCCGGCCTCGCCAGGCTGGGAGAGCATGGCACCGGCCACCCGCTGGCGCTGGATGAGTGGCTGCCGGCGCCGGCGCAGGCCGCGATCGGTATCGAGTGCCGGACCGACGACCGGGCGGTTTGCGACCGGCTCGCAGCGATCGATCACGCGCCGAGCCGCCACGAGGCGATGGCCGAGCGAGCGCTGCTCGCGGCCCTTGGCGGCTCCTGCCACAGCCCGGTCGCCGTGCTGTGCGATGTCTTGGGCGAGGACATCGCGATGCGGGCGGCCATCTTGAGCCCCGACGGCCGCGAGAAGGTCGAAGGCGGATCCCGGTTTTCCGTCGGCGACCTCGACGGTCCGGCGCGTCTCGCGGCAGACCTGTTGCGACGGGCGTCGCCGGCGATCGCCGCTCACTTCGCCGGATCGTCGTGATTCTGGCGATCCGTCCCGAACCCGGTGGCAGGGCCACGCAGGCGGTTGGCCGGGCGCTCGGACTCGCGATTGAAAGCTGTCCGCTGTTTGCCATTCACCGCGTGACGTGGTCCATTCCGGCGGGACCATTCGACGGGCTGCTGCTGGGCAGTGGGAACGCGCTGAATTTCGGCGCCCCTCATGTGGATAAGCTTGTGGGCATGCCTGTCTATGCCGTGGGGAAAGCGACCGCCGCCGTCGCGCGGGAGCATGGATTTGACGTCGCGCACATCGGCCAAGGCGGCCTGCAGGCCCTGCTCGACGGCCTTGCCGGCGAGCGCCTGCGGCTGCTGCGCATCGCCGGGCGCGAGAACGTCCCGGTGAGCCCGCCAGAGGGTGTCGCAATCGAGACGGCAATCGCCTATGAATCCAGACCCTTGCCACTGCCGAGCGCGGTGGGGCGGCGGCTCGGCGAGGGTGCGCTGGTGCTGCTCCACTCGGCCGCCGCGGCGCGGCATTTCGCCGCCGAGTGCGAACGTCTCGCCGTTCAGCGCGGCGCAATCCGGCTTGCGGCACTTGGACCGCGTATCGCGGAGGCGGCCGGGGCCGGCTGGGCGGACGTGCGGTCGGCGACGGAGGCGAACGAACCGGCGCTACTGGTACTCGCTCGTGACATGTGCCATGAACCGCCTTCGCCATAAGATGAAACGCCGCCAAGGCGACATTGGGCCGCGCAAGGACGTTGATGCACGAGGATTATGGCAGCATTGCGCGGGCGCAGACCCGCACGAGGCAAATGGGCGCGCTCGTTGGCGTGGGCGCGGGCACTTTCCTCCTCGGCGCCGCGCTCGTCGCCCTGGTGTGGTGGACCGGCATTGGACCGGGCGATTTCGTCCACGTGAAGCGCGATGCGCCTGTTGCGTCGCTTGCGGCTCCGCCGACGCCCGTGGTGGCGCCGTCTGAGGCCACGACGGCTAGCGCCGCCCAGGCTCGCCAGGCTGTCGCCAAGGTCGAGCAGGTCGTTCAGCAGCAGGGCGGCCTCGACAGCCGCGTCGCCGCGATGGAGCAGCGCCTCGCGAAGATCGACCTGCAGATCCAGGCCGCGTCCGGCAATGCCGCGCGCACCGAAGGGCTGCTGGTGGCGTTCGCGGCGCGCCGGACGATCGAACGCGGCGAACCGCTCGGCTACCTCGCCGACCAGTTGACGCTGCGTTTCGGCGACGGCCATCCCAACGCGGTGCGTACGGTGGTGAACTTCTCGCGCAATCCGGTGACCCTCGACCAGCTTGCCGCCCGGCTGGAAGGTCTGGCGCCGCAACTCGTGAAGGCTCCGCCCGATGAAGGCGCGATCAGCTGGCTCGGCCATGAACTGTCGAGCCTGTTCGTCATCCGCCGCGAGACGACGCCGTCGCCTGAGCCGCAGCAACGGCTGGAACGCGCGCGGCTGTTCCTCGAGAGCGGGCGCGTCGAACCCGCCATCGCCGAAGTGCACCACCTGCCGAACGCGAAGCGGGCCGCCGGCTGGATTGCCGACGCCCAACGCTACAACCAGGCCCGCAACGCGCTCGACCTGCTGGAGACCACGGCGATCCTCGATCCGCACGATCTCCGCGACGCTTCCGGCAAGCAGGTGGTGCAGCCGAGCCCCGCGGCGCAGGCGACGCTCAACCCTTAGGGTTATCCCTTGAGCAGCTCGGGCACGGCGCCGCTGACGCCGCGCGCCTCGTCCATGAACCACCGCTTGAGGGGCGGTGTGCGCTGGACGACCCCCATGCCGAATCGCCGGACGGCGCTCGGCAGCGTTCCCGGAATGCCGAAAAGCCGCGTCAGGCCGTCGGTGGCGAACGCGACCATGAAACTGTCGAGCCCGCGCCAGCGTTCGTAACGGGCGAGCAGCTGCGCGTCGCCCGGTTCGAGCCCCAGCCGCATTCCTTCGACCAGCACTTCGACGAGCGCCCCGACGTCGCGGAGGCCGAGATTGAGCCCTTGCCCGGCAATGGGGTGAATGCCGTGAGCCGCGTCGCCCACCAGGGCTAAACGCCGGGCGGTAATTCTTGCCGCATGATGAAAGCCCAGGGGGTAGGACGAGCGCGGCCCCTCGATCGCCACGCCGCCGAAGATGGTGTGCATGCGCTTTTCGACCTCGGCGATGAACGCGCGGTCCGAGAGGGCGAGAACGCCGGCGGCGTCCTTCTCGGCAACGGTCCACACGAGCGCGCTGCGGTGCTCGCCTTTTCGACCGTCGAGCAGGGGCAGCGTGGCGAACGGCCCGGCCGGGTAGAAGATCTCCCAGGCGACGTTGTCGTGGGGCTTGTCGTGCGTCAGCCCGACAATGATCGCGCGGTGGCGATAGTCCCACCTCGCGGCAACGATGCCCGCATCCTGCCGCGTGGGTGAGTTGCGCCCCTCCGCGCCGACCATCAGCGCGGCGACGAGCTCGGTGCCGTTCGCCAGAGTCGCCGAAACGGCGTGTTCGCCGCGCTGGCGCCCCACCACCTCCGCCTTGGCATGCCAGGCGATCAGCGGTTGAGCTCTTGCGGCTTCGAACAGGGCAAGGCGCAGAGTGCGATTGGCGAACATCCGGCCGAGCGAGCCTTCGTGCGGCTCCGGCCGGAAGTCGATCCGCCCCGGCTTCATGCCGTCGGTGACGGCAATCGAGGCGATCGGGCAACCGAACGGCTCAAGCGCCCCGGCAAGGCCGATGTTCGTGAACAGGTTCCAGCTGGCGGTCGAGATCGCGCTGGCGCGGCCATCGAAACCTTCTGCGGTCAGCTCGGCGGGATCGGCGCGGTCGACCACGTGGCTCGACAGCCCCTTCCTGGCCGCGGAGAGCGCCAGCGCCATGCCGACGAGCCCGCCGCCGAGAATGAGGAGATCGCGCTTGTCCGCCACGGGAGCGATCCCTAGAACCCGCGCCCGGATGGACGCAAGACGATTGAAAGACGCAAAGTTGCTGAGCGTGCTGCTGGCCCTGCTGCTGGCGGCGCTGGCGCAACCTGCGCCGGCGCAGAACCACATGGCCGCCGAGCTTGTCCCGGAAGGGGCCGCGGCCCCTGGCAAGGCCGTGACGGTGGCGATCCACTTCACGCCGGAAAAGGGCTGGCACGGGTACTGGAAGAACCCCGGCGATGCCGGCTACGGAATGGAGCTCAAATGGCACCTGCCGCAGGGGTGGAGCGCGGGTGAGCCCGAATATCCGGTGCCCCAGACGCTCAAGATCGCGGGGCTGATGAACCACGTCTATGAGAGCGATTACACCGTCCTCGTGCCGCTCACCGCGCCGCCGGATGCCGGGCAAGGTGCGACCCCGATTGCGCTCGATGGCCAGTGGCTGGTGTGCACAGAACAGATCTGCGTGCCTGAGAAAGCCACGCTGACGGCGGTGATCCCCCCAGCCGGGCAGCCGGCGCAAGATCCCCGCTTCGACAAGTGGCGCGCCGCCATTCCGGCGCTGCTCGACCGCAAGGCTGCGTTCGAGCTTGCGCCAAAGGCGTTGCGGCTGGCCATTCCGCTGCCGGCTTCGCTTTCGCTCCGGCATCCGCATGTGTTTCTCGCCGAGAGCCAGCTGATCGACTACGCCGCACCCCAGGTGTTCAGCCGCGACGGCGACACGCTCATCGTCGAGATCCCCCGCAAGGGGCTGGCGAAAGAGGCGGCCGGCGTCAGCGGCATTCTCAAGCTCGATGACAGCGGGCAGGGCGTGCGCTTCGCCGCCACGCCCGGCGAGGTAGCGAGCGGCGGGACGCCGCTCGCGGGCGATTCGGCATCCCGGCTCGCGCCCTTGTGGCTGTTGCTCGGCCTGGCCGTGCTCGGCGGTATCGTCCTCAACGTGATGCCTTGCGTGTTCCCGATCCTCAGCCTCAAGGCGCTGAGCCTGGCGCGCGCCGGCGAGAGCGAATCCGAAGCGCGGCGCGAAGGGCTGGCTTACAGCGGCGGGGTCATCCTCGCCGTGGTGGCGCTCGGCGGGCTGTTGCTGGTGCTGCGCGCAGCGGGCACCCAGGTCGGCTGGGCATTCCAGCTCCAGGAGCCGGGCGTCGTGGTATTCCTGCTGGTGCTGGCGAGCGCGATCACCGCCAACCTCGCCGGGCTGTTCGAGCTGCCGTCGATTTCCTTCACCCGCACCGGCGGGGCGCCGAGCGCGTTTGCCACCGGCGTGCTTTCGGCGTTCGTGGCGACGCCGTGCACCGGGCCGTTCATGGCCGCAGCCATGGGCGCGGCGCTGCTGCTGCCGTGGTGGGAAGGGCTGCTGCTGTTCCTCGCGCTCGGGCTGGGGCTGGCGCTGCCGTTCCTGCTGCTCGGCTGGGTTCCGGCGCTGCGGCGCACGCTGCCAAGGCCCGGCCGGTGGATGGAAACGTTCCGCAAGGTCATGGCCATCCCGATGGGGCTGACGGCAGCTGCCCTGCTCTGGCTGGCGTGGCGGCTCGGCGGCAACCTCTTCGCCGTTGCTGCGTTGGCAATCGCACTTGCCATGATAGCGCTGCTGTTGATGATCGGCCGGCTGCAACGGGCCGGCAGGTCCGGGTGGGGCCCGGGAGCCGTGGGCGCTGCGGTTACGCTGCTGCTCGCCGTGCTGGTCCTGCCGCACGTGCAGGCGGCGCCGACCGCTGCGGCGCAAGGCGTGCTCCCGGCCGACCCATTCAGCGAAGCGATCCTCGCCAAGGCGCGGGCTTCCGGCAAGCCGGTGTTCGTGTGGTTCACGGCCGACTGGTGCCTGTCCTGCAAGGTCAACGAGAGCGTCGCCATCGAGCGTGACGCCACTCGCGACGCGTTCCGCAAGGCCGGCGTGATCGCGATCGAGGGCGACTGGACCAGGCGCGATCCGGCGATCACCAGGTTTCTTACCGCGCACGGTGCGGCCGGGGTGCCGCTGTACCTGTGGTACCCCGCCGGCGGTGAGGCGCAGCAGCTGCCACAGGTGCTGACGCCCGACAGCCTGGTCGACCTGGCGGAAAAATCCCGCAAGACAGCGTGACGGGCCGCGACCTCCGGCCAGGCAAGACGCTTTTTTCGCAGCGCGCGAGGCAGTTCCGGATAACTCGGGCCGTTCGTCCCGTATCCGGCACGACTCGACGCCTCGAAAGCTGACGTTAACCAACCTCGTGGTATTGGGCAAAGTCAACGGGAGCCCTGCTGAAGCTCCGGGTCGCAACCAACAGGGATCGTATCGATGAACATGAATCGCCGACATTTCGTCGGCGCTGCCATTGCCATGTCCGCGGGAGCTTCGACAGCATTGCTGGCGAAGTCCAGCCCGATGCCGACTCGCCTGCCGACGCCGCTGCTGCCGCAGGTGGTTCCGGCGGCCCCGGTGCAGTCGGCCATGCCGCCGCTGCTGCAAAAGGCGATGGCTTCGCTGAACAGCCACGGCGCCTACATCGCCCGGCGCGATCGCATTGCCCTGGTCGACTTCTCGCTGCCGTCGCGCGAGCCGCGCTTCCAGCTTGTCGATCTCGAGAGCGGCAAGGTCGAGCGCACGCTGCTCGTCGCCCACGGCAAGGGCTCGGATCTTTCCAACAGCGGTTATGTCCAGCAGTTCTCGAACGCGCCTGGCTCGGACTGCAGCTCCCAGGGCGCGTACTGCACGGCCAACCGCTATTACGGCAAGCACGGCGCTTCGCAGCGACTGATCGGGCTTGATGCCACCAACAACGCCGCCCTCGAGCGGGCGATCGTCATCCATGCCGCGAGCTACGTCGACCCCGACGTTGCCAACGCGCGCGGCCGCATCGGCCGCAGCTGGGGCTGCTTTGCGCTCAACGATGCCGAAGTCCGCCCGACGATGGATTGGCTCGGCGAGGGGCGCATGATCTACGCCGACAAGCTGGTTTAAGGCGCTTTCAACACCTTGGCGGCGGAACGGCCGCGGGACTCCGAGAGTTGCAGCAGGAAGGGACCGCAACGCGTGGTCCCTTTTCTTGTGTCGTCTCGCCTCGCCGCAAACGGAGCCGCCGTGAAATATTCCACCTGCTTGGTCTCTCTATCCATCCTCCTCGCCGCCGGTTGCGGCCCTCAGCAAAGCAAGAACGACAACGGCGCCCCCGAAGTGGCGATCGATGCCCTGAAGGGCGCCGCCACGGACCCGGGCGTGCGCGTGTTCTACGATGCCGAAGGATGGCAGGCCGTGTGGTCGAGGAAGGCGGAGAAGGACCTCGGCGAGGTGCTCTCGAAACGCGCCGAGAACGGCCTCGATCACGTCGTCTTTCTGACCGATGCCGCCAGGCAATCGCCCGCGATGCGCGAGGCGAGCCTGACCAAGGCCGCGCTCGCTTACGCCTCGGCCCTGGCCAAGGGCGTGGTCGATCCGACAGGCGGTCTGTACAAGATCTACGCCGTGCCCAGGCCCGATCCGGACCTCGCCGCGGGCCTGCGCACCGCGTTGCAGGCCGGCAAGCTCCTGGAGTGGTTCGCAAGCCTCCCTCCGCACGATGCCGACTATCGCGCGCTGTCCCTCGTCTATCGGCAGATGCGGCAGGTGACCGGCGACAAGGCAAGTGCCGGCATTCCGGCCAAGGGCGCGCGCATCCGCCCTGGCGAGGAGGATGCCCGCGTCCCGGCAATCGCCACAGTGCTCCACACGATTGGCTATCTCCCCTCCGCCGCGGACCCGAAGTCGAAGCGCTATACGTCGGCCATCGCCAAGGCCATCCGCGCATTCCAGAAGGACAGTGGCGACCGGCCGGACGGCACGATCGGGCCCGCCACGATCGATGAGCTCAACACGGCTCCGGCCGATCGTGCGCGTGCCGCGGCCGTCGCGCTCGAGCGGCGCCGGTGGCTGGAGCGCGCTCCGGGCGCGACGCGCATCGACGTAAACATTGCCACGGCATCGCTCACCTATTTTCGCGACGGGCAGGTTGCCGACCAGCGGCGGGTGATTGTCGGGCAGCCGGGCTGGGAGACGCCGCAGCTTAAGGCTTCGCTCTTTCGCCTGGTCGCCAACCCCACCTGGAACGTGCCGAAATCGATCCAGGAGAAGGAGATGAGCCACGTCTCGCCGGCCTATCTGAGCCGGCACCACATGATCTGGAAGGATGGGCGGATCGTCCAGCAATCCGGCCCGGACAATTCGCTCGGCCTGGTGAAGTTCGACCTCGACGATCCTTATGCGATCTATCTCCACGATACGCCCGAGAAGTCCTGGTTCGCAACCGACGAGCGGGCCCGCAGCCATGGGTGCGTGAGGGTGCAGGACGCGCTCGGTTTCGCGCAGATGATCGCCGCTGACGAGCAAGTCACCGATGCCTGGCGCAAGGCCCAGGCGACCGGCAAGGAGAGCTTCGTCAAGCTGCCGCATCCGATCACGGTGCGCCTGCTCTATCACCCCACGTGGGTCGACGGCTCGGGCGTGCATTTCAACCCGGACGTCTACGGCTGGAACGAGGCGATTGCCGGCCCGCTCGGTTTCGGCCCCGGCCGCGCCCGCCGCTTGGCCCCGCCGGTGCAGGACGTCGGCCCCTGATCGCGTCAACAATCGGCAACCAAATCAACCCTCGAACGTTCGGGAGGCTCAAGGTTTAACTTTCGGGGGGAGGAGATGGCGTCTTCGAGTGGGGGTCGAAGTGAAATAACCGCTGCCGAGTGGCGCCAGATCGTCGATAGCGCGATCGAGACGGCCATCATCACCCTCGACCTGGACGGCTGTGTTACGAGCTGGAACGAGGGCGCGCGGCGGATTTTCGGCTGGACCGAAAAGGAAATGCTCGGCCACGATGTCCGGCGCCTGTTCCCCGAGGGAGTGGGCGAGCAGGCGCTTGCCTTCGAAATGCGCGAGGCGCGTCAACACGGCCGCGGCGGCGGGGCCGAGGGATGGCGAATTCGCAAGGATGGGGCCCGGCTGTGGGCCGCGGGCGAGATGACGCCGGTTCACGATGCCGCGGGCGAGCTCGTCGGCTTCACCAAGATCGTGCGCGACCGCTCGCAGAGCCGGGCGGCCGAGGAAGCGCTCCTCGAGGAACGTCGCGCGCTCGAAGTCCTCAACCGCGCCGGCTCGGCGCTCGCCGCCGAGACCGATCTAAAGGTGCTCGTGCAGATCGTCACCGATGCCGGGGTCGAGCTGTCGGGCGCCGAATTCGGCGCCTTTTTCTACAACGTCGAGAATGAGCAAGGCGAGAGCTACAGGCTCTACACTCTGTCCGGCGTCCCGATCGAGGCGTTCGCGAAGTTCCCGCAGCCGCGCAACACCCCCGTGTTCGGGCCGACGTTCCTGGGCGAGGGAATTGTCCGCTCGGACGATATCACCAAGGATCCGCGCTACGGGCACAACAAGCCCTACGCCGGCATGCCCGAAGGCCACCTGCCCGTGCGCAGCTATCTCGCCGTTCCGGTGATCTCCCGTTCGGGTGAAGTCATCGGCGGCCTTTTCTTCGGCCATTCACGGGCAGGCGTGTTCGACCTGCGGGCTGAAACGACGGTGGCCGGCCTCGCGGCCGAAGCGGCGGTGGCGATCGACAACACGCGCCTCGTGAACGAGCTTGAGCGCGAACTGACCCACCGGCGCCTCGCGGAAGCCGACCTTGCGGAAAGCGAAACTCGCCTGCGCCTTGCCACCGATGCCGCCGATATCGGCACATGGGACTACAATCCCGTGACCGGCGAGTTGACCTGGGATGCCAAATGCAAGCAACTGTTCGGCTTGCCCGCGGACGCCGACGTCAGCTTCGAAGGCACCTTCGTTCCAGCGCTCCATCCCGATGATCGCGATGCGACGTTGGCGGCGGTGCAGCAGGCACTCGATCCGCAGGGAAGCGGGCGATACGATGTCGAATACCGCGCCATCGGCGTCGAGGATAACGTCGAGCGGTGGATTTCGGCCGCCGGCCGGGCCGTGTTCGAGAACGGCCGGGCGCGCCGCTTCATAGGCACGGTGATCGACATCACCGGGCCGAAGCTGGCGGAGGAAGGACTGCGCCAGCTGAAGGACCAGCTGCAGGAGCAGGTCGAAGCGGAAGTCGCCCGCCGCGCGGAGGCCGAAGAGGCGCTGCGCCAGGCCCAGAAGATGGAGGCCGTGGGCCAGCTCACCGGCGGCATCGCTCACGACTTCAACAATCTGCTGACCGTCGTCACCGGCAACATCGCGCGGGCCGAGCGTGCCCTGGAAGAATCGGCGACCTCTGATCCACGGCTCAAGCGCTCGCTCGAGAACGCGATGAAAGGGGCCGACCGCGCCGCGGCGCTGACCCAGCGCCTGCTCGCCTTCGCCCGGCGCCAGCCGCTGACGCCGAAGCCGATCGACGTCGATCGGCTGGTCACGGGCATGTCGGACCTGCTCCAGCGAACCCTTGGTGAACACGTTCGGCTCGAAATCGTCACGTCGCCCGGCTTGTGGCGAGTGGAAGCCGATCCGAACCAGCTGGAGAGCGCGATCCTCAACCTCGGCCTCAACGCCCGTGACGCCATGCCGGGCGGCGGCGAGCTCACGATCGAGACCGCCAATGCGCAACTGGACAAGAGTTATGTCGCCAATCACTCGGAGGTGTCGCCCGGGCAATATGTGATGATCGCCGTCACCGACACCGGCACCGGTATGGGCAAGGAAGTGCTCAACCGCGCTTTCGAACCGTTCTTCACCACCAAGGAGGTGGGCAAGGGCAGCGGCCTGGGGCTCTCGATGATCTACGGCTTCGTCAAGCAATCGGGCGGCCACGTGAAGCTCTATTCCGAGGAAGGGCATGGCACGACCATAAAGGTCTACCTGCCGCGCCTGCTCGGGGACGCCGAGATCGAAGCGGACGACGAGGTCTCCCGGCCCGCCGCCGAGGCGGGTGCGGCGCGGGAGACGATCTTGGTCGTCGAGGATGATGTCGACGTGCGCAGCTATACGGTCGAGTGCCTGCAGGAGCTCGGCTACCGGGTACTCGAAGCGCACGACGGGCCATCGGCGCTCCACCAGATGGAACGGTTCGACGGAGAGATCGACCTGCTGTTCACGGATGTGGTCATGCCTCGCATGAGCGGGTCGGAGCTCGCCGCCGAAGCCCGGCGGATGCAGCCTGGGGTGAAGGTGCTCTATACCTCGGGCTACACCCGCAACGCGGTGGACCACAACGGCCGGCTCGATCCGGGCGTCGAGATGATCGCCAAGCCGTTCACGTTCGAGGGGCTTGCCCAGAAGGTGCGCGATGTACTCGAAAGCGGCGACGGCAGCGTGCTCGTGGTCGACGAGAATCGGGCCGATCTCGAGATTGCCCGCAAGGCCCTGTCCCAATCCGGCTTTCACAGCGAGATCGCCGCGACCGCGACGGAAGCGCTCGGCAAGGTGCGGGCCGCGCAGGGAAGCTACGCCGCGGTGGTGATCGACGACGGGCCGTCCACCGCTGACGCCGACAGGCTGTTTCGCTCGCTCCGCCGCCTGCACCGGGACTTGCCGATCGTTATCACCTCGCGCTCGCGGGCCGCGGAACTCGCCAGCCGCTACGATGACGACAGCTGCGTGTCGGCTCTCGCGAAGCCTTACACGCAAAGCCAGCTACTGGAGGCGCTGCTCGCCTTGCGGGTCAGATGCCGGGGCGAAGGCTGACGCCTCAGCCGCCGCCCTGCGGACGGGCCTGCTGCTGACCGCCTTGCTGGCCGCCGCGCCGAGCTCCCGGCGGCGGGCCGGGGCGGTCGTTGGCCGCCGGATCGAAGTCGAACTGGCCGGCAAAGCGCGTGCGCGAATCCTGCTGCGTCGTCTCGGCCTTGCGGGTGCCGGCGGCGATCTGCGCGCGTTCGGCGCGAGATGCCTTGATGTAGTTCGCCACCTGCACGTCGCCCTCGATGCAGGCATATTCGAAGAACTGGTAGCTGTCGTCACGCGCCCATTCGAAGCGCGCGGTCCATGGCTGGGTGAACACGAGCGGATCGTCGTAGGTGATCTGGTAGTCCATCGTGTTGGGGTCGACCATCGTCAGCCGCTCGACGGTGTGCGCCTGGGTGCTCGTCGGAATGGTGTTGAACGGCGGCACGTTCTGTGTCGCCATGTTGAGCGGGCTCGCGGCGCGCTTCTGGATGTCGTAGCTGACGCCGTCACCGCTCTTGATGTTGCTCGTCTCGATGACGAAGGTCTTGCCTTCCCAATGGCCGCGGCTGTCGCCCATCCAAGCCTCGACCGGCCCGGGCCACTTCTTCGCGTTGCCGATCGGGATGACCCGCGTGCCGAGCATCTCCAGGCTGATCACCATGTAGCCCGGCGACTGGAAGATGCGGATGCCGTTGTTGTAGCGGAACGGGAACATCGAGGCCGGGAACCCGCGCGAGACGCAGCGGTCCCAGCTGTCGAAGTCGGCCGGAGTGTCATAAGCCTGGCCGGGGACCCAGCTCGAGCGTCCCTGCCGCCACATCGCGTCGGCCCACGGCGTCAGCGCCGGCAGCTGGCCGTCGGCGGGGCTGATCAGCATCGAGGTGCGGTGGCCGAACTCGGTCCGGGTGAGCCAGTCGGCAAGGCCCTGCGTGCCGCCCGCGTTGAGACCCTGGCCTTCGTTCGAGAACGACGCGTCCGAGCGCTTCGCGTTGGCGATGCGCCGGGCGAACTCTTCCGGCGTCACGTAATTGCGGTTGCCGAACACTTTCGGCCGCTGGAACAGGATGCGCGCGGCGTTGAGGTTTTCGATCTGGTAGGTGTGCGCGAAATCGTAATCGCCCCAGGCCGTGCGCGGCGGGGTGTAGCTGGTGTTGACCGGCACGAGAGCGTTCAGGTCCTTTGGCACCGTCCATTCCTTGACCGGTGCCGTCTTGGCGGCAGCCGCCGCTTTTGCAGGGGCCTTCTGCGCCAGGGCGCCGGTGGGTCCCGTGAGCATCATGGCCGCGGCGGCAGCAGTGGAAACGGCAACGGCAAGACGTGACTTCAGACGGCGACGCATTTCAAGGGCCCCTCTCATGAGCGTGTTTTCGCGCCCACTCTATGGACTTTTTGACTTTGTCTCAAATTCTTTTTCGGCGCGCACGGCATCCGCCGGGTTACGGCTGGACTACGTCAAGAGCTGTCCCAGGGGGCGCCCCCGGGGACAACGGTCACTGCGCTCGCGGTGCCGCCGCCGAGGCGTTGTCCGGCAGCCCGCCGAACTGGCCGACGAGCTTTGTGTAGGCATCGAGATAGGCGAGCACGATGACCTGGCCGATGGCGGTGTCCGAATAGCCGGTGCCGCCGGCCGCGGCGAAACCGCCCCACCAGCCGCCTCCGCCGCCGCCGCCGAACGATACATCGGACTTGCGCGCGTAGCCCTGGATCAGCGCCTCTTCCTCGGTCGTGCGGGCGTTGACCAGCGAGAGCGTGACGCTCGCTTCCTTCTTGTTGACGCTGATGTTCCCGGCCACGCCGCCGAGGAAGCCGCGACCGAGCAGCCCGCCGGCGACCGCACCGATTCCGCCGCCGCCGCTATGGGCGTTGCTGGTGACAATGTCCGGCTGGAGGAAGTAATCTGCTGCCTTAACCTGTCCCCTGCCGAGGTTGGAGCCCCGCTGGAGCTCGCCGCTGTCGGCGAGCGCGCGTTCCATCGACCGGCTTTGCATCGCGCGGCCGCGATTGACGATCGTGAAGCAGCCGGATTCCTGCACGAAAACCTTGATCACCGCTTCCGGGCTGCCGAGGTTGAGCTCGCGCCACCACTGGTTGTCCGGCTCGACGATCGCTACGGTGCCCAGCTTGTGCGTGCAGTGCGGAATTTGCGCTTCGCCCCTCTGCTGCTGCTTCTGGCCCGACGACTCGCCCTTGGCGACCGCAACCGAGCCGCCCGCCATCACGCAAAGGGCGGCAGTCGCGCTCAAAATCAGATGAAATTTCATGAAGATGCTCCCCCAAACGATCTCGGCGCAACGGCGCGTCAAGCGGTGCGTTTTTCGTGAGCGACCCCGCGCATCGTGTAGCAAGATCGCCGACCGTTTGCACCAACGACAAGGGGTTGCGCGTATTTTTCGCGGCACTTGCCACCGCGCGCGGCGTTCATTAGGGCGATTGCCAAATCCACCCCCCATCTCGAGAGGGCAGCACATGAGCGATACCGCCGACCGCGTTAAGAAGATCGTCGTCGAGCACCTGGGCGTCGAGGAAGACAAGGTGACCCCGGACGCCAGCTTCATTGACGATCTCGGCGCCGACAGTCTCGACATTGTCGAGCTGGTTATGGCCTTCGAGGAAGAATTCGGCGTCGAAATTCCCGACGACGCGGCCGAGAAGATCAATACTGTCGGCGACGCCAACAAGTACATCGAAGAGCACAAGGGCTAGGCCCGCTCGGACCTCTCGCGGACGGTCCCGCCGGTCGCGGACGGGCAAGGAAGGCTCAGCCCATGGCTGGGCCTTCGTAGTTTCGGAGAAATCGTATGCGCCGTGTCGTTGTAACCGGACTGGGGCTGGTAACGCCTCTCGGGGGCGACGTCGAGACGACGTGGGCCAACATCGTCGCCGCCAAGAGCGGCGCCGGCCCGATCACCAAGTTCGATGCTTCGGACCAGAAGTGTCGTATCGCGTGCGAGGTCAAGCCGGCCGACCACCAATACGGCTTCGATCCGGACAAGCGGATTGACCACAAAGTTCAGCGCCAGGTCGATCCGTTCATCGTCTACGGCCTCGATGCCGCCGGTCAGGCGATCGAGGACGCCGGGCTACTCGACATGGACGAAGCGACGCGCCTGCGGGCCGGCTGCTCGATCGGCTCCGGCATCGGCGGCCTGCCCGGGATCGAGAAGGAATCGCTGGTCCTCGCCGAAAAGGGCCCGGGCCGGGTCAGCCCGCACTTTGTCCACGGACGGCTGATCAATCTCATCAGTGGCCAGGTTTCGATCAAGTACGGCCTGATGGGCCCGAACCACGCGGTCGTCACCGCCTGCTCCACCGGCGCGCACTCGATCGGCGACGCCGCGCGGATGATCAAGGACGGCGATGCCGACATCATGCTCGCCGGCGGCGCCGAGGCGACGGTCTGCCCGATCGGCATTGCCGGTTTCGCGCAGGCCCGCGCGCTCAGCACCAATTTCAACGACGAGCCGACCCGCGCCAGCCGCCCGTATGACGAGGCGCGCGACGGCTTCGTGATGGGCGAGGGCGCCGGCGTCGTCGTGCTCGAGGAATACGAGCACGCCAAGGCGCGGGGGGCCAAGATCTACGCCGAGGTGGTCGGCTACGGCCTCTCGGGCGACGCCTACCATGTCACCGCGCCGCATCCCGAAGGCTCGGGTGCCTACCGCTCGATGGCCATGGCCCTGAAGAAGGCCGGCATGAGCCCTGCGGACATCGACTACATCAACGCCCACGGCACCTCGACCCCGCTCGGCGACGAGCTCGAGCTCGGTGCGGTGCGGCGGCTGTTCGGCGACGCCATCTCCGGCGTCTCGATGAGCAGCACCAAGTCGGCGATCGGCCACCTGCTCGGCGGCGCCGGGGCGGTGGAGAGCATCTTCTGCATCTTGGCGATGCGCGACCAGGTCGCGCCGCCGACGCTCAACCTCGACAATCCCTCGCCCGGTTGCGAGGGCGTCGACCTCGTGCCGCACATGGCGAAGCAGCGGCCGATCAAGGCGGTGCTCAACAACAGCTTCGGCTTCGGCGGCACCAACGCTTCGCTGGTTATGAAGCAGGTCGGGTAGAGACATCCCATGCGCCTGCGCGGGCGCCCAAGCTGGAAGACGATCGCGATTCTCGCGGTGCTCGTTGCGGCCGCGGTCATCGGCGCCGGCTGGTGGGGGCCGAGCCGGTTCGACAAGGACGTGGACTTCGTCGTGCCCCACGGCGCCACGCTCACCTCGGTGGCGGCGAAGCTGCAGAGGGAGCGCGTGCTCGCCTCGGCCGACGGGTTCCTGTGGCGCGCCAAGGTCTTGGGTAGCCATGATCCCATCAAGGCCGGCGAGTTCAAGCTGCCGGCCCATTCAAGCAAGGCTACCATCCTCGACATCCTCCAGCACGGCGAGCCGATCCGCCGGCTGGTCACGGTACCGGAAGGCATGCCGTCGATCATGGTCCAGGAGCGCCTGGCCGCCGAGCGGCTGCTCACCGGGCCGGTCGCGGTGCCGCCGGAAGGCTCGGTCCTGCCGCAGACCTACGATTTCGAGCGCGGCGAAACGCGTGCTGCGGTGCTGGCGCGAATGCAGACGGCGATGACCAAGACCGTCAAGGCGCTATGGCCCAGGCGTCAGCGGGGCGCCTGCCCGCTCGCCACTGCGCAGGACGCGCTGACGCTTGCCTCGATCGTCGAGAAGGAGACCGCCAAGCCCGCCGAGCGGCCGATCGTCGCCAGCGTCTATTGCAATCGCCTCAGCATCGGCATGAAGCTCGATGCCGACCCGACGGTTATCTACCCGATCACCAAAGGAAAGCCGCTCGGCCGGCGCATCCTCAAGTCGGAGCTGCACGCGGTGACGGGCTACAACACCTACGAGGAGCCGGGGTTACCGAAAGGGCCGATTACCAATCCGAGCAAGGCCAGCATCGAGGCCGTGCTGCACCCGGCGAAGACCGATTACCTCTACTTCGTCGCCGACGGCACCGGCGGCCACGTGTTCGCCACGACGCTCGCCGAGCAGGAAGCGAACAAGGCCAAGTGGTTCGCCATTCGCCGGGCCCGCGGGCAGATGTGATCCCGGATCAATTTCCGGGTGACGGATTTGCGCCGCTGATCGTCACGGCGGAGCTGCCGGAGGATCTCAAGGCGTGGGCCGAGCGGCTGCGGCAGGCGTGCTATCCGGCCGAGCGCAACCAGGTCGAAGCGCACGTCACGCTGTTCCATGCCCTGCCGCCCTCGTGCGAGGCCGAGCTGCGCGATTTGCTGGCCGAGGCGGCGCGAGGCCATGCACCGCCGCCCGCGCGACTGGAGGGGGCGATGTCGCTCGGAAGCGGCACTGCGCTCAAGATCTCCAGCCCGGCGATGACAGCCCTGCGCGAAGACCTTGCCGATCGCTTTCGCGGCTTGCTTGCACCGCAGGACCAGCATGCGCCGCGGCTGCACGTCACCGTGCAAAACAAGGTTTCCGAAAAGGCGGCGCGGGCCCTGCAGGCGGAGCTCGCACGCAGGGTCCATCCGCGCGATTTCCGCTTTCCCGCCCTCGCGCTGCACCGTTATCGCGGCGGCCCTTGGCAGTTCGTCAAGCGGTGGAGCTTTCGCGGTTGACCGGGCAAAAGGCGCACCCTAAATGCGCCGCCTGCCCGACGGCGCACGACCTGGGGCGGAGTAGCTCAGTCGGTTAGAGCAGGGGAATCATAATCCCTGTGTCGGGGGTTCGAGTCCCTCCTCCGCTACCATTTCCGAAAGAAGTCCTAGCGGTCGTGATGCGAGCGATGTTGTCGATGGAGACGTTGGTCTCAGTTCGCTTTACAGTACCGATGGAAGTGCGATGGAATTCCGAGCGGCCGGCCCGTTCTGCTTGGGCCCATTCCAAGGCGTATTCGAAGGTCCAGCCGTCTCGCTCGGAGGCGATTTCCAAATGCGCGCGATGCGCTGCGGCCGCACAGCCAGGTCGAGGTCTCGGCCAGACCTCCGCGCCTCCCTCCGCGTGACCGCGCGCTCACGTCATTCATCGCACAGTACCGCAAGCTTGCTTCGCAGGTGCCCTCTATCCCCTGTGCCGACCCCGTCGAGACGGCGGCCGACAAGGTGAGCGCGTTTGCCTGGCGCGCGCTCGTCCGCGTGCGAGGAGACGGGAATGACGATCCGACGATCGTGCGCCATGTTCACGATCTCGCCGTCCTCGAGACCATCGCTTCGTAGGACGAGCGTTTCGGGCCACTGCTGAACGAGACGCTCCTCGCCGATTCGGATCGAGGCAATGGCGCGGTCGCCCACCAGTCGCCTGGCGACCGAATTGAGGGAATGGTGGCCAAGCTGGCAGAGGATGAAGCCTACGAGGGCGAGTACAGTCGGTTTGTCGAGGCAATGGCCTTCGGCAGCGCGCTGCGCGACTACGCCGCGGCTGTGGCTGCGCTGCGCCGACTTCCGCAGCTACCTGCAGGATTAAGCACGCGCCTATAACTGTTGCCGCACGCGACCAGCAAGCCAGCGGACGAATTCCGATAGTCAAATTAGTTTCATACGCATTTCATAAGCGAACCGATGATTCCAGCTAAGTGATTGAGATCATGGTAGGCCCGCCGGGGATTGAGCCTGCGACTCCACTCATTAGAAGGCAGCGATGACGCGGTTGGAGCCGGCCGCGGTGCAGTGCGTTCTCCAGAGTATTGCTGGGGATTTCAACGCGTCGAGCGCAAACCGCCTTGGGGACAGTCCAATTCCTGGATGGGATGAAATGGCAGGTGGCTGCGACGCCCGCAAGTTGACTACTGGCCCGTTGCCGCTACCGACCTTCGCGACAATTGAAGAGGGCTCGCCATGATTATCCCAAGATCAATAGTCTGTTTGGCCACCGCCGCGGGACTGGTTCTCGGTTCGACGGCTGCTGCCGCTGCCTCTCCGGCTGCGCCTCGAAGCGCGACCCCAATGGCAAAATCAGAGAATCTCGCCGGGGTCGGTACTTTTGGCGTCCTTTTGGGCCTGCTGCTCGTTACCGTTGCCATTGCCGTTGTCTCGTCAGGCCACAACCACAACAATCCTGTCAGCCCGTAGCTTGCGACGCGCTCGATTTGCGACTGGCGGCAAGATCCGAGCGGGCTTGATCTGACAATCGGCTGAGCCATGAGCGAATAGCCGTTCCACGGGAACGGCCAACCATGCGTCCAAGGCGTCCGCGCGGTCGGGAATGAGCCCAAATCGCGGCAGACTCTCGTGGATCGCCCTGGGAACCTTGGACGAGTTTCCTGAAGATTAAGGCCTGTGCAGCGGGAATCATCACCGCTGTGTCGGCGGCTTCGCGTCCCTCCTCCGCTGCCGATCCGCACGCCATCCCACACCGTTGACCCGCCCAACTCGCGGCTTATGTGGGGCCGCGATGGATTCGGCCCCCAAGCTCTCCACACCGCCGGCGCTGGCCGAACTGGGCCGCGAGAGGCAGGTGGCGCTGTTCCTGGATTTCGACGGCACCCTGATCGACATCGCCGCCACGCCTGACTCCATCGTGGTGCCCGAAACCCTTGCCGCGCGGCTGAAGGCCCTTTCACGGCGGCTGGACGGCCGCCTGGCGCTGATCAGCGGCCGGGCGATCGCCAGCCTCGAGAAACACTGCGGCCCGCTCGAGGTCGCGCTCGCCGGCACGCATGGCCTCTCGCGCTTTTCGGCGCGAAAGGAACGGCTCGGAGCGGAGCCGCGGCCTCTTCCCGATGGCGTCTTCGAAGCTCTCACCGATTTCGCCAGCGACGAAGGGTTCCATCTCGAACGCAAGGCCTACGGCGCCGCGCTCCATTACCGCGCCGATCCCTCGCTCGCGGAACGCGCGGAGGCGTTCGCCGGTTCGCTCGCCGTGAAGCACGGATTGATGGTCAAGCGCGGCAAGTACGTCGTCGAGCTGGTTCCTCCGGGGGCCGACAAGGGCGCGGCGGTCCGCGCCTTCATGGAGGAACCGCCATTCGCCGGCGCTTGCCCCGTCTTCGTCGGCGACGACGTGACCGACGAGGACGGCTTTGAGGCTGCGGACGAGCTCGGCGGCTTCGGCATCCTCGTTGGCGGCCGCGCGCCGACGGCCGCCCGGTATGCGCTCGCCGATCCTCGCGCTGTGGTCGAGTGGCTGGGACTGTGACGGCCTTCGAGCCCAGCCTTCGCCTTTGGCCGATCGGCAACTGCCAGGTTTCCGGGCTGATCGATGAGCGTGCCGGCCTCGTTTGGGGCTGTGTTCCCCGTGTGGATGGCGATCCGGTGTTCTGCGCGTTGCTCAACGGCTATCGGCAGGACGAAGGCGTCTGGCGCTTCGAACTGGCAGGCCAGGTCGCGGTGACCCAGCACTATGTGCGCAACACGCCGATCCTGGTGACGCGGCTCGAGGCCGAAGACGGAAGCGCGGTCGAGGTCGTCGATTTCTGCCCGCGCTCGCAGCGCTCCGGCCGGATGTTCCGCCCGGTGACGTGGTGCCGCATCGTCCGGCCCGTCGCCGGCTCGCCCCGGCTCAAGGTTATCTTGAGGCCCATGCGCGGTTACGGCGCGGCTCTCGCCTCGACGACCCGCGGGACCAATCACATCCGCTACCTCGTCGGCGACCAGGACTTGCGGCTTTCGACCGATGCGCCGGTCGGCCACGTGCTCGAGCAGCGGTTCTACCGCGTCGAGAGCGACCAGCACTTCTTCCTCGGCCCGGACGAGCCGTTCAGCGGCAACCTGCGCGCCGAAGTGCGGCTGATGGAGGAACAGACCCGCAAGTACTGGCAGCTTTGGGTTCGCGGTCTCGCCACCCCGCTCGAATGGCAGGACGAGGTGATCCGCGCGGCGATCACGCTGAAGCTGTGCCAGCACGAGGAAACCGGAGCGATCGTCGCCGCGCTGACCACCTCGATCCCCGAAGCGCCGCACAGCGAGCGCAACTGGGACTATCGCTACTGCTGGATCCGCGATTCCTACTACACTGTGCAGGCGCTGAACCGCCTGGGCGCGCTCGACGTGCTGGAGAACTACCTCGCTTACCTCAGGAACATCGTCGACAACGCCCGCGGCGGACATATCCAGCCGCTTTATTCGGTGATGGGCGACGGCACGCTCGACGAAGGCTTCGCCGAGTCTCTCGCCGGCTACCGGGGCATGGGCCCGGTCCGCGTCGGCAACGCCGCCTACACCCAGATCCAGCACGACTGCTACGGCCAGATCGTGCTGCCGACGGTGCAGGGCTTCTTCGACCGCCGGCTGTTGCGGATGGCGGACGACACCGATTTCGCGAGCCTCGAGGAAGTCGGCGAGAAGGCCTGGGCGATGCATGACCAGCCCGACGCGGGACTGTGGGAATTCCGCACGCGGCAGGAGGTGCACACTTACTCCGCCGTCATGAGCTGGGCGGCCTGCGATCGCCTCGCCAACGCCGCGGCCAAGCTCGGCAAGCCCGAGCGCGCGTCGCTTTGGCATGAACGGGCGGACGCGATCCGAGCCAGGATCGAGGCGCATGCGTGGAGCGGCGAGGGGGACTCGGGCCACTACGGCGCGAGCTTCGAGAGCGATTATCTCGACGCCAGCCTGCTGCAGATGGTCGAGCTGCGCTACCTCGCGCCCGACAACCCACGATTCGTCGCTACGTTCAAGGCGGTCGAAAAGGCGCTGCGCCGGGGGGAGCACATGCTGCGCTACGCTCACGAGGACGACTTCGGCGCGCCCGAGACCGCGTTCAACATCTGCACCTTCTGGCTGATCGACGCCCTCGCACGATGTGGCCGCACGGACGAAGCCCGCGCGCTGTTCACGGCCATGCTAGGCCACATGACCCCGTCGGGCCTCCTGTCGGAGGACATGGACTTCGAAACGGGCGAATTGTGGGGCAATTTCCCGCAGACCTACTCGCTGGTGGGAGTGATCAACTGCGCCGGGCTGTTGTCGCAAAGCTGGAACACAATCCGCTGAGCCGCACTTTGAATGGCGTGTCCCGACTGATCGTCATCTCTAATCGGGTCGCTACCCCGCAGGCGCGCGGGAAAGCGGGCGCGCAGGGTGGATTGGCCGGAGCTTTGACGGCGGCGCTCCGGAAGGCCGGCGGCGTCTGGTTCGGCTGGTCGGGGCAGGAGGTCGAGGATCCGAGCGACGCTCCGGCCATGGGCTGCTACGACGGCGTGACGATGGCGACGATCGACCTCGCGCCGCAGGACGTCGAGGAATATTACAACGGCTACGCCAATTCGACGCTGTGGCCGCTGTTTCATTACCGGGTCGACCTCACCGAGTACGAACGCGATTACGGCGTCGGCTACGAGCGCGTCAACGAGCGCTTCGCCGCCAGCGTCGCGCCGATGATCAAGCCCGACGACCTTGTCTGGGTGCACGACTATCACCTGATCCCGCTCGGCGAGCGGCTGCGGTCGCGCGGGTTCAGGAACCGCATGGGCTTCTTCCTGCACACGCCATGGCCGCCCACGCGGTTATTCGTCTCGCTGCCCTATCATGAGCGCCTCGTGCGAACGATGCTCGAATACGACCTCGTCGGCTTCCAGTGCGGCGAGTGGCTCGAGAGCTTCCTGCACTACTGCTCGAAGGAACTCGGCGCGGACGTCGACGAGGCGACCGGACGGATTGCTTTCGAAGGCAAGTCGGTCGTCGCCCGTGCCTATCCGATCGGTATCGATTACGAGCATTTCTCCATGCTGCGCTACGACGGCGAGGCGCGCCAGACGGCGCAGCGCGTCCTTTCCAGCACCCGCCGGCGCACCGCGATGATCGGGGTCGACCGGCTCGACTATTCCAAGGGGCTGCCGGAGAAGCTCGACGGCATCAGCCGCTTCTTCGACGCTCACCCCGAGCGGGTGCAGGACCTGGTGTTCATCCAGATCGCCCCGCCGAGCCGCGCGGACATCGGCTCATACCAGCACATTCGCGAGACGCTGGAACAAAAGGCGGGGCAGATCAACGGCGCGCGCAGCCGCATCGACCTGGTGCCGATCCGCTACGTCAACCAGGGGCACACCGCGGCCGAACTGTTCGGGATCTACTCCGCCTGCAAGATCGCACTGGTGACACCGCTGCGCGACGGAATGAACCTCGTGGCCAAGGAATACGTTGCCGCGCAGGACCCGGACGATCCCGGGGTGCTGATCCTCTCGCGCTTCGCCGGTGCGGCGCAGCAGCTCGACGCGGCGCTGCTGGTCAATCCCTACAGCCCCGACGACATCGCCCACAACATCCAGCTGGCGCTCGAGATGGACCCCGCCGAGCGCAAGGACCGATGGCAGCAGCTCCTCGTCACGGTGCGCGACGACAACGTCCAGCGCTGGACCGAAAGCTTCACCGGCGATCTCGCCGACGCGCGTAGCCCGGCGGAGCCGTGCTGACGGGCCGACGTCAGAACACCGCGATGGCGGCGTGAACGATCAGCGCCAGCAGCACCAGGCTGGACAGCACGAACACGACAAACCGCACCACCACCTTGTTGGTGATCGCCTGGACCAGCGAGTGTACCACCCGCAAGGCGACGTAGGCCCAGCCAAGCCAGGCATTCAGGCCGTCGCCCTGGCCGACGATCGCGAGCACGATCGCTATCGCATAAAAGACCGTCGGCGCTTCGTGCAGGTGGTTGTAATTATGCGCCTTCCACTGGACTTGCGGTGGCAGGACCTTGTCCAGGGTGACGTCCGGATCCCGCGCGAGGCTGTCGGGATCGACCTTGAGGCGGTTCATCGCCGGGATGCGGGTGCCGTACATCCACGCCCACATCACCATCGTCCACGCCGCCAGCGCGACGACCGGTTGCAGGATGTCCATGCCGATCACGATCGTTCCTCCCCCTCGGCCCGGCGGCAAACTGCGACGACGCAGGACGGGTGTCAATCGGCCGAGGAAATCACCTTCGCGAAGGCCGCGGGATCGACGTTCCCGCCGCTGAGGACGACGGCCGTGCGCCCGTCGAGCGGTGCCTTGCCGGCGAGGACGGCCGCCAGCGCCACCGCGCCGCCCGGCTCGACCACCAGCCTCAGGCGGGAGAAGGCCATGCGCTGCGCCGCGCTCACTTCCGCTTCCGTAACCCGCAGGCCGAAGCGGCAGCGTTCCTTGAGCACCGCGAAGTTCACCGGGCGCGTCGCCAGCGTCTGCAGCGCGTCGCAAGCCGTGGGCGGCGCGTTGGGGCCCACAGGGACGATCTCGCCCGCTTCGAGGCTGCGGCACACGTCGTCCCAGCCCTCCGGCTCGACCGGCACGATCTCGGCGTCCGGACAAGCGAGGGCGAGACCCGCCGTCAGCCCGCCGCCACCGCACGGCGCGATGACGCGCGTCGGGGGTCCGCCGGTCCAGCGCTCCATCTGCGCGGCGATCTCGATCCCCGCGCTCCCCTGGCCCTCGATCACCCAGGCATCGGCATAGGCGTGGACCAAGGTCGCGCCGCCCTCCGCCACGAGCCGCTCGGCGACCTCGTCGCGGCTTTCGCCCCCTGGCCGGTCGTAGAGCACGATCTCGGCCCCGAGGGCCCGGGTTCCCGCCAGCTTCACGTCCGGCGCATCGTTGGGCATCACGATCGTCGCCGCGATGCCAAGCCGCCGTGCTGCCCAGGCGACGCCTTGCGCATGATTGCCGCTCGAAACCGCCACGACGCCGCGGCGGCGGTCCGCCTCCGACAGGTCGCTCAGCCGGTGCCAGGCGCCGCGAATCTTGAAGGCTCCGACCGGCTGCAGGCACTCCGCCTTGGCCCACGCCGTGACGGCGCCGACAGCGACCGGCAGCAGCGGCGTCGGCGGCAACAGCTCGGCGACTTTCGCCGCCGCTCGCAGCACCCCTTCGTGGGTCGGGAGTCGCATTGTCATGGCCGCGCCACGTCGCATATTTACGCGCGCGCCTCCAGCGTCTAACGGGCGCGCCTTTCCGGGAACCGGCGTTCGAAAGCGCCCGTTAGCCCGACGCCCCATTCGCAAAGGACGGATCGATGAACGACACCCAGGTCAACGACACGCGCAAGGCTGAGCTGCTCTCGACCACCGTCGAGCACATCGACATCCGCGAATACGACGCGCGGCCGCTGATCGAGGCGATGGGCAAGATGAGCTTCACCAGCCGCGATCTCGCCCGCGCGACGCGCATCTACAACCAGATGCTCGAGGACCCGGACTGCACGATCTTCCTCGTCGTCGCCGGTTCGACCAGCGCCGCGGGCTGCATGGACCTCTATGCCGAGCTCGTCCGCTCGAACATGGTCGACTGCATCGTCGCCACCGGCGCCACCATCGTCGACATGGATTTCTTCGAAGGGCTTGGCCACAAGCACTACCAGGCGCTTGAAATCCCTGACGACGATACGCTGCGCTCGCTCTACATCGACCGCATCTACGACACCTATATCGACGAGGAAGAGCTCCAGCACGTCGACAACACCATCTACGAAATCGCTGAAAGCCTTGAGGAAAAGGCCTACTCGAGCCGCGCGTTCATCCGCGAGATGGGCAAGTACCTCGTCGAGCACGGCAAGAAGGCCAACAGCCTCGTCAAGCTTGCCTACGAGCACGACGTGCCGGTCTTCTGCCCGGCCTTCACGGACAGCTCGGCGGGCTTCGGGCTGGTCAAGCACCAGGTCGAGCGCCTCAAGGCCGGCAAGCCTCACCTCACCATCGATTCGATCGCCGATTTCCGCGAGCTGACGCAGATCAAGGTCGAGGCCGGCGAATCCGGCCTGCTGATGGTCGGCGGCGGAGTGCCGAAGAACTTCGTCCAGGACACCGTGGTCTGCGCCGAGATCCTCGGCCACCACGACGTCGCCGTGCACAAGTACGCGGTGCAGATTACGGTCGCCGACGTGCGCGACGGGGCGTGCTCGTCCTCGACGCTGCAGGAAGCCGCCAGCTGGGGCAAGGTCTCGACCGCGATCGAGCAGATGGTCTTCGCCGAAGCGGCCAGCGTAATGCCGCTTCTGGCGAGCGATGCCTGGCATCGCGGTTCGTGGAAAGACCGCGCGCCGCGCCGCTGGGCCAAGCTGTTCGAGTGAAATGGCAGGCCGCGCCTCGATTAACCTACATCAGGCCACGCTTCACATGTTTTGACTTGCAGTTCGGCGCGAGGGGCATATATGCGCGCTCGCTGCCCCATGGGGACTTCCAAACCGCAAGGCAGCTTGTTCCGCTAACATCTGCATTGGGGGTCCCTTGAGTTGCACATCTTCCCAGACGCAACGACTGTAGCCCGCGAATTCTCGCCGGATCAGCCGGTTATACTCAACCGTCCGCACGCCGCTGCGCGCGCTGCCCGCTTCTTTGCCGAGAAGTTCCCGGGCAAGTCGATGTACGCGGTCAAGGCGAACCCTTCGCCCGATCTGCTGCAGGTGCTGTGGGACGCGGGCATCACCCATTTCGACGTCGCCTCGATCGCCGAGGTGCGGCTGGTGCGATCGCTGCTTCCGCAAGCGACGCTGTGCTTCATGCACCCGGTCAAGACGAAGAACGCCATCGCCGAAGCCTACCGCGATCACGGGGTGCGCACCTTCAGCCTCGACTCGCACGACGAGCTGGCGAAGATCGTCGAAGCCACCGGGGCGCCGAGCGACCTCAACCTGCTGGTCCGCCTGCGGGTTTCGTCGGAGTTCTCCGAGTATTCGCTGGCCTCGAAGTTCGGCACGGATCTCGCCGACGTCGCGCCGCTGCTGCAGGCAACTCGCCAGCACTGCGACGCGCTCGGCATCTGCTTCCACGTCGGCAGCCAGGCGATGACGCCGTTCGCTTACGTCCAGGCGCTCGAGCGCGTCCGCGCGGCGATCGCCGAGGCAGCGGTGACGGTCGATATCGTCGATGTCGGCGGCGGCTTCCCGAGCACCTACCCGGGTATGGAGCCCCCGCCGCTGGAGGACTTTTTCGCCCTGATCGCGCGCCATTTCGAAGCGCTGCCGATCTCGTACTCGGCCGAGCTGTGGTGCGAGCCCGGCCGCGCGCTGTGCGCCGAGTACAGCTCGCTGATCGTCAAGATCGAGAAGCGGCGGGGCGACGAGCTGTACATCAACGACGGCTCCTACGGCGCGCTGTTCGACGCGGCCCACCTCGGCTGGCGTTTCCCGGTGCGCGCGCTGGAGGACGAGCTGCTCCAGCCGCTGGCCGAATTCTCCTTCTACGGTCCGACTTGCGACGATGGCGACTTCATGAAGGGCCCGTTCATGCTGCCGGCCGACATCCAGGCGGGCGATTACGTCGAGATCGGCATGATCGGCGCCTACGGCGCGGCGATGAAGACCGGCTTCAACGGTTTCGGCGAAGCGATCGCGGTGACCGTGGAGGACGAGCCGATGGCGAGCCTCTACACCGGCCGCCCGGACCAGCGCATCAGCGACAACGTCGTCACGCTGCGCTAAACTGTCCCCCGGCTTGTCTCGGGAAGGTGCGGCACTCCTTGACGCCTGGCCGTAGGGGAATCGCCTCCGTGACCGACCCGTCCCCGGTTGGGGAGATGCGATTGGATTGAGGTCGTTGCTTGAGGACGCGAGCGTCAGAAAGCATGACTCGAGTGACCCTCTTCCTGTGCGGCTCGTCGGACAAGGCCGTTCGGACATGAACGAATCGTCTTAAGTGGCCGCCGCCGCTTCGCCCCCCTCGTCGCCGAAGCGGTGCGAGAGGAACAGCTTGAACAACCCGAAAGCGACCAGTCCGACGACGGCCGCGCCGACGTGGACCAGCCAGAACTGCGGCGTCGCCATCGTCGAGTACCAGCCGCCGACCTGGCCGACCACGTAGTTGGCGAGGGCAAAGGCAAGGTAGTAAATGCCGACCGAGGTGGCGACCAGCTTGCGGGGAGACATCTTCGAAACCAGCGCAAGGCTTACCGGCAGCGTGTGGCCAAATCCCATGCTGTTGAAGAAATGGAACATGACCGGCCAGAACAGGCCGATCTTGCCCGTCCCTTGGGTGATCGCGGCCATGTAGAGGCACAGCGAACCGACGATGGTGAAGAGGCTGCCGATAATCAGCTTGGAGAGTTCGTCGGGTTCCTTGCGGCCGCTCTTGGGATACCATTGCCAGAACCATGTTATTCCCACGAGCGTGGTGAAGCTGAAGATCGAATCGAGCGTAATCATCCAGCTCGTCGGGACCTTGTGTCCCATGAAATCGAGGTTGAACTGCTGGTCTGCCCAGACGAGGTAGGCATTGAAGATTTCTTGATTGGGCAGGAGGGAGATGGCGAGCGCGGGGACGAGGAGCAGGATCGCGATGATGCGGACCCGGTCTGCCGGATCCATCCGGCTGATCCACACGACAACGCCAGCCAGGATCACCAATCCGAATACGACCAAGGGCAGCAACAGCGCCGCAACGACAAATGCGATCACGCCCAGGACTAGAAGCCACAGGCCGCCTCGCGTGCCGTTCGTGGGTTTGTCCGCTGGCAGGTGGGGCCTGGCTCTGAGGTAGATGAGCAGGCCGAGCACCATGACAACGCCGGCGCAGCCGAAGCCGTAGTGCCACCCCACGTTCTCGCCGAGGGTGCCCGAGATCAGCGGCGCCGCAATCACGCTGACCTGGATGGCAATGTAGAAGATTTGGAAAGCCACGGCCCGGCGCAAGTCGCTGGGAGCGTAAAGCTCGCCCACCTGGCTGGCGATGTTGCCCTTGAACAGGCCGACGCCGACCACGAGGCACAAGAGCGCGAGCAGGAAGGCCGGCTGGATCGCCATCAGGAAATGGCCGAGCGACATGATCAGGCCGCCTGCGACCAGCGCACCGCGTCGCCCGAGCCACTTGTCGGCGATGATGCCGCCGAGGATGGGCGTCACGTAGACCAGCATCGTGTAGTCGCCGAAGATGTCCGAAGCGAGCGGCTGGCCGCTCTTGCCGCCGAACACGTGCTGCTGCATCCAGCCGAGGCCGACGACGCTGCCGAAGTGCTCGGGCAGCAACAGGTAGTTGACCATGTAGAGCGTCAGCAGGGTCTGCATCGAGTAGTAGCTGAAGCGCTCGCAACCCTCGACGACCGCGAGGAAGCCGAGGCCCTTGGGTTGACCGAGGAACGCTCGGTCGCTCGGGTCGGTGATGACGTCGAGCTGTTCCGGCTCGGCTTCGGCTACGGTCATGCGGGCATCCTCGGTGGTTTCGTTTGCAACCGCATAACGCGCCGCAGAAGCTGAGTCTCGCGTGAATTGGCCCCTTCGAGACGAGCGTTGGCCTTTGGCCCGGCCAGGCTCGCGGCCACGGCCGTCGGCCTTCGCCAAGTCTCCCTTGGGGGTGAGCGGATCGGCAACAGAGCCGCTCCATTTTCCGAGGAGCGGCCGACGAGCCGCGGAGCGGCGCCGCCAAGCCCGTGACGCGAAGCACTAGTGAGCCTGCAGTTCCTCGTCGAGGAATGCGGCAACGTCCTCCAGGCTGACTTCGCGGTCGAGGAACGCCTGGCCGATCGCGGCAAGAAGAACGAAGGGCAGGGTGCCCGCATCCATCTTCTTGTCATGCAGCATGTGCGCCGCGAGCTTGCGGCCGTCCGCCGCGAGGCCGAGCGCGGCGATCTCGCTCGGCAGGCCGGCCTTGGCGATGGCAGCGGCCACGCGTTCGGCGTCTTCCTCGGCGATGTACTCGCGCCGCGCCGAATACCGCGCTGCGAGCACCATGCCGAGTGCCACCGCTTCGCCGTGGAGCAGGGAATCGGAAAAGCCGCTTTCGGCCTCGAGCGCGTGGCCGAAAGTGTGCCCGAGGTTGAGCATCGCCCGCGCACCGGTGGTCTCGCGCTCGTCGTCGGCGACGATGCGGGCCTTGGTCCTGACGCTCTCGGTCACGGCGTATTCCTGGAGCGTGCGGTCTCCGGCGAGGACTTGTGGCCCGTTGCGTTCGCACCACTCGAAAAATTTCGCATCGCCGAGCACGCCGTATTTGATGACCTCGGCAAAGCCGGCGCGCATTTGGCGGGCCGGGAGGGTGGTCAGCGTGTCGAGGTCGGCGAGGACCAGCGAGGGCTGGTGGAACGCACCGACAAGGTTCTTGCCCGCGCTGGCGTTGATCGCGGTCTTGCCGCCGACCGAGCTGTCGACCTGGGCGAGCAGTGTCGTCGGCAGCTGGACGAAGCCGCAACCGCGCTTGAGGATCGACGCGGCAAATCCGGCGAGATCGCCGATCACTCCGCCACCGAGCGCGAGGATGTTGTCGCCGCGCTCGACCTCCTCGGCCAGCAGCCAGTCGACCACGCGCCGAAGGCCCTCCCAGCTCTTGGTTCCTTCGCCTGGATCGAGCATCAGCCATCGCGGTTCATGTCCGGCGGAAAGGAGCGCGGTCTCGACCGTGTCGCGCCAATGATCGGCGACATGGGCGTCGGTGACGATCGGCACCCGCTCCTTGCGCAGCAGCTTGCCGCATTGCGCAGAAAGGTCGGCGAGCAGCCCGCTGCCGACGCGCACCTCGTACGAGCGTCCGGCGAGGTCGACCGCGACTACAGCCATTGGTCGAGCGCCTGCACGATACGGTTAACCGCCGTCCCGTGCGGTCCGCTGTTGCTGGAGACGTGGATCGGCGCCTCGGCGTAGAACGGCTCGCGCTCCTTCTTCAACCGGCCGACGATCTCGCGCGTGTCGCCGTCCTTGAGCAGCGGGCGCGTGTCCCTGCGCCCGACGCGCTCGACCAGGGTGTCGACATCGCTGTCGAGCCACACGGCGATTCCGCCGTCGAGGATCAGCCTGCGCGTTTCTGCCTGCGCGAAAGCGCCTCCGCCGGTGGCGATCACCGCCGGGCCGCCGCCGAGCAGGCGAGTGATCACCCGCCGCTCGCCGTCGCGGAAATAAGGCTCGCCGAAGCGCTCGAATATCTCGCTGACGGTCATCTGCGCCGCCTCTTCGATCGCGTCGTCGGCGTCGCGGAACGGCAGGTTGAGCAACGTGGCGAGCTTGCGCCCGACCGTGCTCTTGCCCACGCCCATCATGCCGACGAGCACGATCGGCCGGTCGAGCCGTTCGACCAGCTTGCGGATTTCGGCGTCGGACAGGCTCGGCGCGTCGATGGTCATTGCCGCAAGCGCTATAGTTACGCTAGGCGGCGGTGCAAGGATTGCCGGATGGGACGCAAGAGGACTTTGATCGTCATCGCCATCGTTGTCATCGCGGTGCTCGCCTTCGCCTGGATCGACGGCGGGCGCGAGCCGCAGCGGATGATCGAGCAACAGGTGCCGCTGCCGGAGGGCGCGCGGTGAAGCCCGGGTTCCTGCTTGCCGGGGTGCTGCTCGCCGTCAGCTCGACGCTGGTGCTGGCTCAGCCCAAGTCGCTGCTGCCGCCGGGTTTCGACAATCCGACGCCGACACCGACGCCCGCGCCCGCGCCGCGGCCAACCGCCGCGCCGGCGGCTGTTCCTGCGCAGGGCGGGCCTGCCGTGCTGCAGCCGTTGCCGGGGACTTCGCCCAGCCAGGTCAACGTCCCGCTGCCGAGCAACCTGCCGCCGGTCTCCGAGCTCGAGAAGATGGATCCCGACCAGCTCGACGAGCTGTTCGGGCTGAAGCCGAAGTACGACATTCCGCCCGGCGCCCAGCGAGCCCTGGTCAAGGTCGGGGTGATTGGCGTCGGCGAGGGAGGCTTTCCCAGCCATGCGCTCGAGGGGCAGCCCGCTTCGCTGATCCGCGCGGCGCTGGCGGGCACCACCGGGCCGCTGGTTTCCCGCTGGGGGCATATCCTCCTGCGCCGGGCCCTGGCGAGCCGCCTCAACGCGCCCCAGGGAATGGACCCCGTCGAGTTCGCGGCCTTGCGGGCGGACCTGCTCAACCGCATGGGCGAGGGCGCGGTGGCGCGCGCGCTGGTGCAGGACGTCGATTCGGCCAACTACAATCCGCAACTCGCCGCAGCCGCGTTCAACGCTTACATCGAGACCGGCGATCTTGTCGGCATTTGCCCGGTGGAGCAGCTCAACAGCAAGCTGCTCGCGACGCCGCACTGGAAGCTGATGGATGCCGTCTGCGCTGCATTCAACGGCGAAGGGCGCCGCGCGGAAAGCGATCTCGACAAGGCCCTGTCGCGCGGCACCGCTCCCCGCATTGATGTGTTGCTTGCGCAGCGTTATGCCGGGGCGGCTGGCGAGGGGCAGAAGTCGGTCACCATCGAATGGGACGATGTCGACCAGATGACTCCCTGGCGCCTCGCTCTCTCGCGGGCGCTCGGCATCGACATTCCCGACAAGCTCATGCCCAAGGCCACCTCGACGCTGTTCCGCAACGACGTGCTCTATCCGGCAACGCCCCTGCTGCGGCGCGTCGCCGCGGCGGACGCAGCCGCGCGCGACGGCATTCTCTCGTCGGCGGCGATGATCGATCTCTATTCCCAGCTTTGGTCCGACGCCGATACCGACTCCGGCGACAAGCGCGACGCGCGCCAGTTGCGCGAGGCCTATGTCGCGAGCGATCCCAAGGCGCGGATGTCGGCGATGCAGTCGCTGTGGGGCGGGACCACGCCCGAATATGGACGCCAGGTCCTCACCGCCTATGCCGCGGCGCGGCTGCCGGTCGACAAGGATCTGGCCGACAAGGCGGCGCCGATCATTGCCTCGATGCTGTCGGCCGGCCTCGACCGCAACGCCATGCGCTGGGCCGGCCTGGTGGACGAAGGCAGCCAGGGCTGGGCGCTGCTTGCCCTGGCGCAGCCCAATCGCCAGGGCTCGGTGCCGAGCAGCGCGGTCGATACTTTCGTCGGCAACGACAAGAGCGGCGATCAGCGCAAGTCGCGCTTCCTGCTCGCTGGACTCGCCGGACTCGGGCGGCTGGACGCGGGAGACGTGCGCAGCTTTTCCGGCCGGCTCGGGATCGATCTCGATCGCCCGACCCGGTGGAGCCAGGCCATCGACATGGCCGGGCAGTACCGCAACCCGGCGCTCGTGGCGCTGCTCGCCGGGCTTGGCATGCAGGGCAGCGGTTGGGACAAGATGACGGCACGTCACCTGTTCCATATCGTCCGCGCGCTCGACCAGGCCGGCCTCGGCGCCGAAGCCCGCATGATCGCGGCCGAAGCGGTGGCGCGGGGGTGATCCGATAGCCAGGGCGATCGACGCCTTTCTCGCCATGTTGGCCGCCGAACGGGGGGCGGCGGCGAACACGTTGACAGCCTATCGTCGGGACCTCGAGGGCGCGGATGAGCTGCTCGGGAGCCTCGCGGAGGCGGAGCAGGAGGATCTCGCCCGTCTCGCCGGCAAGTGGGCCGATCTCGCTCCCTCGACGGTCGCGCGGAAGGCCTCGGCCTTGCGCCAGTTCTACGGTTTTCTCCTCGACGAGGGCTTGCGCAAGGACGATCCGTCGGCTGCGCTGCCGCGCCCGGCCACTCGCCGTCCGCTGCCCAAGATCCTGGGGCATGCCGAAGTGGAGGCGCTGTTCGCCAGAGCCGAGCTCGAAGCGCAAAGCGAGCGCCCGAGCGCTGTCCGGCTGCTGACGCTCCTTGAGCTGCTTTACGGTTCGGGCCTGCGCGCCAGCGAGCTCGTGTCCCTGCCGCTGGCCGCGGTTCCGCGGGATGCGCCGCTCCTCACCATCATCGGCAAGGGGGGCCAACAGCGGATGGTCCCCGTCTCCGGTCGCGCGAGGCAGGCGCTGTCGCGCTGGCTCGCGGCGCGGCCTGTCGACGGGAAGTTCCTCTTCCCCTCGCGCGGCAAGCACCTGACACGGGTCCGCCTGTTCCAGCTCCTGAAGGACCTTGCGGTTCGAGCGGGGCTCGATCCGGCGAAGCTGAGCCCGCACGTCTTGCGGCACGCGTTTGCCACGCACTTGCTTGAAGGCGGCGCCGACCTGCGCATTCTTCAGACGCTGCTCGGCCACGCCGACATCGCCACCACCCAGATCTACACCCACGTCGATGCCGCGCGGCTGGTGGCGCTGGTGAACGAGCGCCATCCCCTTGCCGAACGCCGCGCGCGCGACTAGCCCCGCGCGATGATTTCCTATCTCGAGTTCGAGAAGCCGGTCGCAGCGCTTGAAGCCCGCATCGCCGAACTTCGCGCGGCCTCCGAAGGTGACGAGGTCGACATCTCGGCCGAGCTCAAGCGGCTCGAAACCAAGAGCGCCGAGCTCCTCGCCAGCACTTATGCCGCGCTCACGCCCTGGCAGAAGACCCAAGTGGCCCGCCATCCGATGCGGCCGCACTTCACCGACTATGTCGAATTGATGTTCGACGAGTTCGTGCCCCTCGGCGGCGATCGGCTGTTCGGCGAGGACGAGGCGATCCTCGGTGGCTTCGCTACCTTTCGCGGGCGCAAGGTGATGCTGATCGGGCAGGAAAAGGGCAATGACACCCAAAGCCGGATCAAGCACAATTTCGGCATGGGCAAGCCCGAGGGCTACCGCAAGGCGATCCGGCTGATGGACATCGCCGGCCGCTTCGGACTGCCGGTTGTAACTCTCGTCGACACGTCGGGCGCGTTCCCCGGCGTCGAAGCGGAAGAGCGCGGCCAGGCCGAGGCGATCGCCCGCTCGACCGAGGCCTGCCTGGCCCTGCCGACGCCGATGGTGGCGACGATCGTCGGCGAGGGCGGCTCGGGCGGCGCCATCGCGCTCGCCAGCGCCGAGCGGGTGCTGATGCTCGAGCACTCGGTCTATTCGGTCATTTCGCCCGAAGGCTGTGCCTCGATCCTCTGGCGCACGGCGGAAAAAGCTCCGCAGGCGGCCGAGGCGATGAAGATGACCGCCCAGGACCTTGCCCAGCTCGGGGTCATCGATCGCATCGTCAAGGAGCCGATCGGGGGAGCGCATCGCGATGCCGAGGCGACGGTTCAGGCCCTCGGCGATGCGCTCGATGAGGAACTGCAGGCTCTTTCGGGCAAGAGCGCCAAGCAGTTGCGGCGCCTGCGCGAGGAGCGGTTTCTCGGCATGGGTGACCGCAAGCAGCGCCGTGGCAGGCGGCGCCAGGCCGAAGGCTGATTAGGTCGGACGCGCAAACGAAAAGGGCGGCAGGTTGCCCTGCCGCCCTTCGTGATTTGCCGTCAGGCGAGGTCTGTTAGACCGAGCCCTGCATATCGGTGGCGACCTCGTTGAAGGTCGTCGACAGCTGATTGCCCAGCGTCTGCATCGCGGTGATCGCGGCAACCGCGATCAGCGCAGCAATCAGACCGTATTCGATGGCGGTCGCGCCAGCTTCGTTGCGAAGCAGGTTCTTGAAGAACTTCATGGTCAGTCTCCTGGTTTTCATCTTCGGTACCCGGCTCGACCCCCTGTCTTCCGGATCAAGCAGTTTTGGGGATTAGAAGCGATGTGTTGAAAATTTCCTAACTGACAGGTTTTCGGCTTTTCCCTATGTCCGCCGTGCTCAGACCGTGCCGGCCATGGCCCCGGCGGACGTGCTGCTCACCTTGTCCCAGACGGCGATGAGCTGCGTGCTGAAAGCCTGCACGCCGCCCATCATCGCGAGGAAGATCAGACTCAGAATCAGCCCGTATTCGATGGCGGTGGCCCCGCGATTGTCAGCGAGGATCGCCCTCAATGTGAGCATTACTTTCATGGCCTTAGATCCCTGGTCCTTGTGCCAGTGGACCGGTTTGGCAGGGCAGCGTTAAGAATTCGTTCAAAGGATGGCTCTCGATGGCAAGAAATCCGACGTGGCTGCTCGTCGTGGCGGCACTGATCCGGGACGACGCGGGGCGCATCCTGATGCAGCAGGCGCTGCCTCGAAAACCGCATGCCGGGCAGTGGGAATTCCCCGGCGGAAAGGTAGAAACCGAGGAAAATCCGCGCTTTGCATTGCGCCGCGAAGTCTTTGAGGAACTCGCCCTGAGCCTCGACGAAAGGCTGATGAGCCCGGCCGGCTTTGCCGACGATGCAGGCCATGACGGAGCGCCGGCGATTGTCCTGTTTCTTTACGAATGCGCACGCTGGACCGGCGAGCCGCAATCGCGCGAAGGGCAGGCTTGGGGCTGGTTCACGCTGCAGGAAGCGGCCGACCTGCCGATGCCGCAGATCGATCGCGCGCTGCTGCAAGGACTTGCCGGGTAGGGGGATTGCCAAGGCTAGGGCACGCCCCTATGTGGCGCCCTCCAAGCGCGCCCGTAGCTCAGCTGGATAGAGTACCTGACTACGAATCAGGTGGTCGGAGGTTCGAATCCTTCCGGGCGCGCCACATTTTCCACATTTTCACGCAAATTCAGATGCTTAACGGGATTTTCGACGGACTGCCGCTTTTCCCGCGGCACGTTCTTCGCGAAGGCCGCTCCCAATCGGGGGCAGCCGTTGCAGGCTTGCGGGTCGAGGAACGACGCGAACCTTCCCCATCGACGCGCCCCGGGCGTGCAGATGATGGATCCCCGCAGGCTTGGAGTGAGCCGTTCAGGCGCGCCGAGGGTAGCTTACCTAGAACTCGTCCCCGTCTTCGAGACGGTGCATGGTGTCGTCGGAAAAGCCGAAATGATGGCCTATCTCGTGAACGAGGACGTGGGTCACGAGATCGTCGAGGCGAACGCCGGTAGAGCGCCATTCCAGCAGGAGGGGCTGGCGGAACAGCGTGACGACCGCCGGCATTTCCCCGGCATCCCAGATTGACCGTTCGCTTAAAGGTCGCCCTTCGTAGAGCCCGCTAAGGTCCCACGGGTCGGCAAGGCCAACCGACGCGAGTTGTTCGCGCGTGGCGAATTCCTCCACCTTGACGACGAGGTCCTCGCAATGCTCGCGAAATTGCGCTGGCAACGCCTTCAGGGCAGCGATGGCGATCGTCTCCATTTCGGCCTTGCCGGGCAATGATCCGCGCGCTGCGTCCATATCGCCGATATGGCGTCGCATCGCGTGTTTGCCAGCCCGTCGCGGACGGAACCGCGGGCCGCTTCACATGTTCATCCGGTGAGGGCGACTGACAGGAGCCAAGTAATGCCCGCGATACCCGACATTTTCGGTCGACTGATCATGGATCATGAATTGCATCGCGACTTGCTCGATGCGCTCGGTGAAACCCAGGGCGAATGCGATGAACGGACCGAGCTTTTCGAACGCTTTACCAGGGAAGTGAAAAGCCACGCCGCGGCGGAGGAACAGGCGCTCTATTCGACGATGATGCGCAAGCCGCAAACCACCGACGAGACGCGCCACTCGGTCGCCGAGCATCGGCAGATCGAGCTCATGCTCAACGACCTGGCAGCCACCTCGATGGCCTCGGGCGCCTGGATGACCAAGTTCAAGGCGCTGCGCGACTGCTATCTGCACCACATCGACGAGGAGGAGGACGAGAATTTCCCGGACTTCGCAAGCTACCTCACAGATGCCGACGAGCGGCACATGCGCGAGGTGTTCGAAGCGCGCAAGCAAGCCGAATGCGCCAAGGCGGAAGTAACGCCGCAGGTCCTGGAGGACGCCAAGGCCTAGGCGTGCCGGTACGATCCGTTAACCATCTCTAACGAGTCCCCTGCTAGGTCCCAAACCGCAGCAGGGGGACGAGGTGGCCAGCGCAGCCCAAGCCGACGGATGGACGAGCCGCTCGCGGTCCGTGCGCAGAAGCGATCTTGTGTGGACGGCGGGCGTCTGCGCGGTGCTGCTTCTCCAGGCCGTGCTGATCCTCACCCACGAGCCGTTCGTCGACGAGTGGCAGGCCCTGCAGATCGCCGTTCAGTCGCCGGACCTTGCGAGCCTGCTCGGCAACCTTCGCTACGAAGGCCATCCTGCGCTGTGGTATCTCGGCCTGCGGGGTCTCGGCGCCATCGTCGGCGCCCAATGGGCGCTTCCCGCGGCCAACCTGATCCTGGCGCTGACGACACAGTGCCTGATCGTGTTCAGGGCGCCGTTTCCGCGCTGGCTGCGCCTTGCCGTTGCCCTGAGCGAGCCGATCCTCTTCGAGTACGGCACGGTGTTCCGCAGCTATGCCCTGGGCGTCGCCTTGACCTTTTGGCTCCTGGCGGCGTGGGACAGCAAGAGGGCGGTCTGGCTCCCGCTCATCCTGCTCCCGGCCGTTGAATCATTCTTCGGGATCTTCTCGCTCGCTTTCCTGGCCTATCGCTTTGTCGAGAAGCGGCTCTGGTGGCCCGGAGTGGCGGCGTGGGCGCTTGTGAGCGCGCTGTCCGCATGGACCGTCATTCCGGCAGCCGATTTCGTGCCGGTCTATCCGGCAGCGCCTTCGCCATTCGCCGGAGCCGTGCTGCTGCTGCAGCAGTTTTCGATCGTGGCCGTACCGTGGCAGTGGGACGGGGGGCCGGAGTGGAACTCGATTCCACAGTCCGGCTGGTTCCACGCGCTGTGGCTTTTCTTTGCGCTGTTGTGTTTCGATCAGACCCGCAAACGCTTGCTCGACAGGGCAATCCTGGCGGGATTCTTTGGGGTGCTGCTTTTGACGTACGCCTTCAGCTACACGTTGGCGAACCGGCATCTGATGCTAATGGGCACGTTGCTGATCGCCCTGCAGTGGCGCCAGTCCCTCCGCGGCGGCTCGCTAGGCCCGTTGTTCCGCATCTGGGTTTGCATCGGGGCGGCGTGCGGGGTCGCGACCGCGGCGACGGCGCTGGCGATGCCGTTCGACACGGCCCCCCGAGTTGCGAGGATCATCGAACAGAAAAACCTTGCGGGGGAACACTGGGTTTCCGCGCCGGCGCAGCACGCGCAAGGGGTCTCCGCGATCAGCGGGATGCTGTTCGAGGGAATGGGCGCCGGCTGCATGAACGATTTCGTCCGCTGGAACGCCGCCACGACCGCGAGCAGTCGGATGGATTTCGCCGGGTGGGTGCAACGCGAAGCGCCCAGGGGCCGGTTCTACCTGCTGATACAGTTTCCGCTTCCGCGGCGCTCTCCCGCCGTCGAGATCGCCCATGTCGGACCGGGGTACGACGGCAAGGAATACTACCTTTACCGGGTCGGATCGGACGGCGAGCCACCGCGCAAGGCGCTGCCGCGCTGCGTGCCAGGCATGAAGCCGCTGCCGCCGCGGACATCCGCGACCCTTGTGAACCTTCGCTGAGGTATCCGCCGGGCGTGGCCTTTTGCGCAGCGGCAGCCTATGGCACCGCGCGACGACGACGAGCGCGAGGCAAGGAGCGAATTCTTGAGCAGCCTGGTAGGCCCGGACGAAGACGATCCGCGCGGCAAGCCCCCGGTTCCGGATGACGTGCAGGAGGCGATCCGTACCCTGATAAGATGGGCCGGCGATGATCCGGCGCGCGAAGGGTTGCGGGATACGCCCTCACGGGTGGCGCGAGCCTGGAAGGAATACTGCCTCGGTTACACCGAAGACCCGGCGATTCATCTCAGCCGGGTGTTCGAGGAAGTCGGCGGGTACGACGAGATCGTGCTTCTCAAGGACATACCGTTCCAGAGCCATTGCGAGCACCACATGGCGCCGATCATCGGCCGGGCGGCGATCGCCTACCTTCCGACCGATCACGTGGTCGGCATCTCCAAGCTGGCTCGCGTGCTCCACGGCTATGCCCGGCGGCTGCAGATCCAGGAGAAGCTCACGGCCGAAGTCGCCCAGTGCATCTGGGACAACCTGCGGCCACGCGGCGTGGCGGTCGTCATCGAGGCGAGCCACGCCTGCATGACCGCGCGTGGCGTTCGTACCCCGGGCGTCAACATGGTCACCAGCCGGGTGATGGGAATCTTTCGCAGCGACCAGCGCAGCCGCGAGGAAGTGCTCAAGCTGATGGGCTACTGACGCCCGATGAGGGACATTCGAGGGATGAGACTATGAGTTCGCTGCTGGTGCGCGGCGGTCAACGGCTGACCGGCCGTATCGAGCCGTCTGCCAACAAGAACGCGGTGCTGCCGGTGCTGTGCGCCACGTTGCTGACCGACGCCGAGGTCACGCTGCGCAATGTGCCGGAGATTACCGATGTCGAGCGCATCGTGCGTTTCTTCGGTGAACTGGGATCGACGGTCGACTGGGATCGGGGCGCCAAAGTCCTCAGGATCGACCATTCGACGATACCGGCCGGCGCGAAGGCGACCCTGCCGCAAGCGATGCGCGCCTCGATCATGATGATTCCCGGCCTTCTCGTACGGCTGGGAGAGGCGCGGCTCGAGCACGAGGTGAAGGGCTGCACCCTCGGTGCACGCGAGATCGATCCGCACGTTGAGGTGTTCCGGACTTTCGGCGCCGACGTAAGCCAGGACGGCCACGAGATCGTCTTCCGTTCGACCGGCACGGGCCAGGCAGCCCGGATGTGGCTCGAGTACGCGTCTGTGACCACGACCGAGAACTTCATCCTCAGCGCCCTAACGGTCGAGGGCACGTCGCAGATCGTCAACGCCGCCTGCGAGCCGCACGTCCAGGAGATGTGCGGCTTCCTCGAAGCGTGCGGGGCGAAGATTGTCGGCAAGGGAACCTCGATGGTTTCGGTCGAGGGCAAGGCAACGCTCGGCGGGACCGATTACACTTTCAACGACGACTTTCACGAGATCGCGACATTCCTCGCGCTTTCTGCGGTGACCGGCGGCGATATTGCGGTGCGCAACGGTTGCCCCGAGCACTTCGACCTGATCGATCGCACGTTCGGCAAGTTCGGCGCCGACGTCGAGCACGCGCAAGGCTGGTCGCGCCTTGCCGCGCCTGCACAGCTCAAGGTGCGCGAGAACTTCACCTCGCACCTGATCACCAAGGTCGAGGCGGCGCCGTGGCCGTATATCCCGGCCGACCTGTTGCCGATCTTCATCGCGCTCGGCGTCCGCGCCGACGGCCAGACGATGTTCTGGAACAAGGTCTACGAAGGGGGGCTGACATGGCACACCGAGCTGGCGCTGTTCGGCGGGCACACCTTGCTGTGCGATCCGCACCGGCTGATCACCTTCGGCGGCGAGCAGCTGGCACCGGCCACCGTGACGAGCCCGTACATCATCCGGGTGGCGATTGCGCTGCTGATGGTAGCGAGCTCGATTGCGGGCGAATCGACGATCCTCGATGCCGATCCGATCCGCCGCGCGCATCCACACTTCGTTGACAACTTCGTCGCCCTCGGCGCCGACGTCCAGTGGATCGACTGAGGCCCGGAAAAATCGGGGGCCATCTCCCGGGAGACGGCCCCCTTACGCGCGTGACGAACGCGTCTCGCAAGCCCTAAAGAGCCGTCTCGGCGTGTTGCTCGCGCGTTTCCCCGCGGACATCGCGGCCGAGCGCCATCTTGACGGTGGTGCTCAGGCCGACGTCGGTGGTCCAGATCTCGGCGTCGGCGAGATCCATGCGCAGCATCAACAGGCTGGGATCGTCCTTGCCGCGCGGGAAATAGGCCTCGACGAAGTTGCTCCACTCCTTGTCGAGCCGCTCCCGGCTGGTCTCCTGCAGGAGCGCCCCCTTGAAGCGGGCGAAAACGTCGTGTCCCTTGCTGGCGAAGGTGGCGGTGGCGGGGCCGCCGCGGGCGAAGACGTGGTCGCGGCCGGTGAAGAACCAGATCGCTCCGTTGGCGCTTTCGTCGAGCGCGGCGGTCATGGGCACCGCTGTCTCGGGATCGCTGTCGAGTTGGAGAAACAGGTAAGGGCTGTCGGCCAGCGCTTCCCAGAATTGCTGCTTGAGTTCCTCGTCGCGCTGGCGGTCGTCGCTCATCGTCGTTTCCACCCGAATTTCCTTTTGAAACGGGATGGTGGCGGGCGGGTTCCTGACAATCTGGAGCGAATGGAACGACATTGCGAATCACCCGGGATGGGAACATAAATAGAACATAGGAGTCGATTCGCTGATGGACCTGTCCGCTTTCACCAAGGCCGGGGAGCTTGCCTCGCTGGGCGAGCCGGCGCCCCGCTGGCGCCCGGGGCTCGCCGGTGCGCGGCATAGCGAGGTCTTTGCGTCCGGACGCGAGGGCGGCGGAACGGCTGCGGCGCTGGCCTTGGTGCTGGACGAAGCGGCCGGGCAACTGGAGCAGCGCAGCGTCCTGTGGGTGCAGGATGCCACTGCAATACGGCTGGGAGGAAGGCCGTATCGCCCCGGCTTGCCCGAGCCGCTGCGTCATCGGCTGGTCCACGTGGCCGCGAAAAGCCCCGAAGACTTGCTGTTCGCGCTCGAGGAAGGGGTGCGCTGCCGCGACTTTGCTTTCGTCATCGGTGAATTGGCGGGCAATCCCAAGGCATTCGACTTCACCGCCTCGCGCCGTCTCAGTCTCGCCTCGGAGAAGCACGGCGTGCCGCTGATGCTCGTGCGGCTCGACGCGGCGCGCGACTTGAGCTCGGCGCGAATGCGTTGGCAGGTGCGCTCCGCCTCGTCGCCCGCGCCCCGATGGAACGCCTTCGCGCCGGGCGCGCCCACCTGGCATGCCGAGTTGTTCCGCAGCCGCACCCATGCCCCCGGAGAATGGATTTTGCGCGATGACGGACATGTCCTCGTCGCCGATCGTCCCGCTGCTGCCACCGCGCCGGATCCTGTCGGTCTGGCTTTCGCGGCTCGCGGTCGATCGCTGGCGTCATGACGCGGGCGAGGGCGCGGACGCCGAGCCGCTCGTCCTCACCAGCGAAACCGCGCACGGGCCGCGGATCGAGGCGGCGAACGACGCCGGGCTCGCCGCCGGCGCGAGGCCGGGGATGCGGCTGGCCGATGCGCGTGCGTTGTGTCCCACGCTGAAGACCACGCCGAGCGATCCTCAAGGCGACCGCGCATTCCTCGAAGCCCTCGCGCTGTGGGCCCGACGCTGGGGACCATGGAGCGCCCTCGATGAGCCCGACGGCCTGCTGGTCGACGTCAGCGCGGTGGCCCACCTGTTCGGCGGCGAGGAGCGGCTGCTCGCCGATGCGCACGCGGTGTTCACCCGGCGCGGGCTGACCGCGCAGCTGGCGATCGCGCCGACCGCCGGCGCGGCCTGGGCGCTCACGCATTTCGCGCCGGAAAGGGCCATCTTTCCTCCCCGGGAGGGGGAGAATATGCCTGCGATGCTCGCCGACCTGCCGGTCGCCGCTCTTCGCCTCGACGATGACGTGCTCACCGTCCTTCGCCGCCTCGGGCTCAAGCGCCTTGGTCAGCTCGACGGCATTAGCCGCGACGCGCTGCACCGGCGGTTCCGCTCGCGCTCGCCTGGCGCCAACCCGCTCGCTCGCCTCGACCAGCTCCTCGGCCGCGTGGCGGAGCCGCTGCTGCCGGTTGTCGCGGTGCCCGACCCGCTGGTCCAGCGGCGGCTGATGGAGCCGATCCGTCATCGCGAGCTGCTCGATCGTGTGCTCGCCGATCTCGCCGCCGACATGGCGCGTGAGCTCGAAGGCAAGGCGCTCGGCGCAAGGCGGCTCGAGCTGGGGCTGTGGCGCGTCGACGACGAGGTCATCGTTCGCCGTCTCGAGTTCGCCGCTGCGACTCGTGATCCGGCGCATATCGCCCGGCTGTTCGCCGGCAAGCTCGACGATATCGACGCGGGTTTCGGCATCGAACTGCTGCGCCTGAGGGCGAACTGGACCGAGCCGCTGGGGTTGGCGCAAGGCGATTTCGAAGCGGGCGAGGCGCAAGGCACCAGTCTGGCCGAATGCATCGACCGGCTGACCGTGCGGCTCGGCGAGAAGGCGGTGCGCCGCCCGGTACTCCACGCCAGCCACATCCCCGAGCGCGCCCAGCGCTGGCAGCCGCCGCTCGCGCCCGAGCCGGCCAGCCAGGGCCAGCTCGCGTTCCATCTTCGGCCCTTGAAGATGCTCGACCGCCCCGAGCTGATCGCGGTGCTCTACGCCACTCCCGACGGCTTCCCGCAGCGCTTCCGCTGGCGCGGGCAGGTGCACGAGGTCGCCCGCGTCGAAGGGCCCGAGCGCATCTCCCCCGAATGGTGGCGCGAGAAATCGACCGTGCGGCTGCGCGATTACTACCGGATCGAGGATGAGAAGGGCCGCCGCTATTGGATCTACCGCCACGGCCTGGCCGGTGACGGACGCGGCGGACCGCCCGAGTGGTTCCTGCAGGGGCTGTGCGCCTGATCCTACTCCATGGCCGGAGGCACCAGATAAGCCCCCGCCGCCTGCTCGGCCAGCTGGGCGAAGCGAATGTTCGTGCGGTCCTCGCGGCAAGGCCCGATAAGCTGCAAGCCACACGGCAGGCCTTGCGAGAACTTGCCCGTCGGCATGACCGTCGCGGGCAGGTTCGCGACAAGCGCCAGCCCCTGCCAGGTGAAGTCCAGATAGGGCGCGGGCTCTCCATCGATCGTGATGCGCCGGAACAGCTGGTCGGAATGGACGCCGCTGCCTTCGGCCATGTGCTCGAATGCGACGACCGGCACCGCCGGACACAGCAAGAGGTCGTATTCGCCGAAGAACCGCGCCCAGGCGCGGAACAAGTGCTCGCGCTTTTCCGCCAGCTCGAACCACTCGCCGAGGCTTGTCCGCATGTAACGGGCGAGCTTGGCCGCGATGCCCGTCTCGTCCTGTCCGGCAAGCCGCTCGAACGCATCGGCTTCCTGCGGCGCGGGTGCGCCGACGATGGCGAACAGCACCTGCAGGTAGACTTCATAGCTCTCGCGCGGTTCGACCGGCAGCTCGACCTCCTCGATCCGGGCCCCGGCCGCGCGCAAGTCCGCGACGTAGGCTTCCAAGGCCTGCCGATAGCCGCTGTCGACGCGATAGGCGTCACCGCCCCACCATACACCGACGCGAAAGTCGGCGAGCCTGTCATGGCGCGGCGCCGGCAAGGGCGGTGCGAGAACGCTCATCAGCAGGTCGATATCGACCGCGCTGCGGGCGATGGGCCCGGCAACGCCCAGCTCGGGCTGGTGCAGCGTGCCCGGTGGCGGCGGAATATGCCCTCGCACGGACACCAGGCCGTAAGTCGGCTTGTGACCGAACACCCCGCAAAAGTGCGATGGGATGCGAATCGAACCGCCGATGTCGCTGCCGAGCTCGAACGACGTCAATCCCGCCGCCACCGCCGCGGCTGCCCCGCCGGAGGAGCCGCCGACCGTGCGCTCCGGGTTCCATGGGTTGCGGCTGATGCCGTAGATCGGATTGAACGACTGCCAGTCGCTGGCCCCGGCCGGGAGGTTCGTCTTGCCGAAGATGTTGGCACCCGCCTTGCGCAGCAGGGCGACCGCGTCGGCGTCCTGTTCGGGCATGTGATGGCGCAGGGGCACGAGGCCGCACGTCGCGGGCATGCCGGTTACTTCATAGGAGTCCTTGATGGTGATCGGCAGGCCGGCGAGCGGCCCGAGCGTCTCTCCCTCCCGCCGCCGCCGGTCGATCTCGCTCGCGGCGGCGCGCGCCCGGTCGCGGTCGAAGGCGACGACGAGGTTGTACTCGGCGTTCAGCCTGTCGATCCGGTCGAGGTAGAGGTCGAGCAGTTCGCCGGCGCCGATCTCGCGCGACTGGAGCAGGCGGATCTGCTCGGAGGCCGGTGCGAACGCGAGCTTGCGGTCTCTCATCACATTCTCCCTGATGCTTGTCCGAGGCTTAGCAGGGCATTCCTCCAGTGCAAAAGGATGGCGAATCGCGAATAGAACAGATAGGGAACAAAGCGGCGACTCGGGAGTTGAGCATCCACCTTCGGCTCCTGCGCGTTGACCCAAGGGGCGGGAGCGATCCGGAGGCTATGATGGCCGCAACAGACGAAATGGCTCTTCAGGACCGGCCGCGCACGCTGAGCGGAATCGAGACAGCTATTCACCAATGCCGGCGCTGCCCGATCGGCTTCCTCGACAACCAGGCCGTGATGGGAGAGGGGCTCAAGAAATCGGCGCTGATGGTCGTCGGCGAGCAGCCCGGCGACCAGGAAGACCTCGCCGGCAAGCCCTTCGTTGGCCCGTCGGGGCAATTGCTGAATCGTTACATGGAGCAGGCCGGGATCGACCGGCGGCAGGTCTACGTCACCAACGCAGTCAAGCACTTCAAGTTCGCCTGGCGCGGCAAGCGGCGGCTGCACCAGTCGCCGACCTCGGGCGAGATCGATACCTGCCGCTTCTGGCTCAATGGCGAGCGGTCGATCATCCAGCCGCAGCTGATTCTCGCGCTCGGCGCCAGCGCGGCGCGCGGCGTGCTCGGGAAGGCGGTGACGATCTCCAAGAGCCGCGGCCATGCCGTCCCGCTCGATGACGGCGCCGAGCTGTGGATCACCGTGCATCCTTCCTACCTGCTGCGCCTGAAGGACGAAATGAAGCGCGAGCAGGAACGCCTGTTCCGCGCCGATCTCGCGGCCGTGGCCGAACGGCTGGCGGAGCTGGCGGGATGACATGCCCGAAACGCCGCTCACTCCAGACAAGCGCCGGATCCAGCTAGATCCCGACACGATAGACCCGCCGCCGCGCGCACCGTTCGTCGAACTGGGGCTGATGAGCTGCTTCACGTTCCTGCGCGGGGCGTCGGACGCGGTCGACCTGGTGCTGACCGCGCGCGAACTCGGCTACGATGCCATCGGCATCGCCGATGCGAACTCGATGGCCGGCGTGGTGCGCATCCATACCGAGGCGAAGACCTTGAAGCTGCGTCCGCTGATCGGTTGTCGGATCGAGACCGTCGAGGGCTTCGCGTTCCTCGCCTATCCCGCCGACCGCGATGCTTACGGACGGCTGTGCCGCCTGATCTCGGCCGGACGAATGAGCACGCTCAAGGGGGACTGGCAGTCAAAGGGCGTATGCGAGATTTCGCTGACGATGCTCGCGGCGCATTCTGAAGGCGTGCAGCTGATCTTGCTGCCGCCGGACGATCTGGATGCCGAATTCACGATCGCTGTCGAAAGCAACGTCATTGCGTTTCCCAGCCCCCGTCACCCGGATCCCCGGGCCGGATTCCCGCTTGTTCCAGGTGTGGTGCAGGAAGGAGGCGAGACCCCGGATAAAGTCCTGCGCGACGAGGACAGGACAGCGAAGTTCACCGGAGCGTTTGCCGATGTGCTGGAGCACCTCTCGAAACAGCTCCCCACGCTGCACCATCTCGCCGCCGCCTACCTCTACGCCGGCGACGACATCGCTCGGATCGACCGGCTCGATGCGCTGGCGAAGGCGAACGGGCTCGCGCTGCTCGCCACCAACGACGCGCGCTACCACGCGCCTGACCGTCGCCCCCTGCAGGACGTGATGACGGCTATCCGCCACAAGACCACCGTCGCCGAGGCCGGCCATCTGCTCCACGCCAACGGCGAGCGGCACTTGAAATCGCCCGCAGAAATGCAGCGCCTGTTCGCCCGCTGGCCTCATGCGATCGCCGCCGCGCGCGAGGTGGCGGACGCCTGCGCCTTCAGCCTCGACGAGCTGAAGTACGAATACCCGCAGAAGGGCTATCCCGAGGGGCTTACGGCGGACCAATTTCTCGCGCAGCTGACCTGGGCCGGCGCCGCGTGGCGCTATCCCGAGGGTGTCCGCGCCGACGTGAAGGCGACGCTGGAGCGCGAGCTGGCGCTGATCGCCAAGCTCGAGATCGCTCCTTACTTCCTGACCATCAAGGAAATCATCGATTTTGCCCGCGGCCAGAAACCGCCGATCCTATGCCAGGGACGCGGCTCGGCGGCCAATTCCGCGGTTTGTTACTGCCTTGGCATTACCGAGGTCGATCCCGCCACTCACCAGTTGCTGTTCGACCGTTTCATCTCCGAGGAACGGACCGAGCCACCCGATATCGACGTCGACTTCGAGCACGAGCGGCGCGAGGAAGTGATCCAGCACATTTACGCCGAATACGGCCGCGACCGGGCAGGGCTGTGCGCCACGGTGATCCACTACCGCCCGCGCATGGCGATCCGCGAGGTGGGCAAGGCGATGGGCCTGTCGGAGGACGTGACCGGCATGCTCGCCCGCACCGTATGGGGCGGCTACGGCAACGAGATCGACGAGGAGCATGTCCGGCGCGAGACGGGCCTTGATCTGTCGGACCCGCACCTCAGGCGGGTGCTCAAGCTGACCGGGCAGATGATCGGCATGCCGCGGCATCTCTCCCAGCATGTCGGCGGCTTCATCCTGACCGACAAGCTGCTCACCGAGACGGTGCCGATCGGCAACGGCGCGATGCCCGAGCGCAGCTTCATAGAATGGGACAAGGACGACATCGACGATCTCGGCATCTTCAAGATCGATGTACTCGCGCTGGGCATGCTGACCTGCATCAGGAAGGCGCTCGATCTCGTCGAACAGCACCACGGCCGCAGCCTGACGCTGGCGACGGTGCCGGAGGAGGACCCGGCGGTTTACGACATGCTGTGTCGGGCGGATTCGGTCGGCGTGTTCCAGGTCGAGAGCCGGGCGCAGATGAACATGCTGCCGCGCCTGCGCCCGCGCAAGTTCTATGACCTGGTGGTGGAAGTGGCGATCGTCCGCCCTGGGCCGATTCAGGGTGACATGGTCCACCCGTACCTGAAGGCGAGGAAGGCGCAGCGGGAAGGAAGATCGCAACTCGCCTTGCCCGGCCCGTCACCGGAACACGGGCCGCCGGACGAACTCTCCTCGATCCTCGGACGGACCTACGGCGTGCCGATCTTCCAGGAGCAGGCGATGAAGATCGCCCTCGACGCGGCGAAGTTCAGCCCGGCCGAGGCCAACCAGTTGAGGAAGGCGATGGCGACCTTCCGTTCGCGCGGCATGGTCCACGCGCACGAGGAGAAGATGGTCGGCCGCATGGTCGCACGCGGTTACGATCCCGAGTTCGCCCAGCGCTGCTTCAACCAGATCAAAGGCTTCGGCGAATACGGCTTCCCGGAGAGCCACGCGGCGAGCTTCGCGCACCTGGTTTATGTGTCGAGCTGGCTGAAATGCCATTACCCGGCGGCGTTCGCCGCGGCGCTGCTCAATTCGCAGCCGATGGGCTTTTATGCTCCGGCGCAGATCGTGCGCGACGCGCGCGAGCATGGCGTCACCGTGCTGCCGGCGGATGTGAATTGCTCTGAGTGGGACTGCACGCTGGAGGTTCTTCCCCGTGCCGGGGAGGATCGTGTTGCCTTGCGCCTCGGCCTGCGTCAGGTCGACGGCTTCCCCGAGCACCTCGCGGCAAGGCTGGTGGCGGCGCGGCAGGAGGGCGGGAATTTCCGCGATGTCACCGAACTGCGCGACCGGGCGCGGCTGGGGCCGGCGCCTATCGAGCGTCTCGCCGCGGCCGATTGCTTCTCTTCGCTCGCGATCCCGCGGCGGCAGGCGCTATGGCAGGCGCGGGCGCTGATCGGTGCGCCCGAGCTGCCGCTATTTGCTGCCGCGCGCGAGCGGGAGGAGGGCGCCGAGCGGGCCCTCACCCGGCTGCCGACAATGCCGCTGTCCGAAGAAGTGATCGCCGATTACCAGACCCAGCGGCTCAGCCTGAAGGCCCATCCGATGAGCTTCCTGCGTGCCGGCCTGGCCGCGCGTGGCTTCGTGACGGCGGCCGACCTCAGACGCCGCAAGAGCCGCTCGATGATCAATCTCGCCGGCGTTGTGCTGATCCGCCAGCGCCCGGGCAGCGCCAAGGGGGTGGTGTTCATCACGCTCGAGGATGAAACCGGGGTCGCCAACCTCGTCATCTGGCCGGACGCCATGGAGCGGTACCGCAAGGTGATCATGGGCGCGCGACTGATCGAGGTGCGAGGACGGGTCGAGACCGAGGAGGATGTGATCCACGTGATCGCCGCGCACCTGGTCGATGCGACGGGCGAGCTGAACCGGCTGTCGGACGACCTGTTGCAGCCGGCGCTCGCCCATGGCGACCATGCGGGGCCGCACGGTCCGCGTCTCGCGCAGCCATGGCAACCGCCGGGACCCGAGCAACGCCAGGCCTTCCACCACGGCCACCCACGCGACGTACGGATCATTCCCAAGTCGCGCGATTTCCATTAGCGGCGCGCGGCCGAAGGGAGGGCCATGATCGATCCAGCAAAGCTCGCCGCCTTCGCCCTCGTTTCGGGCATGACCAGCCTCGTCCCCGGGCCGTCCATGCTGTTCGTCCTGGGGCAGGCCATGTGGGCCGGCCGGCGTTCGGGCGCTTCGGCGCTGGCCGGCGTGCAACTCGGCTACGTCGGCTGGTGGATCCTCGCCGCGCTCGGCCTCGGAACGCTCGCGGCGACTATCCCCCTTGCGTTTCGTGTGCTGGCGATCGGCGGCGCCATCTATCTGGCATGGCTGGGAGCGCAGGCGTTGCGCCACGCCGGCGCGGCAAGCGAACATGGCGGGCAAGTGACGCGCAGACGTTCGCCGCAACCACTGCGCGACGGCATCCTTGTCGCGCTGAGCAATCCGAAAGCCCTGGTCTACATCGTCGCGCTGCTGCCGCCGTTCGTCGATCAGGCAAGCCCCGTCGTACCGCAGCTGGTGCTGCTGGCCGTCATTGCCATGGCGATCGACGTCGCGCTCGGCGTGGCCTACATCGGCGCCGGAAGTCGGCTCGCTTCGGCCATGGCACGGCGGCAGTCGCGCACGTTGCTCGATCGCGCCGTCGGCACGATCTTCATCGTCATCGCCCTTGGTATCCTGATCGAACTGTTCGGCCGATAGGCGCCGGCTCTAGCCGTTCCCGGCCAGCGCGACGCCGACCTGGAGGAGCGGCGCCTCGAGCGCCGCGTACGCGATCCGGGCAGCAAAGGACGCGGCGGCGCTGCCACAAAGCACCACGACGGCCCAGTCGAATGCGCGCGCAAGACGCCGGCTTTCCTCGGTCGTTCGTTCAGCGGCCGGGCGGGACGCAGCAAGGCGCACCGCAGCGCGCCGCTCCGTGCCCGGTTTTCGCTTCTTGGAGGGCGCGTTCGAAAGGAGGGCGGCGACGTCGACAGCATCCTGGGTGCGCACGCCGCACCGCGCACCGCCGGTCCATACGATCCGTCCGACGATGCAGGTCTGGCGGTAGCGTATCTCGATGAATTCATTGCGCCGCAGCGGCGCGACGCTTTGAAGCATCAGGCCGCGAGAAGAAGCGTTGGCGATGGTGACGTCGGACCAGCCTCTCTCGGTTCGCAGGCGCGCGCCAACGAGGATGGTCTTGCGCTCCTCGCGCGGTTTCGGGCCCATGCGGTTCCGGTAGCGAAGAGCGGCCTAATCCCTTGTATTTGCCGGGATAGGTGATGACGCTTAGCGCCGCTTACGGTGGGAGGGGGGACGCAATTCAAGCGCAGTGTTGCCAGTCAAGGACTTATCGGGCATCGGCGGGGCGGGGGTATCAGGAGGATATTGTGCTCGACTGGTTTCGCCGCTTGGTGCCGCAGTCCGGCGATTTCTTCACCCTGTTCGAGAGGCATTCGGCGGCTTGCGTCGCGGCGGCCGAAGCGCTGGCGAAGCTGATCAAGGGCGAAGGCGACTTCGGTCGTCTTTGCGCCGAGATTCGGGACCGCGAGCACGATGCCGACGAAATCATCAGGCAGGTCCTGAGTGAAGTGCGCCACACTTTCCTGACGCCGTTCGACCGAGGGGCGATCATCGCCCTGATTGGCGCCATGGATGACACCATCGACGAGATCCACGCCTGCGCATCGGCGATCGAGCTGTACGATTTCTCGGATTTCGAGCCTGAAATGAAGGAAATGGCCGAGAAAGTGCTCGGTGCCACCAGGATGATCGACGAGGGTTTGCCGTTGTTGCGGGACGTTGCTCGCAACGGCGACAAATTGCACGATCTCACCGCCCGGGTCGTGTCCGTCGAAGGCGAGGTCGACAGCATCCACGATCGCGGCCTTAAGTCGAACTACTCCCGCGCGAAGACCTCCGGCGACACCTTGCGGTTCATGGTCGGACGCGAAATCTACAAGCACCTCGAACGCATTGCCGACGAGTTCGAGGACGTTGCCAACCAGATCGACGGCATCGTCGTCGATCACGCCTGAAGGCGGGCGCGTGCATCAACTGGCCTTCCCGCTGCTCGTCACGCTCGTGGCAATCGCGCTCGCGTTCGATTTCCTCAATGGCTTGCACGATGCGGCGAACTCGATTGCCACTGTGGTCTCGACACAGCTGCTCTCGCCGCTCGTCGCCGTCATTTTCGCCGCGGTCGGCAACTTCCTCGCTTACTGGATCGTCGGTCTCCACGTGGCGCAGACGGTGGGCTCCGGCATCATCGACAAGGACGTTGTGACACCGGCGGTCGTGTTCGGAGCGCTCGCCGGCGCGATGACATGGAACGTGCTCACCTGGCTCAAGGGACTCCCCTCGTCCTCGAGCCACGCGCTGATCGGCGGCTTGCTCGGCGCCGGCATCGCGCATGGCGGATTCGGCGTGGTCGAAAGCGCCGGCACCGGCAAGACCGTCGCCGCAATCGTCATTTCGCCCATGCTCGGCTTCGCCATCGCCATGGTCCTTATGCTGTTGACGAGCCTATCGTTCCAGAAGGCCCAGCCGAGCCGCGCCAACCGAACCTTCAAGGCGCTGCATCTCGTTTCTTCGGCTGCGCAATCGATCAGTCACGGCGGCAACGACGCGCAAAAGACAATGGGCGTCATCGCGGTCCTGCTTTATTCGACCGGCTACCTCGGGGGCGAGTTCCGGGTGCCCGAATGGGTTGTGCTCAGCTGCTATACGGCGATGGCCTTGGGGACGCTCTCCGGCGGTTGGCGCATCATCCGCACAATGGGCTCGCGCCTGACGCGCCTCAATCACCACTCGGGCTTCTGCGCCTCGACTGCGAGTTCGATAGTCCTGTTCGGCGCCAGCGCATTCGGCATTCCGGTCTCGACGACGCACGCGATCGCGGGCAGCGTGGTGGGCACAGGTGCGGCCCGCCGATCGAGCGCCGTGCGCTGGAGCATCGTAAGTCGAGTGGTGGTGGCGTGGTTCGTGACCATCCCGGCGAGCGGCGCGGTGGCCGCCTTGTTCTATCTGCTGACGAACCTCTTCTGAGCTCGCGCGACTTGCTCGGAAACGGGCGGGGAGCATCGCTCACGCGTCATTTTGCCCGCGCGGCGTAAGTGGCGGAAGGTCGCATTCGTCGCTCAGGTCCTCCACCAGGAGATCAGCCGGTTGCATTCCGACTGCCGCGGCGACTGCGAGAGCTCTGCCGAGCTGGCAGGTTGGCTTGCCTGTTTCGAGCTCATGAAGAAAGCGTCGCCCGACGCCTGAGGCTGTGGCCAGATCATCGAGCCGGAGGTTCATAGCTTTTCGTCGCGTGCGGATTCGTGATCCAAACAAGCGGGCGTATTCGGCGCCGATCTCTCGGTTCATTCTATACACCTTGTTTTCCCGATCGGGAAAATAGCAGCCGATTTGCGCACTCTTATGCACGAAATTTCCCGATCGGGAAAAGGTAACTAAGGATGACCATCATCGCAGCTCATCAAAACAACTGCGGCCGGCGAGGGCGCCGCTGGCGCGCAAGACCTTCACCAAACGCGGGCGCACGATCGCTGCGGAGGGCATATGACCCTCTGAATTTCCTCCACGCGTGATCAAATGACCACCGTCCCGCGTCGCCATTTGCCGAAGTATTTTCAAAAAGCCGGCGCGTGTTGGGAGTTGTCTGCTTGAAAGCCTTGGTGACCCCTACGGGACTCGAACCCGTGTTTCAGCCGTGAGAGGGCCGCGTCCTAGACCGCTAGACGAAGGGGCCATGCCGGAAGACATAGCACACCACAGATGGTGACCCCAACGGGACTCGAACCCGTGTTTCAGCCGTGAAAGGGCCGCGTCCTAGACCGCTAGACGATGGGGCCGCACCGATGGCGTGGCGGGGCACTTAGGGGCGCTGGCGCAGGCGGTCAAGCCTGCTGCCGGTCACTCGACCCAAGCGGCATCCTCGAGGTGAAGCTCGGCCTGTGGACGGCTGCCCCAGTCGTCGACCTTGGGCCTTCCGGCCAACCATATACGCCGTCCTGCCGCGCCGTGGAGCAGGGCCTGCCCCATGTCGGTCTCCGCCGCGCGGAAGGCGATCGCCTTGAAGCTGGCGCCGTCCTGCCCCGAGGCGATCAGGCGGACATGATCGCTGCCGACGATCTCGGCGCGGACCAGCCGCACCGGGCCGACCGCGACCCGCGGCGCGGGCCAGCCGACCCCGAAGGGCCCGGCGCCCTCCAGTGTTTCGACCAGCTGCGGCGTGAGGCCGCCAGGCGCCAATGCCAGGTCCAGCGTGACGACCCGCTCGGCCGAGGCACGCGCGACGGCGGGGGCGAGCTGGGCGTCGAGCCAATCGGCCAGTTCGGCGAGCCGCGCCTCTTCGACCGTCAATCCGGCGGCCATGGCATGCCCTCCTCCCGCGAGCAGCAGGCCGTTGTCCTTGGCACCGATGATCGCGGCGCCAAGATCGACACCGCTGATCGAACGGCCCGAGCCCTTTCCCTGGCCACTCTCGCGGTCGAGCGCGACGACCAGCGCCGGCTTGCCGGTCTTCTCCTTGATCCGTCCGGCGACGATGCCGATCACGCCCGGATGCCAGCCGTATCCCGCAAGGGTGAGGACCGCGCGATTGTGCTGCCCATCGATCTGCCGCTCGGCCGCCTCCTGCACGGCCGCCTCGATCGCGCGGCGCTCGTCGTTCAGCGCAGAAAGCTGCTCTGCGATCGCGCGGGCTTCGTCGGGGTCATCGGTGGTCAGCAGGCGAACGCCGAGCGACGCCTCGCCGACACGCCCCCCGGCATTGATGCGCGGTCCCAGGGCGAAACCGCAGTCGCTGCAGGTCGGCGCGCGGGTCAGGCGGCTGGCATCGATCAAGGCCGACATGCCGACGTTGCGCCGGTGGGCCATGATCCTTAAGCCTTGGGCGACGAATGCCCGGTTGAGCCCGCGGATCGCGGCCACATCGGCCACCGTGCCAAGGGCGACGAGGTCGAGCAGGGCGAACAGGTCGGGCTCGGCGCGGGTCTCGAAGAAGTTCTGTCGGCGAAGCGTGCGTACCACTGCCACAGCGAGGATGAACGCGACGCCCACGGCGGCGAGATGGCCGTGTGCCGCCGCTTCGTCGGCCTCGTCGAGCCGGTTTGGATTGACCAGCGCAAACGCCCGCGGCAGCTCGCTGGCGCACTTGTGATGATCGACCACGATCACATCGATTCCTGCGTCGTGGGCCGCGGCGAGCGCATCGAACGCCATCGCCCCGCAATCGACGGTGATGATCAGGCTCGAACCTTCTTCACCAAGCCGCACCAGGGCCTCGCCGCTCGGCCCGTAGCCTTCGAGCAGACGGTCGGGGATGTAGCTGCGGGCGTCGCTTCCCAGCATTCGCAGCAAGCGGACCAGCAGCGCGGCGCTGGTTGCCCCGTCGACGTCATAATCGCCGAAGATCGTCACCTGCTCGCTGGTGAGCACCGCCTGCGCCAGGCGGTCGGCAGCCGAATCCATGTCGCTGAAGATCGACGGATCGGGGAGGAAAGTCCGCAGGTTCGGCGCCCGGTGAAGCGGCAGATCCTCCCGAGCCACGCCACGGCCGAGAAGCAACTGGTCGAGAATATCGTGCTCGAGGCCCGCCAGGCCTTCGTCGAGCGCCATGTTGCCACCGCGCCAACGCCAGGCCTTGCCTGATAGCGAAGCCTCGACGCCGAAGACTGCCTGGCGGGTCTGCATGAGCTGGACCTATCTTAACGATGCGCCGCGAGAAAGGGCGGTGCGGGCGGCTTTCGACAGGCCGGAAAAGCAGTCTTCCCACAACAGTTCGAACAGGGCTCATCCGAATTCGACCCACGGTCCGTCCAGGAAAGTCAGCCTGATCATGGCTCCGTTGCCTTGCGCCCGAGGAAGCGCCGATGCGGCGTCGCTCTTGCAGCATGGAGGGCACCCGCTTCTCGCCGAGGCCCGCGTGCGCCTCGAGGGTGGCGGCCCCTTGAGCACGGCCCGCGCCGTTGTCCGGCGCGACGAGATAGCCGCTCCCCCCGGCGCGAAACGGCTGAATTCAGGCCGGCTGCCGCACGGCCGAGTTCGCCGCGCTCAGGATTGCCCGAACGCTCGCCGTTGCAACGTCCTGGTCGATGCCGACGCCCCAGACGGTCCGCGCATCAGGGGTCGTGCATTCGATGTACGTGGCCGCACGGGCATCGGTGCCCGTGCCCAGCGCGTGTTCGGAGTAATCGAGAACTTCCAGCTCGAGACCGAACTCGTTCTTCAAGGTTGCCAGCACCGATGCAATCAGGCCCTTGCCGCGGCCGCTGACGCTTTGTTCGCGCCCGTCGACCTCGATCGTGCCGGTGAAGATGCGATCACCGTCGGCGGCCCTGCGTTCCTCGAAATCGATCAGGCGGAAGCGACGGTCGGGCACCTTGACGAAATAGGCTTTTCTGAAGGTATCCCAGATGTCCGCCGCATTGAGCTCGCGGCCGAGTTCGTCGGCGAGGCGCTGGACATGCTTCGAGAAATCGACCTGCAGCTTCTTGGGCAGCTTGAGCCCCTGGTCCTGCTCGAGAACCCAGGCAAAACCGCCTTTGCCGGATTGTGAGTTGACGCGGATCACCGCCTCGTAAGTGCGGCCGAGGTCGGCCGGATCGATCGGCAGGTAGGGGACGCGCCACAGCTCGTCGTTGCGCATCGCCTGCGCCTCCAACCCCTTCTTGATTGCATCCTGGTGGCTGCCCGAGAAAGCGGTGAAGACGAGGTCCCCGCCGTAGGGATGGCGCTCGTGGACGGGGATCTGGTTGCAGTACTCGACCGTCTCGATGACCCGGTCGATGTCGGAGAAATCGAGGCCCGGGTCGATGCCCTGCGTGTACATGTTCAGGGCCAGCGTCACGAGGCAGCAGTTGCCGGTGCGTTCGCCATTGCCGAACAGGCAGCCCTCGACGCGGTCGGCGCCGGCCATCAGGCCCAGTTCGGCGGCCGCCACCCCCGTCCCACGGTCGTTGTGGGTGTGGAGCGAGATCACCGCCCTGTCGCGGTTGGGGAGGTTGCGGCAGAAATATTCGATCTGGTCCGCGTAGACGTTGGGCGTCGCCGCCTCGACCGTGGCCGGCAGGTTGAGGATGATCGGCCGCTCGCGGGTCGGCTGCAGCACCTCCATGACCGCTTCGCAGACCGAGATCGAGAAATCCAGCTCGGCGGTGGAGAAGGTTTCGGGGCTGTATTCGAAGTTCCACTCGGTTGCGGGGCGTTTCGCCGCCTCGTCGCGCAAGATCCGGGCGCCCTTGACGGCGACCTCCCGCACCTCGTCAGGGGTCATGCGGAAGACGATCTCTCGCCAGGCCGGGCTCACCGCGTTGTAGAGATGGACGATCGCCTTATCGGCGCCTTCAAGGCTTGCGAACGAGGTGCGGATCAGGTCTTCGCGCGACTGGGTCAGCACCTGCACGATCACGTCATCGGGGATCCGGCCTGAACGGACGAGCGTCGAGATGAAATCGAACTCGGTCTGCCCGGCGGCGGGAAAGCCGATCTCGATCTCCTTGACGCCGATCTCGACCAGCATGTCGAAGAAGCGGTTCTTCTTTACCGCGTCCATCGGGTCGACGATCGCCTGGTTGCCGTCGCGCAAGTCGGTCGAGAGCCAGCGCGGCGGGCGCGTTATCGTGCGGCTGGGCCACTGCCTGTCGGGCAACGGCACCTGCGGAAAGGGCCGGTACTTGCGGCTCGGATCGCTGAGCATCGCCATTTCAAATAAGCCTTACTGCATGAACCCCGCGCGGCAAGCGTCGCGGGCGATTTCGACTGTCGATGGTGAACGGCCCTTAGGCGGGCAGCCTGCACCAGCGGCAGGCCCAATGGCGCGCCTAAGGGCGCGTAAGTCGAAGCAGCGCAAGAAGCTCGCGGCGGTGCATGCGGCCGGGATAGGCGATGTCGGTTAACAATTCCAGTGGGAAAGGACGGCGCCGGCCCGGCGCCGCCCTTCACTCGGTCACTGCTTCTCGAAGGCGGCAGTAATGGTCAGGTTGACCTCGTCACCGACCATCGGAACGCCCATGGCGACGCCGAAATCGCTGCGCTTGATCTTGGCGCTGCCGTTGAACGAGATGTACTCTTTCTTCGACATCGGATTGGAGCCGACGGCAACGAAAGTCGCGTTGATCGTGGCCGGCTTGGTGACGCCGTGAATCGTCAGGTTGCCGTCGATCGTGGCGGTGTTGCCCTTGGCGTGGACGGCGGTCGATTCGAAGTGCGAGTTGGGAAACTTGGCGGCGTCGAAGAACATCGGGCTGACGAGCTCCTTGTCGAGCGCGTCGATAGTCGTGTGAATCGTGTTCATCGGCACGTCGATCGACAGCTTGGCGTCGTTCGGCGCTTTCGGATCAATCGTCAGCGTGCCGTTGGCTCCGGACAGCAGCCCCATGTTGGTCGTGAAGCCGAGGTGATTGTAATTGTACATCACCTGGGTGTGGAACGGATCGGCCTTGTACGTTCCCGCCGTGACCTTCGAAGCGTCGTGAACGGGTGGCGGCGGCGGCGGGCCACCCTGCTGAGCGTGCAGCGCTCCGAAAGTAAGCGCGCTGACGCCAGCCGCGGCGAAGGCGAGGACCGATTTACGCATGATTGGATTCTCCCATCGAACTTGTCGGGGGGACTTTGACGAGTTCAATTGACGATGTCCACCCTTGCGACGAACTGCAACGATCGCGAAGAACAAGGGATTACTTCGCGGCCGCGATCCAGCAATTGAGAAGCGCGTTGGCGAGGCCCTTGTCGAGCGCCTCGGAGGCTTCCTCGACTCCGTCGGGCCAGCTCTCGACTTCACCGGCGACGAGCAAGGCACCGGCGGCATTGAACAGCACCGCGTCGCGGTAGGGTCCGGGCGTGCCGGTCAGTAGCGCTCTCAGCGCGGCGGCATTGTGCTCGGCGTCGCCGCCGCGGATCGCCTCGATGGGCGCGTGCGGCAGGCCGGCCTGGGCGGCATCGACGCGATGCATCTCGAAATCGTGATCGACCACTTCGGCAAGCTCGTTGCCGCCGGCGAGACTCAACTCGTCAAGGCCCTCGTCGCCCGAGACAATGAACGAGCGGCGAGTGCCGAGGTGGGCCATTGCCTCGGCGTAGATCGGCACATAGGCCGGGCGGGCTATGCCGATGAGCTGGCGCTGCACGCGCGCCGGGTTCGATAGCGGTCCCATCAGATTGAAGATCGTTCGCCGGCCGATGCGCTTCCTGATCGGCTGGATGCGCCGCATCGCAGGATGGTGGTTCGCCGCGAACAGGAAGCAGATGCCGATTTCGCGCAGCGTCGTCTCCGCGGTGCGCCCGGCGGCCTCCATATCGAGCCCGAGCGCCTCGAGCGTATCGGCCGCGCCCGCTTTCGAGCTGGCCGCCCGGTTGCCGTGCTTGGCCACCGGCACGCCGCACGCAGCGACGACGAGGCTGACGGCGGTCGAGACGTTTAGCGTGTGGTGTCCATCTCCGCCCGTGCCGCACACGTCGGTGGCGTTGTCCGGCGCTTCGATCGGCAGCATCCGCGCGCGGAGCGCGCGCGCCGCGCCGGCAATCTCGGCCGCCGTCTCGCCACGGTCGGACAGCTCGATCAGGAAACGGGCGATGTCCTCGTCGCTCACCTTGCCGTCGAGCATCAGGCCGAAGACATCCTCGGCCATGTCCTCGCTGAGGTGCGGTTCGACCTCGGGGAGGGCGGTCATGCGGGCTGCTTGGCCGAAACGCCGCAGATTTCCAGGAAATTGGCGAGCAGCTCGTGTCCGTGCTCGGTGGCGATGCTTTCCGGATGGAACTGCACGCCGTGGATCGGCAGTGTCGCGTGGCGGAAGCCCATCACGCTGGTGCCGTCGAGTCCCGGCGTCTCGCTGGTGGCGTTGACGATCAGCGAACCGGGAATGTCCTCGACGACCAGCGAATGATAGCGCGTGGCGGTAAACGGGCTGGGCAGGCCCCTGAACACCCCCGTTCCGTCGTGATCGACGAGGCTGGTCTTGCCGTGCATCAGGCCGCCGCGAACGACGTGACCGCCGAAATGCTGGCCGATCGCCTGGTGACCCAGGCAAACGCCGAGCAACGGCCTGGCGGCGTCCGCACAGGCGGCAACGAGCTCGAGGCTGATGCCGGCCTCGTTGGGCGTACACGGGCCGGGCGAGATGAGGAAACCAGCGGCGCCGCTGGAAATCGCCTGCCCGGCGGAGATCGCATCGTTGCGCGCGACCTCGACCTCGGCGCCCAGCTCCATCAGGTAATGGACGAGATTGAACGTGAAGCTGTCGTAGTTGTCGATGACGAGGATCATGAGCGGCGCTTTCGGCTCTTTGGGCCGCCCGATCAAGCCTTGCCAGCGAAGCGGTCGGTCGCCCGGACCAGCCCGTCGGTAATCCCCGGCTCGCTGTAGAGGTGCCCGGCATCGGGAACGATCTGCAGTTCGACCTCTGGCCAGGCCTGCTTCAGTGCCCATGCGGCCGCGGGCGGCGTGCAGCAGTCATGCCGGCCCTGGACGATGATGCCGGGAATGCCGCTCAGCTTGTGCGCGTCGCGCAGCAGCTGGCCTTGCTCGAGCCAGCACTTGTGCCGGAAATAGTGATTCTCGATCCGGGCGACGGCGACCGCCTTGTCGTCTTCGGTGAATTCCTCCTCGACACCGGGGTCGGGCAGCAGGGTGACGGTGAGTGCTTCCCACAGGCTCCATGCTTTGGCCGCGGCGATCCGGACCTCGCGCTCGTCGCTCACCAGGCGGCGGTAATAGGCTTCGATCAGATCGTCCCGTTCGTTTGCCGGGATGTGCTCCACGAACGCCTGCCAGCCTTCGGGATAAAGCTCGCTCGCGCCATAGGCGTAGAGCCAGTCGAACTCGTCTGGGCGGGCGAGGAAGATGCCGCGCAGGACCAGCTCGGTGACGCGGTCGGGATGCGTTTCGGCGTACGCCAGCGACAGGGTCGAACCCCAGCTGCCGCCGAACACCTGCCATTTGTCGTAGCCGCACATCTCTCGCAGGCGCTCGATGTCGGCGACGAGATGCCATGTGGTATTGGCTTCGAGGCTGGCGAACGGCGTCGAACGGCCGCAGCCGCGCTGGTCGAACAGCAGCACGTCGTACAAGGCGGGGTCGAATTGCCGGCGATGACCAGGACTGATCCCGCCGCCCGGCCCGCCATGGAGGAACACCACCGGTTTGCCGCCTGCGGTGCCGCATCGCTCCCAATAGAGCGAGTGCCCGTCGCCGACGTCGAGCATGCCGCTCGCGTAAGGTTCGATCTCGGGATAGAGCGTGCGTCTTTGCATCATGGTGTGATGCTTTCGCCGCTCGCTCGCCGGCAATCAAGTCTCCGCAGTGGGCCCGGCCGAGAGGCGAGGACGATGTCCTCCTCGTCAAAAGCGGCCGTCACCTCGTCGGCCATGCCCCGCCCTCTCATGGCTCGGCGAGCAGTTTCGCCAGGTCGCCTTTCCAGAACCTTGCCCAGGTGTGCGTACCGTGGCCTTTGGTATCCGGGCTCGCCGGGATGAGAACGAACCGCGCCCGAGGCATTTGCCTCACCTGCTGCTGGGCGAGGCCGAGCTCCGGCGGATTGATGAAGTCGTCAGCGGAATTGACCCACAGCACGGGGACGGTGATCCGCGCCAGGACGGGTGCGGGGTTGTAGTCGCGCGAGGCGTCGAGCTGGTAGATCATGTCGTTCGCGTCGCCGCCGCTCGTCGCCTGCTCTGCCCGTTGGCCGGCGAGAAACGCGTCCGCGCTTTCACGCGTGGGATATTCGCTCTGCCAGGCAAGCGCGCTGCTGCCGGCCAGAAGCAGGATGTCGCGGGCGCCTTGCAGCCCGAGCGTGGGCTCATTCGTGTAATTGCCGCCGTTCCACGCCGGATCGCGCTCGATCGCATCGATGGCCATCTTGCGCCAGATCCGGTTACGGCCGGCCAGCTCTATCGTGTTGCAGGCAAACGGCGCCAACCTCTTGGCAAAACCGGGATAAGTCGTCCCCCACATGAAGGCGTGCATGGCGCCCATCGACGTGCCGAGAATCAGCTGCAGGCGATGAATGCCGAGGCCTTCCTCCAGCATCCGCTTTTGCGCGCCGATCATGTCCATGTAGCCATAGTGCGGGAAATTCATCCGCATCCCCTCGCTCGGCTTCGATGAACCGCCGTGGCCGATGTTGTCGGGCAGGATCACGTAGTAGCGCGTGATGTCGAGCGGTTGCCCGGGGCCGTAGAGTTCGTCGGCAAATTGCGGCCGGAAAAACTGGTGGCCGCTACCGCCGGTGCCGTGGAGTAGCATGACGGCGTTGTCGACCTGCCCGGTCGCGTCCTTGTGCGGCGCGCCGAGCGTGGTGACGTGCATCGTTATGTCCATCCTTTCGCCACTGGCGAAGGCGAAGTCCTTGAGAACGATGTCGCGCTCGCTCGCCCGGCTGGACCAGTCCTCCGCATGCGCGGGCGCGGCGGCGATGGCCAATGCGAGCGCCCCGACCAGATGCTTGAGAACCATGCGCGCCTCCCGCCGTTGGTATTGCCCCAAGCCTACCTGACGGGCAACACGATCGGCGGGGTCCGGGCTATTTCCCCCGCCGCCGCTCGACGACGACGAGCGGACCCAGGGGCGGCCCGCTATCCATGCGTGCTCTTGCAGGGTCCCACAGTTGCGACACGGTTCCATCGAGGAACAAGGCGTTGCGCGCCTTGATGACGTCGCGATAGTAGCGTGCGAGCTTGCCGAAGCTGACCGGCGCTTCGGAAATGACGAAATGGGCGCGGCCCGCCGGGTCGACGCCGACGCCGTTGCGGATCTTCTTCGAAGGTCCGTCAGGCGCAAACTGGGGGTGGAGCCGGCCGTCGATGACCAGCATCGGTCCCGACTGGGTAGCGAACTCCGGTCGCTTGCGGATCGTGTCGGCGAAAGCGTCGGTGCCCAGCACTTGCCATTTGCCGCCGCTTCCAAGGAACACGCCGTTCGGCTTCAGGTAGAAGTTGCCTGGGGCGCTTGCGCGATTGAGCCCATGCAGCCGCTTGCCGGCGCTGACGGTGTAACCGATCGGACGGCCGTCCTCGCCGAACATGCCCGCATTCATGACAAACCTCAGCGGCGCTGCGTGGCGAGGGCGTTTCGCAGCGAATGCGGCGAGGCTGCGATAGGGCTCGCCGCCATCGGGCCCGACGATGATGCGGATGCTGTCGGTTGCCGGATCGGCCGTGCAATCGGTGAGGGGCGCGCCCTCGAAGACGACCGATTGGCAGGCGTCCTCTGGCGCCGCCCTTGCCGCCGGGCCGGCTTGCGCGGAGGCGTTGCCGGCAAGCAGCCCGATCAAGGCAAGCGCGGCCGTGGCCGGGTTCACTGGCCGAATCCCGGCTCTCCGGCCACTCGAACCGCTTCTCGCGCCGCGGCGATGAGGGCGCCTGCCTTCGCCTCGCACTCGCGCTGTTCGTAGTCGGGGTTGCTGTCGGCGACTATGCCGGCTCCGGCCTGGACGTGCATCACGCCGTCCTTCACCACCGCGGTCCGCAGGACGATGCAGCTGTCGACCGAGCCGTCGGGCGCGAAGTAGCCGACGCCGCCGGCATAAGGGCCGCGCGTCTCGGGCTCGAGCTCGGAAATGATCTGGCACGCGCGAACCTTCGGCGCGCCGCTGACGGTGCCGGCCGGGAAGCCGGCGAACAGGGCGTCGAGCGCGTCCTTGAGAGGATCTAGGCGGCCCACCACGTTGCTGACGATGTGCATCACGTGGCTGTAGCGCTCGATGGTGAAGCTGGCGGTGACTTTCACGCTGTCGGCCGCCGCCACCCGGCCGACGTCGTTGCGGCCGAGATCGAGCAGCATCAGATGCTCGGCACATTCCTTCGGGTCGGCGAGCAGGCTGCGCTCGGCCGCCTCGTCCTCCTCCCGTGTCGCACCGCGGGGGCGGGTCCCGGCGATGGGGCGGATCGTCACCTCGCCGTCGCGCACGCGAACGAGAATTTCCGGGCTCGAGCCGACCACAGCAAAGCCGGGCAGGTCGAGGAAATAGAGGAATGGCGATGGGTTCACTCGCCTCAGCGCCCGGTAAAGCGCGAACGGTGGCAGCGGGAAGGGACAAGTGAAGCGCTGGGCGAGCACGACCTGGAAGATGTCTCCGGCGGCGATGTATTCCTTCGCGGCCAGCACCATCTGCTCGTACTGTCCCTCGCGCATCACCGGCGTCAGCGACAGCTCGCTCAGGTGCGTTTCGCGGCCGCCGGAGGGAACCGGGGCGGCAAGCGCCCGCAGCGCCGTGTCCACGCGCTCGCCGGCGGCCTCGATCGCGAGGTCCGGATCGGCGCCATCGGGCCACACGGGGGCGATGCAGAACAGCTCGTCCGACAGGTTGTCGAACACCAGGATCGTGGTGGGGCGGACGAACAGCATGTCGGGCAAGGCAAGCTCGCTAGCCGGCGCGCGCGGCAGCTTTTCGACCAGGCCGATGGTCTCGTAGCCGAAGTAGCCGACCAGGCAGGCGATCGGCGGCAGGTCCTCCGGCACCTCGATCCGGCACGCTTCGACGAGCGCGCGCAATTCGGCCAGCGTGTCGCCGGAAAGCGCGGCAAAGGCCTCGCGATCGTGCCGCCAATCGCGGTTCACCTCGCACGCATGGCCCGTGGCGCGGAACACGAGGTCGGGGGCGATCCCGAGCAAGCTGTAGCGCCCGCGCACCTCGCCGCCTTCGACGGATTCGAGCAGGAAGTCGCCACGGCCGCGCTCGATCAGCTTGAGCGCCGCGCCGACGGGGGTTTCGGTGTCCGCGACGAGCCTTCGCCAGACGAGTGCCGGGCGCCCGTCCGCTAGCTGCCGACGCGCGGCGGCGGCGTTTTCGGGTAGGGCGCCGGCCAAGGCAGGGCCTATTGTCCGCCGCCGGTGAGCTGCTTCGCCACCGCGTCGATTGCCGCCTGGTTCTTCTTCACTCCGACATCCTGCTGGGCAGCCTTGATCAGTTGCTGGGCATATTCGTCGCCGAACAGGCTGCCGAGCTGTTGCTGCGCATCGGCAACGGCAGGATCGTTGGCAGCAAGGGAAGGCAGGGCGATGTCGTCCAGCTTGACCAGGAACCAGCCGCTCTCCTGCGGCATTTCGAGGCGCTTCACGGTGCCCTTGGCCATGTTGAACATCAACGCCAGGACAGGCGGCACGCGCGGCTGCTTGGCAAGTTCGTCGCGGGCCATGTCGATCGACTGGGGCGGAGGCAGCGAGATCTTCTCGGCCGCAAGCGCATCGGCAACCGCCTGCCCATGCTGGATACGCTGCATCACCCGGTCGGCCGCGGCCTTGGCGACCTTGGCGCCCTCCGAGGTCCGCCAGGCTGCGGTGACCTGGTCCTTGATCTCGGCGAGCGGCGCAGCGGCCGAAGGAGTGATGGTGGAGACTTCGAACACGAGATAAGTCTTGCCGGGTTCGATTTCCGCAAGCTGCGGCTTGCCTTGCTCCATCTCGAAGGCCGTCTTGAGCGCCTTGGTGAGCACCGGTGCCGCGGTCTGCTGCGTGCCGTAGACGTGGCCGTCCGCGGTCAGCGGCGGCGTGTCGGTCGGGGTGACGTTAAGCTTCTGGGCAACCTGGGAGAGGCTGGAGCCCTCGTCGAGCTGGTCCTCGACGCTCGATGCGAGATCGATGAAAGCCTTCTTGCGCTGTTCCTCGGTCAGGGCCTTCGCGATCTCGTCATGGACATCGGCGAGAGTTCGCGCCGGCGTGTTCTCGATCTTGTCGACCCGCAGAACGTACCAGCCGAGACCACCGCGCGTCGGCGGCACCACCGCTCCCTGCGCGGCGGCAAACGCCGCATCGGCCACCGCCGCGGAGCTCTGCGCCGCGAAATCCGCCTTGGTGACAGGCCCTACGGTGGTCGTGGCGAGTCCCTTGCTGCTCGCCGACGCCGTCAGCGACTGGCCGCGCTTCACTTCATCTTCCACCGCCTTTGCGGCCGCCTCGGTCGGTACGATCATCTGGGTGAAGGTACGGGTCGACTTGGCCTCGTACTGGGCCTTGTTCTGGTTGTAGCGCGCGGCGATTTGCGCCTCGCTCGGCGGCGCGACATTGCCCAGCGCCTGCTCTCCGAACGAGGCATAGCGGATCACGCGCCGCTCGGGCCGCATGTAGTCGGCGTGGTGGGCGACGTAGTAGGCCTTGAGCTGCTCGTCGGTCGGATCGCCCTTCGGGGCAAAGGCGGCGCTCGGAAGAGCGATGATCGAACCCTTGCGCCGTTCCTTGAGCAGCATGGCATACTGCAGGGCGACGCCTTGTGACGCGGTGGTGCCGAAGCCGGCAGGGGTGATCATCTGGCGAGCGTAGAGGCCGGCCGCGATGTCGTTGCGCACGAGCTCTTCGCTCAGGCCGCGCTGGCGCAGGGCCGCGTTGAACAGGTTCTGGTCGAACTTTCCGTCCGGCCCCTGAAAGGCCGGGATCTGGACGAGCTCGCTGTCGACGAGCCGCTTGCCCGCCCGCAAGCCGTTCTTGTGGGCATATTCGGCGAGGGCGGTGCGCTGAAGTATCTGGTCGAGAACCTGGTTCATCCCGCCGCCGGCGATGAATTGCTGCATCGTCAGCGTGGGGTTCTGCTGCTGCTGGTTCTGGTACGCCGTCGTGACCGCGGCCGAGAGATCGGATTGACTGATCTTCTGGTCGCCGACCACGGCGACGTTGTCACTGCCGCCGACCCCGCCCGTCAATCCGTTTATCTCGACGCTCGTAAGGCCAAACGCGAGGGCGATGAGCACCAGGAAGGCGAGCGTGAAGATCACCCCGAACTTTGACTTGAAGAAATCGCGGAAGAATTGGAGCATCGGGTGACTTCTTGTGGCGGAAAGGCACCGCGCCATATCCCCGCTGCGGCGCGCCCGCAACAGTTGCCGCCCGCTTTCCCCGGCGGGACAATTGCCGCTTTGACAACGCAGCGCGGGCCTATTAGCGGGCCTCAACCCGCCTGCCCGCCAGGCTCTCACCCACGGCTGATTTGTTAGGCAACGATGTCCGTACGCCCGTATATCGTCGGTAACTGGAAGATGCACGGCACCCGCGCGATGCTCTCGGAAGCGCGCGCAATCGACCGTGCGGCCGAGCGGCTGCTGAAGGTCGAGGTCGCGCTCGCGCCGCCGTATACCCTCATTCACGCCACTCGCAAGGAAGCGTCGCTGATCGGCGTCGGAGCGCAGGATTGCCATGCCGCAGAGGGCGGGGCGCACACGGGCGACATCTCCGCGGCGATGCTCAAGGACGCCGGCGCCGGCTTCGTGATCGTCGGCCACAGCGAGCGGCGCGCGGAGCACGCCGAGACGGACGCGGATGTCCGGGCGAAGGCCCAGGCAGCGCTCGCGACGAGCCTCTCCGTGATCGTCTGCGTCGGCGAGACCGAGGCCGAGCGCGACGCCGGCCGGGCCGAGGAGGTCGTGGCACGGCAGCTCGAGGGCTCGCTGCCGCGGGGCGAGGGCGCCCCGGCCAAGGTCACCGTGGCCTATGAGCCTGTTTGGGCGATCGGCACGGGCCGCACGCCGACGGTGGCGGACATCGGCGCCATGCACCGCTCGATCCGCGAACGGCTGAAGGCGATCTATGGCGATGACGGGGTCGAGATTCGCATTCTCTACGGCGGCTCCGTGAAACCGGAGAACGCCGCCGAACTGCTGACGGCAGAGGAAGTCGGTGGAGCGCTCGTGGGTGGCGCAAGCCTTACCGCCGAGAGCTTCCTTGGCATTGTCGCCGCCGCGCACGAAGCAATCGAAGCCTGACCCGGCGACATTGTAAGTTGGCGCAGCGCTCGCTATCTGGCGCGCGTCCGCAGAGCCGATCCGGGATCTTGTCATGAGCCTTTTTTTGTTTCTCACCGTCCTCCAGGCGATCGTCGCAGCCGCGCTTGTCGGTATCGTGCTGATCCAGCGTTCGGAAGGCGGCGGGCTCGGTATCGGTGGAGGCAGCGGCAATCCCGGCGGCCTGATGAGCGCGCGCGGCGCGGCCGATTTCCTGACCAGGACCACGAAGTGGCTGGCGATTGCCTTCGTCACGCTGGCGATCATCATGGCGGCGGTGGCCGTGAAGGCGACCTCCGGCACCGCGGTCGACACGTCGCTCAAGCGGACGACCGTACCGCCGGTCGGTGCGCAGCCGCAGCCCGCCCCCGCACCAGCGCCAGGGGCGACGCCCGCGGCCCCAGCCGACAACGATCCGCTCAAGAACGTCGCCCAATAGGCGGCCCATCACCTGATCGCTGTGCAAATCGGGCAAGCTAGCGCTTGCGCCGAATCCTAAAGCCTGCGTAAGGCCCGACTCCCATGGCGCGGTTCATTTTTATTACCGGCGGCGTGGTCTCTTCGCTTGGCAAAGGGCTGATGGCGGCAAGTCTCGCCGCGCTCCTCCAGGCGCGCGGCTACAAGGTCCGCATCCGCAAGTTCGATCCCTACCTCAACGTCGATCCGGGGACGATGAGCCCCTACCAGCACGGCGAGGTGTACGTCACCGACGACGGGGCCGAGACCGACCTCGACCTGGGCCATTACGAGCGCTTTACGGGCGTTTCGGCGCGGCAGGCCGACAACATCACCTCGGGCCGCGTTTACCGTGACATCATCGCCAAGGAACGTCGTGGCGACTACCTCGGCGCCACGGTCCAAGTCATCCCGCATGTCACCGACGCGATCAAGGAATTCGCGCTCGCCGATACCGACGGGCAAGATTTCATCCTTTGCGAGATCGGCGGAACGGTGGGCGACATCGAGAGCCTGCCGTTCATGGAGGCGATCCGGCAGCTCAGAAACGAGCTCGAGCCGGAGCAGACCCTGTCCGTCCATGTCACGCTGGTGCCGTACATCGCCGCGGCCGGCGAGCTCAAGACGAAGCCGACCCAGCACTCGGTTCGCGAGCTCGCCTCGCTCGGCATCCAGCCCGACGTCCTGCTGTGCCGCATGGAGCACCCGCTGCCGGACAGCGAGCGGCGCAAGATCGCGCAGTTCTGCAACGTGCGTCCCGAAGCGGTAATCCCGGCGCTCGACGCGCCTTCGATCTACTCGGTGCCGCTGCAATACCACGCCGAAGGTCTCGATACCCAGGTCCTGCGCTGCTTCGGCATAACCGACGCGCCGCCGCCTGACCTGTCGCGCTGGGTGGACGTGACGGAACGATACTTCAATCCGGAGGGCGACGTGACCATTGCCGTCGTCGGCAAATACGTCGGCCTTCCCGATGCCTACAAGTCCCTCAACGAGGCGCTGATCCACGGCGGCCTCGCCAATCGCGTCAAGGTCGACATCCGCTGGATCGACGCCGAGATCTTCGAGCAGGACGATTCGGCGATCGCCGCCCAGCTCGAGCCGATGCACGCAATCCTGGTGCCGGGCGGCTTCGGCGAGCGCGGCTCCGAAGGCAAGATCGCGGCGGTGCGGTTCGCGCGAGAGCGCAATGTGCCCTTCTTCGGCATCTGCCTCGGCATGCAGATGGCCTGCATCGAGGCGGCACGCGAGTCCGGGGTCAGGGACGCTTCCTCGACCGAGTTCGGACCGACCGAGGAACCGGTCGTCGGCATCATCACCGAATGGATGAGCAAGGAAGGGCTGCAGAAGCGCTCGGCCGAAGGCGACATGGGCGGCACGATGCGCCTCGGGGCCTACGACGCCGTGCTCGCCGGCAATAGCCACGTGTCGCAGTTATACGGCGGCAAGACCCTCATATCCGAACGTCACCGCCACCGCTACGAGGTCAACTCGACCTACCGCGATTCGCTGGAACGGCAGGGCCTCATTTTTTCGGGCATGTCTCCCGACGGCTTGTTGCCGGAAATCGTCGAACGGCCCGATCACCCCTGGTTCATCGGCGTGCAGTTCCATCCCGAGCTCAAGAGCAAGCCGTTCGACCCCCACCCGCTGTTTTCGGGTTTCATCGCCGCTGCGGTCCATCAATCACGACTTGTCTGATCCCGGGACTGTCCCGGCGTGGCTAGTGGAAAACACTTGCGTTCGGCACCCCGGCGGATTTAGCCCTGTGTCGAGGTCGTGATGAAATTTCCATGCTGTTCAGGGGAGCATGGGACCAGGGCTTCGCTTTTTTCCTATTTTTAGTTCGCCGCTTGGACCTGGCCGTCTTCTGCGACCCGGGCGGTCATTTTGAGAGGCGGATCGGCGCCACAAGCGCCGAGGGGGCGGAACCCATCCCGGTTCCGCCCCCAAAATGTATCAAATTGTATCGAATTATCCGCGTCTTGCCTTGTCAGGCGGCGTCGGCCTTCTTGTCGCCTTGCTCGACGACCTCTAGCCTGCGCTGGCCGGCAAGCGGGATCTTCTTCGGCTTCATGGCCTCGGGCACCTCGCGCACGAGGTCGATCACGAGCAGGCCGTCGGCGAGATCGGCGCTGGCGACTCGCACGTAGTCGGCGAGCTCGAATCGGCGCTCGAATGCCCGATTCGCGATGCCGAGGTGCAGCATTTCGCCGGCACCTTGCTCTTCGCGTTTCTTGCCCTGGATCACCAGGAGGTTCTGCTGCTGGGTGATGTCGAGGTCGTCGGGCCGGAACCCGGCGACGGCCAGCGTGATGCGGTAGGCGTCTTCAGCTTGCCGCTCGATGTTGAACGGCGGATAGTTGTCGCCGCTGTTGCCGCGGACCTGGCTCTCGAGAAGGTCGAACAACCGGTCGAAGCCGACGGTCGTGCGGCGATAAGGGGTGAGATCGAAGCGTTCCATCGAAACAAATCCTCTTTCTGAGCAATTTGAGACTGTTGCGGGACCCGCCGAGCGGCGTCCCGAATACAAGATATGTTGGCGCTGCCCCGCTTCAAGAGCTAGGAAGTCGGCTCAACGAAGGAACGAGGCGTGGCTGCTGCAAAGGTCGAGATCTATACCAAGATGTTCTGCGGCTACTGCCACCGGGCCAAGCGGCTGCTCGATTCGAAGGGTGTCGATTACGTCGAGTACGACATCACGATGAACGGTGCGAAGCGCGACGAGATGGTCGCTCGCGCACCAGGGGCGAGAACCGTGCCGCAGATCTTCATCGATGGCACGCCCGTCGGTGGAAGCGACGACCTCGCCGCGCTCGACCGGCAGGGAAAGCTCGACGGATTGCTGGGACTCTGAGTTGCCGCGCGTCGCCGTCCTGCAGATGACCAGCGGCATCGAGCCGCAGGCGAACGCCGAAGCGCTGGTCCGGGCTGTGGGAGACGCGGCGCAGGGCGGAGCAGCGATGCTGTTCACACCGGAAATGTCGGGGCTGCTCGATCGCGACCGCGGCCGGGCGGCCGGGAAGATCGTCGCAGAGGCCGACAACGCGGTGCTGGCGGAGGTGCGCGAGGCGGCGGCCGGCGCCGGGCTGTGGGTCGCGCTCGGATCGCTCGCGGTGCTTCGCGACGACGGTCGCTGGGCCAACCGTTCGTTCGTGATCGACGCCAAAGGCGGGATCGTCGCTCGCTACGACAAGATCCACATGTTCGATGTCGCCCTTGCCACGGGCGAGAGCTGGCGTGAGTCGGCCGCCTACGCGCCCGGCGAAAAGGTGGCGACGGCGGACACCCCGCTCGGCAGGCTCGGCCTGACGGTGTGTTACGATCTGCGCTTTCCCGCGCTTTTCGAGGCGCTCGGCAGGCAAAGCTGCGACATCATCGCGATTCCGGCGGCGTTCACCGTCCCCACCGGGCAGGCCCACTGGCACGTATTGCAGCGGGCGAGGGCAATTGAAGCCAGCGCCTTTGTCGTCGCCGCCGCGCAAGTGGGGCTGCACGAGGACGGTCGCCGGACGTATGGGCACTCGCTGGTGGTCGATCCCTGGGGCGAGGTGCTGCTCGACATGGGCGGCGATGAGGCCGGGCTGGGGTTCGCGGAGATCGACCTGGCGCGGATAGCCGAAGTTCGCGCGCAGCTGCCGAGCCTTGCCAACCGCCGCGCAATTCCTAGATCGTAAGGTGCCATGATCGTCTACGACCTCTCCTGCGACGCCGGTCACCGGTTTGAAGGCTGGTTCGGCTCCTCCGCCGACTACGTGAGCCAGCGAGAGCGCAGGCTCGTGGCGTGCCCGCAATGCGGTTCGGGCGAGATCGAGAAGGCACCGATGGCGCCGGCGGTGCCGCGCAAGGGCAACCGTCAATCGGAGCCGAAGCAGACGAATGCCGGCGGGGCCATTCCGCCGGAAGCGGCCGCGGTGTTGAAGAAGCTCGCTGAACTGCAGGCCGAAGTCTTGAGGAGCTCCACCTGGGTCGGAGAGGACTTTCCCGAGCAGAGCCGCGCCATCCACTACGGCGAACGCGAGGCAGAGCCGATCCATGGGAAAGCGACGTGGGATGAGGCGAAGGCGTTGATCGAAGAGGGCATCACGATCGCCCCGCTGCTGTTCCCGGTTGCTCCACCCGAAGAACTCAACTGATTGCCAGCGCGGCCGCGCGCCCCTAAACCGCGCGCGGGGCGCCCGTAGCTCAGCAGGATAGAGCACCAGATTCCTAATCTGGGGGCCACAGGTTCGAATCCTGTCGGGCGCACCAGAAACGGGGGACCGGCCGCCGGCCGGTTCCCCTTTTCCGTTTTCAGCCGCGCTCTCCCTGCGGCGCAACGGCCGGCGGTGGAGGCGGCGGCGGCGGCGCCTCGACGGGCGGCGGGGGCGGCGGAGGAGGTGGCGGCGGAGGCGCTGCAACCGGCAGAGGTGGAGGCGGCGGGGGCGGTGGCGAGGCCTCGTTGCCGAGCCTTACCCGAATGCCGATGCGCCAGGTCCGCCCGTAGGTGTCAAAGTAAACCGGGTTGGTCGGATATCCGTTGCCGCCCGGGGCGATGACCGGCTTCTTGTCGAACGCATTGTTGAGCGAACCGAATAGTTCGAACCGGTCGTCGAAGAACTTGTACGAGGCCGAGAGGTTCAAATACGTCGCAGAAGGAACGTGATTGTCGCTGACGCTGTTCGGATTCGTCGTGGCGTAGCCCGGATCGCCTGGTCCGACCGCCTTTCCACCAAATGGGCTGACGGCGAATAGCGTGCCCGGCCCGACGTAACGCAGCTGGACCGTTCCGCTGAACGGCCCTTGCGTGAGTGTGGCGAAGGCGTTGCCTTGCCATTTCGGCGCGGTGTTGAAAGTGCCGAACGCCGCGGTCGGACCCGACTGGCCGGCATAGTTGAGCGGCGGTGGGACCGCGCCGCCCGCGCCGCTGAGACCCTGTGAAAACAGTTGGTCGTAAAGGTACGAGGCGAGGACGCGTAAGTTCAGCGATCCGTTGCCCACCGGCATCGTGTACGCGCCCTCGAAGTCTATGCCGCGCGTGACGAAACTCTGGAGATTGGCCGCGAGGTTATTGACCGCCGTGATGTTCGAGTTCGGGACGGGATTGCCGTTAGCATCGTTGAAATCAGGCCCAAATGTGATGCGATCGCAGAACGATTGAACGCCAGCGGCGCATTGATTGACGATGTTTTGCGCGCCGACGCCGAATGGCGGCCCCAGGATCGCGTCTTTGATCTTGATCTGGTACCAATCGGCCGAGAAGCGGAATCGCGAGAGGAAGCCCTCCTTCGGCGACAAGACCACGCCGGCCGTCCAGGTGTCTGCCTTTTCCGGTTTCAGATCGATACTGCCACCGGTCGTGAGGTTCACCCCTTCGTTCGCGTTGTTGAAAAACGGATTGTTGACCGCTCCGAATGGCGGACCCGATGTCACGTTATAGGACTGGAACAGCTCGCGGAATTGCGGCGAACGGACGTCCCGCGAACGGGTGGCGCGGAAGCGCAACCAGTCGGTTACGTCCCAAATGCCGCTGAGCTTCCAAGTTACAAATTCGTGTGACTTTGACAGGCCGGCGTTCACGCCGCCAGTGCCCGTCGCCTTGCTGTGCGTGCCCCTGACCGCGCCGTCGAGTTCGAAGTACTTGCCGACAGGAGAATCCGCGAACACCGGCACATTGAGTTCGCCGTAGCCTTCCACCACCTCGGTTGTGCCTGCGTAGTCGAGGCCGTAGCTCAGGAAGTAGTCCGTGTACCACGGCTGGTTGGCGAGGTTGTGAGTGACATTGCCATGCTCGCGACGCCATTCAACGCCGGTTGCCAGCTTGATCGGGCCGGCGCCGAAGCCGTCGAACAGGTTTCCGCGCAGGTTCGCGGCGGCGACGTCCTGTTTATAGATCGAGAATTCTTCGAGCGTGCGGAACGCATATTCGATCGCGGCGGGGTTTGCGTTGCTTGTGCCGAAGAGGTTGAGCGGAACGCAATTGCCGCCGGCGGCCGCCTTGGCGACGTCGGTAGCAGTATAAGGAAACCCGGTGCGAGGATCGATCCGACCGGGAATGGTGACACCGCACACAATCCCATTCGGTGTCTGAACAGCGTCCAGCGCGTAGGCAAGGAAGGTTCCTACGACGTTGTGATAAAGGTGCTGGTCGTTCTTGTTTTCGCCGTGCTGGAAGTAAGCGTCCCACGACCAATTACTGCCGATGTCGCCGTTGAGCGCGCCCACGACGTGCCAGGTCGAGTTGTTGGTCTCGTTTCGCGCCGTCACCAGGTTTACCATGCCGCGGCCAAATTCCGCACCGTTCACCGGAATCAGCGCCCGTTCCGCGGGCGTTAGGAAGGCATTGTCCTGGGCGATCCGGTAACCTGTGAAGATGCCGGGAGCGATCAGCTGAAAGGCGTACGGACCGATCGCTCCGTTTGCCACGGGATTGGCTGCTTCGCTGCGGGCATACCAGCCTTCCAAAGAGGCTGTGACGGATGAACCAATATCATAAGTGAGATGACCGAGCGCGCTGTACTTCTTGAGGCTCGGCCGAATGGTAGTCGTGTCGTAGGCTCCAATCGCATATTGGTCGCCGCCCTGGCGGAAGCCGAAAATGCCTGCGCCGAAGGCATAGTTCCCCGCGTCGTATGGAATGGTCTGGTCGCCGGCTGCATTGAACTGGACGATCGGGTTCAAAGCGGGGACGTTGACGCAGAAGTTCGGCCCCGCGATTACCGCCGTGCACGGGACGAGCACGCCTGTGAGACTACTTGTGGCAAGCGCGGCATTCGGTCCGACAATGTAATGCGGCTGACCGTTTGTCAGGTAGCCGGAGTTGGTGAACACGCCATAGTTCGTCTTGCACCAGTCGCGAACGTCGGTGCAGATGCCGATGGCATTGGTCTTCTGGTATTCGCCGCCTATCACGATGTGGCCACGGCCGTCGGCGAAGCCGGTGCCGTAAGCCAGCGACGCATGGTACTGTTTGCCGTCCCCGTGGTGAGTGGTTGCAGTGAAGTCCGCCTGACCCTTCAACCCCTCCAGTCGGTTATCGAGAATGACATTGACGACGCCGGCAATGGCGTCTGAGCCGTACACGGCGGACGCGCCGCCGGTCACGGTTTCGGTGCGGGCGACCAGCATCGACGGAATAAGGGTGACGTCCACGCCGCCGCCCGTGGTGGTCGGGACCACGCGCTTCGTGTCGACCAGCGTCAGCGTGCGTGTGCCAAAGAACGGATTGAGGCCGCGCAGGTTTACCAGCTGGGCGCCGACGTTGAAGTTGCCGAGGCCGACGTTGTTCGCGGCGAAGAAGTTCGAGTTCGAGGGCAGCTGCGCAACCACCTCGGCCACGTTGTTGAGGTTGAGGTTGTCGATATCCTTTTGGTTCAGCACGGTCACCGGCTGTGGGGTGTCGAACGTGCTGCGCGCGACGCGGGAGCCGGTCACGATGATGGCGTTCTTGTCCTTCGCCGCGTCGCCGTTCGCCTGGACGTTGTTGTCCGAGCTCGATTGGGCGTCCGCCCGGGTGTCGGCGGCGGTTTGCGCGTCTGCGGCGGCGGCATCTTCCGCAAAAGCCGTGCCGCTGGCCATAAGGCCGACAGTCAGCGCCAGAGTGCTCAGGCCGAGACGTGCGAAATGCTTACGGGAAACCGTGCCGCTCATCAGTGCTCTCCCCTTTTCCCGAGACCGCTTTTGATCCGGTCTCTGCTCTGTTTGGGGGCAAATTCCGCCTTGCGTTTGAAAAAGTCAAACGTTCTGCGACATCATGATACATTCCCGTAGGATAAGTAGGCTCTTTTGCCGGAATGTTCCCATCTTGATCGCTTCCCTCCTTGAGCAGGAAGCGGCGGTGCTCTAACGCGGCCTCGCCGATTTTCCGGCCCTCGACACGATGCACGCCCTCGCCAATCCCGCCCGCTTCCTGCGCATAGCCCGGCCGCTGACGCCGGTGCTGCTGCTGTCGGGGCTGCTGATCACGGGTGCGGCGTTGGTATACGGGCTGTTCTACGCCCCTGCCGAGCGGCTTCAGGGCGAGACGGTGCGGATCCTGTTCATCCATGTGCCCACGGCCTGGCTTGGCATGGGGGGCTGGACGGCGATCGCGGTTGCCAGCCTTGTCGAGCTCGTGTGGCGCCATCCGCTGGCCGCGCTCGCCGCTCGCGGCAGCGCTGTCCCGGGCGCGCTATTCTGTGCTGTCTGCCTTGCGACCGGATCGCTATGGGGCCGCCCCGCGTGGGGTACATTTTGGGTGTGGGACGGGCGGCTGACCTCGATGCTCGTGTTGCTGTTCCTCTACTTCGGCTACATCGCGCTTGCCGGCGCCGTGCAGCGCGAGGGCGGTTCCAGCCGCATCCCGGCGATTTTCGGGCTTGTCGGCGCGATCAACATCCCGATCATCCATTATTCGGTGATCTGGTGGAACAGCCTGCACCAGCCGCCGAGCCTCGGCTGGGGGAGCTCCGCGATGGCCGCGCCGTTTCTTTGGGGCCTGCTGGCCGCGATGCTCGGTTTCACGCTGATCTTCGCCGGCGTGGTCCTCGCCCGGATGCGTGCGCTGCTGGCCGATATCCAGGCCGAGGCGAGGCTGCGCCGCAAGGCGCAGGAGGACTGATGCGAGAAGCGTTGAACCCGTGGCCGTTCGTCATCGCCGCCTATGCGCTCGGCGTCGGTGCAACGCTGGCGCTGGTTGCATGGAGCTGGTGGTCGATGCGCCGCGCGGAAAAGCGCCGTGAGGAGGCGAGGGCAAGATGACCGCGGCATTCAAGCCCAAGCACCAGCGTCTGGTGCTCGTGATCCTTGCGCTCCTGGCCATCCTTGCCGCCGGCGCGCTGGCGGCATGGGCGCTGAAGAACCAGGCGAGCTATTTCTACATTCCGAGCCAGATCGTCTCCAATCCGCCCGATCCCGACCGTGGCGTGCGCCTCGGCGGGATGGTCAAGGTCGGCTCGCTCAAGACGGCACCCGACGGCGTGACGATGCATTTCCTGGTCGACGACGGAAAAGCCGAGGTGCCGGTGACCTTCGCCGGCATCGCTCCCGACCTGTTCAGGGAAGGTTCCGGCGTCGTTGCCGAAGGGCACATGATGAAGGACGGGACGTTCGTGGCGAGCAACCTGCTCGCCAAGCACGATGAGAACTACGTCCCGCGCGAATTGCAGGACATGACCAAGCAGCAGGCGCGCGAAACCGTCGCCGAAACCACGAAATGATCGCGGAATTCGGCCTTGCAGCCCTGTGGCTCGCCGCCGCGCTCGCCGCGCTGCAGCTCGTTGCGGCCTGGCTGGGCCAGCGGCCCGGCGGCGAGACGCTCGCGCTGCTGGTGCGTCCGGCGGCGGTGACGCAGGCGTTGCTGTGCGGTGTCGCCTTCGTGATGCTTTTGTGGGTGTTCGCGCGCACCGACCTGTCGGTCCTGCTCGTGGCCGAGAACTCGCATTCGGAAAAGCCGCTGATTTACAAGATCGCCGGTGCCTGGGGCAACCACGAAGGCTCGATGCTCCTGTGGGTGACGATCATGGCGGTGGCCGGGGGACTGATCGCGCTGATCGAGCATCGCCTGCCCGAAAAGACCATGCTGGCGACGCTCGGCGCCCAGGCTTTCGTCGGGCTTGGCTTCTACGCGTTCCTGCTGTTCGCCTCGAACCCGTTCGCGCGGCTGTTTCCGGTGCCGGCCGAAGGACAGGGAATGAACCCGCTATTGCAGGACATCGGCCTCGCGATGCATCCGCCGACGCTTTACTGCGGCTATGTCGGCCTTTCGATTGCCTTCAGCTTCGCCGTCGGCGCGCTGCTGACGCGCAACGTGACGCCGGAATTCGCCAAGGTGATGCGGCCGTGGGTGATGGGCGCCTGGATGTTTCTTACCGTGGGCATCACGGCCGGCAGCTACTGGGCCTACTACGAGCTCGGCTGGGGCGGCTGGTGGTTCTGGGACCCGGTCGAGAATGCATCGCTCATGCCCTGGCTGGCGGCGACGGCGCTGTTCCATTCGGCAAGCGTGCTCGCCTCGCGCGATGCGTTGCGGACCTGGACGGTGATGCTCGGCGTCGTCGCCTTCTCGATGAGCATGATCGGGACCTTCCTGGTCCGTTCGGGCATCCTGACGAGCGTGCATGCCTTCGCCGTCGACCCGACGCGCGGGACGTTCATTCTCGCTCTGCTGGCGATAAATATCGGCGGCGCGCTGGCGCTGTTCGCCGCTCGCGCCGGGACCATTGCCGAGGGCGAGCGCTTTGCCGCCTTGAGCCGCGAAGGTGCCCTGGTGATCAACAACGTCGCGCTCTCGGCCGTGCTCGGGATCGTCCTGTTGGGGACGCTTTATCCGCTCGTGACCGAAGCCTTCAGCGTGCGTGTTTCGGTCGGCCCGCCGTACTTCAATCCGGTGAGCGCGATCTTCGTGTTCCCGATGCTGGCGGTGCTGGCGGTCGGACCCCTGCTGCGCTGGCGACGCGACCGGCTCGAACGCATCAAGGGCCCCCTGATCGCGATCGGAGCCGCCGGTATCGTCGTCCTGCTGGCAGCGTGGCTGATGGCCGGCATCGCGCTCCTGCAGCTGCTCGGGCTGGCGCTCGCGGCCGTCGTCGCCGTATCCGCGTTCATGCCGTTGCGAGGCCGATCGCTAAAGCGCCTGCCGCTACCGGTCTGGGGCATGGCGATCGCCCACTTCGGCATCGCCGTCGCGCTCTTCGGCATGTCCGTTGACAGCGCCTTCACGGTCGAGAAATTGACCGCGGCCGATGTCGGCCAATCCATCAATGTGGGGCCCTGGCAGGTCCGCCTCACCGCGGTTGAGCCGGTTGCCGGTCCCAATTGGACCGCTCTGTCGGGCCGGCTTTCGGCAAGCTACAAAGGCGGCCCGGCACACGAGCTGGTGCCGATGTCGCGGACGTTCTGGGCGCCGCCGCAAACGACCAGCGAATCCGCGCTGCTGACGCGCTGGAACGGCCAGCTCTACACCGTTATCGGCGGAGGAACCGCTGACGGGCGCTGGCAACTGAGGCTATGGTGGAAGCCGTTCGTGACCTGCATCTGGCTGGGCGGCTTGCTGATCGCGCTTGGCGGATTCCTCGCGCTGGTCGGACGGGTCGCGGCCGACGTCCGCCGGCGAGTTGCGACGCGCAAGATTGCCGTGCGCCGTGCCGAGGTGGCGACGGCATGAAGGGCGTTCGCTGGAGCTTGTGGATCCTCGTCGCGTTCTTCGCGCTCGTCGGCCTGTTCGCCCTTCAATTGTCGCGGCCGAAGGACGACACGGTGGCGAGCACGATGGTCGGAAAGCCGATCCCCTCGTTCGCCCTTCCCGCGGCCACCGATCAGAACCCTGGCCTGTCGAGCGCCGATCTCGCCGACGGCAAGCCGCACCTCGTCAACGTCTTCGCCAGTTGGTGCGTGCCGTGCGCGGCCGAGGCGCCGCAGCTCGCCGAACTGCAGCGCGAAGGCGTTCCGCTCGTCGGCGTGGCGGTGCGCGACCAGCCCGACGACCTGGCCGCGTTCTTCCAGCGTTATGGCAACCCGTTCAGCCGCGTCGGCGCGGACAAGGTCAGCCAGCTGCAGTTCCTGATCGGGTCCTCCGGGGTGCCGGAAACCTACGTCGTCGACGGCAGGGGCGTGATCCGCCACCAGCACATCGGCATGGTCCGCCCGGAGGACATTCCCGACCTGCTCGCTCGCCTGAAGGACGCGCAGGGATGAGGTGGATCGTCGCCCCCTTGCTGGCGATCGCCGCGCCTGCCCTGGCGCAGGACACCATGCCGCCGGCGCCCTACGCCTACCAGCAGCTCCCCGACCCGAAGCTCGAGGCCAAGGCGGAAGCGCTGATGGAGACGCTGCGTTGCCTCACCTGCCAGGGCCAGTCGATCGCCGACAGCGACGCCTCGATGGCCGGCGACATGCGCAGTGAAATCCGCCAGCGCATCGCCGCCGGCGAGAGCCCGGAGCACATCCGCCGATGGCTGATCGGCCGCTACGGCGAGTATATCAGCTACAAGCCCCGTGTGACGAGCACGACTTGGCCGCTGTTCGTGGTGCCGGTGCTGCTGGTGTTGGCCGCGGTGCTGGTCGTCCTTCGGCGATTGAAGGCGCGCGGATGATCTGGATCCTGGTCATCGGCCTTGCGCTAGTCGCCTTCGCGTTCGTCGCGTTCGCCTTCCGCCTGCCGAGGGCGGCATGGACGACTGCCGCGACGGCGCTCGCCCTGGGGCTCGCCGGCTATGCCGTACAAGGTTCGCCGAGCCTGCCGGGCGCGCCCAAGGAAGCGGCGCCGCGCGTCGCGGGCGAGGGCGAAAACCTCGTCGCGATGCGCCGCGCCCTGCTGCCGGAAGACCAGGCGCGGCAGAACGCGCTCATCACCGCGGACGCTTTCACGCAGCACGACCAGTACGCCGACGCCGCAACGTTGTTGCTCGGCGCCGTGCGCGACAATCCGAACGACGGCGAGGCCTGGCTCGCGCTCGGCAACGTTCTCGTCGCCCAGGCCGACGGGGCCATGACGCCCGCGGCGCAGTTCGCCTATCGCCATGCCGAGGCGGCTGCTCCCGACAGCCCGGCGGTGCCGTTCTTCATCGGCGTTGCCCAGCTGAACCAGGGCCGCTTCAGCGAAACGCGCGGACTGTGGACCGAGGCGGCGAAGCGTGCGCCGGAAGGCAGTGCTGTGCGAAAGGCGATAGAAGACCGCATCGACCGGCTCGATTCCCTGATCGAGCAGATGTACGCCTCGGCCAAGGCGCAGCAGCAGGCGCACGAGGGACAGGGCGTGCCGGCGGTGCCGTAGCGCTCAGAACGTCACGACGACCTTCCCGATCTGCTCGTTCGATTCGAGGAACTCGTTGGCCGTCCGAAGCGCCTCCAGGCCCTTGAATTCCTTGGCGATCACCGGCTTGAGATGACCGTCCGCCAGCCCGGCGAGGATCGCGTCCCTCGCGCGATCGAAGCGGTGCGGATGGTTCCAGATCTCGCTCGCGACCCAGCCGCGCATCGAGCATCCCTTGAACGCCATCGGCCAATGCGGGTAGGGGGTGGGCTGCTCGCTGAGACCGCCGTAAACGAACAGGATCCCCCGCGGGCGCAGCGCCATCGCCAGCGTCTCGACGTAGGGTCCACCCACCGGATCGAACGCGACATAGGCGCCCTTGCCGCCGGTGATCTCCATCACGCGCTCGACGAGATCCTCTTCCTCGGTCGCCACCACATGGGCCGCGCCTTGCGCGCGCAGCGCGTCCGACTTGGCGTGAGTGCGCGTGGCGGCGATGGAGACCGCGCCGGCCCAGTTGGCGAGCTGGATCGCGGCGATGCCGACGCTCGAGGACGCGGCCCGCACGATCACCCCGTCGCCGATCCCGACATCTGCCACTTCGATGATGGCGAACGCGGTCATGTACTGCATCCAGATCGAGGCCGCTTCGGCGTTCGACAGGCCCCGCGGGGCGGGAAGGAGGATCCGCGCCGGCACGATCGCCTGCTCGCCCCAGATGCCGTACTGGCCCTGCTGGATCATCGGCAGCACGCACACGCGGTCGCCTTCCCTGTACTCGGCGACACCTTGGCCGACGGCCTCGATCGTGCCGACCCCTTCGTAGCCGATCAGGGTCGGCAGCTGCGGCTTCACCGGATAGCGGCCTGCGCGGTACATGGCTTCGGCGCGATTGAGGCCGACCGCCTCGACCTTGATGCGCACTTCGCCCGGGCCGGGATCGCCGACGTCGAGGTCCTCGATCCGCAAAACCTCGGGGCCGCCCAGTTCATGGACGCGGATTACCTTTGCCATCGTCTCAAACCTCCGAAAGATCGGGCCCGTCGAGGACCTTCTGCGTGTCGTAGATCGGGTTGTACATCAGCGTGCCGAACAGCTTTACCGTCTCGGCGCGTTCTTCATTGATCGGCTCGACCGGCTGCGCGCGCAGCAAGGCCTCGTTGCGTGCCTTGAGGCCGGCGGTGAACTCCGGGTGGGTCATGATGAAGAGGTCGCCGCGCCGGATGCCGCGCAGGACGCGCTTGCCGACTTCCTCCCTGGTCATGAACACGCCAGGGTCGAAGGTGAAGCTGCGGGGAGGGCGCCCGTCTGGCCCGACGTCGGTCTTGGGTTCGTTCCTCAGATGATCGGGCCGGACTTCGCCGGTGGTGGCGGCGAGGTTGGTCTGCACCGGACCCGGGAAGAATACCGAGACGCCGATGTTGGTGCCCTGCAGCTCGGTGGCAAGCGATTCCATCATCCCGGTGATCGCGAACTTGGCGGTGCAGTAAAGTCCCGCCGTGCCCACGGCGGAAAAGCCGCCGGTCGAGCTGGTCGCGACGATGTGGCACGGCTCGTCGAGCGCCTGCATGCGGGGGAGGAACGTGACAAGGCCGTTGACGGCGCCGTAGATGTTGACCTCGATGTTGAAGTCCCAGTCCTTGTAAGTGCTCGTCGCCATCGGACCGGCGATGCCGACACCCGCGTTGAGGCACAGGACGTGGACCGGGCCGAACACCTGCTCGGCCTCCTCGGCCGCCTTCACCCAGCCGTCGCGGTCGCTGACGTCGAGCCGGATCGGGTGGACCTTGAAGTTGGTCTCGGAAAATTCCTCCATCGCCTCGTCGAGCGCGGCGTGGCGGATGTCGGCGATGATCACGTTCATCCCTGCTTCGGCGAACGCCTTGGCCATGCCGAGGCCCATGCCGCTGGCGCCGCCGGTGATGAAGGCGGTCCTGCCGCTGACGTCTTTCATCGCGCCGTCTCTCCTTCGAGTCGGCCATTGGTCAGCCGCCGGGGTTTTGTCCAGAGTCCCAAGCGCCTCTCGACGAAACGCGAAAAAAAGGGGCCCCTCCCGAAGGAGGAGCCCCGATCCGGTACGGCTTTCGCCGCTCGGCTTAGAACTTCATGTTCGCGCCGATATAGAACCGGCGGCCGAGGACATCGTAGTACTGGGCGTTGAAGGAGCCGCCCATAAGTTGGCCGTTCGCGGCCGGAGTCGTGTTGGCGGTGTTCACACCCGTCAGCGGCGGAGCCTTGTTGAACAGGTTGTCCACACCGGCCCGGAGCGTGACATTGTCCGTGACGGCGTAGCTGCCGTTGAGCGAGAACAGGTCGTACGACGGCGCGCCGGTGGTCGTGGTGGCGGGGAACGTCGCGAATGACGAGTTCTTGATGCTCGGTAGGTGCTGCCACTGCAGGCCAAGCGTTGCCGGTCCCCAGTGGTAGCCGAGGGTGGCGAACAGCCTGTAGTCGTAGGCGGCTTCGTTGAGGCCGTTTTCGACGGTACCCTGCGTGCCCCGGTAGTCGACCATGGGCAGCGTCGGCAGCGGCGCTGACTTGAAGTCGATCAGGTAGTTGAACAGCACGTTGGCGCTGAGCGTGCCGGGCCCAACCTCCGCGCTCCAGTCGAGCTGGGCGTCGATGCCCGA
>Ga0207657_10000082_pt1 | contig 89667 bp, 79 predicted proteins | sample KBSC33metaG_FD_184316 | JGI IMG/M metagenome (GOLD analysis project Ga0207657, IMG submission 184316) | Corn rhizosphere microbial communities from Kellogg Biological Station, Michigan, USA - KBS C3-3 metaG (SPAdes) (version 2) | ecosystem: Host-associated > Plants > Roots > Rhizosphere > Soil ...
TATCTGTGGACGCAGATGCTCGACAACGACGCCTATGCCTGGTTCATGGCGCATGGCGGCCTCACCCGCGCCAACGGCCAGCGCTTCCGCGACATGATCCTCTCCAGGGGCCACACCGAGGATTACGGCCCGATGTTCCGCGCCTTCTACGGCAAGGACCCGGACATCGGCCCGATGCTCGAGGATCGCGGGCTGAAGCCCACGTCCGGCGGGGAATGAGCGCCCGGCGCCGCCCCGGCCGCCGGTCGTGATCGGCCGCCGCGCCCTGCTCGCCGGCGCCGGCGCGGCCTTCGCGACCGCCGCCGCCCCGCTCCGGCCCCGCCCGGGCCGGCGCCTCATCGTCAATGCGCTCGGCGGCCTCGAAGACCCAAACGACTGGAGCGCCTCCGACCAGGCCAATGCCGTCGGGGAGACGGAGCGCAAGCGCGTCTCGCCCCGCATCCTGCGCGACGCCCGCGCCGCCGGTCTCGACGCGATCAACGTCACGCTCGGCTATGTCGCGGGCGAGGGCGATCCGTTCGAGCGGACCGTCCGCGAGATCGGCGTCTGGGACTGGCGCATCCGCGAGCAGTCCGCCGACCTGATGCGGGTCCTCACCGCGGGCGACATCCTGCGGGCGAAGGGGGAAGGGAAGATCGGCATCGTCTACGGCGTCCAGAACGCCGCCATGCTCGGCGACCAGGCGTCGCGCGTCGACCTGTTCGCCGACCTTGGCCTGCGCGTCCTCCAGCTCACCTACAATCCGGCGAACCGCCTCGGCGGCGGCGCCGTCGCACCGGCGCGCACGCCGCTCACCGCCTTCGGACGCGAGGTGATCGCCCGCTGCAACGCGCGCCGCCTGATGGTCGACCTCTCGCACAGCGGCTTTCGCACCTGCTTCGAGGCGGCGAGCTTCTCGCCGCGCCCCGTTTCGATCAACCACACCGGCTGCCGCGCCTTGAACGACGTGCCGCGCAACAAGAGCGACGAGGAGCTGCGCCTCGTCGCCTCGAAAGGCGGCTTCGTCGGCATCTATTTCATGCCCTTCCTCAACCCGACCAGCCGCGCCACGGCCGAGGACGTCGTCGCCCATATCGACCATGCGGTGAAGGTCTGCGGCGAGGACCATGTCGGCATCGGCACGGACGGCGGCACCACCGGCATCGACGATCTCGCCGCCTATCGCCGCCACGTCGCGCGCCAGATCGAGCAGCGCCGCGCCGCCGGCATCGGCGCGCCCGGCGAGAATGCCGACACGCTGCCGCTCGTCCTCGACCTGATGGGGCCGGGCCAGTTCGACAAGCTCGCGCACCTCCTCGCCCGGCGCGGCTATTCCGGCCGGCGGATCGACAAGATACTCGGCCTCAATTTCCTCGCCTTCGCCCGCGAAATCTGGGGATGAGCCTGCTCGTCATCTCGCGCGGAGAGGTGGCCGAGCACCTGACCTACGAAGCGTGCATCCCGCTGATGCGCCGTGCGATGACCGCCCTCTCCCAGGGCCGCACGCGGCAGCTGCTGCGCCAGATCATCGATTTGCCCGGCGGCCGCGCCTTCGGCGTCATGCCCGGCGCGAGCGAGGAGACGCTCGGCGCCAAGCTGATCAGCGTCTTTCCCGCCGCTATGTCCGGCGCGCCGTCCCACCAGGGCGTCGTCGCCCTGTTCGATCCGGAGACGGGCGCCCCGGCGGCGATCGTCGACGCCTCGGAGCTGACCGGCATCCGCACCGCCGCCGCCTCCGCCGCCGCCACCGACGCGCTCGCCCGCGACGACGCCCGCCGCCTCGCCGTCCTCGGCACCGGCGAGCAGGCGCGCCGCCACATCGACGCGATCCGCGCCGTCCGCCGGATCGAACGCGTGACGATCTGGGGCCGCGCCCGCGGCAAGGCGGAGGCGCTGGCGGCGGAAATGGGGGCCGAGGTCGCCGACAGCGCCCAGGCCGCCGCGGCCGACGCCGACATCGTCTGCACCCTCACCGCCGCTTCCGAACCGATCCTCCTCGGCCGCTGGATCGCGCCGGGCACCCATCTCAACCTCGTCGGCTCCAGCCGCGCCGGCCCGGTCGAGGTCGACAGCGACCTCGTCCGCCGCGCCCGCTTCTTCGCCGATCACGAGGAAGGCGTGCGCCGCCAGGGCGCCGAATTCCTGAAAGCGCTCGAGGAAGGCGCGGTGAACGAGGACCACCTCCTCGGCGAGATCGGCCAGGTCTTCGCCGGCACGCTCGAAGGCCGTACCGACCGCCACGACGTCACCGCCTACAAGTCGCTCGGCGCCATCGTCCAGGACCTCGCCGCCGGCTGGTATCTGGTGGCGCGGGCGCGGGCCGAGGGGTTCGGCACCCGCGCGGCCTTCTGACCTACTAAGCCCCTACGGCGCCCCCGCGTCGGCGAGCCCCTCGCGCAGATGGAGGTAGCGGGTGCTGAAATCGCCGACGTCGCGCATCCTCTGCCAGTCCGGGAAGCGGATCGCCCGCCGGTCGCGCTCGATCAGCCCGTCCGCCTGCAGCGCCCGCAGCACCCGGTTGACGTGCACGGCGGTGAGGCCGGTGGCGTCGGCGAGCTGCTCCTGCGTCATCGGCAGCTCGTAGGCGCCGTCGGGGCGGAGCCCCTGCGCGTTGAGGCGGACCGCGAACTCGCACAGCAGGTGCGCGATGCGGCTGCGGGAATCGCGGCGGCCGACGTTCAGCGTCCACTCGCGGAAGGCCGAGGATTCGACCAGCGTGGCGACGAGGATGGCGCGCCCCAGCGACGGGCAGGCGCGAACCGCCGTCTCCAGCGCCTGCCGCGGGATTTCCGCCACGTCGCCGCGGGTCAGCATCTGGACGTTGTGGTCGGCTTCCTCGAGGAAGACGTTCTGGAAGTCGACGGCCTCGCCCGGAACGTGGAGGGCGAGGATCTGCCGCGCGCCGTCGCCGGTCAGCTTGTGACGGATCGCGTAGCCGGAGACGAGGACGGCGCAGGATTCCGGCCGGTCCCCTTCGCGCAGCAGGTAGGATTGGGCGTCGCGCGCCCGCAGCCTGTGCGGCAGGTCGAGGATCGCCCGCCGATCCTCGTCGTCGAGACGCCGATGGGTCTCGAGCTTGCGGACGAGCAACTGGAGTGGGTGCTCCCGTTCAAGGTTCACGTGCAATTCTCCCGCGCGGTTGGGGCGGGAGCGCAGCGTCTCTCTCAGTCGCCAACGCCCGAGGGCTGTTCGGTCGGCGATGGCGGCTCCATACCATGAAGGCGCGCCATCAGCTAATCATAGGTTAGGTTTCCCGCGATTGATCTGGTTGGGAACGGACGAAAATGTTATGCTAGCGCACCGCCGGGCAGACATCCGGGCCCCGGCGGCTGAGAGCCCCAGCGCTCCCGCCCGCGAAGGGGCGTCCATGGCGATCTATTTTTTCCACCTGCGCGACGGGGGCGACCTCCTCCTCGATCCCGAAGGCCGCAACCTGGAAGGGGAGGAGGCGATCGCCGCGGCGGCGCTCAGCGAGGCGCGGGCGATCGTCTCGGCCGACGTCCTGACCGGAACCGTCAATCTCGACCAGCGCATCGAGGTCGAGGACCGCGCCGGCGCGCTGGTCCACCGGCTACGCTTCGAAGATGCGGTGCGTTTCAGCGGCGCGGTGCGCTCCGCCGCCGTCGGATAGGGGAGGGGCGAAGGGCCGCCGAAAGGGGACGCGGCCCGGGTCGGCGGCCGCTCCGCTACCGGGGCCGAGGCACGTAGCGTTGGCGAAGCTCCTCCGACTCCGCCTCGCGCTCGTAGAGGGCGGCGAGGGCAAGCTGCCGCCGCGACTCCGCTCCCTCGGCCTGGCACGCCAGTGCCCGGCAACGCGCCGCCTCATCCCTGAAGTTGACCTTTCGGATGGCTTGTCCCTTCCCGCGATCCCGCCTGAGCGCGCATACTCCAACATTGATCCATGTTAGACACTTTTGAAAGACAAATCGCGGTGAAAGCCGCGCCCGAGCTCGCGGCCGCTCCCGTTCCGACGCAGTGCATCCATCCCGCCTGCCGGCCGTTGAGGCACCGAACCATTCCAATAGTGAGGAGGAACAACATGGCGGATCTCAGCCGCGTGCGTGAACATATGGAAGTGATCGGGGCCGACGGCGTCCATGTCGGTACGGTCGACAGCGTGTCGGGCGACCGCATCAAGCTGGTCAAGGCCGACAGCGGCTCGCACAGCGGCCACCACCATTATGTCGGCGCCGGCCTGGTCGCAGGCATCGAAGGCGACAAGGTCCGGCTCTCGGCCAACGGCGCCAATGCGGCCTTGCTCGAGGAAGAGCAGGACGGCTCGGCGCTCGGCGAGCAGGGACTGTTCACCTGGCGCAACGTCGGCATCGGCGCGGCCGCGGCGGCCGTCGCGGCGGCGGCCGGCCTCGGCGCCCGCGCCTTCTTCCGCAGCGGCGACAATGGCGGCGGCAATGGCAAGGCGCGCACCTCTTCGTCGTCCAGGAAGAGCCGGAGCAAGGAAACCGCCTGACGCGAGTCGGCCAGGCGAAGCTCCTCCCATCGCGGGACCGTCACCACGGTCCCGCGACGTAGGAGCGGGCGGGGCCGGCGCGTCCGCCGGTCCCGCTCGTTCGAATCGATCCACGCTGTCAAAGAGCCGTTACCCGAGTCTCTTTGAACATAGCAGGAAAACTAGAACAGGTCAAGTACGATCTGCGCCGGCGGGCGCATGCGCCGTTACGTCAGCTGCGCCGGCTCCGGCCGCACGTCGAGGCAGATGCCGTCCGCGCCGACGATCCGCACCGTCGTGCCTTCCGGGCAGTCGGGTCCGCGGCAGCTCCACACGCCGTCGCCCACCCTCACGCGGCCCTGGCCGCCTTCGATCGCGCCGACCACCACCACTTGCCGCCCGATCAGCCGCGCCACGCGGTTGTTGAGGTTGGGATCCTCGCTCGGCACCTCGTGCGCCGCATACCAGCGCCGCCCGGCATAGACCGACGCCATCGCCAGGATCGCGAACAGGATCACCTGGAAGGCGAGGGGGAGGCCGAACAGCATGACGGCGATGCTCGTCCCCGCCGCCGCGAGCGCGATCCACACCAGGAACACGCCCGGGAAGACCAGCTCGAGGATGGCCAGCGCCGCGGCGATGCTGAGCCAGATCCAGGGCGCGTTGGCCCCGATCTCCGTCACTTGGCGCCGCCGCCCCGCGCCGGCGGCGGCGGCGCGGCTTCCGGCGGGCGCGGCGGCTTGGCGCTGCCCAGCGCCTCGCGCGCCAGCTCCCCGATCCCGCCGAGCGTACCGATCAGCTGGGTCGCCTCGACCGGGAAGAGGATCGTCTTGGCATTGGGCGAGCGCGCGAACATGCCGACCGCCTCGACATATTTCTGGGCGATGAAATAGTTGATCGCCTGCGCCGATCCGCCCTCGATCGCGTCGGAGACAAGCTTGGTCGCGGTCGCCTCGGCCTGGGCCGCGCGCTCGCGCGCCTCGGCCGAACGGAACGCCGCTTCGCGCGTGCCTTCGGCCGAGAGGATCGCCGACTGCTTCTCGCCCTCCGCCTTGAGGATCGCCGAGGCGCGCATGCCCTCGGCCTCGAGGATGACGGCGCGCTTCTCGCGCTCGGCCTTCATCTGCCGGCCCATCGCGTTGACGATGTCGGCGGGCGGCCGGATGTCGCGCACCTCGACTCGGGTGATCTTCACCCCCCAGGCCTCGGTCGCCTGGTCGACGACGCTCAAGAGCCGCGCGTTGATCTCGTCGCGCTTCGACAGCGTCTCGTCGAGGTCCATCGATCCCATTACGGTGCGCAGGTTGGTGGTCGAGAGCTGCATGATCGCCGTGTAGAGGTCGGACACCTCATAGGCGGCCTTGGCGGCGTCGAGGACCTGGAAGAAGACGACGCCGTCGACGCCGATCATCGCATTGTCCTTGGTGATGATCTCCTGGCCTGGAATGTCGAGCACCTGCTCCATCATGTTCACCTTCCGGCCGACCCGGTAGAAGAAGGGCAGGTAGAAGTTGAAGCCGGGCGGGGCGACCGCGGTGAAGCGGCCGAAATGCTCGATCGTGTATTGATAGCCTTGGCGGACGATCTTGATGCCGGAGAAGAGCACCAGGATCACCAGCAGCGCGATCAGCATCACCGCGGTCAATATCGTCGTCACGTCACCCTCCCGTCCCCGAGGTGCGATATCATGTAGACAAGAGGGGGCGCTTCCAAGCAAATTCGCCCGCGCCATGCCCCAGCGACTCCGCCTCTGCCGCTCGGTCCTCTTCCTCCCCGCCTCGAACCCCCGCGCCATCGAAAAGGCGCGCGCGCTTCGCCCCGATATGGTCGTGCTCGACCTCGAAGATGCGGTGAAGCCGGAAGACAAGGACGAGGCGCGGCGCGCCGCAGTCGCCGCGGCGGCGGCAGGATTCGGCGAGTCGCTCTGCGCGATCCGCCTCAACGCGGTGCGCAGCGCCTGGTTCGGCGCCGACGCCATAGCCATGCGCCGCTGCAAGGCCGATTATGTCGTCCTGCCCCGCGTCGCCAGCCGCCAGGATCTCCACGACGCGGGGCGCATCGCCGAGCATCCGATGCTGGCGATGATCGAGACCGCGGCCGGCGTGCTCCACGCCGCCGACATCGCCCGCGACGCCGCCGGCCTCGTCGCCGGCACCAACGACCTCGCCGCAGACCTCGGCCTCCGCCCCGGCCCGCACAACCGCCCGGCGCTGCGCACCGCGCTCCAAACCATCGTACTCGCCGCCCGCGCCGCCGGCATCGCCTGCTTCGACGGCGTCTACAACAAGCTCGAGGCGGACGAGGGGCTGGTCCAGGAATGCGAGGAGGGGAGGAGCTTCGGCTTCGACGGCAAGTCGCTCATCCATCCCAGCCAGATCGCCGCCGCCAATCGCGCCTTCGGGCCCTCGGACGAGGAGATCGCCGCCGCCGAACGCCTCATCGCCGCCGCCTCGGGCGGGGCCGAGCGCTACGAGGGCGAGATGATCGAGCGCATGCACGTCGACCAGGCCCGCTTCCTGCTGGCACGGGCGCGTCGCTGAGGCGCGCGCTGATTGGTCGAGCAAATCCGAGCAACTGAAAACCGTTCGGGCTGAGCCTGTCGAAGCCCTCCCTTGATTTCGCAAACGAGGAGAAGGACAGGGCTTCGACAGGCTCAGCCCGAACGGTTCGGGTGAGCAGGTGACAAGGCCTCATGGAAGAGGATCGCGCAATGGACCGTCGTTTCTTTCTTGCGTCGGGCGCTTCGGCGTTCGGTCTCTCGCTCCTCCCCGCCGGCGCCCTTGCCCAGCCCGGCACGCGCGACGCCGAGCTCAACGCCGACTTCGACGAGATCTTCCGCCGCGCCGTCGCCCGCTCGCCCGAGCTCGCCAGCTCGCTCGGGCTCGACAAGGGCCCCGGCGCGCCGCTCAAGCACCGCCTCTCGCCGCGCACGCCGGCGGAGCGGGCCCGCCAGGTCGCCGAGACGAAGCAGGCGCTGGCCCGCCTCGCCGCCTTCGATCCGAAGACGCTGTCCCCCGCCGCGCAGCTCAACCTTGAGGTCGTGCGCTATTCGCTGAACAGCCAGATTGCCGCCGCCGACCGCTTCCACATCGACAGCGCCATCCGTCCGTACCGGATCTTCCAGCAGGGCGGCTCCTATTTTTCCGTCCCCGATTTCCTCAACACCGCCCACACGATCGCCACTGCCGAGGATTGCGAAGCCTATCTCGACCGCCTCGCCGCCTTCGCCGTCGCGCTCGACCAGGACAGCGAGGTGCAGAAGGCCGAGGCCGCCCGCGGCTTCCTCGCGCCGGGCTGGTCGCTCGACCTGACGCTGCAGCAGATGGAGAAGCTGCGCGCCCAGCCCGCCACCACCGCCTCGATGGTCACCTCGCTCTCCGGCCGCGCGAAGGCGAAAGGCATAGCGGGCGACTGGCAGGGCCGCGCCGCCCGCATCGTCGAGACCGCGGTCTACCCGGCACTCGACCGCCAGATCGCGCTCCTCCGCGCGCTCCGGCCCACCGCGCGCCCCGGCGACGGCATCTGGCGCCTGCCCGACGGCGGGGCGATCTACGCGGTCGCGCTGGAGCAGGCGACGACCACCAACTACACGCCCGACGAGGTTCACCGCATGGGCCTCGCCCAGGTGGCCGAGATCAGCGCCGCATTGGACACGATCCTCGCCGCCAACGGCTACAAGGGCGGCACGGTCGGCGAGCGCCTCGCCCGCCTCAACGTCGATCCCTCGCAGCTCTACCCGGACACCGCCGAAGGCCGCGCCGCGCTGATCGCCGGCCTCAACGCGGGCGTGAAGGACATGTACACGCGCCTGCCGCGCGACTTCGCGACGCTCCCCAACGCGCCGCTCGAGATCCGCGCCGTGCCGGTCGAGATCCAGGACGGCGCCTCCAACGGCTATTACAACCGCGCCTCGCTCGACGGCACGCGGCCGGCCATCTACTTCATCAACCTCAAGGACGTCGGCGACTGGCCGAAATATTCGCTGCCCTCCTTGACCTACCACGAGGGCGTGCCCGGCCATCACCTCCAGATCAGCCTCGCCCAGGAGTCGAAGGACATCCCGACGCTCAGGAAGCTCGGCTTCTTCAGCGCCTATTCGGAAGGCTGGGCACTCTATGCCGAGCAGCTCGCCGACGAGCTCGGCGCCTACCGGACTCCGTTGGAGCGGGCCGGCTACCTCCAGTCCTTCCTGTTTCGCGCCGCCCGCCTCGTCGTCGACACGGGCATCCACACCAAGAGGTGGAGCCGCGAGCAGGCGACCGACTATCTCGTCAGGACCACCGGCTTCGCCCGCCCGCGCTCGCAGCGCGAGGTCGAGCGCTACTGCACCCAGGCCGGCCAGGCTTGCAGCTACAAGGTCGGCCACATGGCCTGGACCCGGGCGCGCGACAAGGCGAAGGCGATCCTCGGCGCCAGGTTCGACGTCAAGCGCTTCCACGAAGTGCTGAAGGACGGCGCCATGCCCCTCACCATCCTCGAGCGCCGGGTGGAGGAAAGGGCGCGGGCGGAACGGGGACAGTCTATCTGACTGTCCCCACTCCGGCGCCGGGCACTGAGTCCGACCGGGGACAGTCTATCTGACTGTCCCCACTCCGGCGCCGGGCACTGAGTCCGACCGGGGACAGTCTATCTGACTGTCCCCTCTCCGAGCCGAAACGGGGACGGCCAATAGGCTGTCCCCAGATGTTACTTTGCCCCGCCGCCCCCGCCGCCGGGCTTCGGCCCGCGACCCGGCCCGCCGGGTCCGCCGCCGCGCGGCGGCCTGCGATTGCCTCCCGGCCCCGGGCGCTCGCCGCCCGGGCGATGGCCGCCCGGCCGGCCCTGCGGCCGCGGCCCCTCGCGCCGCACCGGCGCCGGTCCGCGCGGCGGCGGCGTCACCGATCCCGTCGGCGCGACCGAATAGCCGTCCTTCAGAAGTTTGGTGAACGCCGCGCGCACGCTCGCCTGCAGGCTCGCCAGCAGCTCGGGCGGCAGGTCGGCCTGGGCGGTATTGGCGTGAATCGCGTTCAGGTCGCGCAGCAGCGTGTTCGGCACGCCCTTGGAAGCCGCCTTCATCGCCCCGATCGCGTCGACGACGGCGGCGTAGAGGACTTCCTGCATCACTTCGGTGGCGGATTTGATCATGGCGCGCTCTAACCGACGCCGCGGCCGCTGTCGCGTCGTATTGCCGCCCCTCGGCTCACCTGTACAAGAGGGGCGAAGGGAGATCGCCGTGGGTATTGGGATGTGGTTGGCACGGACTGTGGCCGGGACCGTGATGCTGGCCGGAACCGCCGCGGCGGCAGCGCCCGAGCCCGCGCCGACGGCGCAGGAGCGCCAGCTCGCCGAAACGCTGACGGCGATCGACGCGGCGAACGACGCAGGCGATTGCCGCAAGGCCCGAACGCTCGGCGAAGGCCTGCTCAAGGCACGGCCGGGCAAGCTCAAGGCGAGGCTCGAGGCGGCGCTCGAAGGCGTCGTCGCGCAATGCGCCTTCGAGGCGGGCGCCAGGGACGCCGCCTACGCCCACGCCTTGCGCGGCACCGGCTTCGACGAGAGCCGGGACGGCCTGTGGCACCTGCGCCTCTTCCTCGAGCTGGAGGCGAAGAAATATGGCGCGGCCGTCGCCACCGTCGATGCGATGATGCAGGGACACGGCGCCGCGCTCAATTCGGCGCCGATGCAATGGCTCTACCGCCTCGACCAGGAGATCAAGAAAGCCGGCCTCAAGGCCGAGCGCAGGCGGCTGCTCGCCTTGCTCGCCTCCGACGCCTACGTTCCCAACGACTCGCTCGGCGACACCCAATCCTTCCAGGAGAGCTATGCGGAGGTGCTCGCCGAGGCCGGCGACACGGCCGGGGCCCGCGCCGCCCTCGCCGGCGTCACCGATCCGGTCACGCTGATCGACGCGCTGTTCGACCCGAAGGTCGCGGCGCTCCTGCCGGCGGACTTCGACATGCGCGCCGCCGCCGAGCGCCAGCTCGCCCGCGACCGCGCCCTCGCCGAGCGCCACCCCGATCGGCTTGCGGCCATCGACGCCGTGGCCAACGACTTGCGCCGCCTCGGCCGACCGAAGGAGGTGCTGGCGCTGCTCCAGCCGATCGTGGCGCGGACGGACGCCGCCACGGCCTTCGTCGATGCCGGCGACAAGCTCTCTTGGGCCTGGGACGAGGTCGCCCGCGCCTACGCGATGCTCGGCCGCTACGACGATGCCGCCAAGGCGTTCGCGGCGGGCGCCGCGGTCGACGAGAGCGGCTCGGCAAACGTCAGCCAGGTGATCAACCTCGCCCACCTCCAGATGCGGTTCGGCCACCCGCAGGAGGCGCTGAAGACGCTCGCCGTGTTCGACGACCCCAAGCGCAAGGCAAGCCCCTACGGCATCATGGAGATGCGCCTCGCCCGCGGCTGCGCCAATGCGGCGGCCGGCGGTGCCGGGGCGGCGGCCGCCGACCTCGCCTATGCCAAGGCGCACCCCGACGATCATCCCGAGGCGCTCGGCTATCTCTACCTGTGCCTCGGCCGGATGGACGACGCGGCGGCCTTCTTCATCGCCGGCCTCCAGGACCCGCTGCGCCGGGTCCGCATCCTCGAGACGCTGAGCGACTACGATTCTCCGCCGGTCGCCCTGCCGCCCGGCTTCCCCGAAAAGATCGCGCAGCTGAAGACCCGGCCGGACCTCAAGGCTGCCATCGCCCGGGCCGGCGGCACGCGGCGCATCCCCCTCCAGGAGAGCGACCTTTGAGCACGGGCCGCCGCGCCACTGGCGCGCCGCCGCCCCCCTTCCTATAGGACGGGCCCGACTCCCAAGAGGCGCTTCATGGACATCCCGCTCGGCCTGACCTTCGACGACGTGCTGCTGAAGCCCGGCCCGTCGACCGTGCTGCCGAGCCAGGCCGACACGAGCACCCGCGTGACGCGCGACATCGCGCTCAACATCCCGATCCTGTCGTCGGCGATGGACACCGTGACCGAAGCCGACATGGCGATCGTCATGGCCCAGTTGGGCGGCCTCGGCGTCCTCCACCGCAACCTCACGGTCGAGGAGCAGGCGGCGGCGGTGAAGGCGGTGAAGCGCTTCGAAAGCGGCATGGTCGTCAATCCGATCACGATGCGGCCGCACCAGCCGCTTTCCGATGCGCTCGAGCTGATGGCGCAGCACAAGATCTCCGGCATTCCGGTCACCGAGGAGAACGGACGGCTCGTCGGCATCCTGACAAACCGCGACGTCCGCTTCGCCGAGAATCCCCGCCAGCCGGTCCGCGAGCTGATGACGCGGGACAATCTCGTCACGGTTCGCGAGGGGGTAGGGCAGGAGGAGGCGCGGCGCCTGCTCCATCACCATCGCATCGAGAAACTGCTGGTCGTCGACGAGGAGGGCCGCTGCGCCGGCCTCGTGACCGTCAAGGACATCGAGAAGGCGGTGACCTACCCCAACGCCACCAAGGACGCCGCCGGCCGCCTGCGCGTCGCGGCGGCGACGACGGTCGGCGACAAGGGGTTCGAGCGCTCGGAGGCACTGATCGACGCGGAGTGCGACCTCATCGTCATCGACACCGCCCACGGTCACAATGCCGACGTCGCCGCCGCGGTCGAGCGGATCAAGCGGGTTTCCAACCGGGTCCAGATCGTTGCCGGCAACGTCGCCACCGCCGAGGCGACCCGGGCGCTGATCGACGCCGGCGCCGATGCGGTGAAAGTCGGCATCGGTCCCGGCTCGATCTGCACCACGCGCATCGTTGCGGGCGTCGGCGTGCCGCAGCTCACCGCCATCCTCGACGCCGCCGGAGCGGCCGCCGCCTCGGACACCCCGATCATCGCGGACGGGGGCTTGAGGACCAGCGGCGACATCGCCAAGGCGCTCGCCGCGGGCGCGTCGACGGTGATGGTCGGCTCCCTCCTCGCGGGAACCGAGGAAGCGCCGGGCGAGACGTTCCTCTACCAGGGCCGCGCCTACAAGGCGTATCGCGGCATGGGCTCGGTCAGCGCCATGTCGCGCGGCTCGGCCGACCGCTATTTCCAGCACGACATTAAGGACCAGCTGAAGCTCGTGCCCGAAGGCATCGAGGGCCAGGTCGCCTACAAGGGCCATGCCCGCGACGTCATCCACCAGCTGGTCGGCGGCGTGAAGGCGGCGATGGGCTATACCGGCGCGGCCTCGCTCGCCGAGCTGCGCGACAAGGCGCGCTTCGTGCGCATCACCAATGCGGGCCTGCGCGAAAGCCACGTCCACGACGTCTCGATCACCCGCGAGGCGCCCAATTATCCGACGCAGTAAGCCATGACGCCCGCCGCGCGCGCCGGAGCGGCGATCGAGATACTGGACGAGGTGATCGCCGCCGCGCGCGGGGGCGGGGCCGCGGCTGACACCCTCATCTCGCGCTATTTCGCCAACCGCCGCTATGCCGGCTCGAAGGACAGGCGGGCGGTGCGCGCGCTCGTCTACGGCGCGATCCGCGCCTGGCCGGAGGCGCCGCCTTCCGGCCGCGCCGCGCTCCTCGGCCTCGCCGATGCGGACGTGGCGGCGCTCTTCGACGGATCGGCGCACGCGCCCGAGCCGGTGGGGGAGGGGGAGATCGTCCCCCAGCCGCAGGGGACAGTCCCGCCGTGGCTGGAGTCCCGCCTCGACCCGCTGGTTGGACCGGAGGAACGCCCGGCTCTGCTGGAGCGCGCGCCGCTCGACCTGCGCGTCAACCTCCTGCGCGGCACACGCGACGAAGCGCTCGCCGCGCTGCCGGACGCGGCTCCGACGCCGCTCTCGCCGCTCGGCCTGCGACTCCCCGACGGCACCCGCGTCGAGGAGACCGAGGCGTGGCGGAGCGGCCTCGTCGAAGTGCAGGACGAGGGGAGCCAGCTCCTCGCGATGGCCTGCGCCGCCGCGCCCGATGCCACGGTCGTCGACCTCTGCGCCGGCGCCGGCGGCAAGACGCTCGCTCTGGCCGCCGCGATGGGCAATCGCGGCCGCCTCGTCGCCTCCGACATCGACCGGGGGCGCCTTTCGCGAATGCGGCCGCGGCTGGAGCGCGCCGGCGTGTCGATCGTCGAGCCGCGTCTGCTCGATCCGAAGCGGGAGCGCGAGGCGCTTGCCGACCTCGCCGGCGCCGCCGATCTCGTCCTGGTCGACGCCCCCTGCTCGGGCACCGGCACCTGGCGCCGCAATCCCGAGCTGCGCTGGCGGCTGACGCCCGAGCGGCTGGCGCGGTTCGTCACGGCGCAGGCCCACCTCCTCGATTTCGGCTGGGAGCTGGTCCGGCCCGGGGGCGTCCTCGTCTACGCCGTCTGCTCGCTGCTCGCCGAGGAGGGGCGGGGGCAGGCGGAGGCCTTCGCCGCCCGTTCATCGGCGGTATCGGAAGTCGTGCCTATGCCGGGCGGACGTCCCGCCGGATCCGGGCGGTTGCTCACCCCGGCGCAGGACGGCACGGACGGCTTTTTCGTCGCACGCTGGCGGAGGCCGTGCTAAGCCGCTGGGGCGCCGACATGGAGACCTTGATGCGCCTGACCCCGATCGCCCTTTCCGCCGCAATCGTCCTTGCGACGATGGCGAGCGCCGGCTTCGGCCAACGCGCCGACGATCGCCTGGACGCGCGCTCGGTGGCGCTCACGCAGCAGGGCATGGGTCTCGTTGGCCAGGGCCGCTGGCTCGAGGCGACCGACCTGTTCGAAAGCGCCCTCGCCGTCGATGCGCGCAACCGCCAGGCCTACATCGGCCTCGCCCGCGCCGCGCAGGGCGAGAAGCTGCCCGGCAAGGCCGTGAAATTCTACTATGAGGCGCTGCAGCTCGAGCCGAACGACCTTGAGGCGCTGACCGGCCAGGGCGAGGCGCTGGTCCAGCGCGGCGCGGTCGAGCGCGCCAAGGCGAATCTCGAGCGGGTGAAGACGCTCTGCAAGGGCAATTGCCCCCAGGCCCAGACCCTCGCCGCCGCCATCGCCAAGGGCCCGCCTGCCGAGATCCTCGCCGCCCAGAAACCCGACGTCGGCGCCCCGAAGCCGGAGTGACCCGGTGTCAGGTACGCGTACCTGACGCCTCCATCGCCCGCGCCACGGCGACGAATTCGGCGATCGTCAGCGTTTCCGCCCGCCGCTGCGGGTCGATGCCGACCGCCTCCAGCGCCTCCAGCGCCCCCGCCAGCCCCTTCAGGCTCTGCCGCAGCATCTTGCGGCGCTGGCCGAAGGCGGCGGCGGTGAGTGCTTCCAGCGTTGCCGCACGCACCCCCTCCGGCGCTTCCCGCGGCACGATGTGCACGACGGCCGACATCACCTTGGGCGGCGGCACGAACGCCGAGCGGTGGACCTTCATCGCGATCCGCGCTGCGCTGCGCCATTGCGCGAGCACGGCGAGGCGGCCGTAGGCAGGCGTATCGGGCTTCGCGACGATGCGCGCGGCGACCTCGAGCTGGAACATCAAGGTCAGCGACGCCCACCAGGGCGGCCAGGCTTCGCCGCCGAGCCAGCGGACGAGAAGAGCGGTGCCGACATTGTAGGGGAGGTTGGCGACGACGTGCGCGCCGCGGCCCGCCGCCTCGGCCTCGTCGATCCGCATCGCGTCGCCCTCGACGACCCGTAGCCGCCCCTCCGCGGCTTCGCCGAGCTCGGCCAGCGCCGGCAGGCAGCGCGAGTCGCGCTCCACCGCCACCACCTCCGCGCCGGCTCGAAGCAGCGCCCGCGTGAGGCCGCCCGGGCCGGGGCCGACTTCGTAGGCGCGCCGGCCGGCAAGGTCGCCGGGCACCCGCGCAATGCGGTCGAGCAATTGCTCGTCCAGCAGGAAATTCTGGCCGAGCGCCTTGGACGCGCTGAGCGCGTGGCGGGCGATGACCTCGCGGAGCGGAGGGAGATGGCGGAGCGGGCTCAGCCGGCGCGCTCCGTCATCACGCCGCGCAGGTGCGCGCCGCGCAGTCGGATGCCATGCGCAGCGCCGCGATCATCGCGCTCGGGTCGGCGCTGTTCTGGCCGGCAATGTCGAAGGCGGTGCCGTGGTCGGGCGAGGTGCGCACGATCGGCAGGCCAAGCGTCATGTTGACGCCTTCGTCGAAGTGCAGGGTCTTGAGCGGCACCAAAGCCTGGTCGTGATAGAGGCAAAGCGCCGCGTCGTATTTCGCCCGGGCGCGGGCGTGGAACATCGTGTCGGGGGCGTGCGGGCCGGTCACGTCCGCCTCCTCCTCGCGCAGCCGCTCGATCGCCGGCACCACCATGTCCAGCTCCTCCCGGCCGAGCGCCCCGTCCTCCCCGGCATGCGGGTTGAGCCCCGCGACCGCGAGCCGGGGCCGCGCGATGCCGAACAGGCGGCGGAGCGCGCGGATCACGGTGCGTCCCTTGGCGACGATCAACTCGGTACTGAGCGCCCCCGGCACGTCCTTGAGCGCCATGTGCGTCGTCACCGGCACCGTCCTCAGCGTCGGTCCTGCGAGCATCATCGCCACCATCTCGCCGGCGATGCCGCAGCGCTCCGCGACGAACTCGGTCTGGCCCGGATGGGTAAAGCCGATCGCGTAGAGCTGCGCCTTGGAAACCGGCCCGGTCACCAAAGCCGAGGCGGCGCCGGAGCGGGTGAGGCCCACCGCGAGCTCGAGCGCGTCGAGCGCGTTGCGCGCGCCCTCCAGCGTCGGGACGCCGGGCCGGACGCAGCCGCCGCCGTCGATGCGGATCAGCGGCAGCGCCTCGTCGAAGGCGGCCAGCGCTTCGCCGGGATCGGAGACCGCCCGGACCGGACCGGACCAGACCCGCTCCAGCGCTTCGGGTGCTCCCACCGCGAAAAACGGCGCAATTGCGTGGGCCCCGCGCGATTCCCAGGCCTTGGCGATGGTTTCCGGCCCGATCCCTGCGGGATCCCCCATCGCCACGGCGAGCGGCTTATTCCCCGCCACTAGCGATAGTCGATGACGGCGTCGCGGCGCAGGTCGCGCAGGTAGCGCCGCGCGCGCATGTTCACCCGCTGCTCGGTCAGCTGGTTGTAGACCTGCTCGAAGGAGACGTCGGTCGCCGCCGGCGGGTCTTCGCGGCCGCACAGGACGAGGACGCTGACCCGCTCGTTGACCGCACCGAACGGCGCCGTCGCCTGGCCGACCTGGAGGCCGAGCAGGTTGTTCTGGATCTGCGGCGGCAGGTCGCGGACCTTCACCTGGTCGTTGGTGATCACCTCGCCGCCGATCCGCTGCGCCGCCGCTTCGGCGCCGCCGCAGCCGCCCATCGACTGGGTCGTGCGCACCAGCTCCTGCAGCTTGGCTTCGACAGCCTCGCGGGGCGTGTTGGGGGCGATGCCGATGCTGAGCTGCTTGAGGCTGAGCACCGCGTCGCGCGGATCGGCCACCAGCACCTTGCGCGTGTCCTCCAGCGCCAGGATCGAGAAGCCGCCCGGGATGGCGATCGGCTCGCTGACGCCGCCCACCGGCATGGCGCGGATCGCCGCCGCCAGCGGGTCGGGCAGCTGCTCGGCGCGGACCCAGCCGAGCTCGCCGTTGGTGGCGGCGGTGGACGCTTCCGAGAATTGGCGGGCGTAGGCGCCGAACGCGCCGCCCTGGCGGAGCTGCTGGAGGATGCGGTCGGCATTGGCGCGCACCGTCGCCGCCGTCTCCGGCGTCGCCGACAGGAAGATCTCGGCGACGCGATATTCCTGAGTCCCCTTCGCCGCGTTGAGCCGGTTCATCACCTGCTTCACTTCGTCTTCGCTGACGTTGACCATCGGCTCGATGCGGTTGCGCTGGAGGCGCGACCAGGCGATCTCGCCCCAGATCCGGCGCTTGAGCGACAGGGCCGACGAGCCGGCGGCGCGCAGCGCGGCGGTGAGCTGCTGCGGCGTCTGTTTGAAGTTCTGCGCGTAGCGGCCGTAATATTGGTTGATCTCGGCGTCGGTGACCTTGATCTTCTCCTGCTCGGCGGCCTGGATCTCCAGCGTCTCGTCGACCAGGTCGCGCAGCACCTGCTCGCGCACCGCCTGGAGCTGCTCGGGCGGGATGCCGCCGCCGCCGTTGGCGAGGATGAAGAGCGCGAGCCGCTGGTCGACGTCGGTGCCGGTGATCACCGTGCCGTTGACGATGGCCGTCGCCTTGCGGACGGAGCTCGTGTCGCCGAGGAATTGCGGATTGGCCGGCAGGTTGAGGTTGCCGGCGCTCGATCCGGGCGCGGACGCCGCGGCCGGCGGCGTCGCGGCGGCGGGCTGGGGCGCCGGAGTCCGCGCGGCACTGCGCACCGTCGGGGCGGGAGCGGTGCGCCTCGCCGTCTGCGGCGCCGCGACCGCCGCGGCCGCGCAGGTGCCCGCGATCAGCATCGCCGCCCTCTGGAAAGTGCCGAGCTTCATCATTCCTCCAGTGAATTGAGGCCGCTAGGATGGCCCCCTTATGCTGAACCGCGGCTGACGCGGCCCCCCGAGGTTAACGTCCCAGATTCTTCAGCGCCACCCTGAACAGGAAGGTGTTCCCCCGCTTGAAGGTGGTGCTGGTGTCATAGTCGCGCCGCCACGTCACCCCCAATTCGATGCATTCGTCGTCGTAGAACAGGCCGAGCCGGTGGCGGATCGGCTGGAAGCCGTCGGACAGCGACAGCGGGTCCTCGCGCTTGCTGGTGAGGTCGATCGTCGTCGATCCGAAGATCGACCAGTAGCGCAGGAACTTGATCCGCCCCGAGAGGCGCAGCTCCTCGCGGTCGCGAAGGTCCTCGATCGACTGGTCGATGTTGCGGTGGAGGTGGAGGTAGCCGATCGTCGCATAGGTCTGGCTGCCGCCGATCACCGCGTCGATCTCGTTGCGCCGGATGGCGAGATTGTCCTTGTCGAGGCGGAAGCGGTGGACGACGCTCAGCACCCGGCCGATCTTCACCGTCGTGCGGCCGACGATGTCGGAGAGGGGGTCGGAAAGGCCGGTTCCCTGCGGCAGGATCGAGGCGCGGCTGTTGAGGCGGTAGCTCTGCCCCACCGTCGACTGGATGCTGACGCCCGGCAGGTCGAGCGCATAATCGAGCCCGTATGTCACCCGGCTCGAATCCTCCCACCGATCGTAGCCGGGGAAGCGATTGAGGGCGAAGAGGTTCGAATCCTCGAGATCGACCGAGCGGGCGTCCTCGTTGGGGATGCTGAGATTGGCGGTCGGCGGCGTCGCCACCAGCTGGACCCGCGGCGTGAGGAGCTGCGTCCCCCCGAAGGCCTCGCCAACCAGCGGCCAGCGTATCTCGGCCGCCGCGGCGACGATCGCCCGGCCGTGCCAGCCGTCGGTGCCCCGATAGATGGGAGTCGCCGTCGCCGCCGAATCGTCGGTATGGTAGACGTCGCCGCGCGCATAGCCGGTGAGGATCAGCTCCTGGCCGAGGCCGGTGATGCTTCGATGCTCCCACAGCGCCGAGGCGAAGGCGCGTTGCGTGTCCTGGCCCGCCGTGCGGGTGATGGCGAGGCTGTTCGCCTGGATTTCGATCTTGCCGCCGATGAAGGGCGCCGGGATCCGCCAGCGCGCGTCTACGGCGGGAAGCGCCACCGGCTGCAGCCCCTGGACGTCCGTGATGCGCAGGCCCTGGAACACCCAGCCGGCGATCGAGATGTAGCTGTCCGCGTCGATCCGCTCGGCGTTGATCACGGAGCGCAGCCTGACGTCGCGCGAAATGTCGTAGCGCGCCATGAAGGTGCGGTCGCTGGCGTAGCGCAGCGCCGCGGTCACCGTCCAATAGGGATCGAGCTGGAACCGCCCGTTCGCGTCGAGCGCGAAGCGGACCCGCTCGGCGGAGACCGGCGTCGTCGGGGTGACGATCAGCGGGATCGGCCGCCCGTAGGTCAGCCAGGCACCGACCTGGAAGGCGCCGAGATGGTCCACCTCCCGGTAATTGGCCTGCAGCATCGGCAGCACGCCGGTATAGACGTGCGGCGTCACCGTCAGGTCGCGGTTCGGGGCGATGCGCAGGTAATAAGGCGCGGCGAGTTCGAGGCCGTTCCTCGAATTGTACTTGAAGTCGGGCACCAGGAACCCGGAGCTCGCATTCCCCGAGCCGTCCGGGTGCGACAGGAAGGGCAGGGGGACGATCCGGCGGCCGAGCAGGTTGAGCGACGCGCCCTCGTAATAGATGCGGTGCTTGACCGGGTCCTGCAGCACCTTGACGGCGGTGATCTCCCAGGTCGGGTTTTTCGGGCAGCCGGACGGCTTCAGCACCGCGCAGGGCGTGTAGGCGGCGCGGTAGAGGGTTGTCGTGCCGTCCTTGCGCACCGCCTTGACGGCGGCGATCCGCCCGCCGTCCTCGAGCACCAGCAGCAGGTTGTTGGCGACCGCGTCCTTCATCGAATTGGTGAGGACGACGTCGTCGCCGTAGAGGACATGGCCTTCCGGCGTCACGAGGCGGACGTTGCCGATCGCCCGCGCCTCGTCGGTCTTGCGGTTCCACACGACCTTGTCGGCCTTGAGCTTGTTGCCTTCGCTGTCCATCCGCACGTCGCCCAGCGCGGTGACGAGGTCGGCCTTGTCGTCGTAGGTCACCGTGTCGGAGGCGAAGGCGACCTGCCGCGTCTCCTCGTTTCCCGCAGGCGAAGCCGCCGCCGTTTGCGGACCGCCGGGCGCATCCGCCCCGCTCGTCGCGGGCGAGGTCGCGCGGAGCGGATCCGACGTCGGCGCATGGGCGGCACCTTCCGCCTCCTGGCTCGCCGGGCGGGCCTCGGTCTGCGCGGCGGCGGGCGCGGCGAGCCCCATCAGCAGGGGCAGGGCCGTCAGGCAGATGAAATGGAGCTTCTTCACTATCCCGCCGAGAGGAGGCACGCGCGGCGACGGCCTATCGCACTGCAGGCGCGCCGCCGCAACCTGCCCCATGCGAGGGCGCGGCCAAGCGAGAGCCTTTGCAAGCCGCCGCGCCTGTGCCTAGAGCGATGCAACCACTTCGCGCCCGAGGAGCTTTCAGGCCCCATGAACGTCCAATTCGCCTCCACCCGTCCCGCCGGCGCCTATGCGCTCGCTCTGCCCGTCCGCGGCGACGATCTCCTCACCGACCGCCTCGCCGGGCTCCCGGACGCCTCCCGCACCCTCGCCGCCCGCGCGGCCGAGAGCCAGCGTTTCGAGCGCGAGCTCGGCGCGGTGGCCGAAGCCTTCGTGCAGGAAGGCGACGGTGTGCGCCGCCTGCTCCTCGTCGGCCTTGGCTCCAGCCGCGACGAGCCGGCTCTGTGGGAGCGGGTCGGCGGCGCGCTGACGGCGAAGCTCCTCACTTCCGGCGAGACGCGGCTGGTCGTCGACCTGACCGGCCTCGATGTCTCCGCGTCCGACGCCGCCCGCCTCGCTTTCGCCGCCGCCGCGCGCAGCTGGCGCTACGACGTCTACCGCACCAAGCAGCCCAAGAAGCAGAAGCCGACGCTCGAGGAGATCGTCGTCGTCGGCGCCGCCGAGGGCGCGGAGCAAGCGTGGGCGGAGCGGCAGGCCCTGCTCGACGGCCTCGCGTTCACCCGCGAGCTGGTCACCGAGCCCGCCAACGTCGTCTACCCCGAGACCTTCGTCGAACGCTGCCGCAAGCGGCTGGAGCCGCTCGGCGTCGAGTTCGAGGTGCTCGACGAGAAGAAGATGGCCGAGCTCGGCTTCGGCGCCCTGCTCGGCGTCGGCCAGGGCTCGGTGCGCCCGCCGCGGCTCCTCGCCATGCGCTGGAACGGCGGCGGCCAGGCGAACGGCACCGGCGGCAGGCCGGTCGTCCTCATCGGCAAGGGCATCACCTTCGACACGGGCGGCATCTCGATCAAGCCGGCCGCCGGCATGGAATCGATGAAGTGGGACATGGGCGGCGCCGGCGCCGTCGCCGGCACGATGGTCGCGCTCGCCAGCCGCAAGGCGAAGGCGAACGTCGTCGGCATCTGCGCGCTCGCCGAGAACATGCCGGACGGCAACGCCCAGCGTCCCGGCGACGTGGTCACCAGCCTCTCGGGCCAGACGATCGAAGTGATCAACACCGACGCGGAAGGGCGCCTCGTCCTCGCCGACGCGCTGACCTGGGCGCAGCGCACCTACAAGCCGGAGGTGATCGTCGATCTGGCGACGCTGACGGGCGCGATGATCATCTCGCTCGGTCACGAATATGCCGGCCTCTTCTCGAACGACGACGGCCTCGCCGGGCAGCTCGCCGCCGCCGGCACCGAGACCGGCGACCGGCTGTGGCGGATGCCGCTCGGCGATGCTTTCGATAAGTTGATCGAAAGCCCCATCGCCGACATGAAGAATGTCGGCCCGCGCGAGGGCGGCTCGATCACTGCCGCCGTCTTCCTCCAGCGCTTCGTCGAGAGCGGCGTCAAATGGGCGCATCTCGACATTGCCGGCGTTGCCTGGTCGGACAAGGCCGGCAACCTCTACGACAAGGGCGCCACCGGATTCGGCGTCGGCCTGCTCGACCGCTTCGTCGCCGACAATTTCGAAGGGTGATCGTCGATTTCTACCATCTGACGGCCTCGCCGCTCGAGAAGGTGCTGCCGGCGATCGCGGAGAAGGTCCTCGCCGGCGGCGAGCGCCTCCTCGTCGTCGCCGAGGAGCCGCACCTCGCGCGGCTCGACGAGCAGCTCTGGACCTACGCCGCCACTGCCTTTCTTCCGCACGGGCGCGACAAGGCGGAGGCGCAGCCGATCCTGCTCTCGCCGGAACTCGCTGCCGCCAATGGTGCGACCAACATCGCCCTCGCCGATGGCGCGTGGCGGGAGGGTGCGCTGGCCTTCGCGCGGACCTTCTACTTCTTCGACGCCGCCCATCTCGACGAGGCCCGCGGCGCCTGGCGCGCCCTCAAGGGCAAGCCGGAGGCGACGGCGCGCTACTGGAAGCAGGACGAGCGGGGCAAATGGGTGCAGGGCCCCTGAACCTTGCGCCGAAGCTGTCGCCCGCCTAGAGCGCGCGGCAAATCCCAACCCACCCGAACCACTGGAGCTTTGACCGGCCATGGCGACCGAACGCACCTTCTCGATCATCAAGCCCGACGCGACCCGCCGCAACCTCACCGGCGCCATCACCAAGATGCTCGAGGAGGCGGGCCTCCGCGTCGTCGCCTCCAAGCGCATCCGCATGTCGAAGGACCAGGCCGAAGGCTTTTACGGCGTCCACCGCGAGCGCCCCTTCTTCAACGACCTCGTCGCCTTCATGACGTCCGGCCCGGTGGTCGTGCAGGTCCTGGAGGGCGAGAATGCGGTGGCGAAGAACCGCGAGGTGATGGGCGCGACCAACCCGGCCAATGCCGACGAGGGCACGATCCGCAAGGTCCACGCCGAATCGATCGAGGCCAATTCGGTCCACGGCTCCGACAGCGCCGAGAACGCGAAGATCGAAATCGACTTCTTCTTCGCCCCCGAAGAGATCGTCGGCTGACTCTCTGCCTCGCCGTCCGGCAGGACGGGGAGGCAGCTCAACCGCCGCGCGCCTTCCACAGTGCGTCAAGGCGCGCCTGTGCCTGGGGCGGCTTGATCCTGCCTATGAGCGCCACGCCCTTCAGCTCCACGTTCGTTCCGCCGAAGAGGCCGCCGCCGCTCTCCTTGTACCCGACATCGTAGATCGCGGTGTCGGTGTAGCTCTCGCCGACGGCGACGAAGCGGGTGGTGATCGCCACCGGCACGCGCGCGTCGCCGGGCGTCTTCGCGTCCTTCTCGTGCGCTGCCTTGAGGCCGCGCCTCACCCAGTCGGCTTCAATGCGCGGCTCGGTCGCGTCGATCGCGCCGAGGCCGAAGGCGGCGGGGAAGAGGAGGGTCTGGCCCTGGATGGCCTGGTCGGGATTGTGGGCTGCGAGGCGGATCACCCGCCCTTCGCCCTCCGCCTTGAGCACGAGGGTTCGCGAGGCGCTGCTCTGCTTCGCCTTGTCGGCCGCGCGCTCCGCGGCGCTCTGCCGGCGCTCGGAATAGCTGTCCCACAAGGCGAGGCCGGAGATCAGCACGCCGATCACCGCCATCACCTCGCCGAAGGTGATCCACCGCCGCCGCGTCCTCGCCGCCTGCTCGCGTTCCGCCGCGGTCGGCTCTCCATCCTTCATACCTGTCCTCCTCACGGGCCCGCGGGGGGCGCGGCGATCGAGCTTCGCGACGGCCCTTCTAGCCGGTCGCGCAGCCGGAGGAAGGGGCGCTCGACGGCCCAGTGGAGCACGGCGCCCGCGGCCAGCGCTGCGGCGAAGGCGAGGGCGAGACGTAGCCCGCCCTCGGCTCCAAGAGCCGGTGCGATCCACGCCCCCACGGCGTGGTAGGCGAGCTTCTGGCTGAGGTAGAGGCTGTAGGCGCCGGTCGCGAGCGCCGCCGCGCCTGGAATGCGGTAGCGGCCGATCAGCGCGCGGTCGGTGCTTGCCGCGGCGACGATCAGCGCCACCGAGGCGGAGAGGAGAGGAAAGCCGAGCGCCGCCGGCACCAAACCGGCGATCTGCCGCTGGAACAGCAGGATCGACGCCGCGACTCCGGCTAGGCCGAGGCCGAGGAGGAGGTTCGGCCGCGCGGTGAACCCGGCCCAGGCGGCGGGGCGGAAGATCTTCAGCGCCGCGATGGCGATCCCCGCGAGCAAGCCGTCGAGGCGGCTCCACGTCGGATAGTAGATGAGCCGCATGTAGGGCCGCCAGTCCGGCTCGGCGGAGGCGGAGAAGGGGGCGTGCCCGACATAAGCGAGCCACAGCCAGGAGCGGACGGCGATCCCGAGCACCAGCACCGCCGCAAGCGCGGCGCAGGTCTTGCCGTACGAGGGCTTCCAGGCGAGCAGCGCCACCCCCGCCGGGAACGCGAGGTAGAATTGTTCCTCCACGCAGAGCGACCAGACGTGGGAGAAGGCCTTGGGGCCGGTCGGCTCGAACAGCAGGTTCTCGGTGAATGTGGCGAATTGCCAGAAGGGCTGGATGTCCGGGAACTCCCGCAGCGCCGGCGCCAGGAAATAGAGGGTGAGGACGGCGGCATAGGCCGGCAGCGTCCGCAACAGCCGGCGCGCGAAGAAGCGCGGATAATCGGGCCGGGAGCCTGTCGCCCAAGGTTTGAGCAGCTGGCTGGCGATGAGGAATCCGCTCAGCACGAAGAACAGGTCGACGCCCATCCAGCCGAAGCCGACGACCCAGCGATCCGGATCAGGCACGAGGCCGAGGTTCATCGCATGGTAGACCATCACCCAGGCGATCGCGGCGGCGCGGACGATATCCAGGCCGTGGGCGCGCGGTGCGCGGTCCGCGCGCGCCGGCCTCACCCTTCCAGCACGGCGACGTGGCCCGGCCGCAGCCGCGCGCAGAAATGGTCGAGCGCGGCGGGGTAGAGCTTGTGCTCCTCCTCGAGCACGCGGGCGGCGAGCGTCTCGGCGGTGTCGCGCGGGCGGATGCGGACCTCGGCGCGCGCGAGTACCGGGCCATCGTCCAGTTTTTCGGTGACGAGATGGACCGAGCAGCCGGCATGGGTCTCGCCGGCCTCGATCGCCCGGCGGTGGGTGTCGAGGCCCTTGTAGGCGGGGAGGAGCGAGGGGTGGATATTGAGGATCCGCCCCTGCCACGCGGCGATGATGGCCGGAGAGAGGAGGCGCATGTAGCCGGCAAGGGCCACCACCTCGACGTCGTGGCGGCGCAGCTCGGCGTCGATCAGCCCGTCGAACTCCTCGCGCGACATGCCCTTGTGGCTCTGCGTCCATGTCGGGATGCCGAGGCGGCGGGCGGCGACGAGGCCGCGCGCCTCCGGCACGTTCGAGGCGACGAGGGCGAGATCGTAGGCGCGCGGTTCGCGGCGCTTATATTCGGAGAGGGCGACCATGTTGGTGCCGCGCCCCGAGATCAGGACGCCGACCCGCACCCGCTCAGCCATCGTGGGTGGCGCTCCAGTCCCGCGGCGTGGCCCAGCTGCCCGCCGGGCCGGAGACGGTGCAGCCCTTCGCCCCGGCTTCGATCCGGCCGATCCGGAAGACGGTTTCACCACTTTTCTCAAGTTCTTGCGTGACACCCTTCGCATCGTCTTCCGAGACGATGAGGGCCATGCCGATGCCGCAGTTGAAGGTGCGCGCCATCTCCTCGGGCTCGATCCGGCCTTGCGCCTGGAGGAAGGCCATCAGCCGCGGCTGCGGCCATGAGGCGGCGACGATGCGGGCGTGGAGGCCGTTCGGAAGCACCCGCGGCACGTTCTCGAGCAGGCCGCCGCCGGTGATGTGCGCCATCGCGTGGATCCGCCCGGCCCGGACGAGCGGGAGGAGCGGACGCACGTAGATGCGGGTCGGCGCCAGCAGCGCGTCGATGAGCAGCACGTCTGGATCGAACAAGGCCGGCCGGTCGAGCTTCCAGCCCTTGTCGGCGGCGAGGCGGCGGACGAGCGAAAAGCCGTTCGAATGGACGCCCGAGGAGGCGAGGCCGAGGATCACGTCGCCCTCGGCGACCTGCTCCCCGGTCAGCGCCTCGCCGCGCTCGACCGCGCCGACGCAGAAACCGGCGAGGTCGTAGTCGCCCTCGGCGTACATGCCCGGCATCTCGGCCGTCTCGCCGCCGATCAGCGCGCAGCCGGCCTCCTTGCACCCCTCGGCGATCGAGGCGACGACCCGCTCCGCCACCCCGGCCTCGAGCCGCCCGGTCGCGAAATAATCGAGGAAGAACAAGGGCTCTGCGCCCTGGACGATGAGGTCGTTGACGCACATCGCGACGAGGTCGATGCCGACGCCCTCGTGCCGCCCGCCGTCGATGGCGAGCTTGAGCTTGGTGCCGACGCCGTCGTTCGCCGCGACCAGCAAAGGGTCGCGGTATCCCGCCGCCTTCACGTCGAAGAAGCCGCCGAAGCCGCCGAGCGCCGCATCCGCTCCGGGCCGCGCCGTCGCCTTGGCCAGCGGCGCGATCGCCTTCACGAGCGCGTTGCCCGCGGCGATCGACACGCCGGCCCTGGCATAGGTGTAGCTCTCGCCCTCGCTCATGGCGCCTTGCGCTAGCCACATCGCGCTTGGATTTCCACGCCCGAGTCGCCAAAAGGCGCTCGTGAAGCTTCCCCGCCGTCTGCCGTCGCTCGTCCTCGTCGTCGCCGTCTGCCTCGCGGCGGGCGGCTCGCAGGCGCAGCTCGAAGGCTCCGACCGCGGCGTGCCGCCGATCGACAGCGCCAGCACCTTCGAGGTCGGCGGCATCGAGGTCGACACCACGGGCCCGACCGCCGAGAAAGCGCGCGAGGAGGGCTGGAAGGAGGCGCAGCGCCGCGGCTGGAAGGCGCTCTGGGCCAAGACCAACGGCCGCCCCATCGAGGAAGCCCCCAATCTCGACGACGCCGCATTGAACGCCATGGTTGCCGGCATCGTCGTCGAGCAGGAGCAGATCGGCCCCCGCCGTTACATCGCTTCGCTCGGCGTCCTGTTCGATCGCGCCCGCACCGGCGAATTGCTCGGCGTCGGCGGCGTCGTCCGCCGTTCGGCGCCGCTCCTCGTCATCCCGGTGATGCTGACCGGCGGCACCTTCACCAGCTTCGAATATCGGAACGAGTGGCAGAAGGCATGGGCGCGCTTCCGTACCGGCAACACCCCGGTCGACTATGTCCGCCCGACCGGCTCGGGCATTGATCCGCTCCTCCTCAACCAGATGCAGACCAGGCGCCCCGGACGCTCCTGGTGGCGAATGCTGCTCGACCAGTACGGCGCCGCCGACGTGGTGATGCCCGAGGTGCGGCTGCAGCGGCTCGCCCCCGGCGGCCCCGCCGTCGGCACCTTCACCGCCCGCTTCGGGCCGGACAACCGCGTCCTCGGCCGTTTCACCCTGCGCACCGAGAACAGCGCCGGCATCCCCAAGCTGATGGACGAGGGCGTGCGCCGCCTCGACGAACTCTACGCTCAGGCGCTTGCCGGGGGCGCGCTCCGCCCCGACCCGACCCTCATCGTCCAGCGCCCGCCCGAAGTGGAGGCGCTCGAGGAGCAGGCCCCGGCCGCCACGCAGGCCCCCACCGCCGCCGCCGCCACGCCCACCGCCGGCACCCCGAGCGTCACCGTCAGCATCCAGGTCGCGACACCCGATTCCGCCGCCGTCACGCGGGCCGAGATCGGCGTCAGCAAGGTCCCCGGCGTCACCTCGGCGATCACCACCAGCCTCGCGCTCGGCGGCACGTCGGTGATGCGCGTCACCTATTCGGGCGACCCCGCCGCGCTTGCCGCGGCGCTCCAGGCGCAGGGCTGGACGGTGGGCGGCTCCGGCGCCAGCCTGCGCATCTCGAAGGGCGGGGGCGACTGAGGTGGCGCAGATCGCGCTGCCGCTCGACTGGCCGGTGGCCGATGCCGACGAGGATTTCCTGCTGTCCGACGCCAACCGCGCCGCCTTCGATCATTTGAAGCGCTGGTCGGTCTGGCCGGTCATGGCGACCCTCCTCACCGGCCCGCGCAAGTCCGGCCGCAGCCTGCTCGGCCGCATCTTCGTCCGCAAGACCGCCGGCCGCCTGTTCGACGATGCCGAGAACCATGACGAGGAGGCCCTCTTCCACGCCTGGAACCAGGCCCAGGAGACCCGCCGCCCGCTCCTCGTCGTCGCCGATCGCCCGGCACCCGCCTGGGACATACGTCTCCCCGACCTGCGCTCCCGCCTCACCGCCACGCCCCATGTCGAGATCGGCCCGCCCGACGACGACCTCATCGTCAACCTCATCATGAAGCTGCTCGGCGACCGCGGCATCGCCGTCCCGCCCGAGCTTCCCGCCTTCCTCCTGCCGCGGATCGAACGTTCCTACGTGGCCGTTCAGCAGGTGGTCGACGCGCTCGACCGCGCGGCCTTGTCACATCACCGCCGCATTACCGTCGCTATGGCGAAGCGCGCGCTGCAGGAGGCGGGGATCATGCGAAGGGCGAAATTCTAGTGGCCGATGTCGATTCGCCCCTGATCGCCGCGGAGCAGGAGCCCGCCGCCGGCTTCGCGCCGAAGGACCGCTTCTTCAACCGGGAGCTCTCCTGGCTCGCCTTCAACCGGCGCGTGCTGGAGGAGGCGTGCAACCCCGCCCATCCGCTGCTCGAGCGCCTCCGCTTCCTCTCCATCTCGGGCAACAATCTCGACGAATTCTTCATGGTCCGGGTCGCCGGCCTGAAGGCCCACCGCCTGCTCGGCGTCGAGGAGGTTTCGGACGACGGCATGACGCCGGGCCAGCAGCTCGCCGCCGTCGCCGAGGAGGCGGACCGGCTGACCGAAAGCCAGCAACGCGTCTGGACCGAGCTGCGCGCCCTCCTCGCCGAGGCGGGGATGGTCGTGGTCGGCCGGGACGACGCGCTCGACGCCGAGGCCGCGGCCTTCCTCGACCGCTATTTCCGCGAGCAGATCTTCCCCGTCCTCACGCCCCAGGCGATCGACCCGGCGCATCCCTTCCCCTTCATCCCCAACCGCGGCTTCTCGCTGATCTTCGACCTGAAGCGCCCCGGCACCGGCGAGAGCATCCGCGAGCTGCTGATGGTTCCGCCGAGCGTGCCGCGCTTCGTCCGGCTGCCGGGCGGCGAGGCGCGCTACATCGCCATCGAGACGCTGATCCGGCGCTTCATCGGCACCATCTTCCCCGGCTCCGAGCTCGTGGGGGAGGGCGCCTTCCGCATCATCCGCGACAGCGACATCGAGATCGAGGAGGAAGCGGAAGACCTCGTCCGTTACTTCCGGAGCGCGATCAAGCGCCGCCGCCGCGGCCGCGTCATCCGCCTGAAGCTCCACGCCGGCATGCCCGCCGACCTCATCCAGCTGGTTCGCGACGGCCTCGCCGCCACCGACGCGATCGTCACCGAATCGACCGGCTTCCTCGGCACCGCGGACCTCGACGCGCTCTACGAGGAGGACCGGCCGGACCTCAAATTCGCCCCCTTCACGCCGCGCTTTCCCGAGCGCATCCGCGAGCATGGCGGCGACTGCTTCGCGGCGATCCAGTCCAAGGACATCGTCGTCCACCACCCCTATGAGAGCTTCGAGGTGGTGGTCGAGTTCCTGAAGCAGGCCGCCGCCGATCCCGACGTCGTCGCGATCAAGCAGACCCTCTACCGCGCCGGCAAGCAGTCGGCGATCATCCGCGCGCTCATCGACGCCGCCGAGGCGGGCAAGTCGGTCACCGCCGTGGTCGAGCTCAAGGCCCGCTTCGACGAGGAGCAGAACCTGCTCTGGGCTTCGGCGCTCGAGCGGGCCGGCGTGCAGGTCGTCTACGGCTTCATCGACTGGAAGACCCACGCCAAGGTCTCGATGGTCGTGCGCCGCGAGGAGAAGGGCTACCGCACCTACTGCCATTTCGGCACCGGCAACTACCACCCGTTGACGGCGCGCGTGTACACGGACCTGAGCTTCTTCACCGCCGATCCGCGGGTCGGGCGCGACGCGGCGCAGCTGTTCAACTACATCACCGGCTATGTCGAGCCGCGCGGGCTCGAGCTCGTCACCATGTCGCCGCTCGGCCTTCGCGCCGAGCTCTGCCGCCTCATCGACAACGAGATCGCGAACGCGCGGAGCGGCCTCCCCGGCGAGATCTGGGCGAAGATGAACGCGATCGTCGATCCGATCATCATCGACAAGCTCTACGAAGCGAGCGTCGCCGGGGTGGAGATCGACCTCGTCGTGCGCGGCATCTGCTGCCTCAGGCCCGGCGTCGAAGGCCTGTCGGAGAACATCCGCGTGAAGTCGATCGTCGGCCGCTTCCTCGAGCACAGCCGCATCTGGTGCTTCGGCAACGGCGACGAGCTCCCCAACCGCGAGGCCAAGGTCTTTATCAGCTCGGCCGACTGGATGCCGCGCAACTTCGATCGGCGGGTCGAGTACATGATCCCGATCGAGAACCCGACGGTCCACGCCCAGGTGCTCGACCAGGTGATGGTCGCCAACCTCATCGACAACGAGCAGAGCTGGCGTCTCTTCCCCGACGGCCGCTACGAGCGCATCTCCGCACATGGCGACAAGCCGTTCAATCTCCACCATTATTTCATGACGAACCCGTCCTTGTCGGGCCGTGGCGCCGCGCTGCGGTCGAGCGGGTCGGTCCCCAAGCTGCGCTTCCGCCGCGGCTGAGGGAGCAGGTCCTTTGCCCAGCCGCGCGCCAACCGCCGTCATCGACATCGGCTCGAATTCCGTCCGCCTCGTCGTCTACGAAGGCTCGCCGCGCGCGCCGTCCATCGCCTTCAACGAGAAGGTGCTGGCCGGCCTTGGCGTCGGCCTCGCGAAAACCGGCGAGCTGTCGCGCGAGTCGGAGGACCGCGCCCTCTCCGCCCTCCGCCGCTTCCGCCTGCTCGTCGACGCGATGGAGGTGAAAGATCCGCGCGTGCTCGCCACCGCCGCCGTTCGCGACGCCCGCAACGGCCAAGCCTTCCTCGACGAGGTGCGCGCGCTCGGCTTCCGCCCCCGCGTCCTTTCGGGGGAGGAGGAGGGGATGCTCGCCGGCATGGGCGTCCTCTCGGGGATCCCCGAAGCGGAGGGGATCGTCGGCGACCTCGGTGGAGGCAGCCTCGAGCTCGCCTCCGTCGGCGGCGGCGAGGTCGGCAAGGCGATCTCGCTCCCGCTTGGCGTCCTGCGCGTCGGCACGCCTGACGCGCGCACCGAAAAGAAGGTCCGCGGCGCGCTCGCCGAGGCGCTCGCCGCCTCCAGGCTCGGCAAGAAGGGCAGGGGCCGGCCGCTCTACCTCGTCGGCGGATCGTGGCGCGCGCTTGCCCGGCTCGACATCATCTCGACCAACTACCCGCTTCCCATAACCCACGCTTACCGGATGGCGCCGGATCGCCCGGCCGAGCTGCGCAAGCTCATCGCCAACCTCGATCGCGCCGAAGCGCGGAGCCTCAGGATGCTCACCGCCACCCGCATTCCGACGCTGCCCGCGGCAAAGATGATCCTCTCCGCCCTCGTCGCGGAGCTCGCGCCTTCGGACCTCATCGTCTCCAGCTTCGGCATCCGTGAGGGTTTCCTCTACCAGGGTCTCTCGAAGCGGGAGCGCGCCCGCGATCCCCTGATCGAGGCGACTCGTGCCGCCGGCCACGGCCTCAGCCGCTTCGGCGAGCATGGCGACGTGCTCGACGCCTGGATCGCGCCTATCTTCGACGACGACCCAGCGGCCTCCCGCATCCGCCTCGCCGCCTGCCTGCTGGCCGACGTCGCGTGGCAGGCCCACCCCGATTTCCGCGCCGAGCGCGGCGTCGAGATGGCGCTCCACGGCAATTGGGTCGGCGTCGACGCCTGCGAGCGGGTGATGATCGCCCAGGCCTTGTTCTCGAACTTCGGCGGCGGCCGCTCCTTTCCGGACCTCGCCGTCGCCGCCCTCTGCCCGCCCAAAGCACTCGAACGCGCGGCCTTATGGGGGCTCGCCATGCGCCTCGGCCAGCGCCTCAGCGGCGGCCTTGCCGGCCCCCTCGAAACCAGCCGCCTAGGCCGCGAGGGCAACGACATTCTCCTCACCCTCCCCAAGCGCGCCCGCGACCTCTACGGCGAGACGGTGGACCGCCGCCTCGTCAAGCTCGCCACCAGCTTCGGCTGCGGGGCGGGGATCCGGACGAGTTAGCGCAGTTGCCGATTATCGCACCGCCGTCATGCTGAACTTGGTTCAGCATCCAATTCTCCACCCGCGCGGACCGTCAACAAGCTGGACCCTGAACCAAGTTCAGGGTGACGCCACCGAGTTACCAAGCGCTTATTCGTATCTCGCAGGAGGCCTCACCGGCCCCGTCCCAGCGTGAGCAGCCACCAATCGGGCGGCGCGCCGAGGCGGATGGGAGTCGTCCCCGAACCGACGCCCGCCGTCACCACCACCGTCCGGCCGTCCCGCTCGACGAGGCCGCAGCGGTAGCGGGGGTCGTAGAGCGGCTTCCAACCGGCGAGCGGGGCGCGGGTCGTGACCGGTCCGTACCAGGGCAGCACCACCTGCCCGCAATGGGTATGCCCGGCGAGGACCAGCGGGAAGCCCGAGCCCAGCCGGTGGACGACGTCGGGCGAATGGCTGAGCACGACCGGCACCCCGCGCAGGTGCGCGGAGGCGCGCGTGGCGGGGACGTCGTCATGGCCGGAGAATGGATCGTCGACGCCGAGGAGCGCAAGCGGCCCGCGCTGCACCGCCTGGTTGACGAGCACGGTGACGCCCGCCTTCTCCAGCGCGGCGCGGACGGCGTCTGGGGCGGTCCAGTAATCGTGGTTGCCCAGCACCGCCACGATCCCGAGCGGCGCCCGCAGGCGCGACAGCGGCGCGGTGAGGGCCGCCGCCTTCTCCTCCGCGCCGTCGCTCCTGCTCCCGGCGAGGAAGTCGCCGGCGATGAGGACGATATCCGGCCGCGCGGCATTCACTTCCTCGACGATGGAGCCGAGGCGCTCGGGCGTCATGGCGCGGTTGCCGAGGTGGATGTCGGAAAGCAGAGCCACGCGCAGCGGCGGCGTGTCCTTTGGCCAGCCGGCCAGCGCGAGGCGCGCTTCGCGGCGCACAGGCGGCGAGATCGCTTCGCGGAGGCCGACGAGGAAAGTGGCGCCGAGCAGCGCGAGTAGAAGCAGCACGAAGAGGCCGGTGGCGCGCAATGCCCTGCTCCGTCGCGCCCCCGCTGGCCGAAGCGTCCTAGGGGGCCGGATGAGGGGCCGCCTTCCCCCTGTGGGTGTACCTCAGGTACAGCAACGTGATCTCGAACAGCACGCACAATGGCAGCGCGAGCATCAGCTGGCTCGAGACGTCGGGCGGCGCCAGCAGGGTCGCCAGCAGGAACGCCGCGGTGATCGCGTAGCGGCGGCCCTTGCGCAGCTGGTCGACCGTCAGCACCCCCGACTGGACCAGCACCATCATCAGGATCGGGAACAGGAAGGAGATGCCGAAGCCGAACATCATCTGCTTGGCGAAGGTGAGGTATTTGTGGACGTCCGGCGTCACCGAAATGGGGATGGTCGTCTTGCTGTCGACGAGGGCGAAGGGGCCGACGAGCAGCGCCTTCAGGGCATAGGGCATCAGGAAATAGCCCATCGTTACGCCGGCGGAGAACAGCACCGGGGTCGCGAACAGGTAGGGCTTCAGAAGCTTGCGCTCCGAGCGGTAGAGGCCCGGGGCGACGAACAGCCAGAGCTGATTGACGATGAACGGCGAGCCGACGATCAGCGCGCTGTAGCTCGCCACCTCGACCTTCACCCAGAACTGCCCGGTCACCTCGGTGGTGATCAGCCGCGCATTGGCGCCGAGCGCGAAGTGCAGCGGCATGGTCATGATCTGGTAGAGCCGGTCGCTGACGAAGAAGGCGCCGACGAAGACGAGGATGAAGATGGCGATCGAGCGGATCAGCCGTGTGCGCAGCTCCTCGAGGTGCGACATCAAAGGCGCGCGGCTCTCGTCGACTTCGTCGCGCGGCTCCTCCGCCGGCGCCGCCGCCTCGTCGATGGCGGTCACTGGCCGATCTCGGTCCGCGTCATCAAGAGCTTGCCGCCCTTGACGCCGAAGGCGAGGCGGCCTTCGACGAGGTCGAGGGCGTCGCGGCCGAATTGCTCGAACCGCCAGCCCCTGAGGATCGACAATCCGTCGCGCTTGCCCGCGGCGAGCAGCTCCAGCTCCTCGGTGCGCGCGATCAGCCGCGCGGCGACGTTGGTCTCGCGCGAGCGGATCTTGAGGAGGAGCTTCAGGAGGTCGGCCACCAGCGCGCCTTCCTTGCCGAGGCCGGGCCGGTCCTCGCGCGGCGGCAGCTCGTCGGGCCCCAGCGGCTTCGACTGCGCCAGCGCCGCCATCAGCCGGCCGCCTATGTCATTGGAGGCCCAGGCCGGCGACAGGCCGCGGACCCGCGCCAGCCCTTCCTGGCTCGACGGCGGATGGGAGGCGACGTCGGCCAGGGTCTCGTCCTTCATGATGCGGCCGCGGGGCAGATTCTTCTGCCGCGCTTCCTGCTCGCGCCAGCCGGCGACCGCGCGCAGCCGGCCGAGCACCTCCGGCTTGCGGCTCGCCACCCGAACCCGCTTCCAGGCGAGCGCCGGGTCGTTCTCGTAGTTGGCAGGATCGGCCAGCCGCTCCATCTCCTCATCGAGCCACTCGCCGCGGCCGGTCCGCCGCAGCTTCTCCAGCATCTTGGGAAAGAGGGTGGCGAGGTGGGTGACGTCGCCGATCGCATAGTCGATCTGGCGTTTGTCTAGCGGGCGGCGGCCCCAATCGGTAAAGCGCGCGCCCTTGTCGAGGCTCTTCCCGATCAGGCTCTCCACCAGGTTTGAATAGCCGACCTGCTCGCCCAGCCCGAGCGCCATCGCGGCGATCTGCGTGTCGAAGATCGGGTGGGGCGTCTTGCCGGTGAGGTTGTAGATGATCTCGACGTCCTGGCCGCCGGCGTGGAAGACCTTGAGGACGTCCTCATTGTCGACCAGCAGGTCGAGCAGCGGCTGGAGGTCGAGCCCGTCCGCCTTGGGGTCGACCGCCGCCGCCTCGTCCTGGTTGCCGATCTGGATCAGGCACAGGTCCGGCCAATAGGTGTTCTCGCGCATGAACTCGGTGTCGACCGCGACGAAGTCGGACCGGGAAAGGCGTTCGCACAAGGATTTAAGCGACTCGGTGTCGGCGATCAGCGGGTGGATGTTCATCGGCGGGGGCTATAGCGGCGGCCTCCGCGCTTGACAAAGCAAGCCTCCGCCGCGACGGAACCCGTCATTCCGGCGAAAGCCGGAATCCACCTTTTCTCGTTCAGATGTCCTTCGAAAGCAGGTGGATCCCGGCTTTCGCCGGGATGACGAAGCAGGACCGATCATCATGCACGCGTACCGGACCCACAATTGCGGCCAGCTCCGCGCCGAGAATGTCGGCGAGACGGTGCGGCTTTCCGGCTGGATCCACAGGAAGCGCGACCATGGCGGCGTGCTGTTCGTCGACTTGCGCGACAATTACGGCCTGACGCAGATCGTCTGCAAGGCGGGCTCCGAGCCGCTGCGCGTGCTCGAGCATCTGCGGGCCGAGAGCGTGGTCACGGTGACGGGAACCGTCGTGTCCCGCGGGCCGGAAGCCCGGAACCCCAACCTTCCCACCGGAGAGATCGAGGTTCCCGCCGACACGGTCACCGTGCAATCTTCGGCCGAGGAGCTCCCGCTCCCGGTCGCCGGGGAAGCGGACTATCCGGAGGACATCCGCCTCCGCTACCGCTTCCTCGACCTTCGCCGCGACCGGCTCCACGCCAACATTCTGCTGCGTTCTCAAGTGATTGCCTCGATCCGCAACCGCATGGTCGAAGCCGGTTTCACCGAGTTCCAGACCCCCATCCTCACCGCCTCCTCCCCGGAAGGTGCGCGGGACTATCTGGTTCCCTCCCGGGTCCATCCGGGCAAGTTCTACGCGCTTCCCCAGGCGCCGCAGATGTTCAAGCAGCTGATCATGGTGGCCGGCTTCGATCGCTATTTCCAGATCGCACCCTGCTTCCGCGACGAGGACGCCCGCGCCGACCGCTCGCCCGGCGAATTCTACCAGCTCGACTTCGAGATGAGCTACGTCACGCAGGAGGACGTGTTCCAGGCGATCGAGCCGGTCCTCGCCGGCGTCTTCGAGGAATTCGCCAACGGCAAGTCGGTGACCCCGGGCGGCTCCTTCCCGCGCATCCCTTACCGCGAGGCGATGCTGAAATACGGCTCCGACAAGCCGGACCTCAGGAACCCCATCGTCATTTCCGACGTCTCCGAGCATTTCCGCGGCTCCGGTTTCGGCCTGTTCGCGCGGATGGTCGAGGGCGGCAACGTCGTCCGCGCCATACCCGCGCCGAACACAGCCGGCCACAGCCGCAAGTTCTTCGACGACATGAACGAATGGGCGCGCTCCGAAGGCCATGCCGGCCTCGGCTACATCACCCAGAAGGGCGGCGAGCTGAGCGGCCCGATCGCCAAGAACCACGGCGAGGAAGCGACCCGCAAGCTCGTCGCCGAGCTCGGCCTCGGCCCCGACGACGGCATCTTCTTCGCCGCCGGCAAGGAAGCGCAGGCGGCCAAGCTTGCCGGCGCCGCCCGCACCCGGGTCGCCGAGCAGCTGGGCCTCATCGACGAGAACAAGTTCGAATTCTGCTGGATCGTCGACTTTCCGATGTTCGAATATGACGAGGAGGCGAAGAAGGTCGACTTCTCCCACAACCCCTTCTCGATGCCGCAGGGCGAGCTCGAGGCGCTGGAGACCAAGGATCCCTTGGACATCCTCGCCTACCAGTACGACATCGTCTGCAACGGCGTGGAACTGTCGTCGGGCGCGATCCGGAACCACCGGCCGGACATCATGTACAAGGCGTTCGAGATCGCCGGCTATTCGCGCGAGGATGTCGACACGAACTTCTCGGGCATGATCAACGCCTTCAAGTATGGCGCGCCGCCGCACGGCGGCTCGGCGCCCGGCATCGACCGCATAGTCATGCTGCTCGCCGGCGAGCCCAACATCCGCGAGGTCGTCCTCTTCCCGATGAACCAGAAGGCCGAGGACCTGATGATGGGCGCCCCGGGCGCGGTGACCGCCAAGCAGCTGCGCGAGCTTCACATCCGCGTGGTCGAGCCGGCGGGCACCGCGAAGAAGAATCCGGACTCGCTGGTGGCGCCGGAGTGACGGGAGCGGAACTGTCCCACATCCGTTCGGGCTGAGCTTGTCGAAGCCCTGTCCTGCCTTTCAGCCGGAAGAAGGAGCAGGTAAGGCCTTGGACAAGCTCAGGCCGAACGGAGTGCGGGCCTCGTGACGATCGACCTCTCCGACTACGAATCCGGCGCCAAATATCGCGGCGATTACGACACCGACCTCTGCGCCCTGCAGGAGCGCCTCTCGCACATCCTCGTGGCGCACATCGTCCACAAGAAAAGCAGCATCGTCGTGTGCGAAGGCTGGGACGCGGCGGGGAAGGGCGGGGCCATCCAGAGGATCACCGGCCAGTGGGACCCACGGGCCTTCAGCGTCTGGCCGATCAAGGCGCCGAGCGCCGAGGAAAAGGCGCGGCACTTCCTCTGGCGCTTCTGGACCAGGCTGCCCGGCGCCGGCCAGATCGCGATCTTCGACCGCAGCTGGTACGGCCGCGTCCTCGTCGAGCGGGTCGAGGGCCTCGCTACCGAGGCCGATTGGCGCCGCGGCTATGACGAGATCAACGAGTTCGAGGCGCAGCAATGCTATGGCGGCACCGCCATCGTGAAGCTGTTCTTCCACGTCACCCAGGAGACACAGGACAAGAGGCTCGAGGCGCGGCTCGAGCATCCGTGGAAGCGCTGGAAGGTGACGCCCGAGGATTTCCGCAACCGCGAGAAGCGCGGCGCCTATGTCGAGGCGATCGAGGACATGTTCGCGCATACGGGCACGCCGTGGGCGCCTTGGACGGTCATCGACGGCAACAACAAGAAGGCCGCCCGCATCGCGGCGCTGACTGCGGTCGCCGATGCGCTTGAGGCGGCGGTGCCGATGGACGCGCCCAAAGCCTCGCCTGAAGTCGAGGCGATGGCGAAGAAGGCGTTCGGGAGCTAGCCGCCGCATGCGCGCAGGGGACAGCCTATCTGGCTGTTCCCGTTCCCACCCCGGAGAGGGGACAGCCAGATAGACTGTCCCCGGGGGTTCAGCCTCGCCTCTTGCCTTTCCCCCCAGCAAGTGGGCGCATCACCTTTTCGGCGACGATGCGGGCGGCCGCGCGGCCGATCTGCTCGCCCGCCTCGTTCGAGAAGCGGTAGTGGACGCCGCCATACATGCGCGAGTCGGACACCTGCTGCGCCCAATCGTCCCAGTCAGGCAGCGTCTGGACGATCGAATTGGGCACCGCGAGCGAGCCGACGCGGACGCCGCCGGGCGGGCGCGGCCCGGTCTCCGCCTTCATGATTTCGGCGATGGCGGCGGCGACGGTGCAGTGGCCGCACGGATATTCGGCGAAATTGGGAGTCGGCAGCAGCGGCACCCAGGCCGGCTCCGGCTGCGTCGCGTCGTTGCCGTCCGCCGCGCCGTTGCGGATCGCGGTGATCGGCCGCCAGAAATCGTACTTGAACTTGGCCGCCGCCATGACCTCGGCCGCGTCGTCGAAGGCCATCTGGTAGCGCGCGAACATCCGCGCGTTCTGCACCGGCGTTCGGCCCGGCTGGTCGGCGAGGCTGCGCATGGTGGGCGTGAGGTCGAACGCCTGGCGGTAGCGGGCCATCAGAGTCTGGTGGGGCGTGCGCTCCTTGCTGGCGCGCGCGCCGAGGCGGCGCACCTCCTCATAGTCCTTGGCCCAGCGCGCGCTTCCGAGCGCCACGGGCGGCGGGGGCATCAGCGCCTCGACGCTCGGGATCGCCCACGGCTTCATCGCGTACATCGCACTGTCGATCGCCGGGAGCGCCGTCGGCACCCATTCGCCGGGGACGGTGCGGGGGCGATAGGGGATTTGCCGGACCGCCTGGTCGATCCCGCCCGCCGCCATCGCGGCGCGGGCGGCGGCCTCGCCGATCGCGCGGCCTTTCTCCTTGGCCGGCCCGTCCGCGATCTCGTCCATCGTGATGGCATAGCTTTCGTCGAGCGGCGTCTTCATCGCCGGAAAGGCGGCGGCGAGCACCTCGTAGGCCGCCGTCGCCGCCGCAGCGTCCTGCGAGGCCGCCTGATCACCGGCGGGGAAGTTCAGCCAGCTCTCGTAGCGCCGGTCGATCGCATTTACCGCCTCGAACATGGCGAGGCTGGCGCGCGTGATCGCCCGTTGCTGGTCGGGCGTCTGCGGCCCGCCCGTCACCGGATTACCGATCTCGCCCGCATAATCCCACCAGTCGGCGACCGTGTCGGCGCGTGCCGGTGTCGCCGCCATCAGAAGCGCCGCCGCCGCGGCACCCGTCAAAATGCTCCTGCGCATCATCCCTCCTCCTCCTGCTCGCGGCGGGGACTTCCACCCGCTGCCGACTTGGAGTATTAGGGCGGTAACACACGTGCGGCCCATGATCGGGAGTGCCAAAAGCATGATCGCAGCGTGCATCGAGAAAATGCGGAGCGACGGCTGCGGCGGCTGCGCCCGGCGCGACGCGTGCGCCGACCTCATGTGGCGCTTCGGGGTGCGGCCGAAGCAGCGCGACGGTGGTTCGGCCCGCGCATCTGTGCCGGCAAGCCCCTTCCTCTCCTTCCTCGGCGACCTCGCGGCGCGACTGGAGCGCGGCTTCGTGCCGCCAGCGAGCGCGTTCCGGCGCGACGTTGAGACCCAGATCGAGGCCCTGCTTCCCGGCGGCGCGCGGATGGAGGCGGTAGGGCGCGCGCTCGGCTGCAGCCGGCAGACCCTCTACCGCCGGCTCCGCGAGGAGGGGGCCAGCTTCGAATCGCTGGTTGAGCAGGTCCGCCGGCGAGTCGCGCGGCGGCTGCTGCGCGATCCGAAGGTCAGCGTGAAGGAGGTCGCCTACCGGCTCGGTTTCGCCGAACCGGCGGCCTTTTCGCGCGCCTTCAAGCGCTGGACGGGCAAGAGCCCCGCCGCCTGGCGGGCAGCTCAGGCCTCGGGGTAGCGGATCGCGACCACCTCCAGCTCGCGCTCGCCCGCCGGCAGTGTCACCCGCCGCACGTCCCCCACTTGCGCGCCGCGGACGGCGCGCGCGATGGGCGAGGTCCAGGCGATTCGGCCGTTGCCGGCGTCGGTCTCGTCCTCACCGACCAGGGTGACGGTGCGCTCGCGCTCCTCCTCGTCGACCAGCGTGACGGTGGCGCCGAACCAGACCTTCCCGCGCTCCGGCTGCGCCGCAGGGTCCACCACCTGCGCCGCCTTCATCCGCTTCGACAGCCAGCCGATCCGCCGGTCGATCTCGCGCAGCTTCTTGCGCCCGTAGATGTAGTCCCCATTCTCCGAGCGATCGCCGTTGCCGGCAGCCCAGCTGATCGTCTCGACCAGCTGCGGGCGTTCCTCGCCGAACAGCCGCTCATATTCCTCGCGCAGGCGGCGATAGCCGTCGGGGGTGATGTAATTGGGCCGGTCGCTCACGGCGCCGGCGCGGGCGCCGCGGAGGAATAGGTCGGCGCCGGCGCCGATCCGAACGAGCGGTTGAGGTAGAAGGATAGGCGGCCGCTGGTGCCTCCGCCCTGCGGCGCGAACGTGTCGTAGACGACGGCATTCTCCAGCACCCGCTGGACGTAGTTGCGTGTCTCCTGGAACGGGATTTCCTCGATCCACCGCACCATGTCCGTGCCGGGCATGCGCGGATCGCCGTTCTGCGCCACCCATTTGCGGACGTTGCCGACCCCGGCATTGTAGCTCGCCACGGCGAGCGGCACGTTGCCGCCCCACTGGTCGAGGATCGTCGAGAAATAGCCGGTGCCGAGCGTCATGTTGTAGCTCGGGTCGGAGGTCAGGCGGCCGCGGGAATAGGGGAGGCCCATCTTGCGCGCCGTCTCGTTCGCCGTGCCGGGCATCAGCTGCATCATGCCCAGCGCTCCGGCATGGCTCACCGCCTGGCGGTCGAACGAACTCTCCTGCCGCGTGATCGCCTGCGCCAGCGACCAGTAGCGGGCCCAGCCGGGCTCGAGGGGCACGTCCGGAAAGCCGGGACGGGCGTAGAAGGTCGCGCCTTTTGTCCTGGCTTCCCGGGCGACCCAGACGCCGAGATCGAGCCGCCCGAGCGAGCGCGAGAGCTCGGCCGCGAGCGCGCGCTCCGTCTCCGTCGACGCGCTCTGGGCGATGGCGCGGACGAACAAGGTCTGGTCTGCGTAGCGGCCCATCTGCCCGAGCGCGCGCGCGGCCTGGACGAGGCTGCGGTTCTGGAATTGAGCGCGCGCACCCGGATCCAGGGAGGCGGCCGCCTGCTCCGGCGGCGGGATCGGCCGGCCGAGCTTCTCGATGGCGAGCTGCCCGTAATATTGGTCCGGGGCCGCGGCGGCTTCGCGATAATAGCCCTCCGCCGCCGACGCATCGCCGTTCGCGGCGGCCGCGCGGCCGGCCCAATAATAACCCTTGGCGCGGGTCTGCTGGGAGCGGGCGCCGCCGGCATAGCGCAGGAACAGCCGGGTCGCGTCCGCCGGACGGGCAAGCTTGTTCAGCGCCACGAAGCCTCCCAGCCAGGCGAGGCTCGTATAATCGTCGCGCTCGCCATAGGGGCGCTCGCTGACGTCCGTGCCGGCCGGATAGGCGTCGTCGATCTTCGAGGCGATGTCGTAGGCGAGGGTCCATTGCCGGTCGTTCGCCGCCTCCCGGGCGATCGTCAGCATCGTCTCGAACCATTTCTCCGGCACCGCCGGCCGCACCGCCAACGGCGGGCGATTGGCGAGCAGGGCGCGGGCGGCGCTCGCCTGGTGCGCGTCGCGAAGCCACTCGGCCTTGTCGCGCAGCAGCCCGGCATTGACATTGGCCTCGGCGGGAAGCGCCGACAGGCGCGCGCCTGCGTCAGCTGCGTTGGTCTGGAGGGCGAGCCGCGCCTCGAAGAGCGGCCGGTTGGCCGCCGAAGCGAGCGGCAGCATGCGCTGCGCCGCCTGCCGATCCCCGTTCGAAAGCAGGGCATCGAGCCGGGCATCGTGGTCGGCGCTGCTGAGGGAGCCGCCGAAGAGCGTCAGCAGGCGGCTCTCGTCAGCTTGTGGCAGGACGCCGCCCGTCCAGGCGCTCCGCGCCGCCTCCCGCGCCTTGTCCTGCTGACCGGACGCATACAGTGCGAAGGCGTAGCGCGCCTGCCCGACGGTCGTCGTCGGCGGGAAGACACGGAAGTAGCCGAGGATCTGGGCGGCGCTGTCGCCGTCGGGGTTGATCGCCTTCTCCGCGGCCCTGCGGAGCGCGGATTCGCCGGGCCAGCCCTGATGGTTGAGCAGGAAGTTGGCATAAGCCGAAAAGCTATTCGAATCGCTCTGGCGCAGCGCGTTCCACTGGCTGAGCGCCGCCGCGACCGTCGGCGACACCGGGTAAGCGGAAGGAGTGGGCACCACGGGCAGCCCCTGGGTCCCGATTGCCGTTCCCGCGCCCTGCAACGCCGCCGGCAGGATGGCCGAGACCTTGAGCGGATGGACCTTGACGGTCACCGCCGCCAGCGATGCCGCCGAAATCCCCGCGAAACCAATGACGAGCAGCTTCCTGTGCATGCTGGACAGAATGGCGAACCCCTCCTTATCAGGCTCTGAACGGCGACCCGACATCCAACGATCATTGCACAACGCCGCTCCAGGTGAAGGAGAGAAATGATGTTCCGAGGGTCGATCCCGGCTCTGGTGACTCCTTTTCGCGACGAAGCGTTGGACGAGGCGGCGTTCGGCGCCTTCGTGGAATGGCAGATCGCCGAGGGGAGCCACGGCCTCGTCCCGGCGGGAACCACGGGGGAGTCGGCGACCCTGCGGCCGGAGGAGCATCGCCGCGTCATCGAGATCTGCGTCGAGGCGTCGGCGGGCAGGGTGCCGGTCATCGCCGGCTGCGGCGCGAACGACACCGATCACGCCATCGCCCTGACCAGGGTCGCGAAGGCATGCGGCGCCGCCGCCGCGCTCCATGTGCCGCCTTACTACAACCGGCCCAACCAGGACGGGATCTACGCCCACCTCTCGGCCATCGCGACGGCCGTCGACATGCCGATCGTCCTCTACAACGTGCCGGCGCGAACGGTGACGGACATCGCCCTCGAGACGATGGCGCGCCTGGCCGAGTTGCCGAACGTGGTCGCGGTCAAGGACGCCACCGGCAATCTCGCCCGCGTCACCGCCCAGCGCCTCGCCTGCGGGGCGGATTTCATCCAGCTCTCGGGCAACGACGACATGGCGCTGGGTTTCATGGCGATGGGCGGCAAAGGCTGCGTCTCGGTCACCGCCAACGTCGCGCCGCGTCTGTGTGCCGAGTTCCAGAATGCTTGTATGTCAGGGGCTTGGGATGAGGCCTTGAAACTCCAGGACAGGCTCTATCCGCTGCATGCCGCCCTGTTCAGCGACGCGTCCCCCGGCCCGGCCAAATATGCGCTGAACAGGGTTCGGCCGGACTTCCCCGCCACGCTGCGGCGGCCGATGACGCCGCCCTCGGAACCGAGCCGGCAGGCCGTGGACGCGGCGCTCGCGCATGCCGGCTTGATCTAGCTGGACGCGGGCACGTCCGCTCCGCCTTCCCCTGTCCGCGCTCCACCCCTATGTCCGGTGCATGGCCCGCCCGCGTCCCATCCCGTTCGACAAGCAGAAGGTCGTCGCCGAGAACCGGCGCGCGCGCTACGATTATGCCATCGAAGACAAATATGAGGCGGGGATCGCGCTGACCGGGACCGAGGTGAAGTCGCTCCGCTTCGGCGAGGGATCGATCGCCGAAAGCTATGCCGAGGTGAAGGATGGGGAAGTGTGGCTGGTCAACGCCAACATCCCGGAATTCAGCCATGGCAACCGCTTCAACCACGAGCCGAAGCGGCCCAGAAAGCTCCTTCTCACCGCGCGCGAGATCAACAAAATGTTCGGCGCGGTGGCCCGGCAAGGCATGACGCTCGTCCCGCTCTCTATCTATTTCAACGGCCGCGGGCGGGCGAAGGTCGAGCTCGCCATCGCCAAGGGCCGCAAGGCGCACGACAAGCGCGAATATCTCCAGGAGAAGGACTGGAAGAAGGAGCAGGGCCGCCTGCTGCGCCAGCATGGCTGAGGCCGGTACGGGGGAGGGGGCGAAGAAGCAGGGCTGGCTCAAGCGCCACCTGCCGACCCGGGACACGATCGATTCCTACCGGCTGCTGCGGCCGTTCGCCAAGCGCCTGCGCCATCCGAGCCTGTGGCACATGAACCATCGCTCGGTGCCGCGCGCCGTGTCGCTCGGGCTTGGGGTCGGCGTGATCATGCCGTTCATGCACATCCCGCTCGCCGCGATGCTGGCGATACCCGCGCGCGCCAACGTCATGATCGCGGCTGCCTCCACCCTGGTGGTCAACCCGCTCACCATCCCGCCCATGTATTATGCCGCCTACCGGATCGGCCGCTGGGAGCTGCGCCACGACGCGGGAGTGATCGACCCGCAGGCCGCCGCGCAGGCCGGCGGCGAGCTTGGCAAGATGCTGTTCTGGGCGCATCACGCCTCCGGCCCGATCGCGCTCGGCATCCTCACCCTCTCCGCCTCGGCTGCCGCCCTCGGCTATCTGATTGCTGCCATCGCCTGGCGCCTCCGGGTGCGGGCGAAATGGCGCCGCCGCGGCCGCGCCCGCCCCGCCTGACGCGGATTTGAAACCGGGACGGGCGCTGCTATCAGCGCCGCACCCCCCGCTTCGGACGGAGTCTCAGAAGCCATGCGCAAGCTCTTTCTCCTCGCTCTCGCCGCCACCACCGCCGCCGCCGGCGCCTATGCCGCCGCTCCGGCCGCCGGCCCGACCGCCGTTGCCACCGGCGGCCACGCGGAGCTCGGCACCTTCGGCTTCGACGAGGCGGGGATGGACCGGACCGTAGCGCCCGGCGACAATTTCTACATGTTCGCCAACGGCAATTGGTCGAAGACGACGTCAATCCCGGCCGACAAGTCCAGCTACGGCATGTTCACCCGCCTCGACGACATCTCCCGCAGCCGCACCCGGGACATCCTCGACGAGGCGAGCCGGGATCCGAACAGCAAGATCGGCAACGCCTATGCGAGCTTTCTCGACATCGGGCTCATCCAGAGCAAGGGGCTGGCGCCGTTCGAGCCCTGGCTGAACCATATCCGCGCGCTGTCGTCCAAGGACGGCTATGCCGCGCTCGTCGCCGAAGCCGCGCGCAACGGCATCGGCGGACCCGTCGGTGCCGGCGTCGGCCAGGACGACAAGGAGCCCGACCAATATGTGCTGGGGCTCGGCCAGGCCGGGCTCGGCATGCCCGACCGCGATTATTATCTGAAGGACGACGCCAAGCTCGTCGCCACCCGCAACGCCTATCGCCAGCATCTCGAGAAGGTGCTGACGCTGGCCGGCGAGAAGGACGCGGCCGCCCGCGCCGAGGCGATCCTCGGCTACGAAACGCAGATCGCCAAGGCGCACTGGAACCGCGTCGACAGCCGCGATGCCACGAAGACCTACAACAAGATGTCCGCCGCCCAACTCGTCAAGGACGCGCCGGGCTTCGACTTCGCAACCTATTTCCGCGGCATCGGCGCGCCGGTGAACACCGTCGTGGTGGCGCAGCCGAGCGCCATCCAGGGCATTGCCGCCGCCGTCGCCGCCGCGCCGCTGCAGGTGCTCAAGGACCAGCTCCTCGTCCGCTCGCTCGACGCTTATGCCGCCTACCTGCCCAAGGCGTTCGACGACGAAAGGTTCGCCTTCTACGGCACCGTGTTGTCCGGCACCCCGCAGCAGGAGGAGCGCTGGAAGCGCGGCGTCAGCTTCACCAGCCGCATCCTCTCGGACGAGGTCAGCAAGATCTACGTCGCGCGCTATTTCCCGCCGGCGACCAAGGCTGCCGCCGACCGGCTGGTGAAGAACATCATCGGCGCGATGAACCGGCGCATCGACAAGCTCGAATGGATGAGCCCGGCCACGAAGGTCGCCGCCCACGCGAAGCTCGCGGCCTTCACGCCCAAGATCGGCTATCCGTCGCGCTGGCGCGACTTTTCGGGCCTCGAGATCCGCCGCGACGACCTTCTCGGCAATGCGATGCGCTCGGCGCAGTTCGAGCATGCCTACAACGTCAACAAGCTCGGCAAGCCCATCTACCGGTGGGAATGGGGCATGACCCCGATGACGATCAACGCCTACGCCAATTTCGGCATGGTCGAGATCGTCTTCCCGGCGGCGATCCTGCAGCCGCCCTTCTTCGACCCCAATGCGGACGACGCGGTGAATTACGGCGGGATCGGCGCCGTCATCGGTCACGAGCTCAGCCACCATTTCGACGACCAGGGCGCCAAGTACAACAAGGAGGGGCGACTGATCGATTGGTGGACGCCCGCCGACGTCAAGGCGTTCAATTCGCGCCTCGACGCGCTGGAGGCGGAGTATAACGCCTACGAGCCGCTGCCGGGGCTCCACGTGCAGGGGCGCCTCACCATGGGCGAGAATGTCGCGGACCTTGCCGGCCTCACCATCGCCTACGACGCCTACCACGCCTCGCTCGGCGGCCGGACGCCCAAGGTGATCGACGGCTTCACCGGCGACCAGCGCTTCTACCTCGGGTGGGCGCAGGTCTGGCGGATCAACTATCGCGAGCCGGCGCTACGCCAGCGCCTGCTCACCGATCCCCACTCCCCGGGCGAGCAGCGCGCGGCCGTCGTGCGCAACCTCGATCCCTGGTATCCGGCCTTCGACGTGCGGCCGGGCCAGAAGCTCTATCTGACGCCGCAGCAGCGCGTGCGCATCTGGTAGGGTGGCGAGCGCGGCGCCTGCGCGGACGCGGGGCGGCGGCCTCGCCTTCCTCCTGGTGGGGCTCGCCGCGGCGGCCTCGGCGGGCCTCCTGTTCGTCGCGCTCCCCAGCCCCGCCGTCGCGGCCGCGTTCTTCGCCGGTGTGCTGGCGCTGGGGATCCCGCTTGCGCTGACCGGGCGGAGCCGCGTGGCGGAGAGCGAAAGTACGCCGGCCGTCGCGAGCGACCTGGCCTTGCTTCGGGCCGTCCTTGATGCCTCGCCGTCGCCGGGCGCTGTGACGGATCTTCAGGGTGGCGCGCTCGCCGCCAACGAAGCCGGACGCGCGCTCGTCGCCGCCGCGCCGGACGATGCGCTCGCGGCCGCCCGCCGCGACGGTTTTGCGACGGTGGAGCAGGACGGCATGCGGGTCGAGGTCCGCCGCGCCGGCGCCGCCGCCGATCGGCTGGTGTGGCGGTTCACGCCGGTCTCCACCGCCGACCGCGGTGCGCAGGCGGAGGCGCTGGCGGACGGAGCACTTGCCGACCGCCTCGCCGGCGCCGGCGTGATGACGGTACTTGTCGATGCCGCCGGCAGTCTCCTCGCCGCCAACCGCGCCTTCCTCGCCCGTGCCGTCTCCGACGGCGAGCCCGCGCCTCGCGGCGCCGCTCTCGTCGATCTCCTCGCCCAGGGCGAGGACGGCCGCATCCATTTCGCCCGCGAAGGCAAGGAGGGCGGAGGCCTGCGCCTGGTCCAGGTGCCGTTCGGCGCAGGAGAAGGGGAGGGGCCGATCCTCTTCTTCCTCCTCGACGAACTGTCGCCGGTGGGCCGCGAAGGCGGAGCGAGCCTCAGCGCGCTCGTCGAAATCCTGCCAGTCGGCCTCGCCCTCGTCGACCGCGACGGCCGCTTCCTCTATCTCAACTCCGCATTTCGCCGCGCCGCTGGGCTGTCGCGCAACGCGGCACCGGCCTGGCCAAGCGACCTCGTCGTCGACGAGGACAAGGCGGCGGTCGCCGACCAGGTCCGCCGCTTCGCGCGCGGTCCCACCATGTCGGGCGACATCGCCGTGCGCCTCAAGGCCCGGCCGGAGGAGCCGGTGGCGCTGACGGTCGCCGGCGCGCGCGGACTGGGCGAGGCGGCGGTGCTCCTGTCGCTCAAGGACAATAGCGAGGAGGACCGGCTCAAGCGCCAGGTCGCGCAGGCGACGAAGATGCAGGCGGTCGGCCAGCTCGCCGGCGGCGTCGCCCATGACTTCAACAACATCCTCACCGCCATCATCGGCCATTGCGACCTGATGCTGATGCGCCATGCGCCGGGCGACAGCGACTATGACGACATCCAGCAGATCCGCTCCAACTCCAACCGCGCCGCCAGCCTGACGCGCCAGCTCCTCGCCTTCTCGCGCCAGCAGACGCTGCGGCCGCAGGTGCTCCAGCTCCCGGACGTCATCGCCGAGGTGTCGACGCTGCTGAAACGCCTGCTCGGCGAGCATGTCGCCCTGCAGGTGAAGCACGGCCGCAGCCTCGGCGCCGTTCGCGCCGATCCCGGGCAACTCGAGCAGGTGATCGTCAACCTCGCCGTCAACGCCCGCGACGCGATCCTCGCCAAGGACCCGAACGGAAGCGGCACGCTGACCCTCCAGACCTTCGCCATGCCGGCCGACGAGGTCCGTCGCATGGGGAGCGAGATCCTCCCCATCGCGGATTACACGGCGCTCAGAGTGTCCGACACCGGCACCGGCATCGCTCCCCACCTTCTGCCCAAGATCTTCGAGCCCTTCTTCACCACCAAGGAAGTAGGGAAGGGAACGGGCCTCGGCCTCTCCACCGTCTACGGCATCGTCAAGCAGTCGGGCGGCTTCATCTTCGCCGACAGCCAGCCGGGGAAGGGAACGAGCTTCACCCTCTATTTCCCCGTTCACCGGGCCGAACCGGCGGAGCGCGCACCGCGGCGCAAGCAGACGGCGGGGGAGTTGTGGGGCTCCGGCACCATCCTGCTCGTCGAGGACGAAGCGACCGTGCGCGCCGTCGCCGAGCGGGCGCTGACCCGCAACGGCTATACGGTGCTGACCGCCGAGAATGGCGAGGCGGCGCTGGAGATCCTCGCTCGGGAGAGCGGCATCGATCTGATGATCTCCGACGTGGTCATGCCGACGATGGACGGGCCGACCACCGCGCGCGAGGCCCGCAAGTCGCATCCCGACCTGCCGATCCTGTTCATCTCGGGCTATGCGGAGGAGCAATTGCGCGCGTCCATCGATCTCGAGCGCGTCGCCTTCCTCGCCAAGCCGTTCAGCGTCCAGAAGCTCGCCGAAGCGACCCGGGACGCGCTGGCGATGGTCCTGCCGTCAGCGGAGTGACCGGCGGAGATGGGCTGCCAGGGCCTCGGTCTGCGCCGGCGTGAAGCGCAGGCCGAGCTTGGTCCGCCGCCACAGGATGTCGTCCGCCGTCCGCGCGAATTCCCGCTCTACCAGCCACCGCACTTCGGCCTCGTAGAGACCCGCGCCGAAATGGCGGCCGAGGTCGCCCAGGCCCTGCGCGTCGCCGAGCAGGTCCTTGAGGCGCGTGCCGTAGGCCCTGGACATCCGGTCGACGATCGTCAGCGGCATCCAGGCGGTCAGCTCGCGCAGCCAGTCGACATAAGCCGGGTAGAGATCGCCCCCCGGAAGCATCATCCACCCTGTCGAGCGGCGGCCGTCCACCCTGAGGAGGTCGAGCGCCTGCTGCGCCAGCGCGCGGGCGGTGGTGATCTTGCCGCCGAAGACGGAGAGCAGCTTGGACCCAGGCTCGCGGCTGAGCTCGAGATGATAGTCGCGCGTAACCGTACGCGCCGCCCCGTGTCCGTCGTCATGGAGGGAACGCACCCCCGCATAGGACCACAGCACGTCGGCGGGCACGACCTGCCGCGTGAAGTAGCGATCCGCCGCTTCGCACAGGTAGCGTATCTCCTCGGCGGAAATCTCCGCATCTTCCGGCCGCGCCACCTCGATGTCGGTGGTGCCGATCAGGGTCAGGTCTTCTTGAAAGGGCAGCGCGAAGACGACGCGCCGGTCGGCTTGCTGGAGAATATAGGCCTGTTCGCCCTCCCACAGCCGCGGCACGGCGATATGGCTACCCTTGATGAGGCGGACGCGGCTCTCCGTCCGCTCGGCGAGCCGCTCCAGCACCTCCGCGACCCAGGGGCCGGCCGCGTTGACCAGGATCGGCGTCGCAACGGTGCGCCCGTCGGACAGTTCTGCGCGCCATGTCTCTCCCTCCCGCCGCGCCGCGACCAGCGCGGTTTGCGTCGCGATCTCGGCCCCGTTCTCGGCCGCCGCGACGGCGTTGAGGACGGTCAGCCGCGAATCGTCCACCCAGGCGTCCCAGTAGGAAAGAAGGCGCCGGCGTTCGGCTAAAGGCGCCTGGAGGAGTGGCTCCTTGCGCCCGACCCGACGCGAGCGCGGCAGGCTGCCGCGGAAGGACAGTGCGTCGTAGAGGAGCAGGCCGAGCCGGATCATCCAGTGGGGCCGCATGCCGGGGCAATGCGGCAGGACGAATCGCAGCGGCCGGACGATGTGCGGTGCGGTCTTGAGGAGCGTTTCCCGCTCCGCCAGCGCCTCCCGGACCAGCCGCAGCTGCCCCAGTTCCAGATACCTCAGACCGCCGTGGATCAGCTTGGACGAAGCGGAGCTGGTATGGGCGGCAAGGTCGTCCTTCTCGACGAGCAGCACCTTCGCGCCGCGAATGGCCGCGTCGCGCGCGATCGCGCAGCCGTTGATGCCGCCGCCGACGATGAGGAGATCGTAGCTGTCCACGCCGCCACCCTAGCCGCAAGCCGCGCTTGATTCAGCAGCGATGAACGGGGAGGGTGCCATGCATGGGCGATCGGCTTCTGGTCATCGACGAGGGCACGACCAGCACGCGGGGGATGCTGATCGCAGCGGACGGGGCCTGCCTCGCCGTCGAGCAACGCGCGCTGACGCAGAGCTACCCCCGCCCTGGCTGGGTCGAGCACGATGCGGAGGAGATCTGGCGCGAGACCCTCGCCTGCGCCCGCGCGGTAGCCGGCGACGCGACCGGTATCGCCGCCATCGGCATCACGAACCAGCGCGAGACGGTGGTGTTCTGGAACCGGCGCACCGGCCGCGCCCTGGCCCCTGCGATAGTCTGGCAGGACCGCCGCACAGCCGACTTGTGCGCGCGGCTCAAGGAAGAGGGCCGCGAGCCGCTGGTGCAGGAGCGTACCGGTCTCCTCCTCGATCCCTATTTCAGCGCGTCGAAGATCGCCTGGGCGATCGAACATTGGCCGCAGCTCAAGGAGGCGGGGGGCGACCTCTGCGTCGGCACGATCGAATCCTGGCTCGTCTTCCGGCTGACCGGCGGCCTCCACGTCAGCGATGCGACGAATGCGTCGCGCACCGGCCTCATGGACATAGGCCGCGGCGTCTGGGACGAAGACCTGCTGGAATTGTGGGGCACTCCCCGCGCCGCGCTTCCCGAGATCGTCGACTGCGCCGGCAGCATCGGTACCGCCTCGGCAGAGCATCTCGGCATGGCCGTCCCGATCGCAGGCCTCGCCGGCGACCAGCAGGCGGCCGCGATCGGCCAGGCCTGCTTCGCGCCCGGAGAGACCAAGGCGACCTTCGGGACCGGCGCCTTCGTCCTCACCAACACCGGCGATGCGCCGCGTCCGAGCACACACCGGCTCCTGTCGACGGTCGCGTGGCAGCTGGACGGGCGCCGCAGCTTCGCCCTGGAGGGCTCGCTGTTCGTCGCTGGCGCGCTGATCAAATGGCTGCGCGACGATCTCGGCCTGCTGGCGAGCGCCGCCGAGAGCGAGAATCTCGCCCGTTCCGTGCCGGACAGCGGCGGCGTCTGCATCGTTCCCGCCCATAGCGGGCTCGGTGCGCCGCACTGGCGGGCGGAAGCGCGGGGCCTCATCGCCGGCCTCAGCCTGGGCACGGGACGCGCCCACCTCGTCCGCGCCGCGCTGGAGGCGATGGCGCACCAGACCGGCGATCTGATGACCGCCTTCGCGGCCGACGGCGCGCCATGGGAGGTGCTGCGGATCGACGGCGGCATGGCGTCTAACGACTGGCTGGCCCAGGATCTCGCCGATATGCTGGGCCTTCCGGTCGAGCGGCCGGCGAACGTCGAGACGACGGCGCTCGGCGCGGCAATGCTCGCCGGCGTCGGCTGCGGCCTGTTCGCCTCTCTCGGCGAGGCGGCCGCGATGCGCGGGCCGGTGCAGACCTTCTTGCCGAGCGCGCCCGGAGAGGTTCGGGAGGCGCGGCTGGAGGGCTGGAAGGCCGCGCTCGCGGCGGTGCTCGGCTAGCGGACCAAACGCTATCTTAACGCGTCGGCGCTACGCCGCGCTCATGGCCCAGCGTGTCCACCTGATCGCCGCCGTGCGGCCCAATTTCATGAAGATCGCGCCGCTCTGGCATGCGCTCGCGGACGCGCCCGACTTTGCGCCGGTGCTGGTCCACACCGGCCAGCATTACGATGCCAACATGTCCGACGCCTTCTTCGCCGACCTCCGCCTGCCGGAGCCGGACCATCATCTCGGCATCGGCTCGGGGAGTCATGCGGAGCAGACCGGCGGCGTTATGATCGCCTACGAGAAGGTGGCGCTAAGCGATCGCCCTGACTGGATTATCGTGGCCGGCGACGTGAACTCGACGGCGGCCTGTGCGCTGGTGGGCGGCAAGCTCGGCATTCGGGTGGTGCACCTGGAGGCGGGGCTGAGGAGCCGCGACAGGGCGATGCCGGAGGAGCTCAACCGGCTCGTCACCGACGTCCTTGCCGACCTGCTCTGGACGCCTTCGGCCGACGCCGACGAGAATTTGCGGGCGGAAGGGATTCCGGAGGAGCGGATCAGCCGGGTCGGCAACATCATGATCGACAGCTTCGAGCTCGTCCGCCCGGCGATCGAGGCGGCGGCGGTGCCGGAGGCGCTGGGGCTCGTGCGCGGCGGCTACGGCGTGGTCACGCTGCACCGCCCCTCCAACGTCGACGATCCGGAGCAGCTGCTGCGTCTCGTCGACGCGCTGATCGAGGCCCAAAGGCGTCTGCCCCTCGTCTTCCCGGTGCACCCGAGGACCGCGAAGCGGCTCGGCGCGGCGTTCCTCGACAGCCGGCTGAAGCGGGCCGGGGTGCGGCTGGTCGAGCCCTTGCCCTATGTCCGCTTCATGAGCCTGGTGACCGGAGCGGCGGCGGCCATCACCGATTCGGGCGGGATTCAGGAGGAGACGACCTATCTCGGCATCCCCTGCCTGACGCTCCGGGAGAATACCGAACGTCCCGTAACCATCACCGAGGGAACCAACCGGCTGGTGCGGCCCGAGACGTTGCTCCTCGATCTCGACCGGGCGCTGACCGGACCGCGACCGGTGCGCCGCCCGGAACTTTGGGACGGGAATACCGCGAAAAGGTGCCTGGAAGACCTCCGTCGCCGGTCGGGACCCGCCCGCTTCCCGGCGGAACCTCCCGGTCCGCGCGAACTCACCCGGCTCTATTCCGGCGGCGAACGGCGCGTCAGCGGCGCTGCCAGCTATCGTCGATCATCCTGATGATGGCCGAGAAATCCTTCCCGCCGCCGCCCAGCGCCTCCGCGAAGCGCGTGTAGAGCTCCTCCGCCGCCGCCCCCATTGGCGTATAGCTGTCGACGCTCTGCGCGGCCTCCATGGCGAGACGAAGGTCCTTCAGCATTAGCGCCGCCGCGAAGCCGCCTTCATAGTCGCGGTCCGCCGGCGTCTGCGGCCCGACCCCGGGGACGGGGCAATAAGTGGTCATCGACCAGCACTGGCCCGAGGCCTTGGAAGCGATGTCGAAGAAGGTCTGCGGATCGAGGCCGAGCTTCTGGGCGAGCACGAAGGTTTCGCAGGTGGCGACCATCGAGGCGCCGAGCAGCATGTTGTTGCAGATCTTGGCGGCCTGGCCCGCGCCCGGCCCGCCGGCATGGATCACCGCCTTGCCCATCGCCTCCAGGAACGGCCGCGCCGCCTCGAACGCCGCGTCGGAACCGCCAACCATGAAGGTGAGGGTGCCGGCGTCCGCCGCGGCGATGCCGCCGGAGACCGGGGCGTCGACCATGCGATAGCCCGCCTTCTCCGCCTTCTCGATCTCCTCGCGGGCGGTGGCGACGTCGATCGTCGAGCAGTCGATGAGGAGGGCGCTGGTCGGGGCCTCCGCGATCACGCTCGTTTCATAGACCTGGCGGACATGTTTGCCGGCCGGGAGCATGGTGACGACGGCGTCCGCGTCCCGCACGGCCTCGGTTGCCGACCCCATGGGCAGGCATCCGCTCCTCTCCGCCTTGTCGAGGGCCGCTTCCGAAAGGTCGAAGGCGCGGACCTCGTGGCCCGCCTTGACGAGGTTCGCGGCCATCCCGCCGCCCATGTTGCCGAGCCCGATGAATGCTACGCGTGCCATTGAAAAACTCCAGAGGAAGGGCGCAGGAAACACCGTTCGCCCTGAGCCTGTCGAAGGGCTGTCCTTCCCTTACGTGGGGAAGAAATCAAGGCAGGGCTTCCACAAGCTCAGCCCGAACAGGGGAGGGAAGTCTATCTCCCTCTCACGCCGCTACCGCCCCGTCCACTCCGCCTTCCGCTTCTCGACGAAGGCGCTCATTCCTTCCTTCTGGTCCTGGGTGCCGAAGAGGCCGTGGAAAAGGCGGCGCTCGAAGAGGATGCCCTGCGCCAATCCGGTCTCGAAGGCGGCGTTGACCTGCTCCTTCGTGGCGATGGCGGCGAGCGGTGCCATGCCGGCGATCGCCCCGGCCGTCTTCAGCGCCTCGTCGAGCAGGTCGGCCGCCGGCACGACCCGGGCGACGAGGCCGGAGCGCTCGGCCTCCTCGGCGCCCATCATCCGCCCGGTCAGGCACATCTCCATCGCCTTGGCCTTGCCGACCGCGCGGGTGAGGCGCTGCGAGCCGCCCATGCCCGGGGTCACGCCGAGCTTGATCTCGGGCTGGCCGAACTGGGCGGTATCGGCGGCGATGATGAAGTCGGCCATCATCGCAACCTCGCAGCCGCCGCCGAGCGCATAGCCCGCGACGGCCGCGATCCAGGGCTTGCGGGTGGCGGTGACCTTCTCCCAGCCGGCGAAGAAGTTCGATGCATACATCTCGGCGAAGCCTTGGCTCGACATCTCCTTTATGTCGGCACCGGCGGCGAACGCCTTCTCGCTGCCGGTGAGAACGAGGCAGCGCTGGCTGTCGTCGGCGTCGTAGGCGGCGAACCCGTCGATAAGCTCCGCGAGAACGGAGGTATTGAGCGCGTTCAGCGCCTGGGGGCGATTCAAGGTGACGAGCGTGACGGCGCCGCGCCGCTCGGTGAGGATCGTTTCGTATTTCATCATACCTCCGTCATGCCGGACTTGATCCGGCATCCACCTTCTTTATGTCCGTCCGCCGTAAAGAAGGTGGACCCCGGATCAAGTCCGGGGTGACGTTCCCCTCCTTCCGATGGTGGTGCTAGAGCGGCGTCCACTCCTCTCCTTCGGGCATCGGCGCGAAGATGGTGTCGATCAAGCGCTGGCTCACGCCTTCCGGCGTGGCCGGATCCCATACCGGCCGGTTGTCCTTGTCGACGAGGAGGGCGCGGACGCCCTCGACGAAATCGTGGCGCTGAACGACGCGGCTGGCGACGGCATATTCCTGGCGCATCTCGTCGGCGAAGCTCTGCATCAGGCCGCCGTCGTAGAGCAGGCGGAGCGACACCTTGCAGGCCTGCGGGCTCTTGCCGGCGAGGATCGCGTGCTGCTCCTTCGCCCAGGGGGAGCCGTCGGCATCGAGCGCGGCGAGCAAGGCTTCGTAATCGTCGGCGGCGAACAGCCGGTCGATCTCCTCCTTGTGCGGCGCGATCTTGGGCGTGGGAGCCGGCGCGGCGGCCTCGTCGAGCAGCTCGGCGAGCCGCTGCGGATCGGCGGCGATGCGGGCCTTGAGATCGTCCAGCGCCAAGGCGGGGACGTAGTGGGTGGCGAGCCCGAGGGCGAGGCAGTCGGCGCCGTCGAGCCGGGCGCCGGTCAGCGCGAGATACTGGCCGACGCGCCCGGGCAGGCGTGAAAGGTACCAGCCGCCGCCTACGTCGGGAAACAGGCCGATCGCCGTCTCCGGCATGGCGAAGCGGGTGTTCTCGGTCGCCACGCGATATTTGCACGGCTGCGAGATGCCGACGCCGCCCCCCATGGTGATGCCGTCCATGAACGCGACCGTCGGCTTGGCGTAGGTGAAGAGTAGGTGGTTGAGGCGATATTCGTCGAAGAAGAACGCACGCGCTTCCGAGCCGTCCCCGGCGCCGCTGCGCGCCAGCATGACGACGTCGCCGCCGGCGCAGAAGCCGCGCCCCTCGGCATGGTCGAGCAGCACAGCTTCGACCGCGGGGTCCCCGCGCCAGTCGAGCAGCGCTTGTGACATGGCGAGGCACATGTCGCGGGTGAGGGCGTGGATGGCCCTGGGGCGGTCGAGACGGATGCGGCCGACGCGGCGGTCGACGAGGGTGAGAACGTCGGTCACGCTGCGCCGGCGCGGCGATGGGGACACGTACTTTTTCGCGAAAAAGTACGTGTCCCCTTTTTCGGGGTCGCGTCGCTCACTGCCTCAGCATGTCCCGGGCGACGATGACGCGCATGATCTGGTTGGTGCCCTCGAGGATCGAGTGGACGCGAAGGTCCCGCCAGAAGCGCTCGATCGGATAGTCCTGGAGGTAGCCGTAGCCGCCGTGGAGCTGGAGGGCGCGGTCGACGACCGAGGAGCCGGTGTCGGTGGCGAAGCGCTTGGCCATGGCGGCGAAGCGGGTCTTGTCGGGCGCGTTCTCGGTGACCTTGACGGCGGCGGCGTAGAGCAGGGTGCGGGCGGCCTGGAGCTCGGTCTCCATGTCGGCGAGGGTGAACTGGGTCGCCTGGAAGTCGGCGATCGGCTGGCCGAACTGCTTCCTGTCCTTGGTGTACTTCACCGCCTCGTCAAGGCAACGCTGGGCGCCCCCCAATGAGCAGGCGCCGATGTTGAGGCGGCCGCCGTCGAGGCCCATCATCGCGATCCGGAAGCCCTCGCCCTCGGCGCCGACGAGATTCTCCGCCGGCACCCGGACCTCGTCGAAATTGACCTGGGCGGTCGGCTGCGAATGCCAGCCGAGCTTCTTTTCCTGCGCGCCGAAGCTGACGCCGGGCATGTCCTTCTCGACGACGAGGCAAGAGATGCCCTTGGGCCCCTCCTGGCCGGTGCGGGCCATGACGACATAGACCTCGTTCTCGCCGCCGCCCGAGATGAAGGCTTTGGAGCCGGAGACGACATAGCAGTCGCCGTCTTTCACCGCCCTGGTCTTCAAGGCCGCGGCGTCCGAGCCGGAGGAGGGCTCGGTGAGGCAGTAGCTGCCCATCCGCTCCATCGTGACGAGGCTGGGAAGATATTTCTGCTTCACCGCGGGCGCGCCGAAGCGATCGATCATCCAGCTCGCCATGTTGTGGATCGAGATGAAGGCGCTGGTGGATGGGCAGCCATAGGCCATCGCCTCCATGATCAAGGCCGCCTCAAGCCGGCCCAGGCCGATGCCGCCCGAATCCTCCGATACGTAGATCGACCCGAAGCCGAGCTCGGCCGCCTGGCGGATCGTGTCCCGCGGGAAAATGTGCTTCTCGTCCCATTCGGCGGCGTGGGGCGTGATCGCATCGGCGGTAAAGGCCTGCGCCATCTCCTGGATCTGGCGCTGCTCGTCGGTCAAATCGAACTGGCTCATGGGGTTGGGGCCTTGTGGAGGACGCCCACGGCGAAGGCGCGCTTGATCGCCTCCTCGTGGAAGGAGGGATCGTAGAGTTGCCGGACGGGAACGCCGCGGGCGTCCGCCATGGCGGCGAGCTGGCCCATCGAGGTACGCACCGAGTTCGGCTCCTCGCGCGAGATGGGGTCCGCGAAAGCGCGGTCGGCGGAGACGATCTCCCACCCGTCCGCCTTGAGCGCCTTCACCGCGTCGGCGACGAACATCGCCTCGAGGTCGGTCTCGTGCATCAGCATGACCTGGATCGGCGAGCGGCCGAGCGTCCTGCGCGCGAGGCCGTCGTAGAAGTCTGCGGCGCCGACCACCGTGCGGACGTAGAGATCGCGGAGCGCCTTGAGGTCCATCGGCTCTCCGGCGCGCTTCGCGTCGACCGTCAGGGCCTCCATCAGCCAATCGTTGCTGTCGGAGGTGACGTAGCCGTTGTGCAGCCCTCGTGCCCTCAGGGCGGCGCGCAAGGCATCGCGCTTGGCGACGTCGCTGAAGCCTTCGTCGAGGAAGGGATAGCGGTACCATGGACGCACACCCGTACGGCCCTTGAGCCATGCCGCCGCCCGGTCGAGGTCGGCGATATACTCCTCGGGCGTCAGCTCGGAGAGGTGGCGGTGGCTGTAGCTATGGTTGGCGATGACGTGGCCGGCCTTGACGTAGGCGGCGATCCGCTGCTCGCCGCCCTTGCCGTAGGGCTGCTCCAGGTTGCCCGTCGTGATGAAGAAAGCCGCCTCCCGGACGCCCGAGGCTTTGAGCGCCGCGATCAGCCGCCGCGTCCGCTCGTCCGGCGTGAAGAAGGCCCCTGGCATGCGCGGTACGTCGTCGAAGGTGAGGGCGATGCGCTTGTGCTGCGAAGGCGCGGCGTGGGCGGCGCACCCGACGAAGGCCAGCACCGCCAGCAGGAGAGAACGCCAGATCACCTCTCACCCCTTTCGCGCGCCGCCGCACACAACTGCTCCGCGACGCGTCCGAACCGCACCCGCGCGAAGAAGGCGCGGTCCGTGGCCGAGTCCTTGAAGACGTTTCCGAAGAAATGGTTCTGCCCGCCGTTCAGGGCGACGAAATAGCCGCCGAAGCGCGCCTTGCGGCCCTCGTCCGACTCGGTGCCGCGGTAGACGGTTGCGCCGTCCTTCCTGAGCAGCGGATGGTCGCGATCGGGTGAAGCCTGCCCAGCCATGCCGCCGTAGACGCCCCACCAGCGATCGCCCGGTCCATGGACCCGGAAGACGCGGAAGTCGGGTCCCCTCTCCACGGTGACGGCTTCGCCCGGCTGGAGCGTGACCCAGCTCCTCCCGGTGCAAAAGCCGTGGTCGTGCAGCGGCACGGGCTGATCCTGCGCATCCTGGAGCAGCGCCACGGCGAGTAGTGCGGAGAGGCCGATCACCGCCTCAGCCCATGGTCGGGATGACGAAGGCGTTTTCGCCGGTGACCGAGCCGTCGGGCCAGCGCTGGGTGACCTTCTTGAGCTTGGTCCAGAAGCGCACGCCTTCGGGCCCATGCTGGTCGATGTCGCCGAAGCCCGAGCGCTTCCAGCCGCCGAACGTGTGGTAGGCGACGGGGACAGGGATCGGCACGTTGATGCCGACCATGCCGACATTCACCCGGGCGGCGAACTCGCGGGCGGCGTGGCCATTCCTCGTGAAGATGGCGACGCCGTTGCCGTACTGGTGGTCGGAGGGGAGGCGGACCGCTTCCTCGAAGCTGTCGGCGCGGACCATCTGCAGGACCGGGCCGAAAATCTCCTCCTGGTAGGAGCGGAAGCTGGGCTTCACATGGTCGAAGAAGGTCGGGCCGATGAAGAAGCCCTCCTCGTGGCCCTGGAGGGTGAAGCCGCGGCCGTCGACGACGAGCTCGCCGCCCTCGTCCTGGCACATCTGGATATATTGCTCGATCCGCGCCTTGTGGGCGGCGGTGACGACGGGGCCGTAATGGGCCTCGGCGTCGGTCGAGACGCCGACCCGCAGCGCTTCGATCGCCGGGATCAGCTTTTCGCGCAGCGCATCGGCGGTCTTGTCGCCCACCGGGACGACGACGGGCAGGGCCATGCAGCGCTCTCCGGCCGATCCAAAGGCGGCGCCGGCGAGGTCGTTCACCACCATGTCTAGGTCGGCGTCGGGCATGACGATGCCGTGGTTCTTGGCGCCGCCGAACGCCTGCACCCTTTTCCCGTTCGCGGTGCCGCGGCTGTAGATATATTGGGCTATGTCGGATGAGCCGACGAAGCTGATCGCCTTGATCGCCTCATGGTCGAGGATCGCGTCGACCATCTCCTTGTCGCCGTGGACGACCTGGAGGATGCCGTCGGGCAGGCCCGCTTCCTTCATCAGCTCGGCGAGGCGGATGGGGACGGAGGGGTCGCGCTCGGAGGGCTTCAAGATGAAGGCGTTGCCGCAGGCGATGGCCGGGCCGAACATCCACATCGGGATCATCGCCGGGAAGTTGAACGGGGTGATGCCGGCGACGACGCCCAGCGGCTGGCGCATCGAGTAGACGTCGATGCCGGGCCCGGCGCCCTGGGTGTATTCGCCCTTCAGCGCATGGGGGATGCCGCAGGAGAATTCGATGACCTCGAGGCCGCGCTGGACGTCGCCGCGCGCGTCGGCGACGACCTTGCCGTGCTCGGAGGCGAGGAGGAGGGCGAGGTCCTCCATGTTCTTTTCGACCAGGGCCTTGAAGTTGAACATCACCCGGGCGCGGCGTTGCGGGTTGGTCGCGGCCCAGGCGGGGAGGGCGGCTTCGGCAGCCGCGACGGCGCGGTCGAGGTCGGCGGCGCTGCCGAGCCGGACCTGCGCCTGGACCCCGCCATTGTTGGGATCGAAGACGTCGTGGTGCCGGGCGCCGGAGACGAAGGCGCCGCCGCCGATATAATGGTCGATGTTCCGCATGAAGTGCTTCTCGAATGAGTCCGTGGGGATGGGGAGCCCCTAGCGAACGCCCAAGCCGATTGCCAGCCAATGCCGTCATGCCGGACTTGATCCGGCATCCACCTTTCCTCCAAAGCGGCGGCGAGGAAGGTGGACCCCGGATCAAGTCCGGGGTGACGGCTTCTAACCCACTCCTTCGCATCAGGAGACGCAATGAAGCTCGCAACCCTTCCCGGAAACGGCCGCGACGGCCGGCTCGTCATCGTGAGCCGCGACCTCGCCTGGTGCGCGGACGCAGGCCACATCGCGCCGACGCTGCAGGCGGCGCTCGACAGCTGGGAGCGGGTGGCGCCGCAGCTCCAGCTGCTCGCCACCGACCTCGAGCACGGCGTCGTCCCGCGCGAGCGCTTCCACGAGCGCGAGGCGCTGGCGCCGCTGCCGCGCGCCTATCAATGGGCGGACGGCTCGGCCTATGTGAACCACGTCCAGCTGGTGCGGCAGGCGCGCGGCGCGGAGATGCCGGAAAGCTTCTGGAGCGACCCGCTCATGTACCAGGGCGCGAGCGACGAGATGCTGCCGCCGCGCGGGTCGATCCCGCTCGCCGACGAGGCCTGGGGTTGCGACCTCGAGGCGGAAGTGGCGGTGGTGACGCAGGACGTGCCGCGGGGCGCCACCCGGGAGGAGGCGCTGGAGCGGATCGTGCTCGTCGGGCTGGTCAACGACGTCTCCTTGCGCAACCTCATACCCGCCGAGCTCGCCAAGGGATTCGGCTTCCTCCAGTCCAAGCCCGCTTCGGCCCTCTCCCCGGTGCTGGTGACGCCGGACGAGCTGGACGAGCGCTGGCGGGACGGGAAGCTTCACGGCGCGCTGAAGGTCGACCTCAACGGCCAGCCTTTCGGCCGTGCCGACGCGGGCGTCGACATGACCTTCGATTTCGCGACCCTCGTCGCGCACCTGGCGAAGACTCGCAACGTCGGCGCCGGCTCGATCGTCGGCTCGGGCACCGTGTCCAACCGCGATGGCGACGGCGGACCGGGCAAGCCGATCGCCGACGGCGGCCTCGGCTATTCGTGCCTCGCGGAAGTGCGGACCGTCGAGACGATCCTGGAAGGAAAGCCGAAGACTCCGTTCCTGAAGCACGGCGACACGGTCCGCATCTGGATGGACGACGACAAGGGCCACCCGATCTTCGGCGTCATCGAGCAGACGGTCTCCTAGGCTTGCGACTCGCCAAGGGAGCGCGCAGAGGCGGGGCATGAGACCGACCGCCTTCCTGCTTGCCGCCGCTTTCTCCTCCGCCGCTCTCGCTGCTCCGCCGCCGCCGCCTCCCGGGCCGGACGCGGCGCTGCGCGTCCCCCGCGCGGCGGCCGGCGCGGTGAGCGAGGCGCGGCTTCGGGCGACGGTCGAGACGCTGGTGAGCTTCGGCACGCGCCACACTCTCTCTTCGATGACCGATCCGAGGCGCGGCATCGGCGCCGCGGAGCGGTGGGTCGCCGATGAATTCGGCCGCTATTCGGCCGCGTGCGGCGGGTGCCTGGAGATCGTCACGCCGGAGGAGGATTTCAAAGGCCCGCGCGCGCCGAACGGGGTGCGGATCCGGGACGTGGTGGCGATCCAGCGCGGCACCGGAGACCCGAACCGCGTCGTCATCATCACCGGCCATATCGACAGCCGCGTCACGGACGTGATGAATGCGACCGCCGACGCGCCGGGCGCCAATGACGACGGCTCCGGCACCGCGGCGGTGATCGAGGCGGCGCGGGTGCTTTCCAGGCACAAGTTCGCCGGCACCATCGTCTACGGCGTGCTGATGGGCGAGGAGCAGGGCCTCTACGGCGGCAAGACGCTCGCCGACTATGCCAGGGAGCGCGGCTGGCAGGTCGAGGCGGACCTCAACAACGACATAGTCGGCAACACGCTCGGCTCCGACGGCACCCGCGACAACAGCCACGTGCGCATCTTCTCGGAAGGGCCGCGCTGGCAGGGCCACGAGGACCTCGCCGCGCGCCAGCGCAGCCTCGGCGGCGAGAACGACGCCCCCGGGCGCAACATCTCGCGCTGGCTGGACGTGCTGGCCGACCGCATCGGCATCGGCCTCGACGTCCGCCAGGTTTGGCGCAACGACCGCTTCGGCCGCGGCGGCGACCATAGCGAGTTCCTGAACCTCGGCTTCCCGGCGGTCCGCTTCACCGTCGCGATGGAAAATTACGACCAGCAGCACCAGGACCTGCGCACCGAAAAAGGGGTCCAGTACGGCGACACGATCGACAAGATGGACTTCCCGTATTTGCGCAAGGTGACCCAGCTCAACGTCGCGGCGCTCGCCGCGCTGGCGGCGGCGCCGATGCCGCCGGAGCCGAAGGTGGAAGGCGCCGTGTCGACCGATACGACGCTGACCTGGGCGGCCGTGCCCGGCGTGGCGGGCTATGTCATTAGGTGGCGGCCGACGGACGCGCAGAATTGGACGCAGAGCCTTCGCGTTCCCGCCGACGCCACGCGCCAGGTCCTCCCCCATGTCCGGGTCGACGATTGGGTGTTCGGCGTCTCTTCCGTTGCCGCGGACGGGAGCGAGTCGCCGGTGGCCTCCGCAGTGCCCGGCGGCGGGTTCCACCCGTACGCGCCGCCGCCGGCTCCCACGCGCCGCTAGTGGCAAAGCGGCCGCGCCCGGGCCTCCCGACCCGCCAGCAGATCCTCGACTTCATCGCCTCGTCCGACCAGCCGGCGGGGAAGAGGGAGATCGCGCGGGCGTTCGGCCTCTCGGCGCAGGACAAGATCGCGCTCAAGGCGCTGCTTCGCGACATGGCGGACGAGGGGCTGATCGACTCCTCGCCGGGGCGCGCGTTCCACCAGGCGGGCGGCGTGCCGAAGGTGACCGTGCTGCGCGTCACCGACATCGACGACAGCGGCCAGGCCTGGGCGGTACCGGAGCGGTGGGAAGCGGCCGCGCCCGAGCCGCGCATCCGGGTGCTGGAGCGCAAGGGGCGCGGCGGCGCGCTCGGCATCGGCGATCGCATCCTCGGGCGCACCGAACAGCGCGGCAACGGTTATGCCGCGCACCCGATGAAGAAGCTGCTCAAGGGCAGCGAGCTCGTCCTGGGAGTCGTCCACAAGGAGGGGGAGGGCGGCCTCTGGTTGCGGCCGGTCGAGAAGAAGGAGCGGCGCGAGCTTCCCATTTCGGACGTCGGCAATGCGGAGCCCGGCGATCTCGTCCTCGCCGAGAAGGTCGGCCGCCCGCCGCGTCTGACCGCGCGCGTCTCGGAGGTGCTCGGCGATCCTTTCGCGCCGCGCAGCTTCAGCCTCATCGCGATCCACAAGCACGGCATTCCGCATGAATTTCCCGAGCACGTGCTCGAAGAGGCGGAGCGGGTCGCGCGGCAGGATCTCGGCCGCCGCGAGGACCTGACCGACGTCCCGATCGTCGCCATCGATCCCGCCGACGCGCGCGACCATGACGATGCGGTCTGGGCCGCCGCCGACGACGATCCGGCCAATGCCGGCGGCTGGAAGGCGATCGTCGCGATCGCCGACGTCAGCTTCTACGTCCGCCCCGGCTCGGCGCTGGACAAGGAGGCGCGCAAGCGCGGCAACAGCGTCTATTTCCCCGACCGGGTCGTGCCGATGCTGCCCGAGACGCTCTCCGCCGACATCTGCTCGCTGAAGGAAGGGGAAGACCGCGCGGCGCTCGCCTGTCACCTGCAGGTCTCGAAGGAGGGTCAGCTCAAGTCCTGGCGCTTCACCCGCGCCCGTGTCCGCATTGCCGCCAACATCGCCTATGAGGATGCGCAGGCGGCGATCGACGCATCGACGGCTCATGATCGCGTCGAGGTCGCATCGCCGGTCTGCTACATGCCGGAGATCGAGTTCGACGAGCCGCCTGTCGCCGCGGCTCTCGTCGAATCGACCCTGAAGCCCCTCTGGGCGTGCTGGAGGGCGCTGTTCAAGGCGCGGGAGAAGAGGGGGCCGCTGGAGCTCGACCTGCCCGAGCGCCGCGTCGAGCTGGACGAGAAGGGGCGGATCGCCTCGGTGGCGCCGCGCGAGCGGCTCGACGCGCACAGGCTGATCGAGGATTACATGATCGCCGCCAACGTCGCCGCGGCCAAGGCGCTCGAGGCGAAGAAGGCGCCCGTGATGTACCGCGACCACGAGCCGCCGAGCCGGGAGAAGCTGGTCGCCCTCAAAGACTATCTCGCCACGTTCGGCATCGAGTTCGCCCTCGGCCAGGTGGTGCGTCCGGCGACGTTCAATCGCATCATCGAGCGGGTCGGCGACGCTGAGTTCAAGCCGCAGGTGATGGAGCAGATCCTGCGGACCCAGACGCAGGCCTATTATGCGCCGCGCAACGCCGGCCATTTCGGGCTCGCCCTCGGCTCCTACGCCCATTTCACCAGCCCGATCCGCCGCTATGCCGATCTTATCGTCCACCGCGCGCTGGTCCGCGCCTACGGGCTCGGGGAGGGCGGCCTCTCCGACCAGGAGGCCGAGGCGATGGAAGTGACGGGGGAGCTCATCTCCCAGCTCGAGCGCCGCGCGATGGAGGCGGAGCGCGACACGCTCGACCGCTACGTCGCCGCCTTCCTGTCGGAAAGGGTGGGCGACCTCGTCGACTGCCGCATCACGGGCGTGCAGCCGTTCGGCTTCTTCGCCACCGTCGAGGGCCTCGGCGGCGACGGGCTCGTCCCCGTCTCGACGCTCGGCGCGGAATATTTCCGCTACGACGAGGCGCGGCAGGCCCTCGTGGGGGAGGAGAGCGGAGAAGCGTTCACCCTCGGCCAGCGGCTGAAGCTGCGCCTGGCCGAGGCCAATCCGGTCTCGGGAGGGCTTCGTTTCGAGCTGCCCGGCAGCGAAGGCTTCGCGCCGGTGAGAGGGCACGGCGTCAAGCGCGACGGCCGGCGCGACGGCGGGAAGGGCGGGCAGGGACGCCGCGGCCGCCCCGGCAACATCCGCCATCGGGGCCGCCGCTAGGCCTGCCGGTAGGCTTCGATGACGGCGTCCAGGATATCCGGCCAGTTGTACACGAGGCTTGCCTCGGCGGCCGCGCGTGCCATCGCGGCGCGGCGCGGCGGGTCCGCAATCAGGGCTTCGGCCGCCGCGGCGTAAGCGGAGGGGTCTGTCGGCTCGACGAGGAGGCCGGTGCGGCCGGGGTCGATCAGGGCGCGGGCGCTGCCGACATCGGCGCTGACGATGGCGAGGCCTGCGGCCATCGCCTCCAGGTTCACATTGCCGAAAGCCTCGGTAACGCTCGGATTGAGCAGGATATCTGCGCTCGCCACGGCGCGCCCGAGCGCCTCGCCATCCAGATGTCCGGTGTAGCAGGCGTCGGGCAGCCGCTCTTCCAGCCAGCCGCGGGCCGGCCCGTCGCCGACCACCAGCGGCCGCAGCCTGTGCCCGCGCGCGCGCAGCAGGTCGATCGAGGCGGCGAATACCTCCAGCCCCTTCTCCAGCACGAGTCGTCCGAAGAACAGCAGGACCGGCTCGGCCGGCGCATAGCCCTGCTCCGCGCGCCAGCCTTCGCTCCGCAGCGCCGGCGCGAAGAGTCGGTGATCGACCCCGCGGCCCCAGATGCGGACCCGCTGCGCCGGCACGCCGTAGGTGCCGAGATGCTCCGCCATGGCCGGATTGGGCGCAAGAACGAGATCGCAGCGCGAATAGAAATAGCGCTGCCGCGCGACGATCGGCGGGACCAGGAAGCGCAGGCCGTAATAAGCGGGATAGGTCTCGAAGCGCGTATGCAGGCTGGCGATGGCGGGGATGCCGCGTGCCCTCGCCCAGGCCTGGGCGCGCCCGCCCAGGATGTCGGGGCAGGAGAGATGGACGTGGGTCGGCGCGAAGGCGTCGAGATCGGCGCGGATCGTGGCCGGGAGGCGCGTCGCGAGGCGATATTCCGAGCGGCCGGGGATGCCGATCGACGGCACCGAGACCAGGTCGCCGGCCGGAGGGAAGGCGGGCGTCTCGTTGGTTGGCGAATAGACCCGTACCGCCGCGCCGCGCGCCAGGAGGTGCGCGACCAGCCGGTTCAGAGCGCGGTTGGCGCCATCGCGGACGCAATTGTAATTGCCCGAGAAGAGCGCGATGCGCAGGCCTTCGGCGGTGACGTTGGGGGCGTCCCGTTCCCTCTCCGGGGCCGGAAAATCGCTCTGCAGGGCAAGGCGGGCGCTGGCCATGGTGTCGCTCGGCATCGTCCATGAACGGCCGGGCCGAGCCGCTCAACTGAAAGAAAATACAGGTGGAAAAGGCCCCCCTCTCCGTAGCCGCAGGATAGCCGAGGGCGCGGTTCGACGCAAAGCGGTTCGCTTGCGCGGCAGGATGGGCCGTGCAGGCCTTGCGATGCGCCTGTGGGCGGCGCATGGCCGCGGCGCCAACGGGAGACAGATCATGCCGAGACCGCTTCGCGTCGCCACGATCGTCGGGAGCCTCCGGCGGGAGTCCTTCAGCCGCAAGACGGCAAACGCGCTCGCCGCGCTGGCACCCGACCATCTCGCCCTGGAGATCGTCGAGATCGGCGACCTGCCGCTCTACAACGAGGATCTCGACCATGGCGAGCCGCCGGCCGCGTGGGCACGGTTCCGCGAGGAGATGCGCGGGCAAGAGGCCGTGCTCTTCGTGACGCCGGAATATAACCGGTCGGTGCCGGGCGTGCTGAAGAATGCGATCGACGTCGGCTCGCGCCCTTATGGCCATTCCATCTGGGCCAAAAAGCCCGGCGCCGTCGTCAGCGTGACTCCGGGTGCGCTGGGAGCGTTCGGCGCCAACCACCATCTGCGCCAGTCGGCGGTCTTCCTCGACATGCCGCTGATGCCCCAGCCCGAGGCCTATCTCGCCGGCGTCGGCACCTGGTTCGGCGAGGACGGGACGCTGCAGAACGAGAAGGCCCAGCCTTTCCTGGAAACCGTCATCACCGCGTTCGCCGACTGGTGCGACAAGCTGCTGAAGGGGCCGGGGGAGCTCGCCTAGCCGGCTAGAGCTTGGGAAGCGTTACGCCGCGCTGGCCCATATATTTGCCCGCCCGATCCGCGTAGCTCGTCTCGCACGGCTCGTTCCCCTGCAGAAAGAGGAACTGGCAGGCCCCCTCATTGGCGTAGACCTTGGCGGGGAGGGGAGTCGTGTTCGAGAATTCGAGGGTGACGTGGCCTTCCCAGCCGGGCTCGAGCGGGGTCACGTTGACGATGATTCCGCAGCGGGCATAGGTCGACTTGCCGAGGCAGATGACCAGCACGTCGCGCGGCACCCGGAAATATTCGACCGTCCGCGCCAGCGCGAAGCTGTTGGGCGGGATGATGCAGCAGTCGGTCTTGCGGTCGACGAAGCTGTTCGCCGCGAAATCCTTCGGGTCGACGATGGCGTTGTCGACATTGGTGAATATCTTGAACTCGTCGGAGACGCGCGCGTCGTAGCCGTAGCTCGACAGGCCGTAGCTGATCGTCCCGTCGCGCCGCTGGCCGTCCTCGAACGGCTCGATCATGCCGTGCGCCAGCGCCTGCTCGCGAATCCACCTGTCCGACATGATGCTCATGGAAACCCCACCCGTTCGGCCCGGCCCTGTCGAAGGCCAGCCCTTCCTGGCCTGACTCGGTAAGGGGAAGGGAGGGCTTCGACAAGCTCAGCCCGAACGGCTCTGGGGCGTCAGGCGGCTACTTGATGTGCAGCACGCAGATCAGGGTGAACAGGCGGCGGGCAGTGTCGAAGTCCATCTCCACTTTGTCGGCGAGGCACTCGCGAAGCAGCTCGGCCGCGTCGTTGTGGACGGCGCGTCGGGCCATGTCGATCGTCTCGAGCCCGTGTGGCGATTCGGCCCGGACGGCTTTGAAATAGCTGTCGCAGATCGCGAAATAATCGCGCACCGGCCGCTTGAAGCGGGCGAGGCCGAGGCGGATCGTGTCCAGCGGCTCGCCCGCTTCGTCCCTCAGCGCGATGGCCAGCCGGTTGTCCTCGATGGCGAGGCGGATCCGGAACGGCCCTTCGTGCCCCGCCGGGGCGAAATGGTTGGCCTCGAGCAAGTCGAAGATCGCCACGCGCCGCTCCTGCTCGATTTCGTCGGAGCGCCGGAGGATGGTGCGCTCGTCGAGCTCGATGTCGATGATCCGCGGATCGCCCATGGCGGCGGCTGTAGCGGCCTTTTCCACATGGCGTCCACACAAGCGCACCCCGAAACCTCGGCCGCGGCCCTACCGCTTGCGGCGCGGCGCGCGTAGGATGCCGCCATGGCCGACAACATCATTCGCCTCGCCGACGCGCCGGCGCCCGAGACCGCTTCCGTTCCCCACAACGTCGAGGCGGAAGCCGCTCTTCTCGGCGCGCTGATGATCGACAACCGCCTCGCCGAGGACATCCAGCTCAAGCTCCGCCCGGACCATTTCTTCGAGCCGCTCCACGGCCGGGTCTACGAGCAGATCCTGAAGATGATCGACCGCAACATGATCGCGTCGCCGGTCACGCTCAGGCCGCTGTTCGAGGCCGACGAGGAGATGAAGGAGCTGGGCGGTCCGTCCTACCTCGCCCAGCTCACCGGCTCGGGCGCCGCGATCATCGGCGCGCGCGACTTCGCTGAGCAGATCTACGAGCTCGCGTTGCTCAGGGCGCTGATCGGCGTCGGCCGCGAAATGGTCGAAAAAGCGCTCGACACGTCCGAGGAGGTCGATCCCAAGGGCCAGATCGAACAGGCCGAGGCGGCGCTCTACCGCGTCGCCGAGGAAGGGGGCGGGGAGGGGACGGTCAAGAGCTTCGCCGAGGCGACTCGGATGGCCGTCCAGATGGCGGAAAAGGCGCTGAACTCGGGCGGCGGCCTCTCCGGCACCACCACCGGCCTCGAGAACGTCAACGCCAAGACCGGCGGGCTCCACCATTCCGACCTCGTCATCCTCGCCGGACGTCCGGGCATGGGGAAAACCTCGCTCGCCACCAACATCGCCTTCAACGCGGCGCAGCGGCTGGTGAGGGATCAGGAAGACGGGGTCCCGCCGGAGAAGTCCGCCGGTGCGGCCGTGGCCTTCTTCAGCCTCGAAATGTCGGCGGACCAGCTCGCCACGCGCATCCTCGCGGAGAATAGCGGGATCAGCTCCGAGAACCTGCGCATGGGCAAGATCAGCCAGCAGGATTTCCGCAACCTCGCCCGCGCCGCCGCGGAGCTGGAGAGCCTGCCGCTCTACATCGACGACACGGCCGGCCTCACCATCGCGGCGCTCCGGACGCGCGCGCGGCGGCTGAAGCGCCAGCGCGGCATCGGGCTCATCGTCGTCGACTATCTGCAGCTGCTCCAGGGCACCGGCAAAGGCGGCGGCGACCAGAACCGCGTCCAGGAGATTTCGGAAATCTCGCGCGGCCTCAAGACGTTGGCGAAGGAACTTAATGTCCCGGTGCTGGCACTGTCGCAGCTCAGCCGCGCCGTCGAGCAGCGCGAGGACAAGAGGCCGCAGCTCTCCGACCTCAGGGAATCCGGGTCGATCGAGCAGGACGCCGACATGGTCTGGTTCGTCTACCGCGAGGAATATTACGTCGCCTCGCGCGAGCCCAAGCGGCCGATCGAGGGCGACGATGCCAAGGTCCACGACGCGCATGCCGAGTGGATGCGCGACATGGAGCGGGTCTACGGCCTCGCCGAGCTGATCATCGCCAAGCAGCGCCATGGCGCCACCGGCAAGGTGAAGATGAAGTTCGAGGCGAAGATCACGCGCTTCTCCGACTGGATCGACGACGCCTACCTGCCCGAGGCGCGCGGCTGAGCGGAGCCGGGTCGCCGCTCGGTCGTTGATGGTGCGACCCGGAAAGGACGCGTACCATGACCGCAGGAAATCCCCAGCCCGACGACCCCAAGCTGCACGGCCGCTCCGGCGGCGGCGATTCGGGCGGCGGCGCCTACCCCAACCCGCACACCGGCAAGGAGGGGGAAGGCGACGAGGAAGGCTGGATGGGCCATGGCGGCGAGAGCGATCAGGCCTATTACGGCACCGGTCGGCTCGGCGGAAAGGAAGTGGGCGGCAACGCCAACGCGCCCAGCGAGGCGCCCGACGACGACTGAGCCGCCAGCACCGGGACACTGCCGGAAAGATTAGGGGCCGGCCCTCTGGCGAGAACCGGCCCCTCCCTCATTACGCGACACGAGGGGTCACCCCGCGCGGGATGACTTGAGCCTTATGCGTTGATTCGGTTGAGGAAAGGCTGAATGAGGCCGTCAGCGGCCGTTCACCTCGCCCCTCCTCCTCACCGGCTCGTGTTCGAAGCGGGCTCTTCGGTTTCCACCTTCACCGCGGGCACCTTCACGTCGATCTTGTCCGGCACCTTGACGTTCACCGCCTGGGGCAGGGTGACGTTGACCCCCACTTGGCTGGCGCTGCGGCTGCCCGATCGCATCAGGAACCAGGCGATGCCGCCGACGAGGATCAGCAGCAGGACGAGCGCCACCGCGCCGCCCGCGCCTCCGCCGGAGCGCTCGCCGGTGTCGATCACCGTGGTGCGGCGCCGTTCGCGGAGCGGTTCCCGGCCGTTGGCGCCGAGCGGCGCGCGGTCGTTCTCGCGCAGCGGCTCGCGGTCGTTCTCGCGCATCTCAGCCCTCCTCTTCGGTGCCTGAACCCGCCGCGTCTTCCGCGGGTTCCGGCGGCGGGGTGCGCAGGATGCGGGTGAGGCTTTCGACCGAATAAGGCTTGTGGAGCAGCTCGAAGCCGTGGCGGCCTTCCTGGGCGAGGACGTGGCTGTAGCCGCTGGTCAGGACGACGCGCAGGTCCGGCCGCGTCTCCCGCAGCGCCTGGGCGAGCTCGATGCCGGTCATGCCGGGCATCACCACGTCGGAGAAGACGAGGTCGAACCCGTTCTCCTCCGCCGCGATCACCTCGAGCGCCTCGCGGCCGTTGGAAGCGAGCCTGGTTTCGTGGCCGAGCTCGGCGAGGAGCTGGGTGGCGAAGGCGCCGACATCGGCATTGTCCTCGACGACCAGGATCCGGCTTCGCTTCATCGGCGCCTCGCCGCGGCGGCGCTGCGCCTCCTTCTCGGCCCGCACCGGCGCCGCGATGCGCGGCAGATAGAGCGTGAAGGTGGTGCCCTTGCCGACTTCGCTTTCGACCCTGACGTCGCCGCCCGATTGCCGCGCGAAGCCATAGACCTGGCTGAGGCCGAGACCGGTGCCCTTGCCGACCTCCTTGGTGGTGAAGAAGGGCTCGAAGATCTGCGCGACCAGCTCCGGCGGAATGCCGCGGCCGGTGTCGGCGATGGCGATCGCGACATGCTCGCCCTCGAGCCGCTCGTGCCAGGCGTCCGCCGGCACTTCGGCGACGGGGCGCGCCGACATGGTGAGGACGCCCTCGCCGTCCATCGCGTCGCGGGCGTTGACGGCGATGTTGATCAGCGCCGTCTCGAACTGGCCGATGTCCGCTTCGATGAAGCAATCGTCGCAGTCGATCTCGAAGCGGATTTCGATGCGCGATCCGACGACGGTGCGGATCATGTCGCAGACGATCCGCACCCGCTCCGGCGCGTCGAACACCTCCGGCTTCAGCGCTTGGCGGCGAGCGAAGGCGAGCAACTGCGCGGTGAGCTTGGCGGCGCGGTCGGCGGTGTCGGAAATGGCGTCGATGTAGCGGCGCTTCCGGTCCTCGGGGATTTCGCGGCGGCGGAGCAGGTCGACCGAGGAGCGGATGATGGTCAGAAGATTGTTGAAGTCGTGGGCGACGCCGCCGGTCAGCTGGCCGATCGCCTCCATCTTCTGCGCCTGCCGCAGCTGGTCCTGGGCGGCGACGAGCTCGCGGGTGCGCTCCTCGACTCGGCTTTCGAGCGTGTCGTTCAGCTCCCGCAGCGCCTCCTCGGCGCGGCGGCGCTCGGCGATTTCGGCTTGCGCCTCGCGGAACAGGCGGCTGTTGTCGATGGCGATCGAGGCCTGGGCGGCGAGTCCTTCCATCACCCGCTCAGACCGGGCGCTGAAGATGTCGGGCTCCGGATGGCCGAAGAACAGGCCGCCCATCACCTCCCCTTTGCGCGAGGCGACCGGCGCGGCGAGGTAGGAGCGAACCGGCAGATGGCCCTTGGGCATACCGTGGTGCGGCGGGTTGTGGCCGTAGCGGGGATCCTTGGTGATGTCGGCCGACCGGATCACCCCCTGGCCCTCGAAGGTGGGGGCGAAGACCTTGGTCGCGCGCGGCACGCCGAAATGCTCGAACTGCGAGCGCTCGGCGCCCGACAAGGTGTAGAGCATCAAGGCGCCGCCGTCCGGGCGGTAGACGGTGTAGAAGAAGGCGCCGAACTGCGCGCCCGTCAGCTCACGGCCGGCGTCGGTGACCATCTGGACGATGCGGTCGAGGTCGAGCTCGCCGGCCAGCGCGGCGCCGGTGCGGTTGAGGACCTCGAGCGTCTCCTGCTCCTCGCGCAGCGCGGTTTCGGCGCGTTTGCGTTCGCCGACGTCCCGCATGACGACCATTTGACCGATCATCTCGCCGCCCGGGCCCTTGAGTTGGGTGCCGACGAAATGGACGTCGACGAGCCGCCCGTCCTTGTGCCGGCGGACCGTCTCGATATCGACCTTGTCGCCGCGCCGCACCGTGTCGAAGATGCGCTTCGGCTCGCCCTCGGGGGCGACTCCGGGCGGGGCGAGGAAGCCGAACGGACGGCCGATCGCCTCCTCCGAGGTCCAGCCGAACAGCCGCTCGGCGCCTTCGTTCCAGCTGGTCAGGCGGCCGTCGAGGTCGCAGCTCAGCAGCGCGTCGGGCGAGGAGGCGGCGATGGCGGCGAGGCGCGACGTCGCCTCGACCCGCCGTCGCTCGTCTGAGATGGCGGCGAGCAGCAGCACGGTGAGCGAGACGACGGCGATGAACTGCTGCGTCGACAGCACCGGATCGACATTGACGTAGACCAGCGGTCCGCGTCCCGCGTCTGCGCCCCAGATCGCGAAGGCGGAAGTGATGACGAGGGAGATGGCGGCGCCGCGGACGTAGAAGGCGATCGCCGCCCAGATCAGCACCGGGAAGAGGTGCCAGCCGCGCAGCCAGGGCAGCACGTTCGGCTCGAACACCGCCCAGGAGAGGGCGACGACGGCCGCCATGCACAAGGCGAAGTGGATCCGCTCCCGGTGGCTGGGGGTGAACGGCTCGCGCGCGCCCCAGCTGAGCAGCAGCGGCGTCAGGGTGAGACCGGCGACGAGGTTGCCGAGGAACCAGTTGGTCGCCACGTGCAGGGCGGCGAGGGCGGTCAGCTGCCATGTCACGGCGAAGATCGCCGCGCCGATCAGGCCGGACACGGTCGAGGAGGCGGCGACGGCGGCTGTCAGCCACAGGACGTCGCGGCGGCTGCGCAGCGAGAAGGCGATGCGGCCGACGTTGAGCAGCAGCCAGGCCCCGAGCGCGTCGGCCAGCGCATTGTCGGCGGCGATGGCGATTTCCGCCCAGAGCGGCTGGTGGCTCCCGATCGTGTAGCTGGCGGCGAGGCGGCCGAGGAACACCGCCGGCCACAGGCGCAGGCCGCCGAGCGCGAGGGCCGCGACCGATACGCCGAAGGCCGGCCAGACCGCCGAGCCGCCGGTGCCGAGCCGCGCCCATTGCAGCCCCAGCACCGCCAGGGCCCAATAGACGAGGAGCAGGAGGAGTCCTTGGACGAACGGCCGCTTCAACTGTCGTCTTTCATCCGCAGGTTAGGACGCATCCCGGCGCGGCCTGCCCGTCCCACTGCGTCTCGCGGACGATGCCCGCCGCCGCCTCGAAAGGCAAGCGGCGGGCAAGTAATCATTTCGTCGCGGCGGGCGTGTCGACCTTGACGTTCACGTCGGTCTTCTTGCCGCCGAGCAGCTGGCCGCCGAACAGGTAGAAGAGGAGAGCGAGCACGGCGATGACGAGGATCACGCCGACGAGGACGCCGCCGCCCCCTCCGCCGCCGCTGTCGGTATGGATGACGGTCGTCTCACGCTCCACCGGGCGGTCGGGATCGGTCATGATGGGAACTCCCTTTCGTTTCGGAGCCCCAACGCTGGGGCGGGAGCGCGGTTCCTGATCGGGGTCGGGCGGGCGATGGAACTCGCCGGAGCACGCGTCGAGACAGGGGAGCCCACTCCGTTCGGCCTGAGCTTGTCGAAGGCCTGTCCTTTCTCTTCGAGACGGTGGGAAGGGAAAGGGAGGGCTTCGACAGGCTCAGCCCGAACGGGGTCGGGGTTCCCTACGGAAGTGCCGTGTGGCTCCCGCCCACCCTCAGCCCTGCTCGGGCAGGAAATCCGGCACCGAGAGGTAGCGCTCGCCCGTGTCGTAATTGAAGGTGAGGATGCGCTTCCCGGGGCCGACTTCCTCGATTTTCTGCTTCACCGCGGCGAGGCTGGCGCCCGAGCTGATGCCGACCAGGATGCCCTCCTCGCGCGCCGCCCGCCGCGCCATCTCCTTGGCGTCGGCGGGGTCGACGAGGATGGTGCCGTCGAGGACGTCGGTGTGGAGGTTCTTCGGGATGAAGCCGGCGCCGATGCCCTGGATCGGGTGCGGGCCCGGCTGACCGCCCGAGATGACGGGGGAGAGGGTCGGCTCGACGGCGAAGACCTGGAGGCCCGGCCATTCCTTCTTCAGCACCTCGCCCGCGGCGGTGATGTGGCCGCCGGTGCCGACGCCCGTGATGAGGATGTCGATCGGCGAATCGCGAAAGTCGCGCAGGATCTCCTGGGCGGTGGTGCGGACGTGGACCTCGAGGTTCGCCGGGTTCTCGAACTGCTGCGGAATCCACGACCCTTCGGTCTGGCCCGCGAGCTCCTGGGCGCGCGCGATGGCGGCCTTCATGCCGCCTTCCTTGGGCGTAAGGTCGAACTTCGCGCCGTAGGCGAGCATCAGGCGGCGGCGCTCCAGGCTCATGCTCTCGGGCATGACGAGGATCAATTTGTACCCCTTGACCGCCGCGACCATGGCGAGGCCGACGCCGGTATTGCCGGAGGTCGGCTCGATGATCGTGCCGCCCGGCTTCAGCGCGCCGGAGCGCTCCGCGTCCTCGACCATGGCAAGCGCGATGCGGTCCTTGATCGAGCCGCCGGGGTTCGCGCGCTCCGATTTCACCCAGACTTCCGCGTCGCCGAACAGGCGGTTGATGCGGATATGGGGGGTATTGCCGATCGTCTCGAGGATGCTGCCCGCTCTCATGTCGCCGTCTCCCTGGTGTCGGTGGGTTTCAGATTGGGTGGGTCGAAGCTTCGCGCAAGACGCAGCTCGGGAAACCAGAAGGCCCAGAGCAAGGTGACGGCCACGGCGCCGGCGCCCCCCGCCACTACCGCCACGACGGGGCCGATGAGGGAGGCGAGGAAGCCGGATTCGGCCTCGCCGAGCTCGTTCGAGGCCGAGATGAAGAGCGAGGAGACGGCGCCGACGCGGCCGCGCATCTCGTCCGGCGTGTAGAGCTGGATCAGCGACTGACGCACATAGACGGAGAACATGTCCGCCGCCCCCAGCAGCGCGAGGCAGGCGAGCGACAGCGGCATCCAGCGCGACAGGCCGAAAGCGACGGTCGCGCCCCCGAACACCGCGACGGCGGCGAGCATCTTCACGCCGACGTCGCGCTTCAAGGGCCGCCAGGCGAAGAAGGCGGCGGTGAGGGTGGCGCCGACCGCAGGCGCCGCGCGCAGGTTGCCGAGGCCGGCGGGCCCGGCGTGGAGAATATCGCGGGCGTAGACGGGAAGCATGGCGGTGGCGCCGCCGAGGAGCACGGCGAACAGGTCCAGCGAGATGGCGCCGAGGACGAGCCGGTTGCGGCGGACGTAATGGAGGCCGTCGACCATCTGCTTCCACGGATTGCGGCCGCGGCCCATGTCGGTGCGCGCGATCGGGCGGATCAGGAACATGCAGGTGAGCGACAAGGCGAAGAGGCCGCAGCCGACGAGATAGGGCGTCGCCGCCGAGACGGCGTAGAGATAGCCGCCGAGCGCGGGGCCGGCGATGGCGCCCCCCTGCCAGCTCATCGAGCTCAGCGCGATGGCGCGGGGCAGGACCTCGCGCGGCACGAGGTTGGGCGCGAGGGCGCCGAGCGCGGGCCCGGCGAAGGCGCGGGCGACGCCGAGCAGGGCGGCGACGGCGAACAGGCTGGGCAGGGTCGTCCGGCCCGTCCACGCCAAGGCGGCGAGGGTGGCGGCGCAGAGCAGCTCCAGCGCGATCGTCGCGCGGGCGATCCAGCGGCGGTCGACCCGGTCGGCGGTCCAGCCGGTCACCAGGGTGAGGACGAAGAGCGGCACGAACTGGACGACGCCGATCAGCCCCAGCTGCAGCGCGGCATGATGGAGGTCCATGGTGCGCCGCGCGATGTCGTAGACCTGCCAGCCGATGACGATGACCATCGACATCTGCGCGATCGTCGAGGCGAGGCGCGCGGTCCAGTAGAAGCGGAAGTCCCGGATGGCGAGCGGGTGCGGTCCAGCGGCGGTCATCTGGGAGCGGCCTTAGGGGCGGCGGAAGCGAGGAGCAATGACGGGCGGGTGCGCAGGCGCGCGTGGGACGGCTCCGTGAGGCGCGGAAGTTTAGGAAGTTCAGGCCTGTGAGAATGATTCGGTCGATCACAGGCGAGACTTTGATCGACTGGATCGATTAGTCGGCCGCGCGCCTGGCCCGCGCGCGTCTCCACGCGGGTAAATTCCGAATCGGCTGTCTGTCCCGGTGAGTCGTGCATCGGCGAGTCTATGACTTATCGGCGGGGGTGTAGGAAAGTTCTTTTTACGTTCTGCGTGCCATGCACTTGGCGGCCCCGCAGCGGCGACGGTGTCACGCGCGCGGCGGGGTAGTGCATGGAGACGCCGTCAGCGCAGCTGGACCGCCGGCTGGTGCCCGCGCGCCTCGCCCTTTTCGGGCAGGCGGATGGCGGGGTTGAGGCGGGCGAGACTGCAGACGCCGGCGACCACGGCGAGGCCCGCGGAGACCAGCGCCGGTAAAGGTCCGGAGCCGTCGCCGAGGGCGAGGAGGGCGGCGACGAGGGTGGCGCCGAGCGTCTGGCCGGTGAGGCGCGTCGTCGAGATCAGGCCCCCGGCCGACGCGGCACGCTCGCGCGGCGCGGAGCCGATGATGAGGCGCGCGTTGGGCGAGAGGAAGAGGCCGAAGCCGGCGCCGCACAGGGCCATGCGCCAGGCGATGTCCCAGTAAATCGGGTGGGCCGGGAGCCAGGCGAGGAGAAGGAGGGCCGCGGTCGCGATCGCCATGCCGATCCCGCCGAGCAGGCCGGCCGGGACGCGGTCCGACAGCGCGCCGGCGGCGGGGGCGACGAACATCGTCGTCAGCGGCCACGGCGCGATGATCGCGCCGACGGCGCTCGGCGAGAAGCCGTAGCCATGCTCCAGCCGGAACGGGAGCGAGAGGATGAGGCTCATCGAGGCGATGAAGGCGGTGAAGGCGCCCAGCGTCGACAAGGCGAAGACCGGCCGGCCGAGGAGGTCGACCGGCATGATCGGCCGCGCCTCGCCCGCCTCGCGCCGGACGAAGAAGAAGCCGACGAGAATGCCGGCCGCGAGGATGGCGGAGGAGACGACCGGCGAGCTGCCGTGGACGAGGCTTTCGAGCCCGGAGATGACGAGGCCGAAGGTGGCGGCGCACAGCACCGCGCCGAGCATGTCGAAATCCTCCGCGTGCCGCTCGGGCTCGGGCAGGTGGCGGCCGAGAAGGAGCGAGAGCAAGGCGAACGGGATCGCGGAGGCGAATACCCAGGGCCAGGATCCGAAGGCGAGGATCGCGCCGCCGAGCGTCGGCGCGAGCGCCGCGGCGCTGGAGACGACGACGCTGTTGACGCCGAGGCCGCGGCCGAGCTGGCGCGGCGGATAGATGGCGCGGACCAGCGCCGAGGAGACGCTGAGCGCCGCCCCCGCGCCGAGCGCCTGCGCGGCCCGCACGACGAGCAGGAAAGGGAGCGAGCGGGCGAAGAAGCAGAGCAGGCTGGCGATGGTGAAGACGAGCTGGCCGAGCTGGTAGAGCCGCCGGTGCCCGAGCCGGTCGCCAAGCGCCGAGAAGGGAAGGAGAGTCATCACCAGGACGAGCTGGTAGATGGTGACGACCAGCACCGCCTCGGACCCGCCGACCTGCAGGTCGCGCGCGAGCGTCGGCAGGGCGACCGAGGGTATGGCGCCGTCGATGACGACGAGCGCCGTCCCGAACGAGACGGCGGCGATGGCGAAATAGCGCCGGGGCGTGGGAAGGCCTTCGGTCATTTGCCGGGCTGAAGCCGTGAGCGGCGGCGGGGTTCCGACCGTCTTGCGCCGTCGCGGCTAGGGATCCGGCTTTGCGGCCGTCGCGAGCCCCCGGGCGGCGAGCCACGCCTCCAGCGCCTGCGGCCACAGGTCCGCCGGCTGGCCGCGGCGGCGGAGGCCGAAGCCGTGGCCGCCTTTCTCATAGAGGTGGAGCTCGGCGGGGCGGCCGGCCGCGGTCCAGCGCGCGTAGGCCTCGCTGCTGCGGGTCGAGGGGACCTGCGGGTCGTCGGTGGCGGCGACGAGGAACAGGGGCGGGGCGGCGGCGGCGGAGCCGGCCTCGGGCGGGAGGGCGCCGGAGGCGGCGACGGCGAAGTCGGGACGCGTCGCCGCATCGCCGGTGAGCGCCAGGTCGAGCACCGTCATCGCACCGGCCGACGCGCCGATGGCGCCGACGCGGTCGGATCGAAGGCCGTATTTCGCCGCGTTCGCGCGGATCAGCCGCAGCGCCTGGCGCGCGTCGGCGACGGCGATGTCGCGGGCGGGGCGGGTGCGCAGCAGGAAGGCATCGAGCGTCTCCGGACCGGAAGGCGCCGACGCCCCGGGCGGGCGGACGCGGTAGCGCAGCACGAAGGCGGTGATGCCGCGCGCCGCCAGCCACTGCGCGACCTCGGTCCCGTCGAGATCCCAGGCGAGGGCGCGATAGGCGCCGCCTGGGAGGACGAGCATTGCCGTGCCGTTGGCCTTGCCCGCCGGCGGGCGGACGACGGTGAGGGTGGGAACAGTCACGTTGGTGACGACGTGGATCCTACCCACGCCTGGGATGTCGGCATCCGCTTCCTCTTCCGGGCCGGCCCAGTTCTCGGTGCCGGGCGCGACGCCCGGCCAGAGGCGGATCGTCTCCGCGCCGCGCGCCTCGACGGGAACGGCGGGGCCGGGGGCGGCGGCGGCGAGCGAGGCCGCAGCGAGGGGCAGGAGGAGGGTCTTCATCGAGAGCTGCAGCATAGCGCCGCCGCGCCGTGCGCAAAGCCCGCTCAGGCGCGGGCGAGCATCTCCTCGACCCAGGCGGGGACGAGCTGGGTCGCGGGGCCGGTGCGGACTTCCTCGAACCAGACGCTGCCGAGGCTCGGCTCGAGGTTCATCTCGAGCGTCGCGGCGCCGACATAGCGGGCGGTCTGAACGAATCCGGCGGCCGGATAGACCGCGCCGGACGTGCCGATCGAGACGAACAGGTCGCAGGCCCTGAGCGCCGAGTCGATCCGGTCCATCTCGTAGGGCATCTCCCCGAACCAGACGATGTCCGGCCGAAGCGCGCCCGCCTCTCCGCAGGCGGGGCAGGCGGGGGTGGGGAGGAGGTCCGCCTCCCAGGGGACGCGCGAGTCGCAGGCGAGGCACCAGGCGGAGCGGAGCGCGCCGTGCATGTGGAGGAGGCGGCGCGCGCCGGCCCGCTCGTGGAGGTCGTCGACATTCTGGGTGACGATGAGCAGCTCGCCCGGCCATTGCGCGTCGAGCCGGGCGAGGGCGCGGTGGGCGGCATTGGGCTCGACTTCCGCGAGGCGGGCGCGGCGGGCGTCGTAGAAGCGCTGGACGAGATCGGGATTGCGGGCGAACGCCTCCGGCGTGGCGACGTCCTCAACGCGGTGGCCTTCCCACAGGCCGTCCGGCCCGCGGAAGGTGGCGAGGCCGCTCTCCGCCGAGAGGCCGGCTCCGGTGAGGATGACGATGCGGTCCATCTTCGCCTCCGCTCAAAAAGCGCGGCGCAGCGCTTCGGCGAGATCGCCGCGCCTGTCCACCCGGACCTCGTCGAGGCCGAGCCACAGCGCCATGCGCCGCAGCTCGGCGGCAAGCGCTTCGGCCGTGTCGTCCGGCGCCTGCTCCTCGCGATGCGCGGCCTGGACGAGGAGGCGGCCGTGCTTGCGGTCGGCCTTGAGGTCGACCCTGGCCACGATGGAGTCGCGCAGCAGGAAGGGGAGGACGTAATAGCCGTGCACACGCCTGGCGGCCGGCGTGTAGATCTCGATCCGGTAATGGAGGCCGAACAGGCGCTCGGCGCGGCTGCGCTCCCAGATGAGCGGGTCGAACGGGGCGAGCAGCGCCTGCGCCTCCGCGCGGCGCGGCCGCACGGCATCGCGGTGGAGGTAGGCGGCGTCGCGCCAGCCCTCGACGCGCACCGGCTGCAGCACGCCCTCCTCGACAAGCTCCGGGAGGCGGAGTGCGGCGTCGGCGGGGGACAGGCGGAAATAGTCCCTGAGGTCCCGCGCCGTCGCCACGCCGAAGGCGCGGGCGGAGCGGGCGAGGAGCGCGCGCTGCGCGTCCGCCTCGCCTGGCGTCGGGAGGGCGAGGATGCGGGACGGGAGCACCCGCTCCGGAAGGTCGTAGACTCGTTCGAAGCTGCCGCGGCGGGTGGCGGTGGTGATCCTGCCCGACCAGAACAGCCATTCGAGCACGCGCTTGGCGCCGCTCCATTCCCACCAGCCGGTGCGGCCTTTCTCGAGATCGGACGCGGCGAGCGGCCCCTCGGCGGCGATCCGCGCGAGAATCGCGTCGGCCTCGGCGCGGCGCTCGTCGACGAAGGTGCGCAGCGATTTCCACCCCGCCTCGCCGCGCTCGGCCCGCGCCATCCGCCAGCGCAGCAGCGGGTGGAGGTCGAGCGGGAGGAGCGAGGCTTCGTGCGCCCAATATTCGAACAGGCGGCGCGGCCTGCCCCAGGCGGCGCGCTCGAGCAGCGCTCGATCGTAGGCCCCGAGGCGGGAGAAGGCGGGCAGATAGTGGGCGCGCGCGAGAACGTTGACGCTGTCGATCTGGAACAGGCCGAGCCGGTCGGCCACGGCCAGCAGGCGTCGGTCCGTGACGGGACCTTGCGGGCGCGGGCGCGCCAGGCCCTGCGCCGCCAGCGCGATGCGGCGCGCCTCTTTCGGGCTGAGGGAGGGCAGGGCGTCGGCCATGCCGCTCCTCTAGCTCATTCGGCGGCGACGGCGATCCTCCCGCGCCACAAATGGGCGCGGTACCGCTCGTAGCAGCGGGCGCCGCAGGCGAGGCGGATCAGGGCGCCCTCGGCGATGGCGCGGGCGCGGGCAGGCTCCTCCTCGACCAGCGGCCGCAGCGCCTCGGCGTTCCAGGCGGCGCTGTGGCGGACGTCGAGTGTGGCGTGGAGATCGAAATAGCGGCGCACCTTGGGCGGGAATCCGAGCCGGCGGAGCGCCGCGGCGGTGCAGGCGGAGCGGCCGGGCGCGGTCAGCTCGACGACGCCGAGCGCGCCGACCGCGTGCCAGGCGTAGCGGCGGTTGGTCGCCATCGCCGTCATCGCATTGGCGAGGGCGAGGCTTTCCGGGAGAGTCGTCTCTATCCTCGGCGCGAGGCCGAGCGCCGCGACAAGGGCGTCAAGCATCGGGCCGTGCATGCCCTTGGGATTGCCGCGGCCCATCTCGTCCCAATAATTGCGGGCGAGTTCGAGCTTGGCGCGCCGGGGCATCTTCACCTGGGTCATCGCGACCAGATCGTCGAACCCCGCTTCGCCGGCCGCTTCCTGCTCGAGGAACCAGCTTATGTCTTCGCGGGAAGCGCCGTCCGCGATCCATGGGAAGAGCGGGTCGCCCTGGCCGGGGCCCTTCTCCTTGAGCCCCTCGTACCAGGCGACGAAGCCGTCGGGATCGGCCGGCGCCTCGGCCGCCGCATCGGCGGCCTCCTCGCGCAGCCGTTCGAGGAAGCCGGTCTCCGCGCGGCGCATCCAGGCGTCGCGGTCGATCTCGGCGCGCCAGTTGGTGCCGGGGAATTGGGGTGCGAGGCGGGTGCGGTTCCACTCGGCGAGGCGGCGCTGGAGATCGGCGTCGCGGGCAGGATGGGGCGCGGCGGGCGCGTCCCATTGAAAGAGGCTGGCCATGAGGTCCTTCGTGACAAACTCGTTTGGGGCTGAATGGCAGGGCGTGGCGAAGGTTCCGCCGTTGCGCTCCCGCCGCGCCTCGCCCATGAAGCGGGCCATGATCTCGATCAGCGTCTTCGGTGCCGGCGGCCGGCTGGGCCGGGCGATCGCGACGGCCGCGGAAGGACGGGGCGAGCTGCGCCTCGTCGACCCGGACGAAGCGGACGTGTTCGTCGATTTCTCCGTGCCCGAAGCGCTCGACTCGCACCTCGACGCCGCGGTCGCGGCGGGAAAGCCGATCCTCGTCGGCACCACGGGCCTCGGCGAGGCGCACCATCAGCGGATCGACGCGGCGGCCCAGAAGGTAGCGGTGATCCACGCGCCGAACACGTCGGTCGGCGTCGCGCTGCTGCGCCACCTCGTCGAGGAGGCGGCGGCGAAGCTCGGGCCCGAATGGGACGTCGAGATCGTCGAGATGCACCACAAGGATAAGCGCGACGCCCCGTCGGGCACCGCGCTGCTGCTCGGCGGCGCCGCGGCGAAGGGGCGGGGCGGGACGCTGGAGGATCTCGCCCGCTTCGACCGCATGGCCGGCGGCGCGCGCGAGGAGGGGACGATCGGCTTCGCTTCCTTGCGCGGCGGCACCGTCGCCGGCGAGCATCAGGTGATCTTCGCCGGCGAGGGCGAGCGGATCGAGCTCGGGCACCGCGCCGACAGCCGGATGATCTTCGCGCGCGGCGCGCTCAGGGCGGCACTGTGGCTCGCGGACAAGCCCGCCGGCCGCTACACGATGGCGGACGTGCTGGGCCTCTGATGGAGGACGAGGGGGCGCCAGGGCTGCTTCGCCGGCTGGGGCTGTTCGACGCGACGATGCTGGTGATGGGCGGCATCATCGGCACCGGCATCTTCGTCAATCCGTCCAACGTCGCGCGAGCGGTGCACACGCCGTTCCTGATCGTCGGCGCCTGGGTGCTGGGCGGGATCGTCGCCATGGCCGGCGCCCTCGTCTATGCCGAGCTGGCGGTGCGGCGGCCGGAAACCGGCGGCCAATATGCCTATCTGCGAGACGCCTGGGGCCCGGTCCCAGCCTTTCTCTACGGCTGGGCGCTGCTGCTGGTGATCCAGTCCGGCGGGATGGCGGCGGTGGCGATCATCTTCGCGCGCCACCTCATCGTGCTGACCGGATGGGCGATCCCGGAAGGGGCGATCGCGGCGGCGACGCTGGCTATGCTCACCCTCGTCAACTGCCTCGGCGTCAAGGCCGGGAGCAACGTCCAGAGCCTGCTTATGCTGCTCAAGCTTGGCGCCATCGGGCTCCTCGTCGCCGGCGGCTGGCTGCTCGTGCCGGTGCACCCGGCGACGCTGGCCGCGCCGCTCGTCGATCCCGCGCCTTCGCTCGGCCTTCTCGCCGCGCTGGGCGCCGCGACGACCCCGGTCATGTTCGCTTATGGCGGCTGGCAGACCACGAGCTTCGTCGCCGGCGAGATGCGCGACCCGCGCCGCGACCTCGCCCGCGGCGTGCTGCTCGGCGTCGCCGGCGTCATCCTGCTCTACACCGCCGTCGCCTTCGTCTGCGTGCGCGTGCTCGGACCCGCGGCGCTGGCCGCCACCCATACGCCGGCGACCGACGTCATGCGCCACGCGCTCGGCGAGAGAGGCGCCACCGCCATCGCGCTGGGGATCGCCGTCTCGACGCTCGGCTTCCTCAGCCAGGGAATGCTGACGGCGCCGCGCGTCTATTTCGCGATGGCGGAGGACCGGCTGTTCTTCCCCGCCGTCGCTCGGATCAACGCGCGTACGCACGTGCCGGCGGTCGCCATCGCGCTGCAGGGCATCGCGGCGACGGTCATTGCGCTCTCCGGCACCTACGATGCGATCCTGAGCTACGTCGTCTCGGTCGACTTCATCTTCTTCGGCCTGACCGGCGCGGCCTTGTTCGTCTTCCGCCGCCGCGGCGACGGCGAAGCGGGGCTGTTCCGCGCGCCGGGGCATCCCTTCACCACAGGCCTGTTCGTCGTCGCCTGCGCCGCCATCGTCGCCGCGACGGTCGCCAACAACCTGGCGAACAGCCTGATCGGCTTCGCCATCCTCCTCGCCGGCATTCCCGCCTGCCTCTACTGGCAGCGCCGGCGGAGCCGCTGAGCATGCGCGTCGTGCGATCGGAATATATGCACTGGGCGAAAAACCAGAGGCCCGTGACTTACGCCTTGTCGTCGAGCGAGGTGCCGCACTTCCCGCTCGACCAGCTCCCGCTCGCGCTCGCGGACCTCGAGCTGACCGGCGCCAGCGCCTACCGCTACCCGCCGCTGCGCGAGGCGATCGCCGCCAAGGAGGGCGTGGCGCCCGAGAATGTCGTCGCCGCGGACGGCACGTCGATGGCCAACATGCTGGCGCTGGCGGCCCTGGTCGAACCCGGCGACGAGGTGCTTGTCGAGCGGCCCACCTACGAGCCGCTGCTCGCGGTGCTCGGCTTTCTGGGCGCGCGCGTGGTGCGATTCGATAGGCGGTCGCCGTCCTTTGGACTCGATCCCGACGCGGTCCGCCGCGCCGTCACGCCGGCGACGAAGCTCATCCTCCTCACCAACCTGCACAATCCGTCCGGCGCCTATGCGGACGAGGCTTCGCTGCGGCGCATTGCCGAGCTCGGGCCGCGGGTGCTGGTCGACGAGGTCTACCGCGATGCGGCTTTCGCCGAGCGGCCGCGCTCGTGCGTGCACCTCTCCGACCGCTTCGTCGCCACCAACAGCCTGACCAAGGTCTATGGCCTCTCCGGCATACGCTGCGGCTGGATCCTCGCGGAGGCGGCGCTTGCCGAGCGGATCTGGCGGCTGAACGAGCTGTTCGGCGTCGCCCAGGTCCATGCGGGGGAACGGCTCGGCTGCTTCGCGCTGGCCCATCTGGGGGAAGTCGCCGCCGGCACCGCCGATAGGCTGCGGCGCAACCGCGCCCTCGCAAACGCCTTCTTCGCGGCGCGGGACGATTTGGAATGCGCGCCGATGGTCCACGGCATCACCGCCTTCCCGCGCCTCCTCCATGGCGATCCCGAAGCCCTCGACGACCTGCTTCGCACCCGCTTCGACACCGGTATCGTGCCGGGCCGCTGGTTCGAGATGGCGGACCATTTCCGCATCGGCGTAGGCGGGCCCAGCGAGATGGTGGCGGAGGGGCTCGCCCGCCTCGGCGCGGCGCTGGACCTGCTGCGATGAAGCCCGCCGAAGTCGCCGAGCTCTACCGCCGCCTCGCCGAGCGGACGCCGAACCCGGAGACGGAGCTCAAGTCGGTCAACGACTATACGTTGCTCGTGGCGGTGGTCCTGTCGGCCCAGGCGACCGACGCGAGCGTCAACCTCGCCACCCGCGCGCTGTTCGAGACGGTGAACACGCCCGAGGCGATGGTCGCGCTGGGGGAAGAGCGGCTGAAGCAGCACATCAAGACGATCGGCCTGTTCAACACCAAGGCGAAGAACGTCATCGCGCTGAGCGAAGCGCTGATCGCGCGCCACGGCGGCCAGGTGCCCGCCGACCGCGACGCGCTGGAGGCCCTGCCCGGCGTCGGCCGCAAGACCGCGAACGTGGTGATGAACACCGCCTTCGGTGCCGAGACCTTCGCCGTCGACACCCACGTCTTCCGCGTGTCGAACCGCACCGGCCTTGCCCCGGGGAAGGATGTGCTGGAGGTCGAACGCAAGCTGGACAAGGTGACGCCGCAGCCCTGGCGGCGCGATGCGCATCACCTGTTGATCCTGCACGGGCGCTATGTGTGCAAGGCGCGCAAGCCCGAATGCTGGCGCTGCGTCATCGCCGACATCTGCCGCTACACGCCCAAGACGCCGTCGCGGGGCGAAGCGGCCGCCAAAACCTTGCGCGCCCCTCGTCGGGGCTGAAGCGCGCCGGCGGCGGCGGCGCTTCGAAAAGTCTGGCAGCCCATCGGGGCCTTTGCTAAGCGCCCCTCCTGGCCCGGCACCCGTAGCTCAGCTGGATAGAGCGCTGCCCTCCGAAGGCAGAGGCCACAGGTTCGAATCCTGTCGGGTGCGCCATCTCTCGAAATGACCGCGGTCGAAACGGCTCAGGCGATCGGGTGGCGCCTGTGCCATGGCGTTGCCCTCTCATAGGCACGCGCGACGCGGCACAGCATGTCTTCACCCAGCGGCCGGCCGGTGAACTGGATGCTGTAGGGAAGGCCGTCCGGCGAGAATCCGGCCGGAACGCAGATCGCCGGCACGCCGGCAAGGTCCATCGGCATGGTGAACTCGCTTGAGCGGGGCGCGGCGGCGGACCATGCCTTGTGGTAGGCCGGCATGGTGCCGGTCTGGAGCGTATGCGTCACTGGCCAGGCGGGGTCGCCGCCCGCTGGGCCGGCGATCGCGTCCACACCCTCGAGCAAAGCCCGGAACGAGGCGGTCAGCTCCGCGCGCCGGCGGCGGGCATCGGCGAGCTGCTGCGGCGTGATGTGTGTCGCCGCTTCGAGGAAGCCGCGCAGATAGGGACCATATTCGGCGGCGCGGGCCGGAAAGGTCGCCTTGTGGGCGGCGAGCATCTCGGTGGCGCAGATCGGAAACCAGATATCCACGACCGCGCTCACGTCGGGCATCCTGATGTCGACGATTCTGGCGCCCTGGCCTTGCAGCAACCGCACCGCCTGTTCCAGGGCCGACGCGTGACTGCTGTCGAGCCCGCGCAAGGCATAGTCACGGTCGAAGCCGATGCGCAGGCCGTCCACGCCCATGTCGCCGCCTCCTGACGACCGCGTGGGAGGGGCTTCGAGCGACGTCGGGTCCTTGGGGTCCGGCCCCGCGATGGCATCGAACAGGATCGCCGCGTCGCCGACCTCGCGCGCCAGCACGCCGACATGGTCGAGCGAGCCCGCCATCTCCATCACGCCCCAGCGGCTCACCCGGCCGTAGGTCGGCTTCAGTCCCACGACTCCGTTGGCCGACGCCGGATTCCGGATCGATCCGCCCGTGTCGGTTCCGATCGACGCGAAGCAGAGGCCGGCCGCGGTCGCGACGCCCGATCCGCTCGACGACATGCCCGGCCAGCGGTCATGGTTCCAAGGATTGAGCGGAACGTCGAGCGCCGGATTGTAGCCGGCGGCCGCGCCTTCCGACAGATTGAGCTTGCCGAGGATCACGGCGCCGGCCGCGCGCAGCCGCGCGACGACGGTCGCGTCGAACTCGGGAACGAAGCCCCTGCGCACGGCGAGGCCGCCCATCGTGCGGACGCCCCTGGTATAGCACAGGTCCTTGATCGCGACCGGCATGCCGTGCAGCGGCCCGCGATAGCGGCCGGCGGCGATTTCGCGTGCCGCGTCGCGCGCTTCGGCAAGCGCCTCGGCTCCGGTGACCGTCGCATAGCTTTTGAGGATCGGGTCGACGGCGGCAATCCGGTCCAGCATGTGGCGCGTCAGCTCGACCGGCGAGAGCTTTCGCGAGGCCAGTCGCCGCGCTGCCTCGCTCAGGCTCAGATAGTGAAGCGCCTCGCCATTCTCGGCCGCACCCGCCGACCGGCCCGGCAACCCCAGCGAAAGCGAGGCGCCCGCTCCGATCAAGGCAAGGGCACGGCGCCTGGATACACTCCACCGGATGTCGGACATTCTTCCCCCCTCGCGCCCAGCGTGAAGCGAAGGTGGCACGGCTTCCCGGGAAAATGCAACCAGGCCCCAGACGTGAGGGCCGACGGGCTTCGGCAGCCCTGGGGGCGGCGCTTTGCGCTGCCGCCTCCCCCGGACTTCAGGCGGTATTGAACGCCGGCGTCCAGCCGCCTAGCAGGTTCGAACTCCTGAAAAGACGAGAATGCCGTGGGCGCCAGCCTGTTTCTCTTTGCGGCCAGCTTCGCGGCCATGGAAGCCGTCGCGGCCCTGGTGCACCGCTTCGTGATGCACGGCTTCGGTTGGCGGTGGCACCGGTCCCATCACGCTGCGCGGACGGGCCTCTTCGAAGCGAACGATCTTTATGCGCTGCTCTTCGCCGCTTTGGCGCTCGTCCTGTTCGCGATCGGCGCGAGGGACCATCCGTGGCTCTGGTGGGTCGCGGCCGGCATGACCGCATACGGCCTCGTCTACGCGCTCGTTCACGATGGGCTCGTCCACCGGCGCCTGCCCGGCATGCCGAGGCCGCGCCGTGGCTATCTGAAGCGGCTGGTCCAGGCCCACCGGCTCCACCACGCGGTCGAGGAACGCGAAGGGTGCGTGTCGTTCGGTTTCCTCTACGCCCCGCCGGCGCGGCGGCTGCGCGCGCGGCTGCAGGCGCGGTGACGGAGCGGCGGCAGACGCTGATCGGGCTTGCGCTGGCCGCGGCAATCACGAGCGCGTGGGCGGCGCTGACAGCGGCCGCGCTGTTCCGCTACCGCGTCGAGGGCATGGGCATCGTCGCGGCGCTGCTGCTGAGCGCAGTCCTGTGCTGGCTGAACGTCGGCCTCTTCATCGTCGCGCACGATGCGATGCACGGCTCGCTCGCCCCCTCCCGGCCGGGATTGAATGCCTTGGCCGGGCGCCTGGCGCTCGCCTGCTATGCCGGCTTCTCCTACGCGCGGCTGAAGCCGAAGCATTTCGCGCACCATGTCCGCCCGGGCACGGCGGAGGATCCGGATTTCGCGATGGCGGAGAGCAGTGGGTTCTGGCGCTGGTATGCGGCGTTCGTGCGGCAATATTTCGGACTGCGCGAGCTTGCCCTGCTCGCGGCGGTGGCGGGGCTCCTCGCGCTGCTCGGCGCGCCGCCCGCGAACCTCGCCTTGTTCTGGGCGCTGCCCGCCATCGTCTCCTCGCTGCAGCTTTTCCTGTTCGGGACGTGGTTGCCCCACCGGCCGGGCACCGAACCGTTCGCGGACCGCCACCGGACGCGCAGCAGCGGCCTGCCCTGGCTCCTCTCGCTGCTCAGCTGCTATCATTTCGGCTATCATCACGAGCATCACAGGGCGCCGCACGTGCCGTGGTGGCGGCTGCCGGCGGAGCGGCTCAGGGGATCGCCGCCTCGATGAGGTCGGCGGCCCTGGCGACGCCGCCGGCGGCCGCGATCTCCGCGGCGAGCGCCCTGGCACGGGCGCGATAGGAGCCGTCTTCGCGGGCGAACGCGATCTTCGCCCTCAGCGTCCGTACCGACCGGCTCGGGCGCGCGACCAATCCGGCGCCGGTGCGCGCAAGGCGCGCGGCGATCGCCGGCTGCTCGAAGGCGAGGGGCATCACCACCGAGGGAATGCCCGCCGCGAGCGGGTCGAGCACGGCGTTCATCCCGGCATGGCTGACGGTGAGATCGGCGGCTGCGACCACCGCCTCCTGCGGCACCCAGTCGTAGATCAATGGATCGCCCGGGAGGCGCCACGCGCGTCCGGGCACGGCGGGGCCACCGCGGGTGATGAGCAGCCGCAGGCCGAGGTCGCGGCAGGCGAGGGCGACCTTGCGGAACAGCCCGATGCGCGAGCCCTGGAGGGTCCCCAGGGTGCAATAGACGAGCGGCCGGCCGTCCGGATCGGGTAGCGCGAAAGGCGGCGGCCCCGGGCGGCGGAAGGGGCCGGTGTAATGGAAGGCCTCCGGCAGGGACTCGCGCGGGAAGTCGAAGCTGGGGACGATCTGTGCGACCTGCAGGCGGTCAGAAAGGCAATCCTCCATGCGGTCTCGCACGGGGATCGAGAGGCGCCGGCAAGTGCGGGCGATGCCGCGGCCTATGGGCGCGAGCAGCAGGTCGGCGACGGCCCAGCCGCCGCGGTTGCGGCGCCGGCCGCTTTCTCCGGGCCGGTAGTCCCACGGGACGTACGGGGGCGGGACGCTTTCGTCCCGGTCGAT
>Ga0207657_10000083_pt1 | contig 89409 bp, 89 predicted proteins | sample KBSC33metaG_FD_184316 | JGI IMG/M metagenome (GOLD analysis project Ga0207657, IMG submission 184316) | Corn rhizosphere microbial communities from Kellogg Biological Station, Michigan, USA - KBS C3-3 metaG (SPAdes) (version 2) | ecosystem: Host-associated > Plants > Roots > Rhizosphere > Soil ...
GTTGATGGTGTTCTTGAGCTCGAGGATCTCGCCCTTCACGTCGACCGTGATCTTCTTGGAAAGGTCGCCCGAGGCGACCGCGGTCGTCACCTCGGCGATGTTGCGCACCTGGCCGGTAAGGTTGGCGGCCATCGAGTTCACGTTGTCGGTCAGGTCCTTCCACGTGCCGCCGACGCCCGGCACCTGGGCCTGGCCGCCGAGCTTGCCCTCGGTGCCGACCTCGCGCGCAACGCGGGTCACCTCGCTGGCGAAGCCGTTCAGCTGGTCGACCATCGTGTTGATGGTGTTCTTGAGCTCGAGAATCTCGCCCTTCACATCGACCGTGATCTTTTTGGAGAGGTCGCCCGAGGCGACCGCGGTCGTCACCTCGGCGATGTTGCGCACCTGGCCGGTGAGGTTCGCTGCCATCAGGTTGACGTTGTCGGTGAGGTCCTTCCACGTGCCGGCGACGCCGCGCACCCTCGCCTGGCCGCCGAGCTTGCCCTCGGTGCCGACCTCGCGTGCGACGCGCGTCACTTCGGACGTGAAGTTGGCGAGCTGCTCGACCATGGTGTTGACGACCTTGCCGATGCGCAGGAACTCGCCCTTGAGCGGCCGGCCGTCGATCTCTACCGCCATGGTCTGCGACAAGTCGCCCTTGGCGACGCCGCCGATCACGCGGGCGACCTCGATCGTCGGCTGGACCATGTCGTCGATCAGCTCGTTGATCGCGCGCAGCTTGCGATCCCAGCCGCCGGTGGCGCCGTGCACTTTCGCCCGGCTGCCGATCTTGCCTTCCTTGCCGACGACGCGGGAAACGCGATCGAACTCGCCGGTAATCTGCTGGTTGAGCGAGACGACCTCGTTGAACAAGGTGGCGATCTCGACGTCCGTTTCATCGCCTTCCTCGGGGAGCCGGACCGAGAAGTCGCCGCGCCGCAAGCGCCGCAAGGCGTGGATCAGGTCGCGCCGGCTGCGCGAAAATTCGGCCTGCGAAGTCTGGCGGTTCAAGGAACCCTCCCGAGCACACGGGGTGCGCGGTCCACGCCCCCGACAGCGATAAATCTCAACCGGCGTTCCGGGTTCCCGGCCCCGCGCCAGAAAAATTCCTCTTTCGACTCAAAGGCGGTTGTCAGGCGGCTCACAATCCGTAGGACGAAAGGCCACCGTCAGGGCTCTCATGAGGATTTCCAGCGCGACAGGATGCCGGATCAAGGCCATCTCGAATCGTTCATTGGCAATAGCTTCCGTTCCGTCTGGGCGATAGAAGTCCTGCAATATCTGGTGGACCATTCGGAGGCCGCGTTTTCCGCCGACGAGCTGATCGCCGCGCTCAGGGTCAGCGACGCCGTCATCTCGCAAAGCGTCGCCAATCTGTCCGCCGCCGGGCTGGTGATGGTCGAGGGCGACGGCCGCATATCGCTGCACGCGGCGAACGCGAATGACCTCGGGCTCGTGCGAGAGGCGATTGATTTCTATCGGAAAAGCCCCGACAAGGTTCGCCGGCTTATCATCGCGCACGCCGCCCCGGGACTGACGGCCTTTGCGGACGCGTTCAAGCTGCGGAGGGATTGAGGATGGGCACCCTGTTCCCGACTCTGGTGTACGCGCTGTGCCTCGCCACCAGCGCGCTGTGCGCATTCCTCCTCGGCCGGGGCTTCCTGCGCAACCGCTCGCGCGTGCTGCTATGGAGCGCGATTTGCTTCGCGCTGCTCGCAGTGGTCCACCTGCTGGTGATCTTCGACCTCGTGATCTACCCCACCACCATCGACCTCAATCCCGAGCGGCTGTGGCTCACGCTGGTGGCCGTCACCGTGCTGCTGTTCGGCTTCATCTGGCGCGAGGACACCTGACATGCTGACCACGTTCCTCGGCGGCGCCATCGTCATGGGCTTTGCGGTAGCGACGCTGTTGTTCCTCAGGTTCTGGCGTCGCACCCGGGAAGGGCTGTTCCTCGCCTTTTCGGGCAGCTTCCTGCTGCTGGGGGTGACCCAGACGCTGCTGTCGCTCGGCGGCTTCGTCGATGAGCAGCGCAGCTGGCTCTATCTGCTGCGCCTGGCCGCGTTCCTGCTGATCCTTTTCGCTCTCTTCCTGCAGAACCGGCGCGGCACGTCCTGATCGACACGCCGTTGATTTTGTCCGAACTGTGCTAAAGACGCTCCTCGAGAAGAGAGGAGTCGGCAATGGCCAGCCTGATCGAGACGGACGCCCCTGCCCAGGACATCTTGCAGGGCACGGCCTACGGCCGCCCTGCCCAGCATCCCGACGCGGCGCTGACGCAAGTGGGCCAGGGCACTCCCATGGGCGAGCTGATGCGGCGTTACTGGCAGCCCGTCCTCGCTTCGCGCAACGTCACCACCCGGCCGCGCGAGGTTCGCATCCTCGGCGAGGACCTGATCATCTTCCGCGACGGCGAAGGCCGTCCCGGCCTGCTCTATCCGCGGTGCATGCACCGCGGCACCAGCCTCATCTGGGGCCATGTCGAGCCCGACGGGATCCGCTGCTGCTATCACGGCTGGAAGTTTTCGGTCGACGGCCAGTGCATCGAGCAGCCGTGCGAGCCCAATCCGCACCTGTGCCGCCCCGAGCACCGCCAGCCGTGGTACCCGGTCAAGGAACGATACGGCCTGGTGTGGGCCTTCATGGGCCCGCCGGAGAAGATGCCTCTCCTGCCGCGGTTCGATTCGCTGGAGCCGCTCGATGACGGCGAGGACTACATGGCGTTCGACAACTCGCTCGGCGCGCATGGCGACATGAACGGGCCGGAGGTCGTCCCCTACAGCTGGCTGCACATGAACGACAACGTGATGGACCCCTTCCACGTGCAGGTGCTGCACACGACGTTCAGCGGCACCCAGTTCGTGCGCGAATTCGCGGTCATGCCGAAAGTCGAGTTCGAGGAGATCGACGGCGGCGTGATCTACAAGGCGCACCGCGACCTCGAGGACGGCCGCCACGTCAACCGGGTCTCGACCTGGATCATGCCGAACATCATGTGCGTGCCCGACGTGGCGATGCGCCCCGGCCGCCCGAACGGCATCGGCTTTTCGGTCCCGGTCGACGATTGCCACAGCCGCATCCTGATGACCATGCGCGCGCCGGTCACGCCCGATGGCCGCCGGCCGATGCGCGGCCTCGAGGCCGAGAAGTTCAAGCCCTGGCACCAGCGAACGCTCGAGGAGCGGCAGGACCAGCCCGGCGACTACGAGGCGCAGGCGGGCCAGGGTCCGATCTCGCTGCACAGCGAGGAGCACCTCGTGACCTCCGACAAGGGGGTCGCCATGCAGCGCCGTGCGCTGCGCCGTGCCATCGAGACGGTGGCCGCTGGCGGCGACCCTCCGGGTGTCGCGTTCGACGACGTGGACGCGACGATCCACCTGCCGTCGGGGAACTATTACTCGTGACCGCTCAGTCGATCTCGCCTTCGATCTGGCCGTAGACGAGCAAGGCAAACAGCCCGGTCCCGCCGATCACGTTGCCGGCGAGCGCCGGCAGCAGGATCGTCGCCATACCGGTCATGAGGCCGATCTCGCCGTGAATCGCGAGCAGGAACACCTCCGCGGAGCCAACGACGACGTGGGAGAAGGCGCCGGCCGCGATGAGCCACGCGAACAGCATGACGGTGAATATCTCGAAGCCCTTCGAACTGGGCAGCATCCAGACGATCGCGGCAATGTAGAAGCCGGCGGGGACGGCGTGGAAGAAGCCCGCCCATCCCGCCTGCTCCAGCACCTTGCGGGCGACATCGAGCATCGCCGCGGTGTTTTCGGGACTGGTCGTGCCGAGGTTGAGCGCGATGAACGCGGTGGCAAAAGTGCCGACGAGGTTGGCGACAAGGACAATCCCCCACAGGCGCGCCGATCGCCACAACAGGCTCGACGACGGCTTGGCCATCAGCGGCAGCACAACGGTAAGGGTGTTCTCCGTGAACAGCTGCAATCGCGCGAGGATGACCAGCACGAAGCCGAGCGCATAACCTAGCGCGGCGATCGCCTCGCGCGCCGGGTTTCCAGCGAGCGCGCGGTAGAGCACGGCCTCGGCAAGGACCGACGTGGACAGCGCCAGGCCCGCCGCTATGCCCGACCACCACAGCGACATCGCCGGCCGGGACAGCTCTTCCTCGCCTTCGCCCCTGATCGTCTGGAAGACCGTGACCGCGGCGAGGCGCCGGTGCTCGTCTGCCTCGTCGTGCCTGGCATCCTCGTCGCTCGCGCCGGGCATCGCCGTCTACGCAGATTCGAGCTGCGCCGCTTCGGGCCTCGCGTGGGCCGCGGGCCTGATCGTCAAGCGCTCCAGTTCGGGCGCCGCGGCATAAAGAGCGGTCTCGACGCGCTGCATGAGATGGCCGCCCGCCGGCGGGGAGTTCAGCGAAACCGTAGCCTGGCGTCCGGCGAGCGCGACGAGCGAGGCATCGATGCCTTCATCGATCAGGCCGGCCAGCGCGCGGCGGATGCGGGTCGCGGCGTCATCCGGGTGAAGCGAGTGCAGCAGCATCACGGCCTCCACGGTGGGATCGTGCGCCAGCCGCGCCAAGAGATCGCCCCCGTCACGTGTCCGCGCGAGGGCGGCGATGAGGCGGGCGAGCGCCACGCCATGGAGCTCGAGCAGGTTGTCGAACAGCTCGCGGGCAGGATCGCGGCCGAGCGCGCTTCCGCGCCGCTCGAGCTGATCGAGCAGGTCCTCGATCCGCTGCAGCCGTTGCTCGACGGCGGTCTTCGCCGCGATGTCACTCATCGCTCAGGCACTCCCCGCGGGCATTTACCATCCGCGAACAAGCCAGCGGGCAGGCAGTTCCTCTCGCTTGCGCAATTAACGACGTGAGGCTCCTTCGTTGCCACTTTGCAGGACCCTCACGATCGTCAGGGCGCCTGGCGCCTTGCCTTCGTGGTTGCGCGTAACTGCCGCTTAACCATCTCGGCGCATAACACCGGGGCAAGGGGGCCCGAGGCTGATGGATGACCTGCTGGCGGAGTTCATTGCCGAATCGCGCGACATGCTCGAGGCATTGTCGGGCGAGATCGTCGCCTGGGAGGCCGATCCCGCCGACCGCGCGCGGCTCGATGCCATCTTCCGCTTCGTCCACACGGTAAAGGGCAACTGCGGGTTCTTCGATTTCCCGCGGCTCGAGGCGCTGAGCCACGCCGCCGAGGATGCGCTTGCCGACGTGCGCGCCGACCGGCGCCGCGCCGACCCGGCGCTCGTCACGGCAGTCCTCGCAATCATCGACCGCATCGCCGAGATCGTCGAAGCCATCGGAGAAGGTCGTGACCAGCCCGATAGCGACGACGCTCCGCTTATCGCCGCCCTTGAGGGAAACGCCGAGGAACCTGCCGCTGCGCCGGCCGCCGAGGGCACCTCGCCCGCGCGCAAGCGCCAGAATGCCACTCCGCGCACGATTCGCCTCCCGGTCGAGCTCTTGGACCGGGTGATGAGCGGCGTTTCGGACATGGCCGTCGCGCGCAACGATCTTGCCCGACGGCTCGCCCAGCACGAAGGGGAGACCGGCCTCGAGGCGCCGTTCAACCGCCTTTCCGCCATCCTCGCGGACTTGCGCGAGGCGATCACGCGCATCCGCATGCAGCGCATCGATACCCTCTTCTCCGGTTTCCCGCGCATGGTCCGCGACCTGTCGCACGAGCTCGGAAAGCAAGTGATGGTCGAGATCGAAAGCGGCGACGTCGAGATCGACCGCGAGATGATCGAGGTCGTTCGCGACCCGCTCGTGCACCTGATCCGCAACGCGGTCGACCACGGCATCGAAGGGCCGGCCGACCGCCGTGCCGCCGGCAAGCGCGAGATCGGCCTGCTGCAGATCTCCGCTCGCCAGACCGGCAGCGAGATCCGTATCGGCATTGTCGACGACGGCAAGGGCATCGATGGCGACAAGCTGGTCGAGAAGGCCGTGACGGCCGGCATCCTCACCGCGGAAGAGGCCAAGCTTCTCTCCGCCCGCGAGCGCAACGCGCTGATCTGCGAGCCGGGCCTGTCGACCGCCAAGGAGGTCACCGCGGTGTCCGGCCGCGGTGTCGGCATGGACGTGGTCCGCGCCAACATCGAGAAGATCGGCGGGTCGCTGATGATCGACAGCACGCCGGGCTCGGGCACGCGCATGATGCTCAACGTGCCGCTGACGCTCAGCATCGTCCCTTCGCTGACGATCGGTATCGGCCGGCAGGTGTTCGCCATCCCGCGTTCGTACGTCGAGGAAATCGTCCGCAATTCCGGCGAGGAAATGGATAGCACCCGGATCGGCGGCCGCGAGTTCATTACCGTGCGCGGGCAACGGATCGCCTGTGTCGGCCTCGACGAGATCCTCGGCCTCGAATCCACCTGCCCGCCCGAGGCGCGCCTGTACGTGCTCATCCGCCTCGTCGGTGGCGACCTGTTCGGCCTCGCGGTCGACGCGATCCACAACCACGAGGAGCTCGTGGTCAAGCCGATCGCGCCGGTGCTGATGGCCTGCGGGTTCTACGTCGGCACGACCCAGCTCGACGACGGCAGCCCGGTGCCGATGCTCGACGTCTCGGGAGTCGCGCGCTCGGCCGGGATGATCCGCGAGGTCAAGGACCGGTCGCTGCGCAAGGAGCGGCGGCACGAGCGCCCGGACGAGCGCGTGCTGGTGCCCGCGCTTCTGTTCCGCGGCTTCGACGGCAGCGAACGCGCGGTCGAGATGGATGCGGTGCGGCGCATCGAGAAGCTGCCGACGGACTCTGTGCGCATCGCCGCGGGCGGCACCGCGCAAATCGTCATCGACGGGCGCATCGTGCCGCTCGTCGGCCTCGGCGGCAGCTCGCCGGAGGGCGAGGAGCTCAATCTCTTCCGGGTCGGCGACGGTGAGGACGAGATGGCCTACGCCTACGCCAGCATCGTCGACTTGTGCGAATTCGACCCGGCCGACGTGGTGAGAGAGAACGACGGCCAGCGGCTGGCATTGATCGGCGGCCGCCCGGTCGAGCTGTTTGACGCGACCACGCTGCTGGCCGGCGCCCCGGCGCTGTCGGGCGCGGAGAGTTGACGATGGACCAGTCGCTCCTCCTCGTAAGGATCGGCGAGGAACTCGCCGGGATCGATGCCGCCATCATCCGCTCGGTCGTCGAGCTCGAGGCGATCACGCCGGTGCCGCGCGCGCCTGGGCACATCGCAGGGCTCGCCGCCCTGCGCAGCCGGGCCATGACGGTGGTCGATTGCCGCCGCTCGCTCGAGCTGCCGCCGATCGAGGACGCCGGAACGACCCTCGCGGTCGTCGTCGAGGTGGACGAGTTCCTTTACGCCCTGGTCGTCGACGCGGTCGAGGAAGTCGTCCCGCTCGAAGGCGATCCGGCCGAAGTGCGCGCCGACCTGCTGCCGGGCTGGACCCGCGCGGCGCTCGGCATGGTCGAGACGAGCGTCGGCCCGGCGCTGATGCTCGATCCCGCCATGCTCATCCAAGGACCCGCAAAAAGAGAGGCAGCGTAAACCAATGTTTACCGTGAAGCGGCTATCGGACACCCGCAACGAGGGATCTCGGACCATGAAGAATTGCCTGATCGTCGATGATTCGCGGGTGATCCGCAAGGTTTCGCGGCACATTGTCGAGACGCTCGGCTTTGCGGTGGACGAGGCCGCGGACGGCCAGGAAGCGCTCGCCAAGTGCGACGAGGCCATGCCCGACGTGATCCTGCTCGACTGGAACATGCCGGTGATGAGCGGGATCGAGTTCCTCACCCAGTTGCGCGGGCGGCCCGACGGGCGCACGCCCAAGGTCGTCTTCTGCACCACCGAGAACGACGTCGCTCACATCCGCGAGGCGATCGACGCCGGAGCCGACGAATACGTGATGAAGCCGTTCGACCACGATACGCTGCAGATCAAGCTGCAGCTGGTCGGCGCCGCCTAAGGAAAGCGCCTTGGGTTTCTCCTCTCCGGTGGGCGCCCCCGGGCAGGGGCCGGCGCTGCAGCGCGGCCGCTGCGTCAGGGTACTGGTGGTCGACGATTCCCTGATCGTGCGCGCCGCCTTCTCGCGCCTCGTCGAACAGGAAGCGGACCTCGAGCTCGCCGCCGCCGTCTCCACTGCGGAGGACGCCCTCTCCCTGCTCGCCAGCGAACGGGTCGACGTGATCCTGCTCGACCTGGAGATGCCCGGCATCGGCGGCCTCGGCGCCTTGCCGCAACTGATCGAGCGCGCCCGCGAGGCGAAGATCATGGTCGTCTCGAGCCTGACCGCCGACGGCGCCGAGCAGACGGTCGAAGCGCTCGCCCTCGGCGCCGCCGACACGCTGCAGAAACCGACCACCGGCGGGTTCGACAAGGTCTACAAGGACAAGCTGCTTGCCAAAATCCGCGCGCTCGGCCGCCGGCCGTTGCGCAAGGCGGGCACCGGCGAGAGCGCGGCCAACACACCGGTGCTGCGCAGCCCCTCGCGGGAACGGGCGAGGATCGTCGCGATCGGCGCGTCGACCGGCGGCATCCATTCGATCGGCCAGCTGTTCGGCGCCTTGCCCAAGGGTCTCGGCATTCCGATCCTCATTACCCAGCACCTGCCGGCATCTTTCACGGCGGCCTTCGCCCAGCAGCTGCGCGAGCTGTCGGGCCGACAGACCGTCGTCGCCGCAGACGGCGTGGTGCTGGCGCCCGACGTCATCACCATCGCGCCGGGAGACGCGCACCTGACCGTGGTCAGGAAGGCGATCGGCCCGGCGGTGAAGCTGGAAACCCGCCCGGCGCCGAGCGGCTGCATGCCGTCGGTCGACCCGATGTTCGCCTCGATCGCCGAAGTGTACGGCGCGGCAGCGCTCGGCGTGGTCCTGACCGGCATGGGTCGCGACGGCACGCTCGGCGCGGAAGAGATCGCCGAAGCCGGCGGGACGATCCTCGTCCAGAACGAGGCGACCTCGGCCGTGTGGGGCATGCCCGGTTCCATCGCCCGCGCAGGGCTCGCCTCGGCGATCCTGCATCCGCTCGACATCGCCGGCCGCATCGCGTCGGCCGCTGCCGGACGGAGCGCCTGATGGATCCGGATGATATTGCGATCGGCATCATCGCAGGCTTGCTCGAAGCGCGCACCGGACAGAAGCTGACCGAGGATCGCCGCTGGCGCATCGCCCCGGCGCTCGCCGGCCTGTTCCGCGACCGCGGGATCTCGAGCAACCAGGACCTCGTCGTGCTGCTCACCCAGCCGGACGAATCCTCGCTCGCCCAGGAAGTCGTCGAGGCATTGCTCAACAACGAGACCTACTTCTTCCGCGACCGGCAGATCTTCGATTATCTGATCGGGCCGGTCTTCGCCGACCTGGCGGCCAAGCGGCAGGCCGAGCGCAAGCTCTCGATCTGGTGCGTCGGCTGCTCGACCGGGCAGGAGCCGCTCTCCGTCGCGATGACCTTCCTCGAGCAGCAAGCGCTGTGGGACGGCTGGACGATCGAGATCCTCGGCACCGACGTCTCGGAAGGCGCGGTCGATTTCGCCCGCAGGGCGACCTACTCCAACTTCCAGATCCAGCGCGGCCTCGGCGTCGGCCAGATGCTCGGCTTCTTCACCGAGACGCCCGAGGGCTGGCGGGCCAACGACAAGCTGCGCCAGGCGGTGCGCTACGAAGTGCACAACGTGCTGCACCCGGCACCCTACCCCGGCCAGTTCGACCTCATCCTGTGCCGCAACGTGCTGCTCTATTTCGACAGCCAGGTGCGTTCGCGGGTCTTCTCGCGGCTCAGCGACGCGCTTGCCCGTGACGGCAAGCTGTTGCTCGGCGGCGGCGAGACGGTGCTCGAGAAAGGGGGCTATTTTCGCCCCAGCGAGGAACGCTTCGCGCTGTACGAGCCGCTGCCTCCGGAACGCAGGGCCACGGCGGCCTAGAACGGTAAATGCGGACTTAAACCTTCCTTAAGCGGTTGACCCTATTGCGGGAGTCAAAGGGGGGGGAGCGAGTGCCGAGCACGATCCGCAGGGACCACTTGTCGCCAAGGATACTGGTGTTTGCTCCGATAGCGGTCCTGACCGCGATCGTCGCCGGCGCGGTCCTCTACATCGGCGCGCAGGGCCTGATCGCCAACTCGGCCGGCTACCAGGCGCTCGGCATCAGCCTGGGCCTTTACGTCGCGGCGGTGCTGGTGTTCATCCGCATCGGCCTCTCCAGCATCGACAACCTCGAATCCCTCGGCCTCACCGACAGCCTCAGCGGCCTGCCCAATCGGCGCGCCCTGCACCTCGACGTCGCCCGTTCAGCCGAGGCGGACGACGAGGTCGCGCTGGCGCTGATCGACCTCGACGGGTTCAAGTCGGTCAACGATCATTACGGTCACTTCGTCGGCGACAAGCTGATCAAGGAATGCGCCCGGCTGCTGCGCGAGATCTGCGGCCACGAAGCGCGCCCCTACCGCCTCGGCGGCGACGAGTTCGCGATGGTGGTCATCGGCCCGATTGCCGGCAACATCCTCGAAGGCATTTGCCGCCGCCTGCTCGAACGCCTGTCGAAGCCGATCAGCATCGACGATCGCCAGCTCTCCATCGGCGCCAGCGTCGGCCTGTCGCGCAGCACGCGCGAAAGCCGCTCGAACTCCTCCGACATGCTGCGCCAGTCGGACGTGGCGATGTACGCCTCCAAGACCGGCGGCAAGATGCGCTGCACCTGGTTCACCAGCGACTTCGACATCAAGCGCGAGATCACGGCGCAAGTCGAAGCGGACTTGCGCGACGCGATCGCCAACGACGAGTTCCAGCTTCATTACCAGCCGCTGGTCGACGCGACGAGCGGGGAGATCGTCGCGGTCGAGGCGCTGGCCCGCTGGCAGCGCCCGGACGGCACCTCGGTCAGCCCGGCGCTGTTCATTCCGATCGCCGAGGAGACCGGCCTCATCAACGCGATCGGCCGCTGGGTCCTGCGCAAGGCGTGCTTCGATGCGCTGCAGTGGGAAAGCATCAAGCTTTCGGTCAACGTTTCACCCGCACAGCTGCGCAACCCCGACTTCCCGGTCCAGCTCGGACACATCCTCGAGGAGACGGGCTTTCCGCCCGACCGGCTCGAGCTGGAGATCACCGAGACTTACCTCGTCGGCGACCCGACCGTCGCCGGCCGCGCGCTCGACATGATCCGCGGCTTTGGCGTTGGCGTGGCGCTCGACGATTTCGGCACCGGCTATGCCTCGATCGGCTTCCTCAGGAAATTCCGCTTCGAGAAGCTCAAGATCGACCGCTCGCTGGTGGTCGAGGCGACCGACGACCATGGCAGCCGCGCGATGATGGTGTCGAGCATCGCCGTCGCCCGCGCCATGAACATGTTCGTAACCGCTGAGGGTGTAGAGACCGACGCACAGGCCGCGCTCGCCCGCACGGCGGGCTGCGACCAGATGCAGGGCTGGCTCTATTACAAGGCCATCCCCGCCGACGAGATAACCCGCCATTTGGCAACCGCGAAGAAGAAGACCGCGAAGAAAACGAAGACCGGAGATGACCGAAATGGACATGTCGCACACGCCTGAGGTGCCAGAACTCGACGAACTCGAGCGCGATCGCGCCGAACGCCTTGCCGCGCGCCGAACGAGCGTGGCCCAGGCGGCGAGCCTATTCGGCCTGGGCACGATCGCCCAGCGCATGCGCACCGTGATCGCGGCGCAAACCTTCCTCGCGATCGGCAGCGGCGTGCTTGCCGCCGCGGTGCTGACGAGCGTCGGCGATGCGCCGAGCTGGATCTTCACCGTTCTCGCCGTCCTCACCCTAGGCGCCGCGGGCGTCGCGTGGTTCGCGCGGCAGATGATCCAGGGCGATATCGTCCGGCCGCTGCAGAGCGCCGCCGCCAGCGCGGTCGAACTGGCCGAGGGCAATCATGACGTCGAGGTCGACAACGCCCACCGCACCGACGAGTTCGGCGACATCGCCCGCGCGCTGCTGACGATCAAGAAGGCGGCGTACAAGTTCCAGAAGCTTCAGGCGCAGAGCCAGGCCGACCGCGAAGGCCATTTCCAGGCGCTCAAGCAGCTGACCGACCGGTTCGAGAAGAACGTCTCCGAGATCGTCGGCAGCGTCGCTTCGGCGTCGAGCGAGCTGCAGGCGACCGCTACCGCGATGGCGGCGAGCGCCGAGCAGTCGGCCAACCAGTCGGCCCGCGTCTCGCAGTCGCTCAGCGAAGCGACCGCCGGCGTCACCGCCGCCGCCGCAGCGAGCGACGAGTTCGCGATGTCGATCGGCGAGATCAGCCGCCAGGCCTCGACCAGCGCCGAACTCGCCCGCAAGGCGAGCAACGCCGCGGTCGACGCGGACTCGACGATATCCGAGCTCTCGGAGTCCGCCAGCCAGGTCGGCGACATCGTCGAGATGATTTCGACCATCGCCCAGCGCACCAACCTCCTTGCGCTCAACGCCTCGATCGAAGCGGCGCGCGGCGGCGAGGCCGGCCGCGGCTTCGCGGTCGTCGCCACCGAGGTCAAGGAGCTGGCAACGCAGACTGGCAAGGCGACCGAGCAGGTCGCGGGGCAGATCCGGGCGATGCAGGAAACAACCGTCGCCAGCGTCGACGCGCTGCGGAAGATCGCCGAGCAGATCAAGCAGCTCGAGACGACCGCTGTCTCGATCGCCGCGGCGGTCGACCAGCAGTCGGTCGCCGGGCAGGACCTCGCCCGCTCGATCGACCTCGCCGCGCGCAGCGCCGAGGAAGTGACCAGCAACCTCGACCAGGTTCGCGACACCTCGCTCGCCACCGGCAGCGCGGCGACCCAGGTGCTGACCAGCTCGACCGAGCTCGAACGCCAGGCAGCGGCGCTGAAGACCCAGGCCGACGAGTTCCTGCAGCACGTGCGAGCGGCATGACGGCATGCCCGATCTTCCCGGAGGCAATCTCGGGGGGAGATATGGCAGATGGTGCGATGTACGGACGGCGGGACGGACTGCTTAGTCCAGGGCATGAGCTAGCCGATGCGGTTCGCCGGATGACCGTTGGCGGGTTGGGATAGCGTCTGCCTCAAAGCTAGCGCCTCAAGACGCTTGCATCGGATAATCGAAAGACCGGCTAAGAGGCATCGTGCGCCTCTCGGATCGCTTTGATTTCCTCCGCATGCCACGGCGTTGCAGGCGCAAGGCAAGCCTTATCGAACTCACGAAGCATTCGCGTGTCGATGGCTTCGGCATGGTAAAGCCCTTCCATCTTCTCATGGACGGCAGCGAAAGCTTCGCTCTCATAGTTCCTCGGCATCGTCATTCACGTCGTACAAATTCTTCGCGTTATGCATGTCATCGCCGTTCGGCAGATGCGCCTGCCCGTTGGCAACCTTTGGATAACTTTGCACAATCTGACCTGACAAAGCCGCGTTGGCGCAAAGCTCAAGAAGGGAAAAGACGTAATGATCGCCTCACAGTTTGAGGTTGAGCGACAGTCGCACGTCTCGACCCGCCAATGGCGCGTAGTCCTTAAGCAGGCTGGTGCTTCGCCGCGCTTCGACGTCGAACAGGTTGTTGGCGGCAAGCGAGAGCGTCAGGTCGGGGCGATCGGCGAACGGGTGCCATTCGATACTGGCATTGACCAGCGTGAAACCATCGGTCGGGAGTTCCAGGGGGGCGGTGCTCGTGCGGGCAAAGTCATGCTCGACTTCGATTCTCCCGGCCACGGTTCCGCGGCTGGCCGAGACCGCCCCTTTCAGACGCAGGGGTGGGATCAGCGGCGCCGGCCCGAAGTTGCGGATCCGCAAGCGGGTGGCGTCGGCCTGGCCTTCCAGGCCCCATTGCAATCCTGCCGCCTTGCCGAGGTCAGCATCCGCCTTGACCTCGAAGCCGGCGTAGTTCGCCGACCCTTCGCGGAAGGCATAGACCGGAAGGGCGTCGCGCACGTCTCCCGTCGGGGTCTGATAGATGAAATTGGAGAAATGGCTGCAATAGGCGGTCGCAGTGAGGTTGAAGCCCTGTCTCGCATGGCTGAGCGTTGCCTCGAACCCGGTGCTCTTTTCGGTCGTCAGGCTCGGATCGCCGAGTTCGAAGCTCGCATTGCCACCGTGCGGGCCATCGGCGAACAGCTCGTCGGCCGACGGCGCGCGTGCCGACCGCGCGAGGGTGAGACCGGCGCGCCAGCCGGAAGCGAACTCGTAACTGCCGCCGAGCGAGCCCGAAAATGTCGAGAACGACCGCTTGAGATCGGGATTGCCGACCACGGGGCTGGCCGTAGCCGTTAGCTCGGTGTGCTCGAACCGACCTCCCACTTCCAGCCGGAACGGCCCCGACCGCCAGTGCTGCACTGTGAACAGACCAAGTGTCTTGTCGAGGGTCGGCGGCAGATACTGTTCATCGCCTTCGATGTGTTGATGGAGATCGAGGTACTGCACGCCCGTCTGCCCGCCCCAGCCGTCACGGTTGGCCTGGACCAGATCGGCGCGCACTTCACCGCCGTTGGAAAATACAGAGCTACCGATGCTGCCAGCGGCATCGAGCTCGTCATGGTGATAGTCCGCGTAGGCACCGCGAAGCCGAAGCTGGCTGAAGAGTCCACTCAGCCCGATCTCGGCCCGCCCGTCATAACGCATCTGCATCACGTGGATATGGGTCACCTCGGCCTCAATTGCGGGATCGAGCGAATAACGGATCGGCACGCCGTAGAGCGCCCTGTGGCGCGAGACCGAAAAGCCGACGTTGGTGTCGCCGTTGACATAAGCGAGCGCGCCGGCCGCCTCGAAGGTTTCCCCGTCGCTGTCGGGTAGGTCGCCCTTAAGGTCGGCGAGCGCGCGTATGGTGGGATCGAGACTGGCCGCTGCCTCCTCGCGCAGCGGCTTCGACAGGATAAATCCTCCAGTGCGCAGGTTTTCGTTGTGCGAATAGCTGACGTCGGTGTGGGCAACGAAGTGGCCGCCCAGCGGCACGTCGAGGCTGCTGTTGGCGAGAATTTCATCGGCCGCGGTCGCGAAGCCGGCCATCGCCTGCAATGACACCGGCCCGTCAGGCTCGGTGCGCGGAATGCGGGAGTCGATCACGTTGACCACGCCGCCGATTGCCGAGGAGCCATAGAGTAGCGCCGCCGGGCCGTGGAGCACGTCGATGCGCTGCGCGGTGAGCGGGTCAATCGCCACGGCGTGGTCGCTGCTCGATGCCGAGACGTCGAGAGAGCCGATGCCATCGGTCAGAATCAGCAGCCGTTCGCCCGAGAGGCCGCGGAGCACAGGTCGCGCGACATTGGGGCCGGAGCCCGAAGTGGAAACGCCCGGCTGCTTGGCCAGCGTTTCGCCAAGCGTCGGACGCACGTCGAGCAGCAGGCTGTCGCCGCCGAGCGTGTTGACGTTGCCAAGGATATCGTCGCGGGGCACGCGGGTGCCGGTGACGACAATCGCATTGTTTTGCTCGGGGTTGGCGCTGGGGGGTGCCGTCTGCGCCTTGTCGGCGGGTGACGTGGACGAGGTGCCGGTAGCTGCAGGCGCGTCCTGCGCCATTGCCGAATACGGAAGAAGCGCCGCGACGGCCGCGGTCGAGAGGAGGAAGATACGCATTTAACCTGAGCTCCAGTGGCCGGAGAAGCCGGACGCGCCGGGCGCGATCCGGCCTGACATGAAGCGCGGCCACCTGACTGAGACGGACCGGCTGCTTCGCTGCGGACCTTGAAGCTATTCGGGCGGCGCGCGGCTCAGCCAGCCAAGCGGCGGCGCCAGCACCGCGAAAGCTGCCATCGGCGCAGCGGCAGTCCACAAGACCGGCGCTGACGGCGGCGGCACGACGGGGCTGGCCGGAAGGACATAGGCGCCAGCCATCGCGGCTTCCCGGCACAACGGGCAGTCGGCGGGTGAATCGCCTTTGCCGGAGGGTGGGGCTTCGACCTGGCTATGGCCAGAAAGCGTAAGGAACGCATTCGCTTGCCGGACGAAGTGGACGTGGCTCTGAACCGCGATGCCTTGCACCACGAAACAGACCAGCAGCAGAAAGACGATGAGCCGAGGAAGCCGGCGTGCACGATCGAAAAGGCCGCCCGTCACTGGCAGCTGTGGCGCTGAGCGCTCGCCCGATCGCAATCTCAAATCCATTACGCGTCCACTGCCGCGAATTCGGAAATCCGATTCGCCGCGGCCGTGTTACAGCATATCATTTGGCGGTCAATCGAAGCGCCAGCCGATGTCCTTCTTGCGCGTCTCGCGCCTCACCGCCTTGAAGGTCCGCTCCCTTCGGCAGACCCGGAAAAACGAACCTTATCCGAACGTCAGCCCATGCAGGAAATCCAAGGGTAGAGGACCCTTGCCGGCATCGCTCGAGGCTACCACTGGTCCCCCGTCGCCTCGTCGAACGGCCGCGTGTCGGCCGGCTCGGGCCGGTAAGGCGGGCGCATCGGCAGGGTGCGTTCGCCTTTCCAGGGTACCTGGTCAACCGCGGTCCAGGCGTTGATGACAAGGCGGTAGAACTTCCATCGGCCGCCCCGCTTCACCAGCCGGTCGTCGCGGGTGCCGATGCCGAAGACGAAATTGTTGTTGTAGTCGGCATTCCACTGCAGGATCTGGAAGAAGCAGCGCACGCGGGCGCCCTCGGGACGCGGGTCCATGATGAAGTGATTCATCAGATGCTGGCGACCGTACCACCAGTGTTGTCTGTCGTACCACAGCTTGCGCAGGTTCTCGCGGATCGCGGCGTGGCCCTTGACCTTGCCTTGCCACAAGTGATCGAACTCGGCGTCCTCGGCAAAGGTGTTGATGGCCTGCTCCTCGTCGGCAAGGTCGATGCCCCAGCAATAGCGCGCGTAGAGCTCCTCGATCTCGCTCCGATCCTCGGCTGGCATGATCACGGGCACGCCGTTGGGCCATGGATTCTCGCTCACTTTGCTCTCCCTCAATACGCTCTTGCCAAGCGGCTGCCTGACGGTTCTATTTGAGAACGACAAAAGCCCGAAGGGCAAGTGCGAAAAGGGTTACGCACGAAGGCACGGAAGAGGTTGCGCTCGGGAAAAGGAAGCGCACACGAGCTTCGTGTCTTTCGCGTGAAACCGATGTTGAAACAGGTTCGCTTCGCGGCGAAGCCCATCATCTGGTCGGAGAGAGCCGATGCCCGAGATCTTCCTGCCCTACGACAGCTTCGGCCACCAGAAGCGCATGCCGATGCGGTTCGAGGCCGACGTGTTCGAGTGCGAGGTCGAGGGCGAGATCCCGCCGGAGCTCGAAGGCGCCTATTTCCGCACCGGCGGCGACCGGCAGTATCCTTCTCTCGAGAACGACATCATCCTGAACGGCGACGGCATGGCCAGCGTGTTCCGCTTCGAGGACGGCCACGTCAGCTTCCGCAGCCGCTACGTCCAGACCGAGCGGCTGAAGCGCGAGCGCGAGGCGCGGCGGCGGCTCTATGGCCATTACCGCAACAAGTACACCGACGATCCCGCCGTCGATAACCTTCCCGAGCGCGACAACACCGGCAACACCAACGCGTTCAACCACCACGGCGAGCTCTTCATGCTGCGCGAGGATTCGCGGCCCTATCGCTTGGACCCCGAGACTCTCGAGACGATCGAGGTCGGAAAGTTCGGCAACCTCGGCTCGAGCGCGCTCACCGCGCATCCCAAGATCGATCCCAGGACGGGCGAATGGTGGAGCTACGGCGTGTTCGCGCGCGGTGAGCCGACGACCGATGCGTCGCTGCACGTGTTCGACAAGGCGGGCGCGCTGGTCCGCGAGGAGTGGTTCCACACGCCCTATCCCGGCCTCAGCCACGATTTCGCGGTCACCCGCGAGCACGTCGTGTTCCCGATCATGCCGCTCACCGCCGACGAGAAGCGCCTGCGCGCGGGCGACCAGTATTACCAGTACGACCCCGACCTGCCGAGCATGTGGGGGATCATGCCGCGGGGCGGCTCAACCGCCGAGATGCGCTGGTTCCCGATCCCCGGCATCGTGATGGGCCACATCATGGGCGCCTACACGCAAGGCTCGAAGGTGATCGTCGACACCCCGGCGAGCCCGGGGAACTGCTTCTGCTTCTTCAGGGACAAGCACGGCAACTTGCCGAGCCTGCCGGAAACGATCGCCCAGCTCACCCGCATTACGTTCGACCTAGCGAAGCCCGATGCCGAGGCGGTGACGCTCGAACCGGTCCAGGGCGCCTATGGCGACATGCCCAAGATCGACGACCGCTTCGCGATGGAGACGTACCGCTTCGGCTGGTTCGCCTTCCGCGACTTCCCGCGCATGGGGGTGGCGCGGATCGACTGGGAGACGCGCGACCTCACCTTCCACGAGCTCGAGAACGCCGCCGCGCAGGAACCGCTGTTCGTGCCGAGGAGCGCCGACGCGCCGGAGGGGGACGGCTACATCCTGACGGTGGTCGACCGCTTCGTCGACAAGCGCACCGACCTCGTCATTCTCGACGCCAGCGCCATCGACCGCCCGGCCATCGCTGCGGTAAAGCTGCCGTTCGCGCTGCCGATGAGCTTCCACGGGAGCTGGATGCCCGCCTGAGGGTCCGTGGCGGGACGAGCGCGCCGGGCGGTTGGAAACCTCCTTCCGGCTCGTTCATCTTGGCAAGCCCTTGAGAGTGCTTATAGGCATTCATGGCGGGGCTTGATGCCGTGGAGGAGGTTGTGGTGGCGGACGATACGGCTAGGCGACGGCGGGTGTTCGGCATCCGCGACGCGATCATTCTCGTCCTGCTCGCCGTCCTGGTGGTGGGCTTCTGGCGTGTCCAGGCGATGGCCAGCGAGCGCGACGACCTCAGCATGCAACTGCTCGCCGAGCGGCAGGCGCGGGCCGCCACCGAGCTCTCGCTGAACGCGCTCAAGTACCAGGTCGCCAGCACCAAGCTCGATTCCCAGGTGCACAAGACGATAATTGACCAGCGCATCGTCGAGGCGCAGAAGCAGGCGGCGGACCTGCAGCGCCAGGCCGAGGACCTGCGCAAGGAGAAGGTGCGCGAAGCCAATTGCGTGACGCCCAAGTCGATCCGGGAGTCGAGCGGCCTGTGAAGCGGCTGATCCCCCTCGTTTTCCTGCTCACCGGCGGGTGCGCGGCGATGCACCGGCACCCGGTCGCCACGCCCACGCCCGCCGCCGTCGCCGCGGCGCCGTGTGTCGATCCCTCGCAAGTGCCGAAGGAGCCGCCGACGGTCGGCCAGAAATTCAACGGCGACGCGAAGCACGACCTGCAGATCCTCGCGCCCAACGCGCTGGCACTGCGCCAGTGGGGCGAGAAGCTGCGCGCGCTGCTCGAGCCGTGCCTGCATTCAGCGCCGGTCGCGGAGCCGCCCGCCGCCACCGACGCGCCTAAGCCGTAACCCGCCCGACGAAATCGGCCAGCAGCGCCTCGACGTCCTTCACCGGCGTGCCGAGTGATTGCGACGGCGTCAGGTGGTTGTGGCCGACGAGGTAGTGCATCTCGGGAAAGCCGCCCTTGGCCTTGCCCCAGGCGCCGACGGTCCTTGCCGCCTCGGCCTGGAACATCGGCGGGTCGAACTCGCTGACGGTGAAGCACAGCGGAGTTTGCGTCGAAAGCAGGCCGGGCAGGCAATTGGCCTCGGCGTACTGAGCAGCGTCGGTGCCGTAGTAGGCGCGGTGGTTGTCGTTCGGCTCGCCCACCGTGGTGTCGTAGAGCCCGCTCATCAACACCGCCCCGCGAATGCCGCCGCCGGGCACGGCGTGATAGGCCGGATGCGCGACGTAGCTCGCGACGTGCACCGCGCCGGCGGACTGGCCGGAGAGCACGATCCTTTCGGGATCGCCGCCGTATTCGGCGACGTTTGCGCCTATCCACTCGACCACCCGCTTCAGCGCCCCGGGCCCCGCCGGCCACGGGTGGCCCGGCGCGAGCGGGTACGTCGGCACGACACCGATCCAGCCCTGCCGCGCGGCGTAATCGCCGACGTTGCGGTAGAACGGCCCCTGCTCGCTTCGCTTGTCGCCCATGATGAAGCCGCCGCCGTGGACGAACACGAAGACGGGCGCGTTCTCGATGTTCTGCTCGCGGTAGAGGTCGAGCCTGTGGCGCGGGTCGGGACCGTAGGCGATATCGACATCCTCGATTGTCTGCGGATCCATGCCCTCGAACATCTGCGCCATCATCATGCTGGTGCCGCCGAGCAGGTCGGGCGTCAGCTCGCGGCCGAAGGCGTCGATGCGGTGGCGGAAATCGGCGGTCATCTAGGGTTCTCCTATCAGCAGGACTGGCTTGATCACCTTGCCCGAATGGGCGTCGGCGAAGGCGCGGTCGATCTCGGCGAACGGGTAGAAAGTCAGCAGGCGGTCGAACGGGAAGCGGCCCTGGCGCCAGTATTCGGCGAGCCTCGGCAGGAACAGGCCCGGGTGCGCGTCACCGCCGAGGATGCCGCGCAGCTGCCGCCCGCCGGCAAGCATGGCGAACATCTTCGGCGCCCATTCGCCGCGCGGCGCGGCGACGAAGCCGGCCGTGCCGTTCATCGCCAGCACCTCGAGCGCCATCGAGTGCACCTCGGGCACGGTGGTGGTGTTGAAGCTGAAATCGACGCCGCGGCCGGTAACCGCGCGTACCTTTTCGGCGACGCCGTCCCCGTCGGCGGGAATGCAGTCGGTCGCGCCGAGCTCGCGCGCAAGGTCGAGGCGCTCGCGGTTGATGTCGACCGCGACGATCCGCCGCGCGCCGACCAGCCGCGCCGCCATGACGGCGCTGAGCCCGACGCCGCCGGTGCCGAACACCGCGATGCTATCCCCGTAGCCGACCTTGAGCGCCTCGATCACCGCCCCCGCGCCGGTGACGACGCCGCAGCCCAGGGGCCCGAGCTTCTCGAGCGGCAGGTCCTTGTCCATCCTGACCGCGGTGCGCTGCGGGACGAGGGCATGCGTCGCAAAGCTCGACTGGCCGAAGAAGTGCGAATGCACCGCGCCGTTATCGAGCGAGGTCGAGCCGTCGAGCCTTTGACCGCCAAAGCACAGCGGCATCGCAAGGTCGCAGTAGGTCGGGCGGTTGGCCTTGCAGCTCGGGCACTCCCCGCACGAGTTGCCGCTGAGGATGACGTGATCGCCGACCTCGAACCCGCTCACGCCTTCTCCCAGCTTCTCGACCACACCGGCGCCCTCGTGGCCGAGCACGATCGGGTGCGGCGCATGGCGTCCGGGATGCTCGTGGAGATCGGTGTGGCAGATGCCGGTGGCGACGAGGCGAATGCGCATTTCGCCGGCGCGCGGTTCCTCGAGCTCCAATTGCTCGATCGCCGGCGACGGCGTGTCCCCGCGGCTGACGGCGGCGGCGATCCTCATGCCCGCCCGTCCCCAGGTCCGCCGGGTCGAACGTGGCCGTGGCTTGCGCCAACACGTTCCGGGCGGCGACGATGGCCGGCGGGGGCGTTCACTTGCCCGTACCCAGGTGATGATCGTGCTGGATATCCGCCACCGTCCCGGTCTGCGTCAGCAGGCTCTTGCGGCGCAGGAACCGGCGCAGGCTTTCCGGGCCGATGCGCGGAGCGCCGTAGCCCGAGCAGCCGAAGCTGTCGGAACCGAAGGTGCCGAGCTTGGCGAAGGTCAGGAAGGTGTCCTGCAGGAACACCCCGCCGGCGTTGAGCCGCCGGCCGATCGCTTCGGCCTCCCCGGCGGTGCCGGCGATCACGCTGGCGGCGAGGCCAAACTCGGTGTCGTTGGCGAGGCGGATGGCTTGCTCGGTGTCCTTGTAGGCCATCACCGGGATGCACGGGCCGAAGGTCTCGTCCCGCATGATCAGCATGTCGTGCGTGACGCCGGTGAGCACGGTCGGGCGCATATACAAACCGCCGCCGATCTCCTCGATTGCGCCTCCAGTGAGTACCTGCGCGCCCTTCACCCTGGCGTCGGCGATGTGGCGCATGACGATGTCGGCCTGGGGGGCGAAGGTGAACGGGCCGATGTGCCCGGCGCGCGGGTTTTCGGCATTGAGGCGCACGGACCTGGCCTTTTCAGCCAGCTTCTCGACGAAGGCGTCGTGCACGCTCTCGTGCACGTAGACCCGTTCGACCGAATAGCACACCTGCCCGGTCGCATAGACCGCGCCGCGCAGCACGCTGGTCGCCGCGCGGTCGAGGTCGGCGGTCTCGGTGACGATGCACGGGTCCTTGCCGCCGAGCTCCAGATTGCACGGGATCAGCCGCTCGGCGCAGGCGACGGCCACCTTGCGCCCCGTGGGCACCGAGCCCGTAAAGCACAACGTGTCGACCTCGGCGATGACCGCCTGGCCGACCTCGCCGGGGCCGGTGACGTAATCGAACACCGCGGCGAGCTCGGGCACCTCGCGCACCGTTTCGAACAATGTCTCGATCACCCGCGGGGTGACCTCGCTTGGCTTCAGCAGCACCGCGCAGCCGGCGAACAGCGCCGGCACCGCGTCGAGCAGCGCCAGCATCAGCGGCGCGTTCCACGGGGAAATCACCCCGACCAGCGGATAGGCGACGACCTGGCTTTCGATCGTGACCGTCGGCATCGAGGTGCTCGTGCCCCGCCACTCCAGCGCCTCGAAGGCGGCCGGCGCGTCCTTCAGCCAGCCACCGATATTGCCACAAGTGATGAAGCCCTGGAGATAGCTTGTGTGGCACCCGCCGGTATCGGCAGCGTCGGCCTCGCCGATGTCCGCCGCGCGCGCCTTCACCGCGCCGAGCCAGCGCGCCATGACCGCGCAGCGACCCGCCACGCCGAGCGCTTCCCAGCCCGGCTGACGGGCGCGCAACTGCGCTGCTTTTTCCGCCACTTGCGCGCGGCTCGACACCGCGAGCGTGCGGTCCATCTCGCCCGTCCGCGGGTTGCGGACTTCCAGCATGGCTTCCTGTGCGATCGCTGCCGACGCCATCGGCTCTCCCCTCGATGCTTGCCGCCTTTGCCTAACCTCTCGACCGCCGCGTGGGTAGGGTGAATTGGGCGTTGCGAGCGTCCCGACGCGGGTTCCGCGCATCCTGTCGGGAATCCGCTCATCGCACGGGAAACACCGCCGTCCCAAGGGTAGTTCGTCTATCCCGCAACCCTTGCGGTGGATCAGAGGAGACCCCCATGAACGACCGGAACAGCAATCAAGGCCAGGACAACCCGGGCACCGGCGCCGGCAGCCGCCAGCACGAGCAACAAACCGAGGGCGATCGCCAGCGCGGCCAGATCGAGCAGCAGGGCGGCGTCCCCGGCTCGCCGGACGATGCGACCGACAGCAGTTCGCCCGACGAGCGCCGGGCCGGCGAAAGCACACCGGGCGGCTTGGGCCAGAGCGAGCAACAGACGTCCGGCGACGCGATGCAGCCGGGCTCGAACATTCGCGCCGGCCAGCAGGAACAACGCCAGGGCGGCAGCTATCGCGCCGAGGGCGACCGCGGGGTCGCGTTCGAACCCGACCAGGGCAACGACATCACCTTCGACGAGGACGGCCAGCTCGAAAGTCCGCTGCAGCAGGAAGAGAGCCCCAGCCGCCAGCAACAGCAGCAAGGCGGCGCGGCACGGCAGCCCGACGAACGCAGCCGCGACGCGGACGATGCGGGCAGCGATAGCGAAGAACGCTAGGCTTAAGGCACGAACGGCATCCGCCGTCGCTCGCGTCCATACGGTCGCATTGCCGGGAACCCGGCGCCGCCAAGGCGTTGATTTACTTGCCCGTCACGCCTCCGGCGGGTGCTACAGGAGAATCCCAATGGGCCAGAACAAGCGCGGTGGCGGTAACCGCCAGCAACAGCAAGGCCAGTCAGGCCGTCAAGGTCGCCAGCAGCAGCAACAGCAGCAGGACGGCAGCAGCCGCCAGCATCAGCAGCAAGGCGGCCGTAGCGGACAGATGGGCGAAGGCGATCGCGGCAACCGCAACGACAACGGCTAAGTCCCGCAAACTCGTACCATGGCAGGGGCCGTCCCAGCGGCGGCCCCTGTCTTGCGTTGACCCTTAAAAGCCGTACCTCAGCCCGGCCCACACCGTGCGGGGCGCGCCGAGGTCTTGCGAGCCGGCCTGGTTGCGGGTGACCACCTTGGCGTCAAACAGGTTCTCCGCCCTCGCGACGAAGCTCAGCTTGCCGAACAGCGGAATCTCGCCGAACAGGTCGAGGGTGGTGGCGGCCGGGAGGACGTAGGTTTCCTGGTCGTCCTCGAACTGCTTGCCGACGTGGCGCACGGTCGCCGAGAACAGCATGCCTTCCGCCGGGCGGTAGCTGACGCTGGCGCTTTCGTCCCACGCAGGCGTCTGCGAGGGGCGGAAGCCGTCGAGATCGCGCCCGGGGGCGTGCTCGCGCGCATGAGTATAGGCGAGCGAGCCGTTGAAGCTGAGCGGGCCGAGACGCGCCTCGGCGCCCAGCTCGATGCCCTTGGCGCGGATCGCCGCGATGTTCTGCCGCTGGTTGAGGTTGGTGGCGATGGTGACGTTGGTGATCGCGTCCTTCAGTCGGTTGTTGAAGGCGGTGAGCGAGAGCTTGAACGCCGGCGAGGCCTGCCAGTCGAGGCCGGCCTCGTAGCCGAACAGCCGCTCCGGCTTGAGGTTCTCGTTCGCCCGCGTGGTCACCGGGAAGACCACGAAGGGACGGTAAAGCTCGTTGAGGGTCGGGAGCCTGAGGCTGGTGTAGGCGGCGGCCCTGAACTCGAGCGCCTTCGTCGCGTGGAACACGCCGCCGCCGCGCCACGAGAACGCCCAGTCGGCGCGATCGGGGAAGCTGTTGTCGATCGTCGCGACGCCCGCCGCGGTGACCGACCGATAGTAGCCGTCGCGGATCGTGTAGCGGTCGCCGCGAACGCCGCCGGTGAGGGTGACCGGCCCGAGGATCCAGTCGTCCTCGGCGAACAGGCCCCAGTCGGTGTTCGTGCCGCCGGCGAAATGCGAGGCCGTCCTGAGGCCGGTCACGGTACTGTAGGCGTCTTCGGCGAGGTTGCCGTGCGAGCGGCGGAAGTCGGTGCCGAGGCGCAGCGTGTTGTTGTCGCCGACCGGGGGGCGCACTTCGATCTTGCCGCCCTGCCCGTCCGACGGCGTGTCCCGCTGGTCGAGCGTCAGCTTGTAGCTGGTCGACGAGATTACCCTGTTGTTGAAGTTGCGCCACTGGCCATAAACGAGCGCGTCGATCTTCCAGGCGCCGCGGCCGACGATCCGGGCGCTGATGTCCTGTCCCTTGCTGCCGGTCGTCGCGCCGGCGAAGCGCAGCACCCTGTTGTCCTCGAAGGCGAGGCCGCGCAGCTGCAGCGTCAGGTCGTCGCCGAGCGGCTCGACCAGGCGCGCGGTGGTCGACCAGCTGTCGTACCTCGCGCGCACGGTGGCCGGGACGCGCTGGTCCACGGGAGTCGTGAAGAAGCCCTCGCCGCGGTCCCACCGGCCGCTGATCATGCCGTAGCCGGCGCCGATCTCGGGCGCGAGGGTGCCGGAAAGCTCGGTCTCGGCGCGGTTGTCGATCAGCGCTTCGCCGGTGAACAGGCCGAGGTCGGAGGCGTCGGCGCTCTCGAGCTGGATCGTGCCGGCTAGCGCGCCCGAGCCGAACGGGCCGGAGCCGCCGCCGCGGGTGACGACGATGTTGGACAGGCGCTCGGGCGGGATCGCCGACAGCGGGATATAGCCGAAGAACGGGTCGGCCATCGGCACGCCGTCGAGCAGCACTTGCGCGCGGCTGGTGGCGTTACCGCCCAGCGCGCGCAGGGTGACGCCTTGCGCGCTGGGGTTCGACGAGCGGCTGTCCGAACGGCGGAACTGCTGGAAGCCGGCGACGTCCTGCAGCGCGTCCTCGAGGCGGCCCGAGCCGGTCGAGACGATGTCCTGCTGGTCGAGCGTGACGGTGTCGTAGGCCGGCGTCGCCGGCGTCTGCGGCAAGCCGCGACCGGTGACAATGATCACCGGCGTCTGGTCGGTGGCGGCGGTGGCATCCTGAGCCAGTGCTGGAGCGGCAGGCAGCGCGACGGTGGCAAGGGCCAAATATCTGAGCTTCATGGTCATCCCTGGGAGCTTTTGTTGACTTTGTCCGGGCTGATAGCGGAGCCCGCTTGCCGTGTCACGCAACGTTTGGCAGGGGGGCCTGAACGGGAGATTTCCGCCGATGAGCCCACCCGAAGTCGCGATGAATCACGACGCGCTGCTCGCCAGCCCGGACGCGCAGCTCGCCGCCAACAAGCGCCTGGTCTACGACATGTACCGCATCGTGCTGCAGGCCGGCCTGTGGCAGCGCGCCGGCGAGTTCATCCGGGAAGACTACGTCCAGCACAATCCCAACGCCGGCCAGGGCCTCGCGGGCGTGCAGGACTACATCCGCAAGACGCGGCCGCAGCGTCCGATTGCGGACAAGCTCGAACTGCCGCTGATCAACCTCATCGCCGAGCGCGACATGGTGATGACCGCCTTCGTCCGCCCCGAGAAGGACCCGACCGGCGAGACCTATTACTCGACGTGGTTCGACCTCTACCGCATCGAGGGCGGCAAGATCGCCGAGCACTGGGATCCGATGCTAAAGAGCGACGTGCCGGTCGATCCGAACGAGAAGAAGCTCTAGCGCGCGGCTGCGGACTTGCGCGCCGGGTGCTCGATCACTTCGGCAAGGCCGTCCGCGGCCTTCTCCAACGCATCGTAGTCGGCGAAGGCCTGCTCGATTTCGGCGCGCTTTTCCATGATCAGCTTGGCGACGCCGACCGTCAGGCCGCCCTCGTCGCCGACCCTGCCCAGCGCCGCTGCGATATCGGCGACGATCGCGCTGGCCGGCGAATGATGCAGGTTGCCGCGCTCGTCCCTGTAGGCTTCGATTGCCTTGGCCATAAACCAATGCTCCGCTGCTCGTCGTGCCCTCATGGCCGATCGAAGAACCGCATGACCGCGGTAATCGATCGCCGGTCACTGAGGCCGACTTACAGCACCGCGCCAAACCTATCGAGCGCGTTTACCAAGATTTGTGCAAATCCCCCGATTGTGTGCCGGGATAGCACTGCCACTAACTTGACCAACCATGTTGGTCAACCTAGCTTCGAGTCATGACAATCCACGTCAATATCGCTGAAGCGAAGGCCAAGCTGTCCAGCCTGGTCAAGGCGAGCCTGCGCGGCGAGGAGGTCGTTATCGACCGCGACGGCAAGCCGCAGGTTCGCCTGACGCCGGTGCCGGAAGCCCAGCAGATCGATCGCGAAGCACGGGTTCGCAAGATCGAGGAACTTCTCCGCAGAATGGACGCGATTCCCGATCGAGAGGATTGGGTCGATCCTTTGCAATGGGACGAAAACGGCCTGCCGAGATGATTGCGGTCGATACGTCCGCCCTTCTCGCCATCGTCTTTAATGAGCCGGAGCGCGCAATCTTCCTCGATACGATAACGCAAGCCGAAAGTGCGCTGGTCAGCGCGGTGTCCGTGCTCGAGGCGCGAATGGTGACCTATAGCCGAAGGGGCGAAGCCGGCCTCCACATTCTCGATAGCATACTCGACGTAGCGACCTTCGAATTCGTCTCGCCCGTGCAAGAAGAGATCGACATCGCACATCAAGCCTTTGTGACCTACGGCAAAGGCACCGGCCATCCGGCGGGGCTGAACTTCGGCGACCTGTTCAGCTACGCCCTCGCCAAGGCGCGCGGCGTGCCGCTGCTCTACAAGGGCGGCAATCTTGCGCGGACGGACATTGCGGCGGCGGTCGCGTGAAGGGCGAGATCGCCCAGCATTGGGGCCCGATGTTCCAAGGCGATAAACCGACGACCCTGACCGTCGGACTGCGTAATTGGGACCGTCAACGGCAGCTGTTGGCGGCGCACGGCTATCGCCTGACATCCATGCCATCCGCTCGATCACAAGCTGTGTAGGCACGAGATGATACGGGTGAGAGGACTGCCGTTCCTGGGCTATTTGTCCGAATTATCGCCGAACGCTGACGAAGCTCACACCACCTCCGGCGCCGCATCGAGCAGGATGGTCTTGGTCTCGACGTAGGGCCACAAGCCTTCCTCGCCGCCCTCGCGGCCGATGCCGGACTGCTTGAAGCCGCCGAACGGCATGCCGAACTCCATGCGCATGCCGTTCTGGCCGACGACGCCGGTGCGGACCTTGCGGGCGATGTCGTAGGCGGCCTGGGCGTCCGTCGTCATCACCGCGCCGTTGAGGCCGTAGTTCGATTGGTTCGCGATGCGGATCGCGTCTTCCTCGTCCTCGGCGGGGATCAGGCACAGCACCGGGCCGAAGATTTCCTCCTGGGCGATGCGGCTCTGGTTGTCGACGTTGGCGAACAGCGTCGGCTCGATGAAATAGCCCTTGTTGAGGTGCGCCGGGCGGCCGCCGCCCGTGACGAGGTCGGCGCCCGACTTCTTGCCTTCCTCGATGTACATCTCGACGCGCTCGAGCTGGCGCTTCATGGCGAGCGGGCCCAGCTGGGTCTCGGGATCGGCCGGGTCGCCGATCTTGACGCCCTTCATCACCTTGGCGATCGCCTCGGCAAGCTCGTCGTGGCGATCCTTGGTGACGATCGCCCGGCTGAGCATGGCGCAGATCTGGCCCGAGAGCATGGTGATCGTGTTGCCGAGGATGTTGGCCGCGTCCTCGATCGGGAAGTCGTCGCGCACGATCGCCGCCGACTTGCCGCCGAGCTCGAACGTGGCGCGCGTCATCTTGGCGCCGCACACGCTGGCGATGTGCCGGCCGGCGGCTGACGATCCGGTGAAACTGACCTTGTCGATGTCCTCGGAGTGGATCAGATGGTCGGACGCCTCGCGGTCGGCGGGGACGAGGTTGATCACGCCGGGCGGCACGCCCGCCTCCTCGGCCGCCTCGGCGATGATGTAGGCCTCGAGCGGGGTTTCGGGCGAAGGCTTCATCACGATCGTGTTCCCCGCGATCAGCGAGTAGGCGACCTTGTTGAGCATGATCCCGAACGGCGCGTTCCACGGGGCGATGCCGACGACGACGCCAACCGGCTCGCGCACGATCACCGCGGTATCGACCATCTGGCCCTTCTTCTTTTCGGTCCACGGGAAGCTTTCGCCGAGCGCGGCGATGCCGCGCAGGCCCATGACCGAGCCCATCTGCATGCCGACGGAGCGCGTGGTCAGCCCGCCGATCTGCGCGCACCAGGCCCTGGCGATCTCGGGCACACGCTTCTCGAGGATGTCGGCTAACTTCATCAGCACCTTGCCGCGCTCGGCCGGCGGGGTCGTCGGCCACGGACCGTGGTCGAACGCCTGCCGCGCGGCGGCGACGGCGCGGTCCATGTCCGCGTCGCCCGCATGCGCGACGCGGGCGATCACTTCCTCGCTGACCGGGTTGACCACCTCGATGCTCTCGCCGGAGAGGGGCGCGACCCACTCGCCGCCGATGTAGAGCTTGTCGGGATGCCGGATGGTTACGCCTTCGGGGGTCATGGGTCTCTCCTAAGTCTGGGCGAGTCTGGGGGGTTCGATTCAGTAACTACTCAAAATCGTCAGGCTCTGCGAATCGAGCGGCTTGCCGGCCTTCCTCAGCGCCACTTCCTTGTCGTGCAGCGGCCCTTGCAGGTCGATGAGGTAGGCATGGATTGCCTTCGCCTGATCGGGGCTCAGGCGGTCCTCCCAATGGGGCATGCCGCGGGTCGTCAGCAGGCCCTTGAGCACGATCGCGCCGAATTGGTCGTGGACCGGCCGGGTCATCCGCCGCAAGTCGGGCACCCCGGCGCGGGCCTGGTTCGAATGGCAGATCGAGCAGTTGGCGGTGAACAGCATTTGCCCTTGCGCGATCGTCGCCGGGGTCACGCCGGGAAGCTGCGGCGGCGGCGCGGGCGCCGGCTCGAGCGGCGGCAGGCGCGGCGGCACCGTCACCGGCCCTCCGCCGAGCTTGAACACCATGAGGCGGTTGGCATTGCCACGCTGGTAGGCGGCCGAATAGGCGGGCGTGAAGCCCCACCCGCCGCCGCCCCAGCCGGCCTGGACCGCCACGTACTGCACGCCGTTCACGCGGTAGGTCATCGGCGCGGCCATGATCGAGCTGCCGGTGTCGACGTGCCATAGCGCCTCGCCGGTGTCGGCGTCGCGGGCGAACAGCTGGCCGGTGACGGTACCGTGGAACACGAGGCCCGAGGCGGTGGCGAGGGTGCCGAAGCGATCCTGCCAGCCCGCGGCGGTGACCGACCACTTGGTCCTGCCGGTCAGCGGGTCGAGCGCCCTGAGTTCGCTCGAGAACGGCTTGTCCTTGACCCATTGCCACTGCGGCGTCTTCTCCATCGCCTCGCGAACGGGCGGCGGCAGGCCCGGCGCGGCCGCCTGCAGGTCGGGCGAGAAGACCACCGCTGCGCCGGCGTTGAGGAACTTGGGATCGCGCTTGGGGGGGCCCGGCGGGCCGGCGAGGAACATGAGGTTGCCCATGTCGAGCACGTGGGCGAAGTAAGTGTTGCGCTCGGGATCGTAGGCGGCGGGATACCAGTTGCGCGCGCCGGGCGTCGCCGGGAAGACGATCTTGGGGCCCGTCGTGTAGTCGCTGCCCTCGGGCGTCAGGTGCGGCAACCCGGTCTTGAGGTCCCACTTGTCTGCCCAGCTCGTGCGCACGATCGGATTGGCGGCGAGCGGCTTGCCGGTCGCGCGGTCGATCACGAAGAAGAACCCGTTCTTGGGCGTATGCAGCAGCACCGGGCGCCTCGTGCCGCCGATGGCGAGGTCGGCCAGCACGATCGGCTGCACCGCGTCGAAGTCCGCCTGGTCGCGCGGTGTTTCCTGGAAGTACCACTTGAGCTTGCCGCTCTTGCGGTCGAGCGCGACGAGGCACTCGAGGTAGAGATTGTCGCCGCCGCCCGGCGAGCGCGCCGACTGCGGATAAGGCGTGCCGTTGCCGACACCGACGATGACCTGGTCGAACTCGGGATCGTAAACGATCGCGTCCCACGCCGTGCCGCCGCCGCCGATGTCCCATTGCGAGTTCGGCGCCCAGGTCTTGACCGCCGCTTCCAGGGCCGCGCTTTCCTGCGGTCCCGCCTTGGGATCGTGCGGCACGGTCCAGAAGCGCCAGGCCTGCTTGCCGCTGTCGGTGTCGTAGGCGGTGACGTAGCCGCGGGTGTCGTCCTCCGCGCCGGCGTTGCCGATGATCACGAGGTTGCCGGCGACCGTCGGCGCGCCGGTGCTGGTGTAGGCACGGGTGTGGTCGGCGACGGTGTCGACCTTCCATTTGACGGCGCCGATCTTCGCGTCGAGCGCGTAGAGCATGCCGTCGAGCGCGGCGACGTAGACCTTGCCGTCGTGCACCTGCACCCCGCGGTTGGCCTCGTCGCAGCAGGCGTAGCGGTTGACCTGGCCGTCGACCGGCGGCTCGAACTTCCACAGTTCCTTTCCCGTCGCCGCGTCGAGCGCATAGACGCGGCCGAGGTTGCCGCTCGTGTACATGACGCCGTCGATCACCACCGGTGTCGCTTCCTGCACCCGCTCGGTGCCGAGGTCGTAGGACCAGGCGAGGCCGAGCTCGGCGACGTTACCAGGGCTGATGTCGGTCAGCCGCGAGTAGTGGCTGCCGGCCCAGTCCCCGCCCGGGTTCGGCCAGTTGTCGCCCGCGCCGTAAGTGCTCGTGTCGATCTGCGGGTTGCCGGACTTGACAAAGTGGCACGAGGCGAGCGCGAGGGCCGCCAGAAAGACCAGCCTTTTCATCAGGGCCACAGGTGCTGGTACTGCTCGAGAACCGAGCGCAGCGAACGCGGCGGCCGGCCGGTGATGCGCTCGACGTCGTCGGACGCGACGTCCATGAACCCCTCGCGGATCGACTGGCCGAAGGTGACCATGCCCTCGCTCGCCCACGGGATCGGACCGTCGGGCACGACGTCGGACGCCTTGCGCGGCACGCCGAGCGAATCGAAGTAGGCGAACATGCCCTCGTCGTCGACGCGCTCGACGGCGATCGGCTTGCCGGCCATCTGCGAGACGAGCGCCATGGCGGCGGGCAGCGTCCACAACTCCGGCCCGGTCACGTCATAGGCCTTGTCGGCGTGTCCCTCCTGCGTCAGCACGCCGACCGCCGTCGCCACGCAATCGTTCCGGCTGACGACCGGCACGCGGCCGTCGCCGGCGTTCTCCGGCTTGTGGCCCGACTGCAGCGCAGGGATCGCCATCGCCGTCGCCACCGCGTCCGAATAGAGGCTGTCGCGCAGGAACGTCCAGGCGAGGCCGGACAGCTCGATCATCCGCTCGGTCGCGAGGTGGTCGAAGCCTTCGACCGACGGATTGCCGGGAGTGCGAACGCCCAGGAGCGAGGTGTAGACGACGTGCCTCACGCCTTGCGCCTTCGCCGCCTCGACCGCGGCGGTGTGCTGCGCGACGCGGCTGCCGACGCGCACGGTCGAGATCAGCAGCATGCGCTCGCCGCCTTCCATCGCGGCGGCAAGCGTCGAGGGATCGTCGAAATCGGCGCGGCGGACGTGCGCGCCGCTCTCGGCGAGGTCGGCGAGGTTTTCGGGCGTGCGCGACAGGAACACGAGGTCCTCGGCCGGCACCTGTTCCAGCAGCATTGTCGCGGCCGCATGGCCGAACTGCCCGGACGCGCCGGTCACGATGATCTTGCCCAAGGGGAATCCTCTCCTTCTTGGCGGCAATCATAACGGGTGTTACGGTTGAGGCAACAAACGAGAGGGGATTTGCGTGACAGCCTTATCGATCGAAGACCGCCTCGCCTTGCAGGACCTGATCGCCGCCTATTCGTGGGCGCTCGACACCGGCGATGCCGACGGTCTCGTCGCCTGCTTCACCGAGGCTTGCGAGATGCGCGAGGAGGTGTTCGAGGACCCCGACGTGTGGCAGGGCCACGAAGGCATCCGCGGCCTGATGAAGCACTATGCCAACGCCCCCGGCTTCCCCGGCCGCCAGCACCACGTGACGCAGGTCCAGTACCGTCCGCAGGCCGACGGCAGCGTCAGGATGCGCGGCTTTGCCTTCGTCACCGAATGCGAGGGCGAGCCGCCTTACGTGCTGCGCTTCACCGGCTATTACGACGATCACGCGGAGAAGGGCAGTGACGGCCAGTGGCGCTTCCGGCGCCGGACGGTGCGGCTGTGGGACGGGGAGGTGTTGCAGAACTTTCCCGGACGTGGTCAGTGGGTGCCGAGGAAGCGGCCCGACAGCCTGGTCATCAGGCGCTAAGCGCCGAACGAAGGGGGAGCAGACATGAGACCGACATCTTTCCTGGCGCTTGGGGGAGCCGTGGCGGCGCTTGCTCTGACAACGCCCGCCTCCGCCAAGGACTGCGCCAGCCTCGCCAACCTCAAGCTCGACGGCAAGGTCACCGCGGCCAGTCTCGTCCCCGCGGGCGGGTTCGAGCAGCCCGGCGGTCCACCACCGGCGCCCGGGGTGCCCGTCACGGACTACAAGCAAATGCCGGCCTTCTGCCGCGTTCAGGCAACGCTTGCTCCGACCAGGGACTCCGACATCAAGGTCGAGGTCTGGCTTCCGGCCACGGGCTGGAACGGCAAGTTCGTCGCCGTCGGCAACGGCATCTGGGCCGGGCAGCTCAGCTATTCGGCGATGGTCGATCCGCTGAAGCGCGGCTACGCGGTGGCGACCACCGACACCGGGCACACCGGCAGCGGGCTCGACGCCAAGTGGGCGGTCGGTCATCCGCAAAAGCTCATCGATTTCGGCTACCGCGCGGTCCACGAGATGGTCGTCGCCGGCAAGCAGGCGATCAACGTCTTCTATGGTGCAAAGCCCAGGCTGTCCTACTGGAATTCCTGCTCGACTGGCGGGCGGCAGGGGCTGATGGAAGCGCGCCGCTATCCGGCCGACTTCGACGCGATCAGCGCGATGGCGCCGGCCAACCCGATGACCGGGCTGATGGTCCAGTCGATGTGGGCCGGCTGGCAGCCGAAGCATGCGCCGGGCGCCGACCTGACGCCGCAGACGCTGAGGATGGTACATGCCGCGGCGGTCAAGCAGTGCGACAGGCTCGACGGACTCGAGGACGGGCTGATCGAGGATCCGCTGCGCTGCGATTTCAAGCCGGCCGAGCTCGCCTGCCATCCGGGCGAGACCGCCTCGTGCCTCAACCCCGCGCAAGTCGAGGCGCTCGATGCGATCTACGGCGGCGTGCGCGGGGCCGACGGCCGGCAGGTCATGCCCGGCTGGCCGGTCGGCAGCGAGCTGCAGCTCGCGGTGCTGCTCGGCGGCAACGAGCCGTTCCCGGTCGCGACGAGCTATTTCCGCGAACTCGTCTATGCCGGCCAGCCGGGCTGGAACTGGAAGGTCACCGACTATGCGAAGGAGCTCGCCGATGCGCGCGCCTACGGCGGCGACATGCTCGACGTAGCGCCGGCCAGCCTCGCCCCGTTCTTTGCCCGCGGCGGCAAGCTGCTCTTAAGCCACGGGTGGACCGACGGCCTGATCCCGACGACCAATACCATCGCCTTCTATACCGGCCTGATGGGTGTCATCCCTGCCGCGGAGCGCGAGCGGCAGCTGCGGCTGTTCCTCGTCCCCGGCATGAACCACTGCGGCGGTGGCGAGGGCGCGTCGGAGTTCGACACCATCGGCACGATCGACGCCTGGGCGACCACCGGCAAGGCGCCCGAGCGGATCGTCGCCACGCGGCCCGCCAGCGCCGGCCCCGCCTCGCCGATGCAGACGCCGCTCAGCCGTCCGCTGTGCCCCTATCCGCAGATCGCCAAATACGACGGCGCGGGCGACGTGAACTCCGAGGCGAGCTTCACGTGCGGCATGGCCGCCTCGCCGGGCGGCGAGCGAGGGTAGGCGTCAGGTGCGCGGCGCCAGCGCCCACGGCCGCGCCGATCGCGTGTGCAGCAACCGGGCGATCGCCGGCGGCACGGCCGCCGGTACGTAGCCCGCCTCGCGCCCGACGTCCTCGATCAGCACGGCATCCGCCGAGCGGCTGACCCCGACGACGAGGGCGGGCTTGCGGTCGAACACCGCGCGCGCGAAGCGGATGCGGTCGCCGTCGATGCACAGGGCCTCGGCGCCGCGCACCTTGGCCGAGACGGCGAAGCTGCGCGCGCCCTGGTAGGAGGGATCGTAAAGCACGATCGTGCCGCTCGCGCCTCGCGTGGTAGCTTTCGCGATGGCCGCTGCCGCCGGCAGCGCCAGCGCGCCCGCCAGCGCACCCCGTCTGGTAGGTCGGATCATGGTTTGCCTCCGTGCGGTCCCGCCGCGAGGTAGTCGGCGATCAGCTTGAGGTCCGCGTCGCTGACCTCGCCGCGGGTGATCGGCGGCATGTTGCCGATGCCGCGGCGGGCGGCCATGATCACGTATTGCGCGTTCAAGTTATCGCGCTGCTCGAGCAGTGCCGGCTCAACCCGCCGGCCGAGCAGGCCGGTGCCCATGCCGTTCGGTCCGTGGCACATCGCGCAATGCTCGACATAGAGCCTCTCGCCGCCGGTCGCGTTCGGGCGATCGACCGGAGTGGTCGGCTTGGGCATGCCCTGGGCCATCGCAACGCCGGCGATCCCGAGCGCGGCAAGGGCGGCGAGTGCGAACCGGCTCATGCCTTGCGCTCCTTCGCGTAAGCCGTGGGCCAGATGCCGCTCTTGCCGGGGGCAAGGATGCCGTTGGGGTCGAGCGCGTTCTTGACCTTCTCGTTCAATTTCCTGAGCGCGCCGCCGCCCCAGTCGTAGGTCTCGGCGACGAGGTCCATGTAGTCGAGATGCGTGCGGTACTCGCCATAGCCTTGCGCCTTGGCGTCGGCCACGAGCTGGCGGAAGAACGGGTCGATCTTGGCCATCTTGGCGGAATCGTCCTTGTCGAAGATCATCGCGTTGACGTTGATCAGGTGGCGCTCGCCGAAGGCGAAGCTGCCCTGGTAGTCGATGCCGAATTCCTTGTAGCGGGCATAGGTGCGCTGGAACTGCGCCAGCGCCGCCGAGCCGTCCTGCGGGAGCAGCGGCGAGAAACCGACGTGACCGCCGCGGCCGCCGTACCAGTTGATGTTCTGCATCGGGAAGGTCATCGGCGTACCGGTCCAACCGGAGTATTCCATCGGCTGGCCTTTCACCCAGCTGGTCGGTTTCAGGAGCATCGGCTTGATGTCGGTCATCGCCTTTTCGAGGATCCTGTAGGCCGCCTTGTTGACCTCCTCGCGCCCGTAGAGCCTTAGGCTCACGCCCCACCAGCCGATGTTGAACTTCCTGCGGATCGCATCGATCACGCTGTCGTCGAGCGCGCCGGGCTTGTCGGTCCATTCCTTGCGGGTCGTGAGCACGGCGGCGGCGCGCAACCAGTTGCCGATGCTCGGGCTCTGCTGGAGCAGGCGCTCGCGGCGCAGCGGCCCGATGGTATCGACCATCGCCTTGAGGTCCTCGGGCCTGTCGTACTCGACGTCCATGCCCATCAGGCTCTCGGGCTCGGGCATCAGCCACATGTTGGCCTTGGTGACGATGCCGAAGTTCGACTGGACGAACATCTGGTCCCACGCCGGGCCGTAGCCGAACGGGTAGAGCCCCCAGGTCGGTGCGTTGGAGAACGCGCCCATGCCGGTGCGCACGACCTCGCCGGTCGGCAACACCACTTCCATCCCGCAGAAGTTCTTCGTGTTCTCGCCGTAAGGCGTGTAGCCGACGCCGCGGTCGAGCGCGTTGCCGATCACCGAGCCCCACGAGTTGCCCGGGGTCGAGAGCCAGAACGGCAGCTTGTGCTGCTGCAGGTAGTCGTAGAGGTCGTAGAAGCCGACCCCGGGCTCGAGCGTGACGACGCCGTTGGCTTCGTCGAACTCGATCTTCTTCATCCGTGAGAGGTCGAGCACGACGCTGCCCGCCAATTCGGGCGCCGACGTGCCGTAGCCCAGGTTCTTGCCGCGGCTGATCGGCCACAACGGCAGGCGGAACTGGTTGGCGATCTTCACCGCCGCCTGCACTTCCTCGAGTGCAGTCGGCGCGATCGCGCCCGCCGGGTGATGGCGCGCGTCGTCGATCGCGAACTTGTCCTGGTAGCCGACCCGGTCGACGTCCTCGAAGAACACCCTGTCAGCGCCGAGCGCCGCCTCGAACGCCTTTTGCGCCTGGCTCATCTTGGCGGCCGTGAAACCGGGCGGGAGGGGGATGTCTGCCATCTGTTCGCTTTCTATTGGCCTGAAGCCCATTTGGAGCGCGCCGGCGGCCTTGCGCCCGCGTCGAGCCGCACGACCTCGCCGTTGATCAGCGGCGTGCGGATGAGGAATTCGGCAACCGCGGCATACTCGTCAGCCGTGCCGGCGCGCTTGGGGAACTCGTTGCCGCCGACCAGCTCGGCGACGAAGTCCGGCGGCAGGCCGGCGACCATCGGCGTGTCCATGAAGCCCGGCGCGACGGCGTTCACGCGAATGGCGTGGCGCGACAGGTCCCGCGCCCAGACCAGCGTCAGCGCCGCCAGCGCCGCCTTGGCCGCGGTATAGGCGCCCATGCCTTCCTGGCCTTCGAAGCTGGCGATCGAGCAGGTGTTGACGATGACGCCGCGCTCCCTGTCGGCGCCGGTGGGCTCGTTGCCGATCATCCGGTGCGAGACATAGGCGGCAACTTGCGTCGCACCGACGAGATTGACGCCGATGATCTTGCGGAACTCGTCCATGTTGCACGGGCATTGGGCGGTTGCGATCGCGCCGAGGCCACCGATCCCGGCGTTGTTGAGCAGCATGTGGATGTCGCCGTACCGCTGCGCGATCGTCGCCACGGCTGCCTTGACCGAGGCCTCGTCGGCAACGTCGCAGGAAATGAAATCCGCGCCGATCGGCGGCTTGCCTGTGAGGTCGAGCGAGACGACCGAGGCGCCGGCGCGAAGCAGCCGGTGAACGGCCCCCTCGCCCAGTCCCGAATTGCCGCCGGTGACGACGGCCAGCTTGCCGCTGGGGTCCATGTGCTCTCCCGTCGCAACCCGCGACTTTAACGCTCGTTACTTTTCCGGTAGCGATGCGTCGAGTCAAGCCGAGGGGAGAGGATTTGGCGAGCCGAAGCGAACTTTACGCAGCGCTCGACCGTTACCTGGAAGCGCTTCTGGCGCGCGATCCCGCGCGGCTCGCATGGGCCGACGACCGGCTCGTGACCGAGAACAACGTCGCGCTCGAGCCGGGTGACGGATTGTGGGGCACGGTCACCGGCCTCGGCCCCTACGACTTGCGCTTCGCCGACGTCGAGACCGGGCAGATCGGCCTGTTCACCACCGTCACCGAGACGAACGACACCTCGGCCGCCTGCATCCGCCTCGGCGTGCGCGGGGAGGTCGTTGCCGAAGTCGAGACCCTCGTCGTCCGCCAGGCCGACGAGGCGCTGGTGTTCCCCGACCCGAAGTTCGAAGCCAAGCCGGTAATGGAGGAGATCGTCGCGCAAGCCGAGCGTTCGCTGCCGGTCGAAATGATCGAGCTCGCCAACGGCTACTTCTCGACGCTCGAACGCAACGACGGCACCCTTCTCACGAAGTTCCATCCCGGCTGCAACCGCGTCGAGAACGGCGTGCAGACAACCAACAACCCCGACTTCTTCGTGCCCGTCGCCAGCCTTTCATGCGAGGAGCAGTTCCGGCTCGGTCACTACCGCTACGACGACCGCCTGCGCGGCCGCCGCTTTCCGCTGGTGGACGAGGAGCGCGGCATCGTCCTCGCCCACGGCTTCATCGATCATTGCGGCCGCTTGGGCGACTACGAGCTGACCGACGGCACCAGGGTCACGAGCCCGATCCGCCGGCCGCACACGTTCTATCTTACCGAGGCCTTCAAGATTCGCGATCGAGCGATCGAGCAGATCGAGGCGAACTTCATCACCGTTCCCTATCGCATGCCTTCCCCCTGGGATGCGCGCCCGTGACCGGCGCCCGTCGCGTCATCGCCCTGTTGCTGCTCGCCGGCGTGTTCGTGCTCGAGGGCTACGACCTCAACGCCATGGCCCTCGCCGTCCCGCGGCTGAAGGGCGCCCTGGGTCTCGAACCGGCGGCGTTCGGCGCCGTCTTCGCGGTTCTGCCGCTCGGAATCGGCGTCGGCGGCGCGCTCCTCGCCCCGCTCGGCGATCGCATCGGGCGGCGCCCGCTGATCGTGTTCGGCTGCGTCGGCGTTGCGGCCTCGATGCTGGCGACAGCGCTTGCCGGGAGCATTCCGGCCTTTGTCGGCTGGCGGCTGCTCAACGGCATCATGCTCGGCGCGTGCCTGCCGAATGTCTCCGCCCTTTCGGCCGACCTCGCGCCCGAGCGCTTGCGCGCGACCATCATGTCGGTCGTTGCCGCGGGGATTCCGATCGGCCTCGCGGGAGCGGGCCTGACGACGCCGTGGATCGTCGCCGTGGCCGGATGGCAGGGCCTGTTCGTCGTTCCCGGCATCGTCGGGGCGTTGCTCGCGGTGGCGCTCGGCTTCACGCTCACGCCGGGCGTTCCCGAGGCGCCGGCCGGCGCGCCCGCGATTTCACGGGTGCCGCAGTTCGAGCTGTTCCGCGCTCCCTGGTTGTTTCCGTTCGCGATCTTTGCCGCGGCGCTCGCCTTCAACGCGATCAACCTCTACCTCATTAACTCGTGGCTGCCGACGATCCTGCCGCAAGCCGGCTTCACCCTCGACGACGCGGCCCGCATTTCCGGCGTCGTCCAGCTCGCGGGGCTCGCCATCGGCATCGCCGCCAGCATTCTCATCGACCGCTGGCGCCCGGGGCTCACCCTCGCCGGCCTCTTCGTGCTGATCGCGCTGAGCTTCCTGGCGATCGGCGCGGCCCGGCCGGCCAGCTGGACTCCGCTGCTGCTCGTCGGCGTAGGCGGCGCCTCGGCGGGCGGCATGGTGCTGCCGGCCCTGTGCGCCTACCTGCTGCCGCCGCGCCTGCTTTCCTCGGCCGTGGGCGTGGGCGTGATGATCGGGCGGATCGGGGCGTTTCTCGGCCCGCTGCTCGGGCAGGTCATGCTGAGCGCGCACCTTTCGCCGAACCTGTTCCTCGCCGCGGCCGCGGGGCCCGCCGCGGTGTGCGCGCTCGTCAGCCTGTGGGTCCCCGCCGCGCTGCGGGTGCGCATGCGACGCGAACCGGCCAGCGTCTAGAGGCCAGCCCCCTTTGCGCTTGTTCAGCGCAGCGCGGTCTGGTTGACCCTTTTACCCGACTTGGCCGTCGCCCCGTCGGGGCCAATGCCCTTGAATCTGACAGCCTTCCCTGCGTCATCGAGAATAAAGTCGATCTTGGCGCCGTCGACAGCGATGAAGCTCAAGGGGGACTGCGCGTCCATCGGCAAGAACGATGACAGGGCCGGCGGCACCTCGAAGAACAGCCGCTCCTGCCGACGTTCGATGACAAGCTTGAGCGGCGCGTTGTCGAAATCGTAGGTGCCCACCAGCCGATCCAGTTCGGCCGGGCTCAGCGTTACCTCGGGCGGGGCCGGGGCGAACGCCGTCTGGCGCGGCGGTGCGATGGTCAGGGATTCGCCGTCTGCGACCATGCGATCGTTCTCGAACGTGTCGTGGATGAGCCGATCGAGCCCGCCCGCTTGTAGGTGAGCGGGAGGGTCCACGGGCCGGTCAGATAGGCCGGATCGGTGATCGTCATCTCGCCCTCGATCCGATCGGGGGCGACAAGCCGCAGGCGCTCCCTAAAGTGCGCGCCCTCAGACAGCGGCGGCGATAACGGATTGTAGTCCGGATCGAACTTGACGCTGAGGGTATCGATCGTGAGCGTATTGCCGTCCCAGCAGCCTGTCGAATCGCCCCAATCGGTGGGCCAGCGCTCGTCCTCGGGCAGATGGCCGCGCCCATCGGTAAAGACGTGCCTGATATCCCGGTACTGGCTGATGATGGCCGTCTCGCGCGGGGAAATGACGAAGATGAATTCGGCATAGGAATTCATCATCATCGGAAAGCCCCAACCCTGCTGCTTGAACTGGGGACTTGCCGCCTGCTTCAGAACGGTGCGCATCCGCGCCCATCTCTCGTCGTTCCACGGCGCGGAGATGCCCGCGAGATCCCAGTTGGTATCGCTGCGGCCGTCAATCCCCGTTTCCTTGTCCGCCGAGATCCAGATGCCGTCCCATCCGGCGAGGGCCGCCATATTCTTCGGCTCGCAGCTCGAGGCTGCGCTCTTCGCGAGCGCGGGGGTTGCCAAAAGCAACAGCGGCAAGGCGAAGACGCCGCGACTCCGCGCGCTCATGCCGGGTTCCCGATCGGCTTGCCGTCGCCCGTGGCGGCCTGCTCGACCTGCCCGCCTTTGCTGCCATTGCGCAGCGGATGGATCCCGACGGTGATACGGTCACCGGGCCTGAGCGACGACTTGCGCCACCCGAGGCGCAGCAAATGCATCGGCGCAGCCATTTCGAGGCTCCATTCCTCGTCCTGGCCCTGGGGGTTCCTGACCGTCAGCTGGATGTAGCAATGCGGGTTCGTGAATGGAACTCGCGCACCGTTCCCGTCAGGGTGACGGTCTGCGTCGAGTCGAACATCGCGCCGGAGTGATGGGCGTGCGCGGGCGCCGCGATGGCGGACGATGCCGCCGCCAATGCCAATTTCCTGATCATCCCCGTCCACCTCGCAGGCAAGGCGACCCGTCGCGGCCGGATTCTACAGGGACGTAAAGCTTTCGGCGATACTTGGCCCTTTCGCCAAGCTTGATTTATTCTTTTCGGATGCCGTCTTTCGCCAATACTCAGGGCGACCTTCCGGCAGCCGCCAGTGCCGCCCGCCTCAGCCGGCCTGCGGCTTGGTGCGCTCGAGGAACAGCGAACGTCCCTTGTCGTCGGTCGCCTCGAGCCGGGCGATCAGCATGCAGACCAGCTCGTCGAGCTTGGCCTGGTCGGCATCGCTGAGCTCGGCCAGCAGGTAATCGGCCACGGCGTGCGTTTGCGGGCGCATGAGCTCGTAGAGCCGCCGCCCTTCGGGAGTAAGCTTGAGGACCTTGCGCCGGCGGTTGTGCGGGTCGGGCTCGATGCTGATGCGTCCATGGCGCTGGAGCGTCTGCACCGCGCGACTGACGCTCATCGCGTTGACGCCGGTGTGCTCGGCGAGCTCGTGGCTGGCGCTGGCGCCGAGCCGGCCGATCGCCATCAACAGGCGGAATTCGTTGAGGCTGATGTTGTGGCGGTGCGAGAGGTGCGTCGAGAACGGCGCCATCAGCCGGTTGTTGAGCTTCAGCAGCCGGTGCAGCGTTCCCACCCGGCCATCGGGTTCGCTGACCTTCAGCTCGCGCTCGTCGATCGTTTCGCGTCGTCCCAATTACCCACCCCTTCCGGTTGCGCCCCCGCGTTTGAGCGCCGTCAAAGCGCGCCCTTGCCTCGACTGTAACATCCGTTACGGTTCCAAGCCAAGAATCATTGGGAGAAGAGGGCCATGGGCGCCTTTCCGCAGACGATCCACTTCCTCGGCAGCAACACCCCGCGGCGGAGCGAGATCTCGAAGCGCAATCTCGAGATCGAAGGCGATATCCCCGCCGAGGTCGAGGGCGCGTTCTTCAGGGCGGTGCCCGATAATGCGCATGCGCCGATGTACGAGGACGACATTGCCTTGAATGCCGACGGCATGGTCGCGCGGTTCAATTTCGAGGGCGGCGCGGTCGACTTCGACATCAGATACGTCGCGACCGAGCGCTACCTCGCCGAGAAGAAGGCGCGTCGCGCGCTGTTCGGCCGGTATCGCAATCCCTTCACCGACGATCCCAGCGTCGCGGGCCTGGATCGCACCGTCTCCAACACCACCCCGGTGTGGCATGGCGGCCGGCTGTTCATGACCAAGGAGGACGGGCGCGGCTACGAGATCAATCCGCACACGCTCGAGACCGCCGGCAAGTGGGACTACTACGGCGCGCTCAGGAGCGAGACGTTCACCGCGCACCCGCGGATCGATCCGGGCACCGGCGAGATGTTCTTTTTCGGTTACGAGGCCGCCGGCCTGTGCAGCCTCGACGTCGCCTACGGCATCGCCGACAAGGACGGGAACCTGACCAGCGAGCAGTGGTTCAAGCAGCCCTATTGCTCGACGATCCACGATTTCGTGATCACCGAGCGCTACGCGATCTTCCCGATCTTCCCGACGCTCGCCGACCTCGATCGGCTCAAGGCCGGCGGAGCGCACTGGGCACATCACCAGGACCTGCCGAGCTGGGTCGGCATCATGCCGCGCTACGGCAAGGTTGAGGACATGAAGTGGATCGAGGGCCCGGTCGGCGTCTCGGTGTTCCACGAGGTCAACGCCTATGACGACGGCGACTTCGTCCACATCGACATGTGCCTGACCGAAACCAACGCCTTCTCGTTCATGCGCGAGGCCGGCGGCATCCATAAGCCGCAACAAGAAATCCAGGGAGCCCTGACCCGCTGGACGATCGACATGTCAAAGGCCGAGCCCGAGATCATTGAACGCCCGCTCGGCCCGCCCGGCGACCTGCCGCGCCTCGCCGACGCCGACCAGGGGCGGCCGTACAGCCACGCCTGGTATCTCAGCATGAACCCGCAGGGCGGTCCACCGATGCCGGGCGGCCCGGTCGGCGTCAACTTCAACGCCTTGCTCAGGATCGAGGTCGGCAACGGCAGGCTCGAGCTGATGGGCGTGCCGCCCGGCGCGGCAATCAGCGAGCCGGCGCACGTGCCCGCCAGCGAGCCCGGCCACGAAGGCTGGCTGCTGATGGTTGTCGACGTGCCGAACAATCCCGACCCCGCGCAGCAGGTCCCCGGCGACTACGCGTCCGAGCTGTGGATCGTGAACGCCGGCGAGGTCGCCAAGGGACCGGTCGCGAAAGTGAGGACCGGGCTTGCCTTGCGCAGCCAAGTCCACGGCACCTGGGTTGCAGCCGAGAAGCTCGCCGCGAGCAAGCTCAAGGGCTGAACGTCAAGGGGCTCAGCCCCGCCCGCGACCGTGACCACCGCCACCGTCCTTGTGGTCGCTGGCGCGCGACGGCTGCGAGGGGCGCGCTTCCTGCGCCTTGCGCTGGGTCGCCTGGCGGACCTGCGCCTGCCGCTGCTGCGCGGCGTGCTGCGCCTGCGCTCTGCTTGACTGCTGCTCGGCGCGCGCTTGCCGGGCGTGACGCTGGGTCGCCTGGGCTTGCGCCTGCCGCTGCTCGGCTGCCTGCCGGGCGTGGCGCTGCCGGGCCGCGCTCTGGGCCTGCTGCTCGCGCGAGCGCGCCTCCGCCTGGGCGTGCTCACGGCGCTGGGCCGCCTGGCGTGACGCCTCCTGCCGGTTCCGGAGTGCGGCGCGCCCGGCCTGCTGGCGGCGCTGCTGCGCCTCGTGCTGGGCCCGCTGCCTTTGTTGCGCGGCCTGGTGGGCCTGGCCCATCGCCTGGCGTCGCCGCCCCGCCGCCTTTTGCGCCTGCTGCGCTTTTGCGTGCTGGGACTGCGCGGCCTGTTGCCGGGTCGCCTTGCGCACCTGCTGCTGGTGCTGCTGCTGACGCATGGCATCCTCGCGGCGCACCAGCTGCCTGCGCCGGTCGGCCTGCTGCTGCTCTACTTGCCGCTGATGCTGCGCGACGCGCTGCTGCTGCGCCTGGCGCTGCAGGGCAGCAAGGTTGCGCCGCTGCTCGTGCTGCCGGGCCTCTTGCCGCGCCGCGAACGTCGGGCTGCTGCGGATCGCCGCCACCTTCTGCAGCTGGGCGCGCCGCTCCCGGTCGCTGTAGAACCGCGGCGCGGGGGTACGGAAATCGGCCTTCTGCCATCCCGCGAAGCTGCGCTCGGCCCCGCGCCTGACGAGCGCCTCGCCGGCCCAGTCGCGATGCAGGCGCCGCTCGTTGCTCGCATCCCAGCCCTGCCATGCCGGACGCTCGCGGCGCGCCTCGTCCCACCGGCGCTGCGCGCGGGCGATGTCGTCGCGATGATCCCGCCACAGCGCGGCCGAAACGCCGTAGTGCCGGTCGCGGTGGCCTGCCCGGTAGAGCGCCTGGGCGCGGGCGAAATAGTCCATCGCCGCGCGCCGCTGCCGGTCCGCCCGCCGCGCGTCGATCAACCGCCCCGCGCGGTCGTAGACCACGACCAGGCGATCGTCGCGATAGCCGTAGCTGTAGTACGGATCGCTCACCAGGAACGGGCTGTAGCTGTCGGGCTCGTAGTAATAGTAGCGATAGCCGCCTTCGATCGGCTCGGCATAGCGCAGGTAACGGTCGCCCGTCTCCCACGCCCACGGCTGCACGCCGTCGTAGCCGAACGCATAATCGGGTGGCGCGTAGCCGAGCATGCCTCCGAGCGCCGAGGCGAGCGCGAGCCACTGGTAGTCGTCCGGCCCGCTGTCGCCGACGTAGTCGTCGTCCCGGTACGGCTCGGGGCCATAGTCGTAGGCGGGCGCGTAACCGTAGGACCCGCCGGAGGAAGCCCTCATCGGCACGGCTTCGGGCAACGGGGCCGCGTCGCGGCCGAGGAAGGCGGGATCGACCGAGGCAAGGTCGCTCATCGACCAGCCGGCTGGCGCCGCGGGGGCGGCGGCGAGGGCGGCCGGCGCCCGGCTGTGCTGGGCATCCTCGCGCCCGCACGCGGCGAGCGATAGGGCAAGGCCGGTCGTCGCGACGAGCGCGACGAGGCGGCGAAGGTTCGTTCTTTTCATGCCTCACTCCTTTCGGGGGTTCCCAAGGCATGGACTCGGGGGGGTTGGGCCCTGTTGTTGGGCAAACGATCTGAACTCCCCGTGGGTGCCCCGTTCATGCGGGAGTCGGGCTCGGGAGCGGGCACGATCGGGGTAACAGCCGTGTTGCATCCGTGCGCCGCGAGTGCATACTCTCGCGAAAATCCAGGGGAGAGGATCGATGAGTCTGCGCTTTATCGGGGCCGCGCTGGCCGTTCCGCTGTTTGTCGCCGCCACGACGCCTGCGGCGGCGGAGGATGCGAGGCCCGCGGCCAAGGCAGCGACGACAACGCCCGACGAGCCGGGCCTCAAGGCGCCCAAGGGCTGGAAGGCGCCGCGCACCGAATGGGGCGATCCCGACCTCAGGGGCCGCTGGCCGATCGACAACTTGAGCTCGACCCCGTCGCAGCGCCCGCCGAACCTCGGCACCAAGGCCTGGCTGACCGACGAGGAATATGCCGCCGCCAAGAAGGCCGCCGACGACCAGCTCGAGCTCTACAACAAGGAGGTCAAGGCCAACCGCATGGGCATGGGCCACTGGACAGAGCGCGGCGTGCCGATGCGGCAGACCTCGCTGATCATGGAGCCGGCCAACGGCCGTATCCCGCCGCCGACCCCGCTCGGCGCCGAGCTGTCCAAGAACATGAAGAGCAGCTGGACCGAGAAGGTCTTCACCTGGGTAACCGACTTCAGCCCGTACGACCGGTGCATCGCCCGCGGGATGCCGAGCTCGATGACGCCCGGCGCCTACAACAGCGGCATCGAGGTGTGGCAGTCGCCGGGCTACGCGGTGATCCGGCTGGAGATGATCCACGAGGCGCGCATTATCCCGCTCGCCGGCAAGGGCCCGCCGCCGGCTCCGGTCAAGAGCTGGATGGGCTATTCGGTGGGCCACTGGGAAGGCGACACGCTGGTGATCGAGACGAGCAACTTCGTCCCCAACCAGCCGATCGGCGGCGACGGCGGCGGCGGGCGCGCAATTCCGAACAGCGACCAGATGAAGATCGTCGAGCGGCTGACCCCGACCGGCCCCGATCACATCCACTACGAAGCCTGGGTCAGCGACCCGGTGACGCTGACGGCGCCGTTCAAGTACGACTTCCCGTGGACCCGCAACAGCAACTACGTGCAGTACGAATACGCCTGCATCGAAGGCAACGAGCAGACCCGCGGTTACATCGAGGGCACCAGCCCCTACGAGGCGGCGAAGCGCGAAGCCCGCGAGAAGGCGCGCGCCGACGGTACGCTGGCCGCGGTCGACCACGACACGATCTCGAGCAACAGGTGATACGGGCCAGGCTGGCGAGACGATCGTCGAGGCCGAGCAAGCCGTTCGACATGCCGGCGATCCACATCTTCAACGTCGGGGGCGGGCAAATCCACGAGATCGAGTCGGTCGGCTGGACGGCGCCGTGCAAGATCCCCAACGTGTTCGTCGGGAAGTAACCGACGCTACCTGAGGAACCCAGCCCACCTCTTCACGCGTTTGGCCTGCGAAAGGAGCAGGTTGAGCGCCGATGGCGAGCCGGGCGAAACAATGGCGGACCTTACGCGAGCTTGAGGCCTGGCTCGACCCGCCGATGCTGTGGCTCAGCATCGCCTGGCTGGTGGTGGTCGTCGTCCAGCTGCTCGATCCGCACGCAAACCCGGTGCTCGAAGGCATCGCCACGGCGCTGTGGATCGTGTTCATCATCGATTTCGGGGCCCGTTTCACGCTGGCGCCGGGCAAGCGCACGTTCCTCAAGCACAACTGGCTGGTACTGATCGCGCTCGTGGTCCCGGCGCTGCGGGTGCTTCGCATGTTCGCCGTATTCCGCGCCGCCGGTGCCTTGCGCGGCATTCAGCTCGTGCGGATCGTCGGCACCGCCAACCGCGGGATGAACGCGCTGCGCCATTCGCTGGCGCGGCGCAAGTTCGGCTACGTCGGCGCGATGACGCTGCTGGTGGTGACGCTCGGCGCCGCGGGAATGCTCTATTTCGAGCCCGCGAGGCAAGTCGGCGGCGGCTTCAGGTCCTACGCCGACGCGCTGTGGTGGACGGTGATGCTGCTCACCACGATCGGCAGCCAGTACTGGCCGCAGACCGGCGAAGGCCGCATCCTCGCGGTGCTGATGTCGATCTACGGCCTCGCGGTGTTCGGCTACATCACGGCGGTGCTGGCGAGCTTCTTCGTCGGGCGCGACGCGGAGGCGGCGGACGCGCCTGTCGCCGGGGCCGACGACATCAGGAAGCTGCGCGAGGAAATTTCAGCGCTGAGGAAAGCGCTCGAGGCGCGCGAAGCAGACAATCACGCCAGGCAACATGGGCGTGACGGAATGGGCGTACGCTGGGGCCCCGCCGGATCGCTCCGGCGGGGCTGACTTCGACAATCAGACGTGGCCCGGATCGGCGGTCGCTTCCGCCGAGGGCTGGCCCTTCTTGGTGAGCGCATTGGCGAGCATTTCCGAGACGTAGCCGAAGGCGGCGCCGATCACGATCGACGCAACCGTCGGGATGATCGCCTGCTCCGGCGTCATCTTGGCCATCAGGATCGGCCCCGCGACCATCGCGAAGCCATAGACGCTCGCGGGAATCGTCTCGAGGGCCTTGATGGCCGAAGAGAGCACGATAACCGAGGCGCCGAGGCAGACCGCGACGGCCGGCCCCCATGCGCCGCCGAGCGGCGCCAGCACGCCGCCGGCCAGCATGACGGCGACCATGCCCACAATAGCCCCCCAGGTCATGCAGACGACGGTGGCAAGGCTGCCCCTGGTGCCGCCGCCCGAATGGAAGTGGCAGCCCCAGGCAACGAAGGAAATCCACACCAGTCCGGCCAGCGCCGTGCTGGCGAGCGGGCCGAAGTAGAGCCAGGTGTCGATCAGCGCGAGGACGCCGACCGAGATGGTGAGAGCGATGAGTGCAGGCATTTCGAAAGACCTCCCAAGCGACGAGTTGTTCTTGTCCGGCCGCGGCTCTCCCCCGAGGCCCGAGACGCTGATTACGCCGGGCTCGGCCTCTCGGCAATGCGCTTGCGTTTGTCCTCCACGACGGCGATTATCGGACAAACGCAATCTGGGAGAGGACTATGCTGGGAAGAACGATGGCCGCGCTGGCCGCGCTGACGCTGGCGGGGTGCAACGCGCACGCTTCGAGCAGCGCCGCGGACCCGGAAAACCGCGCGCTGCTCGACAAGATGGCCATCACCGACCTGCTCGGCCGCTACTACTCGAACTTCGGCGGCACGGCGTCCGACGCGTTCGACCGGTACTACACCGACGACGCGACGTTCGACGTCAACGGCCACGTCGCCCACGGCAAGAAGGAGATCGAGGGCATCTACGCCGGCCTTGCCGCCGGCGGCGCCAGCCCGGCCAGCCGCGGCACCTTCCACATGCTGATGACCAACCCGGTGATCGACGTGAACGGCGACACCGCCACCGCCCGCCTGCTGTGGACCGGGGTCCTCAACACCAAGGTCGACGCCCCACCGCAGTTCGTCGAGCAGGGCCGCGAGTACGACAGGTTCGTCAGGAAGGACGGCAAGTGGCTGCTGCAGAAGCGCGTCGTCATCGCCGACAGCGGACTGCCCGATCAGTTCAAGGACACCTACACGCCGCGCAAGGACTACGACATCACGAAGGATTGAGCGGCGCGCCCGCCGGTGGCTTGAGGATCGTGAATCCCGGCTGCTTGGCCGCGCTTTGGGCCGCTATGCGGTCGAGGTCGAGGCGCACGACGTAGCGCGGCGTGCGCTGGGCGGCACAGGCCGCCACGGCGAGCGTGAGCGTGACAAGGCAAAGTTGCCTGAGCATCGCCGGACAATGCCGAATCACGGGTGAGCGCCGCGTTACGCGACGAGGTTAAGCGGCCTTCATTTTCGGGCGCTCACACCAGCGCGTAATACCTGAGCAGATTCCCGTCGCTGCACCGCTCGCCGACGCCGATGAACACGTGCTTGGTCAGCCAGTCGTGCTTGCCGACCGGGCACTCGAAGGTCGGGTTGCCCCGCAGGTAGTATTCGTCGTGCGGCACCGGCTCGCCCTGGTTGAACGCCCAGTCGCGCAGGCGCGCCATGGTGTCCGGCTTGCGGCCCCACAGGAAGCCCTTGTTGTTCAAGAGGATGATCGTGCCGTCCTCCTCCTCGAGCAAATAGCGCGCGTCGAACACGGCGACGTCGTCGGGGCGGAAGTAGGCGTAGTCGCCGCCCGAGCCGGGAATGGCGCGGCCCTTGAGGCGCGGGCCCGCGAACGTGCCGCCCTTGACCAGCACCGCGCTGCGCATGCCGCCATTGGGATGCGGGGCGATCGAATAGACCTCGGGGAACGTCAGGCGGACCTCCATCACGAACTCGAGCCGGGGATTGTCGAGCTGCGAGAACGGGGCGGTGAACGGGGTGGTGTCGGTGAAGTCCATCAGCCCAGCTCTATCAGTCCGCCGTCGACGAACAAGTTGGTCCCGGTGATGAAGCTGGCGTCGTCGCTGGCGAGGAACAGCACCGCCTTGGCGACATCGGCGCTCTCGCCCATGCGGTGCATCGGGATGTTGGCGATCATCATGTCTTTGAGTTGCGCCACTTGCTCGTCGGTCATGCCAGGGTTGCGGTGGAGCAGGGGCGTGTCGATCGGCCCGGGGCTGACGACGTTCAAGCGAATGCCCTCGCCGACCAGCTCCTTGGCGAAAACCTTCATCGCCATGTGCAGCCCGGCCTTGGCCGCGGCATAGGTCCCGTTGCCCTCCAGCGCTCCGTGCGCGCCGATCGAGCCGGTCACGACGATCGATCCGCCGCGGCCCATGATCCGCAGCGCTTTCTGCAGCGCGAACACGCAGCCACGCAGGTTGATCGAATGGATGTGGTCCCACGCCTCCTCGGTGATCCCGCGCAAAGGCGCGAACCCGCCGACGCCGGCGTTGATGTAGAGCACGTCGAGACGGCCGTCGGCGGCCTCGATCCGGGCAATCACGTCCTCGCTCGAGGCGGGATCGGCAATGTCGGACCGATAGCCGGTGCTCGTGGGGATCGCCGCCTCGGCAGCCTCGATCGTCGCCGGGTCGCGGCCGGTGAAGTGAACCTTGCCGCCCTCCGCGGCGAAAGCCTTGGCCGCTGCCAGTCCCATCCCGCTATTGCCGCCGAGTACCAGCACGACCTTGTCCTTGAAGCGCTCGGCCACTGTCTTCTCCTCAGAACGGCGAATTCGGATTCGGTCCGCCCGGCACGACGTCCTGCATCACGTCCCAGTGCTCGGCAATGAGGCCATTCTCGATGCGGAAGATGTCGATCACCGCCCAGCCGTTGTCGCCCGGCCAGCGGCGCACGTGGTAATGCACGGCGACGTGGTCGCCGTCGACGAAGGCGCGCTTGACGTCGTGCACCGCCTGCGGGGTCTCGGCGCGGATCATGTCGAGGAATCGCTTCAGCCCCTCGCGCCCGGGTTCGGCCAGCTGGTTGTGCTGGATGTAATCGGGCGAGACGAAGCGGTCGACGGCGCCCGGATCCATCGGGTTCAGCACCTGCTCGAACATCGCGAGCACGAGGGCGAGGTTCGCCTCTTCCTCGGGCGTGCGGTTCATGCCACCTTCTTGCGCCGCGACGGCTTCTTCACAGGCTCGGTTCCCTGTGGCAGCTCGGCGCGCGGCAGCGACTGACCGCGGATCAGGTCCGCCGCCTTCTCCCCGACCATGATCGAGGGCAGCATCGTGTTGCCGCCCGGCACCGTCGGCATCACCGAGGCATCGGCAACGCGCAGGCCCTCGATGCCGATCACGCGCAGTTCGCTGTCGACCACCGACATCGCGCCGAGGCCCATCGCACACGTCCCCACCGGATGCTGCCCGACGTAGCAGAAATCCCGCAGATACGCGTCGAGCTCGGCATCGCCCTGCACTTCCTCGCCCGGCGTCTTTTCCGCGCCGACCAGCTCGCCCCACGGCTCGGTGCGGTAGATCTTGCGCGTCAGGCGGATCGCGTCGCGCAGCTGCTTCCTGTCGTTCTCGGTGTCGAGGATGTTGAGCGTGACCGCGGCGACCTCGCGCGGGTCGGCGCTCTTCAGCTCGACCCAGCCGCGGCTTTCCGGGTGGAGCTGGACCACGCCGGCCCACCACACGTCGTCCTGCCGCTGCTTGATGCCGGGGAACCAGGTCTGCGCGTCGAAGCGGATCGGGTTGACCATGATCTGCATGTCCGGCCGCTCGAGCTCGGGGCGGGTCTTGATGACCACGTTGCAGGTGTTGACCTGGTAACTCGCCGTGCCGGTGCCGAGCAGCGCCCAGCGGATGGTGTTGAACAGCAGCTTGTCCCACCTGAGCTCGCCGAGGAAGGTGACCGGTTGCGTCGCGAGCCATTCGAGGCTCGCCGTCGGATGCTCCTGCAGGTTGCGGCCGACGCCGGGGCTGTCGTGGACGACGCCGATGCCATGCGCCTTCAGGTGCGCCGCCGGGCCGATGCCGGAGAGCATCAGGAGGTGCGGCGAATTGTAGGTGCCGCCCGAGAGGATCACCTCGCGCCGCGCGCGCACCACCTGCGGCCCGTTCGCCCCCTCGAGCTCGACGCCGACGCAGCGCTTGCCCTCGAACAGCACGCGGCGCACGAGATGGCCTGTGCGCACGTCGAGGTTTTGCCGCCCCAGCGCCGGGCGGATATAGGCGGTCGCCGCGCTGACCCGCCGACCGCGCCTGTCGGCGGTCATCTCGCCGCGGGCGAAGCCGTCGGCCTGCTCGCCGGCGAGGTCCTCGCTCAAGGGAAAGCCGAGGTTGCGTCCCGTCTCCATCATCCGCTCGTGGTGCAGCAGCGGCAGGTCGATCGCCTTGACCCGCACGGGGCCGCCCGTGCCGTGATAGGCGTTGTCGCCGCGCCAGGAATCCTCCAGCCGGCGGAAGTACGGCAGCACGTCGGCGAACGACCAGCCGCGCGCGCCCATCTGCGCCCACTGGTCGTAGTCGCCCGGGTGCCCGCGCATCGCGAACATGCCGTTGATCGAGCCCGAGCCGCCCATCACCCGCCCGCGCGGCAGCGGCAGGCGGCGCGCGTTCAGGTTCGGCTCCGGCTCGGTCATGTAGGTCCAGTTGAACTCGGGCCTGGTCATGGCCCTGAGGAACCCGAGCGGCATACGGATGAACGGGTGGCTGTCGCTGCCCCCGGCCTCGAGCAGCAGCACGCTCACGCGCGGGTCCTCGCTGAGGCGCGCCGCGACCGGGCATCCCGCGCTTCCCGCGCCGACGACGATGTAATCGAAAGTGCCGCCGCTCTCGGCCAAATCCGCTCTCCCAGCCCCACGATCCAGTCGGACTTGCTAACGCTCGTTACGATTGTGCGCAAGCAGGGCTTGCCAATGTTCGATGCCCGCGCCAGACTTTGTCAACGGAACAGGGAGAGAGCGACCATGACAAAGTGGCTTGCGGCCGTGGCGGCCGGTCTGATGCTTACCACAGCGCTCGGCGGCTGCGCCAGGCGGGGCAGCGAGGGCGGCGATGCGGCCGGGGCGCAAAAGCCGGTGTGCGACCGCGACTGCCTGCTCAAGCTGACCGACGCCTACGTCGCCAGCTTCGCCAGACACAGCCTCGACGGCGTGCCGCTGGCGAGCGCCGCGGCGATCGTCGAGAACGTCAAGCCGATCAAGCCGGGCGAAGGGCTGTGGAAGTCCGTCGAGGCCGGCCCGACGCAGTTCCAGGTCCACGTGCCCGATCCCGTGAACGAAACCGCCGGCTGGCTCGGCATCGTCAAGGTCGACGGCAAGCCGAACATGGTCGCGATCCGGTTGAAGCTCGACAAGGACGGCAAGATCGCCGAGGCCGAGCATCTTTTCGCTGCGGTCAATGGCCCGGCGCTGAAAAACATCGAGACCGTGCGCCCGGGCCTCGCCAGCGACGTGCCCGCGGCGAACCGCAAGAGCCACGACGAGCTCGTCAGGATCGGCGCAAGCTACTACGACGCGCTCGACGACAACGACGGCAGCAAGATGCCGTTCGCCGCCGATTGCGAGCGCCACGAAAACGGCATGATCACCGCCGGGCCGAACGCCGGCGGCGGTCCTCCGGGGGCCAAGCCGCAAGCGCACCCGGCGCCGCATGACTGCGCCGGGCAGATCTCCGCCGGTGTGTTCCAGTACATCAAGACCATCGGCAACCGCCGCGTGTTCGCGGCCGACCCGCAGACCGGCCTCGTCATGGGCCTGTCGCAGTTCCACCACCCGATGGACTTCACCTCCTATCCGGTGAAGGCGGCCGACGGCACGATCACGCAGACGAAGCGCGACGAGGGCATGTTCAAGAACCTCAAGCCGTTCGATCTTCCCGCCGCGCACATCTTCAAGGTCGGCGCCGACGGCAAGGTCCACGAGATCGAGGCGATGGGCTTCCTCGCCCCGCTCGACGCTGCGAGCGGCTGGGAGGACGAGCCGGCCCCGGCGAACAGGAACGCGCCCGCTTCTCCGGCGGGGCCGTCGCAGAAGTAGGGCTCGTCAGGGCTTCCCTCCCGCTCGCGGGAGGGGAGCGCCGTTCTTTTCGCGCAACTCGTGCCGGGGAGGAGCATCTCCCTCGACGAGCCCCTGGATTTCGCACACGAAGCCACGGGCGGAACGAAAGGTCTTGCCCACCCTTCGTGCCGGCCCTCCTCTGGTTGCGCCCGGCCGGGCCCGCGCGGGTTGCCCGGGACCCGCACGACATCTTTTCACTCTTGCGGAATTTTCGCATATCTGAAATAATGCGGCGATGGCCTCCAACCCCGCCCAGTCGAGCCAGGTCAAGTCGGCGACACGCACGCTCGATATCATCGAATATGTCGTCGCGCACCCCCGGCCGCTGGTGGCGCAGGAGATCGCCACCGCGCTCGGCATCCCGGTCTCGAGCCTGTCGTACCTCCTCGCGACGCTGGTCGAGCGCGACTACCTGGTGCGCGAAGGCCGCCGCTATTCGCCCGGCCCCGGTCTCGAGAAGCTGCAGATGCACGAGAAGGCCTATTCGCTGGCCGAGCGGGCGGCGCCGCTCGTGCGCATGCTGCGCGTCCAGCTCAACGAGACCGCCAGCTTCTGGGTGCGCGAGGGCTGGGAAGTCGAGGCGCTGGTCACGCAATCGAGCGAGCAGGCGCTGCGCTACGCGGTGCCGATCGGCAACCGCATGCCGATGCACCCGCTCGCGTCGGGCAAGGCCCTCCTGGCGGCCTTGGGCGAGGCCGAGCTCGACCGCTATTTCGCCGAGAGCGACCGGGAACGCTACACGCCCTCGACGATCACTACCGAGAAGGCGCTGCGCAAGGACCTCGACCAAGCGCGCAAGAGCGGGTTCTCCTGGGCCGACGAGGAATTCAGCCTCGGCATCATCGGCATCGGCCGGGTGGTGACGAGCGGCGGGGAGGTCATCGGCGCGCTGTCGGTCGCGATCCCCAAGGTCCGCTGCGACGAAGGCACGCGCCGGCGGATCGAGGACCTGCTCGAGCGCACCTCGGGCCTGCTCGAAGGCCCTTAGGGGCGCGGGCGCACTTCCACCAGCTTGGCGCCGAGGTCGGTGCCTTGCTGGCCGGTGATCTCATAGAGCGCCTCGAACGGCTTTCCGCCGGCCGCCAGCTGCTTGACGTTCTCGGGCAGCGTCGTTGCCACCGACAGCGGCGCCACGCCGCGCAGGCCGGTGTCGCGCTCCCCGGCGATGATGCCGATCAGCGCGCCGCCGGGCTGCTTGAACCGGGCGATGTAGCCGTAATCATCGTAGTACTGGGCCGTCGGCAGCGCCAACGCCTCGCCGCTGGTGAAGCGGCGGCCGGAGATCATGTCGACCAGCTCGTCGTAGGAATCGCCGACCGCGAAGTTCGAATCGGTGAAGTTGACATCCTGGATCATGCCCATCCCGCTGATCAGCCCGACGTAGATCACGTTGCGGTTGCGCAGCAGGTCGCTGTCGACTTGCGAGGCGGGCATGATCGTGACCGGCTGGCGCGCCTGCGAGATGACCGGCATCAGCGCCCGCAGCGCGTAGGCGCTCGACACCGGCAGGTACGACAGCCCCATGTCCTCCGTGTCGCCGTATCGCTGCGGGTTCGCTTCCTGGGCGCGGGCCAGGTCGGTCTTCGAATTGATCGCGAAATCGCGCTCCATCCGGTCGACCTCGGGCCGGTTGGGGTTGAACTTGCCGAAGATGTAGTAGTCGCCGACGACGACGAGGGTCGGCCGCTCGGACTCGATGAACGGGCGCCAGATCGCGTTGACGGGCGCCGCGGCGCCGGTGCCCGAGAAGGCCCGTCCGCCGAAGAACGCGCCGACCACCGCCAGCAGCAGGATGAGCGGCAAGAGCACCACCCTGAGCCGGCCATCGGTTCGCCGCGAATGGACCGCGCCCGCCTTCCCGGGCTCGAAACGCAGCGCGTAGATCCCGGCGGGCAGAACGAGCCGGCCCGCACCCGGCGCGGCGCTTTGGTAAAACTGTTCCAGCCGCTTGCGCAGGCGATGGACATAGACCCGCGCCGTCGCGTCATCGGGTTCGGCGGCCGCCTGGCCGACGACCGTTTCGGCGATTTCGATCTGCGACGCGGGCTCCGCCTGCGGCCCGCGCGAGGCGAGGAAATCGAACAGCTCCCGCAGCCGCCCCGAGCTGCCGACCAGCCCGCTTTCGCGGACGCGCTCGACCTCGCTCATGAAGGCAGGATCGAAGGCGTTCATGGCTCCCCGCATTTCCTTGTGTAACGCCGTGTTACGGCCGATTACCGTAATTAACTTGGTTTGGCGAGCGCCCATGCCAGACAGGCACGAGAGGGTGTTGGGCTGGGCGGGCAGCGCTCGATCAGTCCGGTTTTCCGCCGCGCAACAGCAGGGTAACAGCCAAACGGTCGACTTAATCCATGGCGCCAATTGGGAGAGGGTTGGGGATGAACAGACTTGCCTTGATCGCAGTGCCGGCGGTGTTGCTGGCGACGGGGTGCTCGAAAAAGCAGGAGCCACCCGCCCCGAAGCTGACAACGCTGCACGAAGTCATGAAGAACGAGGTCGACAACCGCGCGGACGATGTCTGGGCGGTCGGCAACGCGCACATGGACAAGGATGCCGGGCTCAACGGCGCGTCGATGACCGACGCGGACTGGGCCAAGCTCGCCAGCACCGCGGCGAACCTCAAGGCGGGCGCGCAGGACCTCGCCAACCTGCCCGACCCGCTCACCGTCGTCCAGCCAGGCGGCAAGATCGCCTACCAGGACGATCCCGGCGGGGACAAGCCCGATGCCGTGCAGCACAACGTCGACCAGGACCCTGAAGGGTTGCGCGACCTTGCCAATTCGCTGTCCGAGCACATGGACGAGCTGATCGCCGCGGCCAACAAGCACGACGCCAAGGCGGCCGGCAAGCTCCTCAACGAGCTCGATGGCGTGTGCGAGAGCTGCCACGTCAAGTACTGGTATCCGTCGCAGAAGGCGCTGATCGACTCGCTCAACAAGAACAACGTCGGCACCTAGGCGGCAAGGCAGGAGGGCGGCCTGCGAACAGACCGCCCCTCCGCTTTTCGCTCATCCGAAAACGTCAGGCGACGAGCTCGGTCTCCGAGACGCCCTTGCCGGTCGCGCGCCAGCTGTCGGCGTAGCTGTTGCGGGCCACTTCCGAGTACGGGACCGGCGAGACGATCGCCTTGATCTCGGTCTGGACGTGCGGCTCGACGGTCGGCTTGCGGGTGCCACCGTTGGGCTCGCCCCACACCAGCGTCACCTCGCGGCCGAACTCGGCATAGGCCGGGTCGATCATCGCCAGGCTGAGCATCGCGCCTTCGTTCGACGAGTAGCCGATCCAGGTCGAGACGCCGATCACCTTGCCGTCGGCCTTGACCGCGTCGAACGGATGCATCGCGTAGACCGCGCTCGGGAACTCGATGTACTTCGCGCGGTCGCCCTTGGTGTAGTTCGAGCTCGTCACGCGCAGCACGTCCTCGGGGTCGAGAGCGAGAGTGACCTTGGTCTTGTGGGTCTCGCCGGCCATCCGCTCGAGCGCCTCGCGGCCGACGAACTCGTGGTCGAACTTGACGATGTGGCCGTAGCCGATGTCCCACGGCGTGAGGTAATAGCCCTCGACGCTGTCGGGCACGTAGCTGCCGCCGATCGAGGCCTTGCCGGCGTAGGAGTTCTCGCTCGCCCAGGCGCGGAAGTCCTTCATCATGCGGCTGTCACCGGTGTAGAACGCCGGCAGCGGGCTCGGCAGCCAGCCGGATTCGAGCGTGTTCGACGAGTAGGCGCGGCCGCCGACGAGGGTCAGCCCGTCGTCCTTGCCCGCCTCGACCAGCGCGCCGTGGACGGCGCCGTAGTCGGCCCACGGCCCGAACAGCTCGTAGCCCGGCTGGCCGGCCATGCCGTGGCGGAGCGCGATGACGTCCTTCCCGGCGATGGCGATATGCGCCATGTTGAAGAACTTGAGATCGGGCGGGGTCTGCCCCATCGCCTTCTCGAGGATCTTCATCGCGTTCGGGCCCTGCAGCTGGAAGCGATAGTTCTTGCGCACGCCGTCGCTGCGCAGCGCAGTGCGCTCGTCGCGCTCGACGGTCACGTTCCACTTGCTGCCGTCGGCCTTGGGATACTGCGCGTGGAACTCGACCCACTCGATCGCCGGCGCACGGCCGACGAGGCTGAACTCCTGGTCGGCGAGGTGGAACAGGATGACGTCGCCGATGACGAAGCCGTCCGGGGTCACCGGCACGAACTGCTTGGCCTTGTTGACGGTGAAGTTCTTGAAGCTGTTGATCGCCAGGTACTCGAGAAGCTGGAAAGCCTCCGGGCCGCGCACATAGAGCTCGACCATGTGGTAGCTCTGGTTGAACAGCACCGCGGTCTTGGCCCACGCGGCCTGCTCGTTGCGCCAGTTCGAATACTCGGCCGGAACGCCCGGGTAGACGTTGGGGCCGGTCTGCTGGTTGCGCAGGAAGTCGACGACATTGCCGACGCTGTCGAGCTTCTGCTGAAGGGTCTGTTCACTCATGGAATGGTGCCTCTCCTAGAGGTGGGGTTGCAGTTGGGGGTTGATCTCACGCGGCCGTGCAAGCCAGCGGGCGATGGCGGCGTTGACCGCGTCGGGCGCCTCGAGCTGGATCATGTGCCCAGCGCCCGGAACGATCACCAGTTCCGAATTCGGGATCGCCGCGGCGATAGCGGCGTGCTGCGCCGGCGGCGACCACGTATCGAGCTCGCCGGTCATGACGAGCGTCGGGCAAGCGATTTGGGGCAGCAGGCTCTCGGTCTCGGCCCGGTTGACCAGCGCATGGATCTGCGCGTCGAACACGGCCTGCCCGGCTTCCAGGTTCATTTGCCTCAGCGGATGAAAGATTTGGGGATCGGCGCGATGGGCCTCGGCGACCATCGGCGGCAGCCAGGCATCGATCAACTTGTCGAACCCCTGGTTCCAGCCGATCGACTGGAGCGCCCGGCGACTGGCGGCCTCGCCCTCGCGCAGGGAATGGACGCCCGTCGAAACCAACGCCAGGCGGCGCACGCGTTGAGGCGCGAGGCGATAGACCTCGAGCGCGACACGCCCGCCCATCGAATGGCCGAACAGGTCGAACGAAGCCGGGGCCTGATCGAGCGCGATGCGGGCCATCTCCCTGAGCGTGTCGGCCATTCCGTAGCCGTCGATCGCGCGCGAATCCGGGAAGGCCGCAAGTTGCGGCGCATAGATGCGTGCATCGCACGCCAGCCCGGGCAGGAACAATAGCATGACGGGGCGAATCGCCTCTCCAGATAATTCGCAGGTATGAAATTTTCGTCTATACGAAGAAACGTGCTTGCGCTAGGGGCTTTCCGCGAGAGCCCGCGCAGCCTAAGAGCCGCGCCGCCGCAAGAGGAGATTCCCCCACGATGTCGTACGCCGCGATCCACCCGAACTGGGAGAAGCCGCGCGAGAACATGGTCGACGGCTACTCGCTGGAAATGACCGCCAAGGAGCTCGACGGCTTGCGCGAGGCCGCGCCGCTGATCCGCCCAGGCACGCAAGTCGCGATCACCTTCCTCCCCGGCGAGGAGATGGAGCAGCGCGTCGAGGCCGCGGTGCTGGTGCGCAAGCTCGGCTTCGAGCCGATCGTCCACCTCTCGGCGCGCCGGCTTACCTCCGAGGGCGAGCTCGACAAGTATCTCGCCGACATCACCACCAAGGCGGGCGTGAAGCGCGTCTTCATCATCGCCGGCGACCCCCCAGAGCCGGAAGGCCCGTACGAGAACTCGCTGCAGATCATCGAGAGCGGCCTGCTCGAGAAGCACGGGATCGAGGTAGTCGGCATCGGCGGACATCCCGAAGGGCACCCGAACAACACGCCGGCCGAGCTGTGGGACTGGATGGAGCGCAAGATCGCCGCGATCCGCGCCCATGGCATGGTGCCGCTGGTCGTCACCCAGTTCGCCTTCGACGACGACGCCATCGTCGCCTGGGTGCGCGAGATGCGTTCACGCGGCATCGACGTGCCGGTGCGCCTCGGCGTGCCCGGCCCGGCCGGTATCAAGCGGCTGCTCGGCTTCGCCAGGCGCTGCGGCGTCGGCGCCTCGGCCAGTGTGATGAAGAAGTACGGCGTTTCGCTGACCAACCTCATCGGCAGCGCCGGCCCCGACAAGCTGGTCGCCTCGCTCGACAAGGGGCTGACCCCCGAGCTCGGGCGCGTGCGCCTGCACCTTTATCCGTTCGGCGCGCTCACCGCGTCGGCCCAGTGGGTTAACGATTACGCGGCCAAGCGCTGAGGCATGACCACGCAACTCAAGTACCGGGAAGAACCGATGGCCGAGATCATCGACGGGCGCGCGGTCGCCAGAAAAGTCGAGGCGGAAACCAAGGGGCAGATCGACGCGATGGTCGCGGCGGGCAAGCCGCGCCCCGGCCTCGCGGTCATTCTCGTCGGCAACGATCCGGCGAGCGAGGTCTACGTCGGTCGCAAGATCAAGAAGTGCGCCGAGGTCGGCATCACGAGCTTCGAGCACCGCATGCCGGCAGACACCAGCGAACCCGAGCTTCTTGCGCTCATCGCCACGCTCAACGAGGATCCGGCGATCCACGGCATCTTGTGCCAGGTGCCGTTGCCGAGGCACATCGACACCGGCAAGGTGCTGCGCGCCATCGCGCCCTCGAAGGACGTCGACGGCTTCCACCCGGTCAACGTCGGCCGCCTGTCGACCGGCACCGGCGGCATCATCCCGTGTACTCCGCTCGGGGTGATGAAGCTGCTCGACACGGTCATCGACGATCTCACCGGGATGGACGTGGTGGTGATCGGCAAGTCGAACATCGTCGGCAAGCCGATCGCCATGCTGATGCTCGAGCGCGAGGCGACCGTCACCGTGACCCACATCCACACCGAGAACCTCGCCGACTTGTGTCGCCAGGCCGATGTGATCATCGCCGCCGCCGGCGCGCCGCGCCTCGTGCGCGGTTACTGGGTGAGGCCGGGCGCGGTGATCATCGACGTCGGCATCACGCGCGTGAAGGGCGAGGACGGCAAGACGCAGCTCGTCGGCGACGTCGCCTTCGACGAAGTCCAGCACGCGCGCGCGGTCACTCCGGTGCCGGGCGGCGTCGGCCCGATGACGATCGCCTGCCTGCTCGCCAACACCGTCCAGGCGGCGCGCGAGCAGATCGACGGCACCAGCCGTGACAGCTTCGACATCGATTGGGACGACCTGCCCGACCGCTCGATGTTCACCAGCGAAACCGCGGCCGACTAGGTCCCCAGCGGACGGACGTAGACCCGCGCCACGAGCGGGAACTTGACGGCGATTTCCCGCTCGATCGCGGCGACCGCCTGCTCGACCTCGCGCGCGGTGATCGAATCCTCGAAGTCGGCGCTGACGATCGCCACGACCATGTCGGGCGCCTGGTGAACCGTCAGGAGCTCCCGCACGGCGACGATCTCGTCGTGGCTCTCGATCGCGCGATGCAGCTCCGCCACCAGCTGGGGGTCCGCGCCCTCGCCGATCAAGAGGCCCTTGGCCTCGACGATCAGCATCACCGCCGTCGCCGCCAGCACCAGCCCGATGAGCACCGAGGCCGCACCGTCGTAATATGGGTTGCCGGTGAGCGCCGTGAGGCCGACGCCGAGCGCCGCGAGGATCAGGCCGGCGATCGCGCCGCTGTTCTCGAGAAGAACGATCAGGTTCGGCGCGTCCTTTGAGTCGCGGATCGCGCGAAACACGCTTTTCGGTCCGCGCTCGATATTGAAGGCGCGCAAGGCGGCGAGCGTCGACCAGCCTTCGAGGCCGACCGCCACGCCAAGGACGATGAAGGCAACCAGCACGTCTTCCGCCGGATGGGGATTGAGCAGATGCTCGACCCCTTCGAACAGGGACACGCCCGCGCCGAGCGAGAACACGAGGATCGCAACGACAAACGACCAGAAGTAAAGCTCGCGCGCGTAGCCGAGCGGATGCCGCGCGTCCGGCGGCAGCCGGCTGCGCTTCTGGCCATAGAGCAGCAGGACCTGATTGGTCGAATCGACCAGGCTGTGCACGCCTTCGGTCAGCATCGCCGAGGATCCGGTGACCGCCGCGGCAGCGAACTTGGCAACGGCGATGCCGACGTTGGCCGCCAGCGCGGTGAGGATCACCCGCTTCGATTCGTGACCAGCCACTTGCGCTCCCTGCTGCCCTTGCACCCTTGTTACAGAGCGCATCGAGGGTAGCAATCGCCCGCGGTTGGATTAGTTTCGCGATCAAGCTGGAGGAACGAACCCGATGACGCGCGCACCCGACATCGACGTGGCCATTGTCGGCGCCGGCATTTCCGGCATCTCGATGGCGGCGCACATGAAGGTGATGTGTCCCGGCACGAGCTTCACGCTGATCGAGCGGCGAGCCGAGATTGGCGGCACGTGGGACTTGTTCCGCTATCCCGGGGTCCGCTCGGACAGCGACATGCACTCTCTCGGATTCCGGTTCGAACCGTGGGTCCACGAGAAGGCGATCGCCGATGGCGAGGCGATCCTCGAATACCTCAACCGCGTGGTGAGGGAGCACGGGATCGAGCGTCACATTCGCTTCGGCAGCAAGGTCGTCGCGGCCGACTGGCGTGCGCGGGACGGCCAGTGGCATCTTACGCTCGAGGACGGGCAGGGCTGGCACGAGCTGACCGCCCGCTTCCTCTATCTCGCTTCGGGCTACTACGACTACGACAATCCGCACGATGCGCAGCTGCCGGGCCTGGAGCGCTTCGGCGGCACCGTCGTCCATCCGCAATTCTGGCCGCGCGACCTCGACTATTCGGGAAAGCAGGTCGTCGTGATCGGCTCCGGGGCGACCGCGGTGACGATCGTTCCCGCCATGGCCGGCGAGGCCCGGCACGTCACCATGCTCCAGCGCACGCCCACCTGGATGGCCGCGCGCCCCAGCCGCGACGCGTTCGCCAATCGCCTGCGCAGGTGGCTCCCCGGCTGGCTCGCCCATTGGCTCACGCGCCAGAAGAACATCCGCATGGGCCATTACTTCTTCAAGAAGGCGCGCAGCGAGCCGGAGGCGGTCGGCGCCTACCTCACCGGCAAGCTGCGCGAGGGCCTCGGCGAAGCCTACAGCGAAGAGCATTTCCAGCCGCCGTACGGCCCGTGGCAGCAGCGTCTGTGCCTGGTGCCCGACGACGACTTCTTCGAAGCGCTGAAAAGCGGCAAGGCGTCGATCGCCACCGGCCATATCGAGACCTTCGAGCCAGATGGCGTGCGGCTGACCGACGGCCGCCTGGTCCCTGCCGACCTGGTCGTCACGGCCACCGGCTTGCGGCTGACCATCGGCGGCAAGATCGCGGTTTCGATCGACGGCCGGCCCATCGACTGGACCGGGCACTGGTTCTACCGCGGCTGCATGTTCTCGAACGTGCCGAACCTTGCGGTCGTGTTCGGTTATCTCAACGCCAGCTGGACGTTGCGGGCCGACAACAACGCCGACTTCATCTGCCGCGTGCTCAACCGGATGCACGACAAGCGCGCTGAGGTGGCGGTGCCCTGGCTCCCTGACGGGCACGACCTCGAGGAGGACGACATCATCATCTACTCCTCCGGCTACCTTCAGCGCGCCCGCGCGTTGATGCCCAAGAGCGCACCCGAACTGCCCTGGCGGCTCAACCAGGATTACCTCGAGGACTGCCGGGACTTCCAGAAACGGCCGGTCGACGACGGTGTGCTGCGCTTCGAAAAGGTGCCTGCCGAAGCCAGGGCGGCGTGATGTGCGACCGCATCTGGACCGCGGCACTGGTGGTCATCGGTGACGAGATCCTCTCCGGCCGCACCCCCGACAGGAATATCGCGCAGGTGGCGAGCTGGCTGCAGGTGCAAGGCATCCGCCTCGTCGAAGTGCGGGTGGTCGCGGACGTCGAAGACGCGATCGTAGAGGCCGTGAATGCGCTCAGGAACGCGCACGACTACCTGTTCACCACCGGCGGAATCGGGCCGACCCACGACGACATCACCGTGGATGCGGTCGCAAAAGCCTTCGGCGTGCCCGTGGTGGTTCATCCCGAGGCGCGGCGAATCCTGGAAGATTACTACTCGACGCGTGGCGGCCTCAATGACGCTCGCCTGAGGATGGCGCGCGTGCCCGAAGGAGCCGATCTCATTCCCAATCGCATGTCTGGCGCACCCGGAATCAGGATCGGCAACGTCCATATGATGGCCGGGGTGCCGCACATCTGCGCCCAGATGCTCGATGCGCTCACCGGCACGCTCGAGGGAGGCGTGCCCCTGATCAGCGAGACGATCGGCTGCTGGGTCCCGGAAAGCGAGGTCGCCGACATCCTGCGCGAGGTCGAGAAGGCGCATCCGCAATGCCAGATCGGCAGCTACCCGTTCTTTCGCGAGGGCAAGGTCGGCGCCAATTTCGTGATTCGCTCGACCGATTCCGCAGAGCTTGCGAGCTGCGCCGACACCTTGTGCGAAGCGCTGGGCGACGCCGGCTACGATTTCACGCCCGGCGGCATCTGAACGCGCGCCGCGATCGAAATCACAAAAAAGGGGAGCCGGAGCTCCCCTTTTTCATTCGAATGGTCGCGGCGATCAACCGTTGTAATAGCCGCCGAAAATGTAATCCCAAATGCTCCACTGGCGCTGTGCAGTAGGGCGCCGACGGCGCGCAGGCGCCTGCAAAACTCTGCGACTCGACATAGTTTGGTCCTCCTGTTTCGGAGGCCACTATGTGTTAACCTTAATGGGAAGTAAAGACTTTTGGTTACTTTTCCCTTAACCCGCGCCGGCGGAGCGCCGCTCGGCCTCGTTGGCAAGCCATAATTTGTACACCGCGTCGAGCGGCATCGGGCGGCCGAGCTGGTAGCCCTGGGCCGCCGGACAGCCGAGCGCGCGCAGGACTTCGAAGGTCCGTTCGTCCTCGACGCCTTCGGCGAGCACGAGGATATTGAGGTCGCGCCCCAAGGTAACGAGATGCTCGACGATCTTGCGCGCCTTGTGGTCGGTTTCGACGCGGCTCACGAACAGCCGGTCGATCTTCAATTCATCGAACGGCAGTTGCAGGAACGGCTCGAAGCTCGCCGCGCCGACACCGAAATCGTCGGCCGAGAGACGCACGCCGAGCTGCTTCAGTTCGGAAAGGACGATTCCCGCCCTCTGCAGGTCAGCGATCCGCGCGGTTTCGGTCATCTCGATCGTGACCTTCGAGGGCGGGACACGCGACGCCCTCAGCGCCTGGTCGAGCAGCCTGACGACATGGAAATCGTTGAGCATCGTCGCCGAGACGTTCATCGCAAGGTTGAAGTCGAGCTCGGCAAGCGGCGAGCGGGCGACAGCGCCGAGCCCGTCCGCGAAGACCTTCTCGGTGAGGGCCTGCATGCGCCCCACCTGCTCGCACTGCTCGATGAAATACGACGGCGGAATGTCCCCGCGCACCGGGTCGTCCCAGCGCGCCAGCGCCTCGGCGCCGAACATCCGCCCGGTCTTGAGATCGAACTGGGGCTGGTAGACGAGATAGATCTCGCCGTTCTTCATGGCTTCGTCGAGCCGGGCCTGCAGCGAAATGTTCCACCGCCGCTCCTCGTCCGATGCCTGGTTGGCAAGGATGACCGAATTGACCGCCTCGCTGGTCTTGTCGACCGCGGCGAGGGCGGAGGAGATGCGCTTGGCCGCGCTCGCCTCGTCGCTGGTGTCGGCGCCGAAGGTGATGCCGACGTCGATCGCGAGATCGCCGATCCTCAGCGCGCTGGCGAATATCGCCCTGAGGCCGATAAGGTGCGAGCGCACCTGCTCGCGGTTCTCGTAGGCTTGCAGCCACGCGAAGTAGCGGCCGCCGTTCGAGTAGACGGTCAGGCTCTCGTCGTTGAGGCTCAGGCGATCGGCGATCAGTTGCATGTACTCGCCGTGCCGCGCGCGCGGTAGCGAGGCGAGCACTTCGTCGACGCGGTGGATCTTGGCCACCACCAGGGCCCGTGGATCGCTCGGCTTCGCCCGGGCGAGGTCGCGCTCGAGCTTTTCGAAGGTCGGCAGGCCGCTCAGCGCATCGATCAGCGGAGTCCGGCGGTGGAAGTTGTCCCAAAGTCGCAGCGCGCCGAACACGAGCAGAAAGGCAACCGCTTCCCACAGTTGCGCGGCAAGGCCGATCCAGATGCTCGCCACGAAGATGACCGCGAGAGCCATGACGGCGGCGCCGTAAAGCCAGCGGCGATAGGGCGCCCGCCGCGTCATGCTGGCAAGCAGCAGCATACAGGCGACGAGCAGGACCGAGGCGTACCACGGGATCGACGGGACCAGTCCGCGCTTCAGGGTTTCCGCCCCGAAGATCCCGGTGTAGCTCGCCGGCACCATCGGCAGGCCGGGGAGGGCCGCGAACGCCGAGCCCCTGCGCGCGAGCGGCCCGATGACGATCGTCTTTCCGGCAAAGCTGCGCGCATGCGGCGGGTCCTCCAGCAGCTGTCGCGCATCCCCGATCGGGTACGACGGTATCGACGAATAGCTCGTGGAATAATCGATGAAGAAGGTGTCGTCGGGCGAGCCCTGCTTCGCGGCGAGAGCGGCCGGAAAGCTCGGATAGACGGTCCGGCCGACGCGCACGGCATAGGGCGACGACCAGATGAAGCCGAAATGATCGACCCATTCCTTGCGAACGGCATGCGGGACGCCGCTCGACACCGGCGCGACGGACGATACGACGCCGTCCGTCCCGCCGCGCGTCATGTAACGGTCGACGAACACCGTTCGGCCCGAACGGCGCGCCGCCTCATTGAGCCGCGCGTCCTCGCGCGCCGGACCGGGTTGCTCGAAGGCGACATCGACGAAGATGCGCCGCGCCCCGGCAGCGGTCAGTCGATCGATGGTGTCGGCCAGTTGCGCCCGCGCCCCTGCCTTGTCCGGATCGGCGATGTCGGTGTCGGTGCCGATGAAGACGATGTCGCCCGAAGCCTGGTGCTGGAGCTGGCGTGACTGGACAGCCCACACGAGGCCGTTGAGCGGCGCGACAAGCCCGACCACCCCGATGATCAGGGCCGCGACGAAAGCAATCGCCAGGTGTCCCCGCCGTGGCTGCGTCAGAAGGCGCTTCTCGCCAGTCATTAACCTCTTTCAGGGCCGCCAAATCGTCGATCTGTCTGCGCGTCAGCTCCGCCTAGCGCGCGGGACTTAAGAAATGATGGCTAATCTTTTGGCTGCTGTCGTCCCTCACCGGTCTTGCAAGGGCCTTCCGGTCGCACCCTGGCTTCGTCTCCTTGGCCGACGCGCCGCCTTTCGACGTTGCACCTTGCCCGAGGCGAGTGGCCATCGGCTGAAGGTGCGTATCCGTGGCATTACGCAACGGGCACGCTGCCGGAAGCGAGCGAGCGGGGCGGAATATTATGCTTGTCCGTGAGGGGCTTTGCGGACCGTATCGTCTCTGCTCTCGGCAAGGGGTTTGGGCAGCCGCTTGATCGAGGGCGGGCCTTGAAGAAAACGCGGGTTGTTAGCTCGCTTTCGGCCCCCTAAGGCCACCCGCTCGGCCTCTTGCAAGATCGAACGACCTTGGAATCCTTCCTTACTTCGACCGCCCTCGTCGCGCTTGCAGAAATCGGCGACAAGACCCAGCTGCTCGCGATAGTGCTCGCGACGCGCTTCAGGCGCCCGTTGCCGATCATCGCCGGAATCTTCGTGGCGACGATCGCCAATCACTTCCTCGCCGCCCTGGTCGGCGACCAGGCGGCGCATTTCCTCACGGGCGAGTGGTTCCGCTATCTCGTGGCGGCCTCGTTCATCGTCATGGCCGGGTGGACCCTCGTTCCCGACAAGCTCGAGGACGAAGAGCCCAAGCCGAGCCGGTTCGGCGCCTTCCTCACGACCGTGCCCGCCTTCTTCCTCGTCGAGATGGGCGATAAGACGCAGGTCGCGACGATTGCGCTCGCCGCGCGCTTCCACACCGTCGTTCCGGTGATGGCCGGGACGACGGTGGGCATGCTGATCGCCAACGTGCCGGCGGTCCTTCTCGGGCACGAGGTCATCAAGCGTGTGCCGCTCAAGACCGTGCGGCTGGTCGCGGCGCTCCTGTTTCTCGCGATCGGGGTGTGGCTGCTCCTCCAGACGGCGGGCCTCGCCTAGCAAGCGGCGCGTGGCGCAGAGGGGTCGCGGGAACCCCGCCTCGCGCCAGCCTTTTCCCCTGCGCCGCCAATGCGTTGCATGCACCACGCGAGCACGCCGGCGGCAGGAGAAAGACCATGCCCGACTTCGACGACGCCACCACGCAGGAAGAGGACACTGTCCATTACGAAGGCCCGACCGGCGGCTGGCGCTCGCTGACGAGCATCGCCAGGATCTTCGGCAAGGAAGTCGACAGGCCGGACGCCTTCGACCTCCTGCGGCGGCAGAACAAGCCCGGCGGCTTCATGTGCGTCTCGTGCGCGTGGACCAAGCCGAAGGATTACCACGTCGCCGAGTTCTGCGAGAACGGGGCCAAGGCGACGCTGTGGGAGCAGACCGGCCGCCGCGCGTCGCCGGAATTCTTCGCCCAGCATACCCTCGGCGAGCTGCAAACCTGGCAGGACAACCAGCTCGAGCAGGCCGGGCGGCTGACCCATCCGATGCGCTACGATCGGGAGAGCGACAAGTACGTGCCGTGCTCGTGGGACGAGGCATTCCAGGCGATCGGGGCCGAGCTGAAGGCGCTCGATCCCAAAGCGAGCGTGTTCTACACCTCGGGCCGGGCCAGTCTCGAGACGTCATACTGCTGGGCGTTGTTCGCCCGGCTCTACGGCCACAACAACCTGCCCGACAGCTCGAACATGTGTCACGAGACGACCTCGGTCGGCCTCAAGAAGGTCACCGGCTCGCCGGTCGGAACCTGCACGCTCGAGGACATCGAGAAGTGCGACGCGCTGTTCTTCTTCGGCCAGAACACCGGCTCGAACAGCCCGCGCTTCCTTCATACGCTCCAGGCGGCGGTGAAGCGCGGCTGCCGGATCGTCACCTTCAACCCGGTGCGCGAACGCGGGCTGATCGAGTTCGTCAACCCGCAGAACCCGGTCGAGATGCTGACGCCGAAATCGACGAAGATCTCGTGCCTGTACCTGCAGGTCCGCCCGGGCGGCGACATCGCGGCGATCATGGGCATGATCAAGCACGTCCTCGAACGCGAGGAGGCAAAGTGGGCGGCGGACAGGCAGCACCTGCTCGACGTCGACTTCATCGAGCAGCACACGGTTCATTTCGAGGCCTTCAGGGGCAAGGTCGAAGCGACGAGCTGGGAGGAGATCGAGCAGGAAAGCGGCATCGCGCGCGACGACCTGAAGGCCGTGGCGGACGTCTATTGCGAGGCCGACAAGGTGATCGGCATCTACGGCATGGGCGTGACTCAGCACGTCCACGGCTCGCAGACCATCGGCATGCTGGTCAACTTGCTGCTTTTGCGCGGCAATATCGGCCGCGAAGGGGCCGGCATCTCGCCGGTGCGCGGGCATTCGAACGTGCAGGGCCAGCGCACCGTCGGCATCTCGGAAAAGCCCGACCTGGTTCCCAACGACACGCTGAAGAAGCTGTTCGATTTCGACCCGCCGCAGGACAAGGGCGTCAACACCGTCGAGGCCTGCGAGGGCATCATCGCCGGCCGCATCAGGGCGTTCCTCGGCCTCGGCGGCAACTTCGTGCGCGCGGTACCCGAGCGCGGCAAAATGGAGGCCGCGTGGCCAAACATGCGCCTCACCGTGCAGATCGCCACCAAGCTCAATCGCAGCCACCTCATCAACGGCGAGGTCGCCTACCTCTTGCCCTGCTGCGGCCGCTCGGAGGAGCAGCAAACGGTGACGATGGAGGATTCGCTCAGCATGATCCACGGCTCGGTCGGCAAAGCGAGGCCGGCGAGCGAGCACCTGCTCCCCGAGATGGCCATCGTCGCCGGCATCGCCGCGGCGACTCTGCCTACCAATCCCAAGGTCAGGTGGGACGAGTGGGTTGCGGACTATGCCAAGGTCCGCGACCTGATCGAGGCGACCTATCCCGACAAGTTCAAGGACTTCAACAAGCGCCTGTTCACGCCCGGCGGGTTCTACAAGGGCAACAAGGCGCGCGAACGGATCTGGGAGACGCAAAGCGGCAAGGCCGAATTCACCGTCCCGGCCGGCCTGTCGGCGATCGGCGTGCCCGACAAGCCGGGCCGCTGGCGACTCATGACCCTGCGCTCCAACGACCAGTTCAACACCACGATCTACGGCTACTCCGACCGCCTGCGCGGGATCGAGGGCACGCGCGACGTGCTGCTGATGCACCCGGACGAGATCGCCGCCGCCGGCCTCAACGAAGGCCAGAGGGTCAGCCTCGTCAGCGATGCCGACGATGGCGAGCACCGCCGGGTCGACGGGCTCACCGTGACCGCGTTCGACCTGCCACGCGGTACCCTCGCCGGCTATTATCCCGAGCTCAACCCGCTCATTCCGCTATGGTACCACGACAAGCTGTCGAAGACCCCGGCGGCCAAGGGCGTGCCGGTCAAGATCGTCGCCTGAAAGGTTCACTCGCCGATCGCATTCCCCTTCGTCGCCTCGATCGCGAGCGGGCCGATCAGCGAGGCGACGATGCCCGGGCGGCCGGGCATGTCGGTCCTGCGCGCGTCCATGCGCAGCTCGTTCATGGCGATGTGGGCGACGACATGGCGGACGAACGGCAGGTGGTCGCCCTCGCCCCAGTCCTGGTGCTCGATATCGAATTCGAGCGTGTCGCCATGGATGGCGAAATGGTCGAGCGCGCCCATCGTGTAGGGGTTGTCGCAACGCCCGCAGGCGAGGCCGAACAGCTGCTCGCCGTCGCGGCGGATGAAGAAGTACTGTTTCTCGATGCCGACGCCGAAGCCGATCCAGACGCCGAGCACGTCGGCGGCGCCGATCCGGCGCCACGGCGCCGGCTGGACGTAGGCCGCCGGCGGCCCGGCGCCGCCCGCGCCGTCGCCGCGCACGATCGCGACCGGCGGCGAGCCGGGCGGCAGGCGGACTTGCGGATAGCCGCCCGGCGTTGGCCCGCGCGGGTCCTTGATCATCGTTTGCGCGAAGGTGCCGCCGCCCGCGCGCGTTCCGCTGACCACCAGGCCGCCTTCGCCGAGCCTTGCGGTCGCGCGATCCTCGCGGGCGAGCGAGCCGTCCTCGTTGACGTGGCGGATGGTGAACACGATGCCCCTCTTCTCGTCGAACGTGCCCGCGATGCGCGCGAGCGTGGTCCCGTCGGCGCAGCGGGTGCAGGCGATGCCGCTGACCTCGTGGCCGCGGATGACGAACTCGTAGACCTCGGGCTCGCCTGAACCGGTCCGCCAACCGCCGCGATAGAAATCGGCATCCTCGGCCGCCGCCGGGGCGGCCAGCAGCGTGGCGAAGGCCGCCAGGCCGAGCAGCATTCGCATGATGATTCGCTCTCCCACCGCCGCCGTTATTCCAGCCCGCGCCGGGAAACGAAAGAGCGGCCGAGAGGCGAGCGCGACGTCATGCCGGTCGCGCCCTGCGAGCCGGCGGTCCCTCGCGCACCTCCTTGCCATCCTTGCCCGCTCACGGGCGCTCGCCCATCGGCGAGGCCGAAACCGGTCGGAATGCGAACCGAAAAACGGGTTTGTCGGTTTCTTTTAGAAACTTCGCAGCAGGCGCCGGCCGCCCATCCACGCGCCGATGCCGCACACGAGCGCCACCCCGGTCAGCAGGATCAGCATCACGACGTCCCACAGCGGCCGAGCGCTGAGGGCGAAGTCGAGCCGATGAAGCCCGAGGTGCCACCAGCGGAACGCGCGGGAATCGCGATCCACGTAATCGATCAGCTCGCCGGTGCGCGGATCGAAGTAGAGCCGGGTGTGCTGCCGGTCCGCGAAGATCACCCGCCAGGCGGGCAGGATCGCCGGCGTGCTGTGGTGGCTATAGTGATAGGCATCGCCCGCCGTGATCAGGCCCTGCGAGGCGACCGCGGCGCGCGGCCGGGCACGTACGGCCAGCGACGCCAGCTCGCCGTCCGACGGCGCGGCGGGCGCGAGAGCGGGCAGCGACACTCGCTCGCGCGACCCGTCGGCATGGGCGACGATCGCGTAGACTCTGCCGCCCTGAAGCGCGACCTCGGCCGAGACGGCGCCGGGCGAGCGATGCGCGGCCAGCGCGCCGGTCATCGCCTCGACATCGCTGGCCGCCAGCGCGCGTCCCCGGAGCGCGGCGACCTCGCTTCGCGGCCCTGCGCTTTCGAGCCAGTGCCACGGCGTCATCGAGGCAAACCCGCTGAACACCCAGGTCAGCGTCGCGATGCCGAAGACCAGCCCGGTCCAGTGATGCCACAGGGCGATCCCGCGGAACGGCGACTTGCGTTTTGCGCGCCCGTACATGACGATCCCCACGTAAAGCCCGGTCACGGTGAGGAAGGCGCCGAGCAGCGAGGCGTAGATCACCACGTTGGACCATAGCGCGCCGTTCTGCCTGAGCGCCGTGAAATAGAGCCAGTGCGGCACGGCGCCGAGCCAGTTCCAGAACCTTTCGGGGGCGCTCGTGTCCTGCACCACCTCGCCGTTCCTCGCCGAGACGTAGAGCACCGTTCCGCGCGCGTCGGCGAAGCTCGCCTTGTAGAGCGGGGCGTAGGCGCGGAACTGGCCGTAGACGGTCCACTGGTCGAGGCCGCCGGGCGCGAGCGCCATCGCCGGCACCCACTGGAAATGGCCGACCATGTAGGCCTCGGCGATGCGGCGGGCTTCGGCCGGGCCGACCCGGGCCGGCGCGCCCGAGCGCAGGTCGACGAGCCCGTCGCCGTCGGCGCCGCGCCAGCGCAGGACCGGCCTTCCGGCCATCATCTCGACCGTGGCGCCTTCGAGCGGCTCCGGGGGCAGGCGAACCGCCGCGCAGCATGAGTTGAGGTCGAGCGGCTCCAGCCCGGCGAGCCGCTCCTCGTTCGTCGTCTGCGGGAACGAGACGTACATCATCACCACGCCGCTCAGCGTCCACATGAGCATAAGCAGCGAGAGCGCCACGCCCATCCAGCGATGGGTGAGGAACATCCACCGGCGGACCCGCCGCCCGGCCCGCGTGAGGCGGCCCCCGCCGTTCCCCCTAGAAGCTGAAGCGGTAGGTGGCATGGAGCGTCAACGGCGTTCCGAGGTTCCAGGCGGCATAGGGGGTGTCGATGAGGTCCTCCCGCACCTGGCTGATGCGCGTCGCGTACTTGTGGTCGAGAGCATTCTCCAGCCTGACGCCGATCCGGTGATGCCGGGCGGAATCGATGAACGCCCACACCGCCACGTCGACGATGGTATAGTTGCCGTGATCGATGCGGCCGATGCCGTTGCCGAGCTCGCTGTAGACGTCGCCGACCCAGTTCGCCTCGACGCTGCCGCCGAACCGCCCGTCGCGCGCTTGCGCGGCGAGGATCAGCTTGGCGATGTCGCGCGGGATCTCGCGGATCTGCCGGCGGGTCCCGTCGATCTCGGCTTCGGTGTGCGTGTAGTCCGCGGTCACGCTCAATATGCGGTTGAGGTGCGCGGTCAACACCACCTCGCCGCCCCACACCTTCACCGCACCGGGCGTATTGACGATGAACCCGTCGGGATAGGCCGGCAGGCTGTAATCGATGTCGATGAGGTTCTTCACCTTGCGGTAGAAGCCGGCGATCTCGCCGGTGACCGGTCCCTGGCCGAGGCCGATCGCGGCTTCGGCGTTGAAGCTTTCCTCGGGCTTGAGGTTCGGGTTGCCGGTCTCGCAGCACGGATCGATGACGTAGAGTTCGTAGGCGTCGGGCAGGCGGAACGAGGTGCCGACCTGGCCGCGCACGTACCCGTCGAGGCCGATCCCCAACCGGCCGGATACGTTCCACACCGTCTTGTCCGGCCCGTCGCTCGGCATGTTGTGCCTGAGGCCGGCGGCGAGGTTGAGCGCGCCGGTCGCAAGCTTGATCTGCGCGAACGGCGCGTGGACCTCTTCGGAGTGCCGGCCGATCAGGAACACCGCGTCCTGGCCGTGATACTTCTGGAAGTCCCACCCGCCGACGAGCGATACGGCGCCGGTCAGCTTGTATTCGCCGAGCGCGTTGACGCCGATGTCCTCGAACACCCACGGATCGTGGTCGTCGATGGTGGTCAGCGTGCCGGTCAGGTTCCCGGCGGCATCGAGATCGTTGTCGAACTCGGTGTAGGTCGAATGCCAGTCGTGCCAGTAGCCCTTGACGTAGAGCGCGAAGCGGTCGGTCGGCTTCCAGTCGACCTTGAGCGAGGCGATCTCCTCGTTGCGGGTGTTGAAGGCCGCGGCCGCGTCCTCGGCCTTGGCGAAATCGACCCGGCCCTCGTTGTGCTGGTAGGACGCGGTCAGGCGGAACGCGTCGGACGGCTCGAAGGCGTATTTGATGCCGCCAGTGGTCATCCGATAGCCGCGCTTGCGGTCGGTCGCGCTCGGCTGGTAATCCTGCCTGCGGAACGGCCGGAAGCCGTCCGCCTGGTCGTAGGAACCGTAGGCGACAAGATAGTTGTCGCCGAAGCTGCCGCGGACGTAGCCGTTGGCGTGGTACCCCTCGTTGGTGTCGTAGCCCACCTCGAGCGACCCGTTGAAGTCCCGCGTGAAGTCCTTCGTGATGACGTTGACGATGCCGGCGACGGCCTGCGTGCCGTAGTAAAGCCCCTGCCCGCCCTTCAGCACCTCGATCCGCTCGATCATGCCCGAGGGCAGCGTATCGAGCGGGGTGGTGGTCGAATAGAGGCGGTTCGAGATCCGCACACCGTCGACCAGGAACAGCACCTCGCTGCTGCGCGAGCCGAGCAGCGACACGTCGACGTAGTCGAACGCGCCGTTCTTCGGGTTCACGTAGAGCCCCGGGACCAACATCTGCAGTGCCTGCGCCGTGTCGGTGAGACCGGCCTTGTCGACCGCCTCGCCGTCGACGATCTCGAGCCGCGAGCCGTATTTCTCAAGCTCCTGCGGCGTCGATTCCTCGAGCCGCTCGCCTATCACCTCGATGGCGTTGTCGCTTTCGCCGGCAACCTGATCCTGCGCCCGCGCCGCCACCGGCAGGAAGGTGACCGCCGCGGCTCCAGCGAGCCACACCGCGCCCTTGTAGTTCCCCATCCCCAATGTCCTTGTCCGTCACGTTCGCGCAAAAAGGCCTATGGGCGTGGGCCGCGGGCCGGGAGTTATTTACGGTAATCGGCGCGTAACAGGCCCGTTACGCCGTTCACGCGGGCTCGCCGGCCGCCAGGAAGCCCTTGACCGGCGGCAAGGCGTTTCCCGCAAAATTGCCCCGCGGCGAGGTGCCGACGACTTCAACTTACGGCAAAGTTGCGCCACAAGGGGGCCACGGCCGAATTGGGGGGCGATGGTGGGGGGAATGTTCGCGTCGTTTCGCCGTCTCCTTGCCCGGACATGGCTCGCCGCCGTGGTCGCGGTCCTGCTCGCTGGCGACTACGCCGGCAGCCATTACCTTGCCCGGATAGACCAGAAGGCCGGCGACGTGATGCTCGCGGCCAATGCCCGCCGCCGGGCGGTGTCGGACCGGATCGTCATCGTCGATATCGACCAGCGCTCGCTTGAGCTGATGAACGCGATGGCCGGAAGCTGGCCCTGGCCGCGCTCGGTGCACGGCGAACTGATCGATCACATCGAGGCCGAGCGCCCCCGGGCGATCGCCTTCGACGTCTTGTTCAACGAGCTCGACGTCTATCGGCCGGAACACGACGCGCTGTTTGCCGACGCCGTCGCGCGCTATCCCAATGTCTGGCTGGCGATGACGCTGAACAACGATGGCGAGGGCGCGCGCGTGCTCGACATGCCGCGCGCCGTCGGCATGCGCGCGCTGACGAACCCTCCCGCCGACACCCGCGTGCCCGCCATGCTGCCGCTGGTGCTGCTGAGCCACCCCGAGGCGATGCGCGGGGGGCTGACCAACTTCACGATGGACAGCGACGGCGTCGGCCGCCGCTATGCGCTTTACCTCGACCGTGCGGGCTGGCGCTTTCCTTCGCTGCCCGCGCGGGTGGTCGCCTCGCTCGGCCGGCCGCTGCCGGCCCGGCCATCCGTGATGCTGAACTATCGCAAGGGGTGGCGGCACATTTCCTATGCCGATCTCTACCTCGACAGCCTGCGCGCCAAACCTTTGCGTGACCCGCACGAGCTCAGCGGCAAGATCGTGCTGGTCGGCACGTCCGCGCCCGGGCTGATGGACATGCGCCTGACGCCGCTCGACAGCAATTTTCCGGGCGTCGAGATGCTGGCGACGGCCATCGACAACCTCGACCGCGGCGACTGGCTGCGCGAGGTTCCGCGGGGCTACATGCTGCCCCTGGCGCTGCTGCTGATCGGCCTCATCGCCGGCGCCTTCGCCCGCGGCGTCAGCGCCGCGCGGACCGGCTACGGGCTGCTTGCCGTCACCGCGGTGACGCTCGGCGCCGCATGGCTGGCGCTCGTCAACGGGACCTTCGTGCCGGTCTTCGCCCCGCTGGCCGCCGGGTGGGCATTCTATCTCGCGAGCACGACGATCGCCTATCTCGACGAGCGCGCCCAGCGACTGAGGACGGCGGGCGCGTTCAAGCGCTTCCTCGATCCGCGGGTGGTCACCGAGCTGATCGGCCGCGGCGAGATCGACTACCGAGAACAGGCGACGGTTCGCGAAATCACCGTGCTGTTTTCCGATATCCGTGGTTTCACGAGCCTGTCCGAGAGAGCCGCCCCGGAAGAAGTCGTCACCCTGCTCAATCGTTATTTCACCCGCCAGGTGGAGATCATCTTCAAGCACGGCGGCACGCTCGACAAATTCATGGGCGACGGGATCATGGCCTTCTGGGGCGCGCCGACCGCCTACGCCGACCATGCGCGGCGCGCGGTCGACGCGGCGCTCGAGATGTCGGCCGCGCTCGACGCGTTCCGCGGCGAACTCGGCGCTCTCGGCACGGCGCTCGACATCGGCATCGGGCTGCACACCGGAAACGCGGTGGTCGGGTTCATCGGTTCCGACGAGCGACTCGATTACACCGCCATCGGCGACACGGTGAACAGCGCCAGCAGAATCGAGGGCCAGACCAAGGGCGTCTCGCGCATTCTCGCCTCGATGGCCACTCGCGAGGCCGCAGGCGAGGCTTTTGACTGGCGCGACAAGGGCTTGCACCGGGTCAAAGGGAGAGGCGAGGAACTTCACCTGTTCCAACCCTTGCGAAAAACGCCTATCGTCGCCGCGACAGCTAAGGGGGACTCATGAGGATCGGCTGGGCACTCGCCGGTACCCTGGCCTTGTGCATGGCGGCTTCCGCCGCGGCGGAGGACGGTGCGCTGATCCGTGCCGACGAGCTCAAGGCGACGCCGTTCATCGACGCCGCCACGGCGGTGAAGCTGCCGGCCAACCAGGCGGTGACCATCGTCGAGCGCAAGGGTGGCTGGCTCAAGGTCGAGGCGAACGGGCAAACCGGATGGGTGCGCATGCTCAATGTCCGCCTGGCCGCCGCAAGCGGCCCGGCGCAGGGCCAGGCCAACGTTCGCGCGGCCTCGCTGCTGCGCACCAACAGCTCTGGGCGCACGGTGACCACCGGCATCAAGGGACTGGGTGAGGAAGACCTCAAGAACGCGTCGCCCGATCCCGCCCAGGTCGCCGAGCTCACGACGCTGGCGGTGTCGGCGGACGAAGCGACCGCCAACGCCCGCGCCAGCGGGCTGGTCGAGCAGCAGGTCGAATACCTCGACGAGAAGAAGGGCAAGGCGAAAAAGCAATGATCCGCCCGCACCGCGCCATCGGCCTCATCGCTGCCGCCGCACTCCTCGGCCTCTCGGTCGCGCCGGCGCAGGCGCAGTTCGGCGGGCTCGGCGGCCTTTTCGACAAGGCCCAGAAGGCCAAGAAGCTCAACGACTCGATGCGCGAGATCGGCCCCGAGGAGGAGGAGAAGATCGGCAGCGATCTTGCGAGCATGATCCTCGGTGCCGCGCCGCTGGTGGATAACGCTGCCGAGCAGCATTACGTCAACCGGGTGGGCATGTGGCTGGCCCAGCACACCGACCGCGCCGACCTGCCTTGGAAGTTCGGCATCATCGACACCGAGGACGTGAACGCGTTCTCGACGCCGGGGGGCTACGTGCTCATTTCGCGCGGCCTGTTCGACGAGGTGCGCAACGAGTCCGAGCTCGCCGGCGTGCTCGCGCACGAGATCGCCCACGTCGTGCAGAAGCATCACCTCCACGCGCTGCAGAACGAGATGCGCACCTCGGCGGTGGCCGACGTCGGCGGCTCGATGGTCGCCAGCGGCGGGGTCACCGGCTTTCTGACCGAGCAGGTGATCAAGGCCGGCAAGACGATCTACACCCGCGGCCTCGACAAGGACGACGAGTACGAGGCCGACCGCATGGGCGTCGTCATCGCGGCCCGCTCGGGCTATTCGCCCTACGGCCTCATCGGCGTGCTCCAGACGATGAGCGCACAGCAGGACGAAAAGGGCCTCGCCCTGATGATGAAGACCCATCCGAATCCGGTCGATCGCATGGAGCGGCTCGGCAAGGCGATGGGGCGCAAGCTCGACGCTCTGACGCCGGTCGCGGACGACCTGCCGAGCTTCGTCGCCCTGCGCCATCCGCCGCCGCCTCCGCCGGAGCCTGCCGCCAAGGCCAAGGCCAGGGCCCCGGCGGGCAAGGCGAAACCGCGCCGCAGATAGCCACCGCCGAGGGCGGGCAAACGAAAAGGCCGGCGGAACGCTCCGCCGGCCCCTTGGTGATGGCGCGCTGAAGCGAAGGAGGCTTACGCCCCCTCGACCTCCGCCACGTCGATCTTGAGGCCGGGGCCCATCGTGCTCGTGACCGAGATCTTCTTGACGTACTTGCCCTTCGCGCCGCTCGGCTTTGCCTTGACGATCGCGTCCGTGAACGCCTTGAAGTTCTCTTTGAGCTGGTCGTCGGAGAACGACAGCTTGCCGATGCCCGACTGGACGATGCCCATCTTCTCGACGCGGAATTCGACCTGGCCGCCCTTGGCGTCCTTGACCGCCTGGGCGACGTTGGGGGTGACGGTGCCGAGCTTCGGGTTCGGCATCAGGCCCTTGGGGCCGAGCACCTTGCCGAGGCGGCCGACCACGCCCATCATGTCCGGCGTGGCGATCACGCGATCGTAATCGAGGTTGCCGGCCTGCATGTCTTCCATCAGGTCCTCGGCGCCGACCTTGTCCGCACCGGCGGCCTTGGCCTCCTCGGCCTTGTCGCCCTTGGCGAACACGGCGACCTTCATCTCCTTGCCGGTGCCGGCCGGGAGCGAGACCATGCCGCGGACCATCTGGTCCGCATGTCGCGGATCGACGCCGAGGTTCATCGCCACTTCGACCGTCTCGTCGAACTTCTTGCTGGCGAATTCCTTGAGCGTGGCGAGCGCCTCGTCGATGCCGTAGAACTTGTCCGCGTCGACCTTCTCGGCGATGGCCTTGGCCTTCTTGCTGGGCTTGCCCATGGTCAGCCCTCCACCACTTCGAGGCCCATCGCGCGGGCGGAGCCTTCGATGATCCTGGTCGCCGCCTCGAGGTCGTTGGCGTTCAGGTCCTTCATTTTCATCTCGGCGATCTCGGTCAGCTTGGAGCGCTTGATGCGGCCGGCCGAAACCTTGCCCGGCTCCTTCGAGCCCGACTTCAAGTTGGCCGCCTTCTTGATCAGGAAGCTGGCCGGCGGGGTCTTGGTGACGAAGGTGAAGCTGCGGTCGGCGTAGACCGTGATCACGGTCGGGATCGGCATGCCCTTCTCGAGCTCCTGCGTGGCGGCGTTGAACGCCTTGCAGAACTCCATGATGTTGACACCGCGCTGACCGAGCGCGGGGCCGATCGGCGGGGACGGGTTGGCGGTGCCTGCGGGCACCTGGAGCTTGATATAGCCCTCGATCTTCTTGGCCACGAAGGGCCTCCTTTCTCACTGTCGCCGCCTCGTGGGAGAACGGCTCATGGTAAGCGGTGATAGCGGCCGGCCGTAGCGAGCCTCCCGCGCGGGTTTCCCGGCCGCGGGCCGGGACGCGGCGCCGTTAGGCCACGAGCGCCGAAAACACAACCCGGCTCGTCACTTGACGAGCTCGACCTCTTCGAAGCCCAGCTCGACGGGCGTCGCACGGCCGAAGATCGAGACGCTGACCTTGACCCGCTGCTTCTCGTAGTCGAGCTCCTCGACCACGCCGTTGAAGCTGGCGAACGGGCCGGCGTTGACCTTGACCTGGTCGCCGATCTCGTAATCGACGTGGATCTCGCGCTTGGGCGCGGCCTTGGCCTCCTCGACCCCGCCGAAGTAGCGCGCGGCCTCGCGCTCGCTGATCGGCTGCGGCTTGCCGCCCGCGCCGAGGAAGCCGGTCACCTTCGGGGTATTCTTGATCATGTGATAGACGTCGTCGGTCAGCTTGAGCTTGGCGAGGACGTAGCCGGGCATGAACTTGCGCTCGACCTGGACCTTCTTGCCGCGCTTGACCTCGGTGACCGTCTCGGTCGGCACCTCGACCTGCTCGACGGCTTCGCTGAGGCCCATCCGCTCCGCTTCGGAGATGATCGAATCGCGAACCTTGTTCTCGAAGCCGGAATAGGCGTGGATGATGTACCAGCGGGCCATTCTTGTCTTTCCGTTTGCGTGAGGCGGTCAGGCGATCTTGAGCAGCCAGTTGACGACCGCGCCGAAAACCGAATCGATGCCGAGGAAGAACACCGCCAGCATCGTCATCATGATGCCGACGAAGATCGCCGTGGTCGTGGTTTCCTGCCGCGTCGGCCACACGACCTTGCGCATTTCCGCCTGGACCTGGCGGATGAATTCGCCGGGACTGGTCTTGGCCATCGTTGCTGTCTCGCCTCTCATGGTCTCGTCTCTTCCGCCATGGGCTCATCGCCGCCCCGGTCGAACCTGACCGGGAGGGGCTCTGAAACTCCGATGTCGGAAGCCGCGCCCCAGATAGCGACGGGGTCGCGGCAAGGCAAGGGTCGTAGGGCCGGTCCCGAATGCAAGAAAGCCGGCCCGCAAGGACCGGCTTCCTGTCGGAAAGCTTGGCACCCGATTATTCAGTGGCGGCCGAACAGGCGCGCCAGCAGGCCCGGTTCCTCCATCGGCTGGATCGGCCCGTGCTTGCGGAAGCGAAGCGAGGCATCCTGATGAGGACGGGGATGAACCCAGGGATCGGGGCGGCTGCTGTGATAGCTCAGGCTGGACATTGGCTGCTCCTAAACCAAAGACCCGTCAGCGCGATAAATGACGGTGACCGGCCTGAGGTTCCGGTGTTAACGACGATTGTCGAGCGGGCCGCCGGGCGCGTCCCAAGGTGGGCCAGCTCCATGCCGGAAGTTAGCTGGTTAACGGGACCGATTCTTGGCGATTTGCGGCACGCCCGGCGCCGCGCTGCCACACCAGCCACAGCAGCAGCGCCGAGGCCAGCGGCATGAGGTCGAGTCCCAGCGGCAGCGCCGCCGCGCGGGTGGCATAAGGGGCGAGCCACAGCAGCACGAGCAGCGCCTTTTCCCACGGCCTGAATCCGTGCCTCAGGCCCTCGTGCACGAGCCACAGGAGCGGCAGGATCAGGAACGGCAGGTCGTAACTGAACAGGTAGGGCGAGGCGAGCGCGGTCGCGGCGAGCATCGCCGAACCGGTCGCCACCGCATCCTCGCCGAAGCGGCGCCAGCTCGCGATGACCAGCGCGATCATGGCGACGATGAGCAGGGCGGCGGCGGCGCTCGCCACGGCTGCGCCGGCGTAGAGGCGCAGCTGGGCGTAGAGCGTCGCCATCTTGAGGAAGAATTCGCTGTTGCCCGCGCGCATGATCGCCGCGCTCGCCTGCCAGCTCGTGATGTAGCCGGTCATCGTCGCGGTGCCGAACGTCGCCCACGACAGCGCCAGCAGCCCGAGGGCGCAGGCCGCGGCGGCCGCGAACGCGCGCCAGCGGCCGCCGGCGGCAAGCCAGAACGGGACCAGTAGCGCGAGGTGTGGCTTGACGACGAGCGCGCCGAGCAGGGCTCCGGCCGTCGCCGGGCGACGCTCGAGCAGCGCGACGCCCCCGACCAGCAGGGCGCCGGTGACGAAGCCGTTCTGCGCGTGACCGGCCGCGATCAACGCGCCCGGGAACACCAGCACGAGCGGCCATAGCCGCGGGAAGGCGCGGATCGAGACCCATGCCCAGATCGCGTAAGTCACCACGACCCACGCCAGCCACGCGAGCGATACCGGCAGCGCGCCGAAGGGGGCGACAGCGAACAAGAACGGCGGCGGATTGACGAAGGCGTACCAGCCGGTGAAACCCGCGCCGGTCTGCACCTGCTGCTGGAAATGCAGGTCGAACGCGGCCTCGGGCCTGCCGGCCAGCACCGCCTGTGCCGCGCCCCAGAACGCCAGGAAATCGCTCCCCAGCGGCCCTTGCGCCCGCACCCACGAGGCGGCGAGGAGGGCAATGCTGGCGATGCCGACCAGCACCGCATACCCGCGCACGCGGCTCGAATTGAGCCACGGCGCCTCGCGCACGAATTCGACAGCCCCTCGCGTCATGCTTTCGCGCATAGCGGGCTTCTATCCGCTTGAGAATCGCCCGGGCGCTCCCGCTCCCCGCTTTCCGCTTTGACAGCAAGGCCGAGCGACCCGGCGCTAGTCCAAGCCGCGACCGGCCGTCCACCAGGCGGATGGGACGGCCCGTGCCGGGCGCCTCGAGGCGCCCACGAAAAGGGATTGGCAGGGGTGACAGGATTCGAACCCGTGGCCCTCGGTTTTGGAGACCGATGCTCTACCAGCTGAGCTACACCCCTGCAGGCGGACGCGCCCTCTACTTAACGCATTCGCTTATGGCAAGGTGCGGACCTGATCGAAGGTGATATATAGCTCTTGCCATGCACGCCCCGACGGTCCCGACGATTCCCCCGGAGATGCTGCTGCTCGCTTATCGCAGCGGCATCTTTCCGATGGCCGACGGGCGCGAGGACCCGGAAATCTTCTACGTCGAGCCGCGGCGGCGAGCGATCATTCCGCTCGACGGTTTCCGCTGTTCACGGTCACTGGCGAAGCTCTTGCGCCAGGAGCGTTACCGCGTCACCTGCAATCGTGACTTCGCCGGCGTGATCGCGGCTTGCGCCGAGCCGCGCCCGGATCATCCCGAGACCTGGATCAGCCGGCGAATCGAGGCGAGCTATCGCGCGATGCATGCCGCGGGCTATGCCCATTCGGTCGAGGTGTGGGACGGCGAGGCGCTGGTCGGCGGCCTGTACGGCGTCGGCTTCGACCGGGTGTTCTGCGGCGAAAGCATGTTCAGCCGGGTCGACAACGCCTCGAAGCTCGCACTTGCGTGGCTGGTCGCGGCGATGCGCCTCGCCGCCATGGAGCTGCTCGATTGCCAGTTCATGACCGATCACCTCGCCAGCCTGGGCGCGGTCGAGATCGGCCAGGACGATTATTGCGAGCGGCTCGCGCGCGCTCAGGCGGCGGGACCCGGCGCGGCGCTGGCGGTCGGTTCGGGCGCGGGCGGGGCGGGAGCCACGGTCGGCGTGCCCGAGGGCTTCGCGCTGCTCGACGGTGCCGGGGCCGGCGCCTCCTCGCTCGGGAAGCTCATCGCGCAGCTCTTGACCCATACGTCGTAAACCGGGTGCTCGACGACGTTCACGCTCGGCGAGTTCCTGAACAGCCAGCCCGAGAACACCTTGTGCCAGGCCAGCCGCGTGTTGACGTCCGGCCGTTCGTAGACCCATACCTGCACGAACGCGCCCTCCTCGGGATTGACTTCCCACGGCGCGGTCTTCTCGCACGCCGCGAGGCGCACCACGACGTTGCCGACGCGGCGGACCTCTCCGGGCTTCATGACGAGGTTCTGCGAGATGTTGTTGCGCTTGTTGAGCAGCCCGAGGGTCGCCACGCGATCCTTCATCGGGGTGCCGAGCGTGCTTCCCGCGGCGACGGCGGGCCCCGCGCCTTGCGTGAATTCCTTGGGGATCTCGGTCTCGACCGCATTCGGCCTCGGCGGTTCGTTGTTCCTGCAGGCGGAAAGGCCGAGCGCGAGGGGCAGCAACAGCACGAGAGGGCAGGCGCTCCGAGCGCGCATGATCAGGTTTCCGGCGACCAGGCTTCGTAGTCGCCGGTCGCCGCGGCGCGTCGACCGCCGCGCTCGAGCGCACCCTGCGGGCGGTAGGCGGCGGGCGTACCGGTGACGTTGGGCGTGTGATCGGCCTGCCAGATCCTGGGCGGCGGCAGATGGCTTTGCGGCAGCTCGTCGTAGGAATGGTGCAGCCACCCGTGCCACTCGGGCGGGATCCGGCTGGCGTCGTTGGGTCCGTTGTAGATCACCCAGCGCCTGTCGAGCCCGTCGGCGGTCTTTTCCCTCGAGCGGTAGTACTTGTTGCCTTGCGCGTCGGTGCCGACCTGCTCGCCGTGGAGCGAGCTGAACAACGCCGTGCCGATGGTGGCGCCGTCCCACCAGGTGAAGATCTTGGACAAGAATCCCATGGCCGCGCCGTTAGCCGTTCAGGCGGTGCAGTGGCAAGCGGGCGCTCACCAGCTGACGAGCGCGCCCGGCGTGAAGCCGAGCTCGGCCGCGCGCCCGCCGTTCAGCTCGAGCACCGCGATCGTCTCGCCCGCCGAGGGTATCGGATCCTCGGAATAAGGCACCGCGTTCGCCGCGATGTTGCTGATCCGGTGGTCGGCGCCGATGAACACGATATCGAGCGGAATGACGGTGTTTTTCATCCAGAACGTCCGCGCCTCCGGATAAGGACTCGGGAACAGCATTCCCTCGTCCTTGTCCATCGAGGTGCGGAACATCAGCCCCTTTTCCTGCTCGGCGTCGGTGCGGGCGACCTCGACACGGAAGCTGTGGGTGTTGCCGTTCTGGCTGATCGTCAGCGGGATCACGTCGAGTCCTGACACCGGGTGTTTTCCCGGCGCGGCCTGCTGGGGCGCCGGGGCCGGCGTGGCGGCCTGGGGCGAACACGCCGCGACGGCGAGCGCGAGGCTGGCAAGGATCGTCGGCATGGTCCAGCGCATTGTGTCAGCACTCCGTTTCGTCCGCGGCCCCGGCGGCCCACCGCCGGGCTTCTTCGGCGCTCGCCGCATCGACGATTTCGCGGGCATTGTCGAGCGTGTGCCCGGCGCGCACCATCGCGGCGATCTGCTTTTCTCGCAACGGCTTGTCGGGCGGCCCGGCCCCGAACGGGCCGAAGCGGCGCCTGCGGGCAAGCGCGAGCGCCGCTCGCCGCGCGGCCGCCTCATCCGGGCGCATTTGCTCGCGCAGATCGTCGGCGACGCCCGCCGCGCGCAGCGCCTCGCCCACGCGCCGGCCGCCGTAGCCGCGGCGCAGCAGGCTAGCGGCCTTGGCGCGGGCAAAGCCCGCGTCGTCGACGTAGCCCCGTTCGACGCAGCGCCGCACCAGCGCGTCGAGCGCCGGTTCGAGCGCATCATCCCACCCGCGCTCGCGCAATTTGCGCGCAAGGTAGTGTCGGAGCCTTTGCGCGGTCGTGGAAAATCGCGCGACATAGGCGAGCGCAAGTTCCTCCAGAAGCACGCGATTGAGCGGCTTTCGGCGCCAGTCTCGGCTTCCTTGCGGTGTCGCGCGATCGTTCATGCGCCTTATTCGTGCCACAGTCCGGCTCAAAGGGAAAAGGCTGTGTCGGGAGCAGGGAGAGGTTTTCGGCCACTCATGCTCCGTTCACCCGCCGCGCCGGAAGCGCGCGACAGGCTATAAGATAACGGGTATTGCGCACAGACATATGGACAACGACGCCTCTATGACGCCGACGCCCAACCGGTGCACCCTTGCGCGCCGCTTCTCAGATTTCGCCACGTTCGGCGAGGCGCTGGATTACGCCGCGAAGGGCGTGCGAGGGCTCAATTTCCACGACCCGCGGGGGAACCTCACGCGCGCCTATCCCTTCGCCGAGCTGCGCGAGGATGCGCTGGCGATGGCGCGGCGGCTCATCGCGCGCGGGGTGAAGCCGGGCGACCGCATCGCGCTCGCGGCGCAGACCTGCCCGGAGTTCGCCGCGCTGTTCTGCGGCGCGATCTATGCCGGCGCCTGGCCCGTCCCGCTGCCGCTGCCGACCAGCTTCGGCGGCAAGGAAAGCTACATCGACCAGTTGGCGACGCAGCTTGAAAGCTCCGAGCCGTCCATCCTGTTCTATCCCGACGAGATCGCCGGGATGGCCCACGCCGCGGCCGATCGGCAGGGCTGCGAGGGTCTCACGTTCGAGGCGTTCGCCGGGCTCGCCGCCGGGAACGCTCCGCTGCCGCCGCAGAACGCCGACGACATCTGCTACCTGCAGTACTCGAGCGGCTCGACGCGTTTCCCGCATGGCGTCGCGGTTACCCACCGCGCGCTGCTCAACAACCTGCGCGGCCACGGCATCGGCATGAAGCTGGTCGACAACGACCGCTGCGTCAGCTGGCTTCCGTGGTACCACGACATGGGCCTCGTCGGCTGCCTGCTGTCGCCGATCGCGAACCAGGTCTCGACCGATTACCTGCGCACCGAGGATTTCGCGCGGCGGCCGCTCGCGTGGCTCGACCTCATCAGCCGCAACGAGGGCACCACCTTGTCGTATTCGCCGACCTTCGGCTACGATATCTGCGCCCGCCGCATCTCGAGCCAGTCGGCCGTCGCCGAGCGCTTCGACCTTTCCCGCTGGCGGCTCGCCGGCAACGGCGCCGACATGATCCGGCCCGACGTGATGCAGAGCTTCGTCAACGCGTTCGCCGCCGCCGGGTTCAAGGCCAAATCGTTCGTCCCGAGCTACGGTCTCGCCGAGGCCACGCTCGCGGTGACGCTGATGCCGCCGGGCGAAGGCATTCGCGTCGAACTGGTCGAGGAGGAACGCCTGTCCGGCCGGCCGCGCGACCTCAGCCGCCCGGCGCGATACCGGGCGATCGTCAACTGCGGCAAGCCGGTGCTCGACATGGAGGTCGAAATCCGCGGCGAGGACGGCCGCGCCCGAGGCGACCACATGATCGGCAAGGTGTGGTGCAAGGGCCCGAGCGTCATGCACTCCTACTACCGCGATCCGGATGCGACGGCCGACTGCATGGTCGACGGCTGGCTCGACACCGGCGACATGGGCTACATGGCCGACGGCTACCTGTTCATCGTCGGCCGGGCGAAGGACATGATCATCATCAACGGCAAGAACCACTGGCCGCAAGACATCGAGTGGGCCGTAGAGCAGTTGCCGGGCTTCCACCAGGGCGACATCGCCGCGTTCAGCGTCGAGACCGAGAACGGCGAGGAAGTGCCGGCGGTGCTGGTCCATTGCCGCGTGTCCGATCCCGAGGAACGCGTGAGGCTGCACGACCAGATCCGCGAGAAGGTGCGCTCGATCACCGGCATGAACTGCGTCGTCGAGCTGGTCCCCCCGCGCACGCTGCCGCGCACCAGTTCGGGCAAGCTCAGCCGGGCGAAGGCGAAGAAGCTCTACCTTTCGGGCGAGATCGAGCCCTTCAAGCTCGCCGCGTAAGTGCCCCTGTAGCCAGCCAAAACGATTGCTCCCGCGAAACCGCTTTGTCGCGCGCGCCCGTGCCTTCATATTGTCGTGGCTTGAAACGCGTGTCTTGTGTCACTAATACAGTGGCGTAAGCGACGGGAGACGACAGACTTATGGCCGACACCCAAGCCCCGCAGACGTCCGGCGCGACCGAGACCGCGACCGATCTCAAGCTGACGCCGCCCGAGCCGGTGCCCACGGTGGTGCCCGAAAAGGCCTCGGGGCTGGTCCCGGTCGATGCGGACAAGCGCACGAAGCTCGACGAGAAGGTCGACGGGTTCGTCGCGGAGCTGGTCGCGCTCGACGCCAATTCGCCCGAGTTCGGCAAGAAGGTCGACCAGATCACCAACATGGGCCGCAAGGAGATCGCCCAGTCGGCGGCGATGTCGAACCGGTTCCTCGATCGCCCGGTCAGGGCGATGGACCAGGATTCGGGCGTCGGCGCCAACCTCGCCGAGCTGCGCCGCACGGTCGAGCAGCTCGATCCGGGCCGCCAGGGCAAGCTCAGCTCGGGCCGCAAGATCCTCGGCATCATCCCGTTCGGCAACCGCCTGCAGCGCTATTTCGACAGCTACACCTCGTCGCAGGGGCACATCCAGGCGATCCTCGCCCGCCTCGCCAGCGGCAAGGACGAACTGTTGATGGACAACGCCGCGATCGACGTCGAGCGGCAGAAGCTGTGGGAGGCGATGGGCAACCTCGAGCAGATGATCCACATCGCCAAGACGCTCGACCAGAAGCTGGAGGACGCCGCCGCCGACCTCGACGCGACCGATCCGGCGAAAGCCAAGGCGATCCGCGAGAGCGCGCTGTTCTACGTCCGCCAGCGCACGCAGGACCTTTTGACACAGATGGCGGTCTCCGTGCAGGGCTACCTCGCGCTCGACCTCGTCAAGAAGAACAACGTCGAGCTGGTGAAGGGCGTCGACCGCTCGAGCACGACCACCGTCGCCGCGCTGCGCACGGCGGTGACGGTCGCCCAGGCGATGACCAACCAGCGGCTGGTGCTGGGGCAGATCACCGCGCTCAACCAGACCACGTCGGACATCATCGATTCGACCGGCAAGCTGCTCAAGGAGCAGACCGGCAAGATCCACGAGCAGGCCGCCGCGAGCACGATCCCGCTGGAGACGCTGCAGCGCGCGTTCCAGAACATCTACGACACGATGGACCAGGTCGACACCTTCAAGGTGAAGGCGCTCGAGAACATGAAGCAGACGGTCGAGACGCTCTCCAGCGAGGTGGAGAAGTCGAAGGGCTACATCGCGCGGGCCGAGGGCCAGGCGCAGGCGGTCAAGGCGGCCGACGCGCCGTCGCTGCTGAGCCTGGAGGGCTGAGGTTCGGACCGGAATGGTCGGCGAGGCGCAACAGAGCGACAAGATCATGGCCGAAGCGGCGCGCTCGCTGGAATTCCAGCGGGCGGGGGGCCGGCGTCGCCAGCCGCCGATCGGCCGCGGCTCGGCCGAGCTGCGGCAACAGAACCTGATGCAGCGGATCAAGCTGATCGTCGGCTCGATGGCCGCGATCATCATCGGCGCCTCGGTCCTCGGCATCGTGCTCGGCGGGATCGGCTTCACCGGGATCATGGTCGGGTTCCTCGCGATCGTCGCCTGCACGTTCCTGTTCTCCAGCTTCCCCAGGGTGCGGGTGCCGAGGCGCGCCGACCTCAACACCGGCGACGTGCGCCACATGGTCGCGCGCACCGAGCTGTGGCTCGAGAGCCAGCGCCCGGCCCTGCCCCCGCCGGCGGTGACGCTGGTCGACAAGATCGGCACCCAGCTCGACGCGCTCGGCCTGCAGCTCGAAACGGTCGACCCCACGCTCCCGGTGGCGCAGGAGACGCGCAAGCTGGTCGGCGAGACATTGCCGGGGATGGTCGATGCCTACCGCCGGATCCCGCCGCACCTGCGGCGCGAGAAGAACGCCGGCGCGAGCCCGGACGAGCAGATCGTCCAGAGCCTCGGCAAGATCAGCGACGAGATCGACCACGTCACCCGCCAGTTGGCCGCCGGCGCGCTCGACGACCTTGCCGTCCGCACCCGCTACCTCGACTACAAATACGGCGACGCCGAAGAGCCCGCCCCGGAGAACTCGTGATGCGCGTCGCCATTCCTCACAACCTCGGCAAGGCGACCGCGCGCGAGCGGCTGCGGACCAACAGCCACGCCATGGGCGCGAAGATCCCCGGCGGCATGGGCCAGGTCGAGACCAGCTGGCCGAGCGAGGACACCATGGCCATGACCGTGCGGGCGATGGGCCAGGAAATGCACGGCACGGTCGAGATCGAGGAGAACCAGGTCGTGTTCAACATGATCCTGCCCCCCGCGCTGAGCTTCGTCGAGCCGATCGTGCAGGGCGCGATCAGGCAGACCGGCCAGCAACTGCTGGCGCCGCCGAAGCCCTAGGCTGTATCGACATTCAGGGGATTCCCAAGTCGTGTGATGTCTGATTCATGGGTTTCCGCGATTTGTGGAGGCACGCATGGGGATCAAGCGATACG